>Ga0316628_100003835_pt1 | contig 11659 bp, 10 predicted proteins | sample OWC_Aug_M2_C1_D5_FD_207648 | JGI IMG/M metagenome (GOLD analysis project Ga0316628, IMG submission 207648) | Wetland soil microbial communities from Old Woman Creek delta, Ohio, United States - OWC_Aug_M2_C1_D5_C | ecosystem: Environmental > Terrestrial > Soil > Wetlands | place: USA: Ohio... | reverse complement strand
CCACTGGAGATTGTAGATATCCTTGTGCCAGTCCATTTCCGACTGGGGCTGCGTCAGGTCCCCGAACTCGACGACCCCGTTGCCAGACGACAGGTACGACGCCAGCTCGTCGGTGTTGTCGACCGGGGATGAGACGTCCTGGAAGCCCCAGAAGATTATGACGTCGTTTTCCGAGGAGAACTTCATGCTGGCGGGATCGATTCTCACCACATCGAACCGCCTCCTCATGCCGTTGACGTCGAAATCGGTCAGCAGCTCCTGCTGGACGATGCTGAAATTCTGCGGGTCGCAGACGCACCCGACCCTTATGAGGGGCCTTACGTCCTGCCTCGTTGTGACGGCTATCCCGGTCGTCGAGGGAAGTATCGCTGCGGCCTTCTGCCTTATTTCCGAGGCGTTGAACCAGTTCGTACCGCTCCCGTCAAGCGAGAAGAGCAGGTCGTGGGACATCAGTATCAGCTTCGACCTGTCCCAGTTCGTCCTCATCTTGGGGATGGTGCTGAACTGGAACAGCATGACGAAAGCGATCATTATGACCACTATGACTTCGCTGACGTGAAGAAACCCCTTCATCCCGCTGCACCCCAAAAATTATTAACGGGGACCACCCAAATAGTTATTGGGGCCGGGTATTAAATTGCTGCGAGCCCGCAGGATCGGCTCAGGAGGTCTTCATGAAAGGGCATGCCTTCTTTTACCTTGGCATTGTGATGGAGCTCGAGGCGATAGCGTTGCTTATGCCGGCAACGCTCTCGGCAGCGACCGGCGACGGCGCCTTCACCCTCTTCGCCGCAGCGGCGATCGCGTCCTTCGCCATCGGGACCGCGCTCCACAGGAGCTTCCCGAGGGGGCCGCTCAGCTTCGGCTCCCTCATGGCGCTCTCGGCCCTTTCATACCTGTCGGCCAGCCTCTTCGGCGCAATCCCATATCTCGGCAGCCTTTCCGCGCAGGACGCCATATTCGAGTCCGTCTCGGGCTTCACTGCCACCGGCATGACCGCCGCCGTGCCCGAGGCGCTTCCCGCATCGCTGCTCCTTTGGAGGTCGTTCTCGCAGTGGCTCGGCGGGCTCGGGGCTCTTGCGGTATTCGCACTGCTTACGCCGGCCGGCGGCATCTCTTCATACCACTTCTACGGGGCGGGATGGTCGGAGAGGCTGGAGCCGGCCAACGCAAGGGGCGCGGTCACCGTCGGCATGATATATCTCTCATACACGGCGCTGGGGGCAGCCCTCTTCGTCATCGCGGCGGTCCCGCCATTCGAGGCCGCGCTGCTGTCGATGTCCTCGGTCTCCACGGGAGGCTTCAGCACGAGGAGCGGCACACTGGCCGCCTTCGGCAGCCCGTACGTGGCCTGCGCCGCCTTCGTACTCATGGTACTGGGATCCACGTCTTTCCTCCTCCACCGCGGCCTCTGGAAGGGCAGGCTGAGGCATTACGCATCAAACCCCGAGGCAAGGGCGTTCTGGGCCTTGATCCTCGCCTCCATCCTTGTGTTGGCGCTCGCGGGCCAGGACGCATTCGGCTCGGCCTTCCTGGCTGTCTCGGCGCTCTCGGGCACCGGATACCAGATCGCAGCACCGGCCGGGCTCGCCGTGGCGGTCGCGGCGCTATTGGTCACCGTGGGAGGGATGTCGGGCTCCACCTCCGGCGGGATGAAGCTGATCAGGGCCATCGCGGCGGCCAGGGGAGGCCACTGGTACATGAAGAAGCTCGCCCTTCCCAGGAGCGCGATAATCCCGCTGAGGATCGGCACTGTCTTCATCAAGCAGCCCCAGATAAAGGAGATCCTTGCCTTCGCCGCCCTTTATCTCGCGTTCCTCGGGGCCTCGGCCGCATTCCTGGCATACTCCGGATATGCCGCATCCGATTCGCTCCTCCAGGCCGCGTCTGCCCTCGGGAACGCCGCGTTCTCCCCCATCCCGCCGGCATCCATGACCCTGACTGTCAAGGCCGTGCTCGCCTTGGGCATGCTTGCGGGCAGGCTCGAGATCTTCCCGCTGCTGGCGCTGCTGATGCTTTCCGCCAGGGCGATGAAATGAGTCTGGCGCTTTCGTCCGTGGGCAGCCTATCTGATTATCTGGAGCAGCGCGCCAAGGCTGCTGATCGCAGCGTCCGGCCTTGTCTTCACCTTTGCGTCGTAGTTCCTCCACGGGGTGGACACGGCCGTGGACGGCTTGAAGAGTATGCCCTTCATGCCGGCCTTCATTGACGGCACTATGTCGTTGGCCATGTCGTCGCCGACATAGGCGCTCCTCTCGGGCGGCGTGCCGAGTGCGTTGAGCATGTAGCTGAACGTGCGCGGGTCAGGCTTCTCGATCCCTATCTTCTCGCTGGCGGTTATCATGTCGAAATACCCGGCGAGCCCCGTCCACTGAAGCAGCAGCTCGACGAACCGCTGCCTTCCGTTGCTGAACACGATTAGCCTCTTGCCCGAGCGGCGAAGCGCTGCGAGGGCCTCCCGGGCCTCCGCTGCTGCCGGATCCGATACCACGACGGTCTTGAGGGCGCTCCTGTACGCTATCAGCAGCGACGCGGAAATGTCCGGCCTCAGCGCCCCGTCAATCCCAAGCTTCTCGAGGAAGTGGCTCAGTATGGGCGCCTCCTGGAAGAAGTGGCACATGTGCGGGCCGTGCACGGCCGAGTTCGCTTCCGACCATGCGTCGGCTATGGCTTTGGAGGCAAGGCTGATCCCGTGCTTGGCGAATGCGCTCCTGAACTCGACCGACTTCCTGGAAATGGTCTTGTCAAAGGGGTCAGGAACCAGCGTGTTCCCGAGGTCGAAGGCTATCCCCTCGATGTCGAATGCCATGATAGACTATTTATATCAAATTTTAAAAGGTGCTTTCATGAATCTCCTTGGGATTTACAGCCGCCTTCTGGGGACCTTCGGCCCCCAGGGCTGGTGGCCAACGAAGAACCGCTTCAGCCCGCCGGAATGGGAGGTCTGCGTTGGCGCGGTCCTGACCCAGAGCACCAACTGGAAGAATGCTGAGAAGGCCCTGGACAACCTTGAAAAAGAGCGGGTGCTTTCTCCGGCGGATGTCGCCGGAGCGAAGGACGGCGCCCTGGAGGAGGCCATAAGGCCCAGCGGATTCTACAGGCAGAAGGCGGAGAGGCTGAGGGCGCTCGCAGGCTTCGTCATGTCCTTCGGCGGTTTCGGGGGCTTTTCGGAAGAAGTGACCAGGCCGCAACTGCTGGATGTCAAAGGCCTGGGCCCGGAGACCGTCGATTCCATCCTTCTGTATGCGATCGGCAGGCCCGTGTTCGTCATAGACGCCTACACGAGGAGGGTCTTCACCAGGACGGGATTCTGCGCGGACGGGGATTACGAGGGATGGAGAAGGCTGTTCGAATCCGGCCTGCCGGAGGATGCCGGCATCTACAGGGAATTCCATGCGCTCATAGTGGAGCTCGCCAAGAAGTTCTGCAGGAAGGAGCCGCTCTGCGCCGGATGCCCCCTGATGTCGGGCTGCGAATCAGCGCATCCCCGAGGATCCCCGGCGCCAGCCTCCATGCGATCATCTCCGGATGGGGAGCCGCCGCGGCAGCCCGGAGGCGGCGCGCGCCCGGCCCGGACATAGCGATCTCACTTTCCCTTCGTTCCCTCCCGGAAGCAACGTATTTATCTGGTGCCGCTTGATTATTGCTATGGTTTCGGCCGCTGTCACCTGCCTGGTCTGCAAGGGCTCGAGGATGCTCTGCGGGCTCCAGAGGTGCCCGGTCCTCGGGAGGTTTGCCGTCAAGGCCAGGATAGACGGCACGCTCCGCGAGGACTACTTCGGCAGCGCGACCTCCGTGTTCGTCGGCAGGCATGGCTACCCTAAAGTCGACGTGGGGCCGATGTCGCCCCTGGGCGGCGGCGACGCCTCGGTCATCGATAACCCCTCGAAATGGTTCGGGATGGATTATGCAGCAATAGTGGAGATGCGGTCTTCCCTCCTGAGGTCCAAGAGGGCCGCGGACGTGCGGACGGCGCCGAGGACGATGCTGGACCTGCAGGAGATAGCGCTCGCGTCCAGGCCCCCGGACGTCGAGATGCGATTCGCCAGGAAGCCGGTCTACAGGGTCAGCTTCTCCGACGTGGTCCAGCCTATGGGCCCCTCGGCCGCACTCAGGAGCCTGGCCGTCGCCGGGGACGTGAAGGTCCGCGGCCGGGTGGAAAGCATCGTGTCCGATGACCTGACCGCCAGGGACGCGGGGTTCCTGCTCTACAGTTCCGGGGAGGACGTTTACAAGATCAGCACCATCCTGAGCTCCGGCGCCCTCGGTTTTGGAGCCCGCAGGAAGCTCGTGCCCACCAGGTGGAGCATCACCGCGAGCCAGACCATGGTAGCCGATAGGCTCATAAGGGACGTGAAGCAGCTGCCCTCCGTCAGCGACTTCATGGTCTTCTCCAGCAGCTACCTCGACAATCACTACGAGATCCTGCTGATGCCCGGCAGCTGGGAGTTCGAGAACTTCGAGGCCTGGGCGCCAGGGACGCCGTGGTCGATGGCCGCGAAGAAGACCGAGGTGCTCGGGGAATACGAGCCGAACGGCGGCAGGTCATCGTACGCGGATCTTCAGGGTGGAGGCTTCTACGCGAGCAGGCTCGGCGTAGCCGAGGGTTTGAAAGCCCTCGGAAGGCAGGCGAGGGTCGTCGCGTTCAGGGAGGTCCGCGAGGGCTACGTCGTCCCGCTCGGGGTGTGGCAGGTGCTGGAGAACGTGAGGAACGCCTTCCGCGGGAAGCGCTCCAGGTTCGGCTCGAGGGAGGAGGCCCTCGCGGACATCGGGCAGAGGCTCAGGGTCCCGGTCAGGGATTATGCCTCGAAGAGCGTCGCCCTCAGGCAGCGAAGGCTCGGGGATTTCCGGTGACGGCGCCCGCCAATAATATTGTATATAATTATACTAGGGAACCCTGGAACCGGCTGCCGGATATGATGGGCACGCGTCCCCGAACTTCGCGCGCGTTAGAACGCTTTTATAGGCGCTTGGGACATTAATTAAAATATGGCCGTCTTCAAGGGCGCAATCGAAGTCAGCGTTGGATTCCTCATAATAATCATCGTCTCCGCGCTGGTGCTCATTTTCATCATGGGCTGGCTCGGAAACATCTTCCCGACCCTCACCAAGGTAGGGGACTATGCCACCGCGCAGGCCCAGGACCAGATGATGAACAAGTTCGCCGAGAGTTCGAGCACGGATGTGATCCTCGCCACCATACCGGTCAGGGAGAAATTCTCTCCCGGCTCCGAGGTGCCCTTCAAGATAGGGGTCAGGAAGACCGCGGACGTTGACACCTATTCATATTTTGCGATCTGCATCGGAGTGATGGAGAGCACCAGCTGCAAGACGCCTACGGAAGCCAATCCCATACCTGTTGGCACCAGCAATATCGAGTTCAAATTCTCCCCCGTGATAAAGATCGCAAGCAGGGGGACCGGGCCGCCGCAGGCAGCCACGATGATAGTACCGACCGCTACGAAGCCTGGGGTCTACGGCTTCAAGCTATATGTCTGCCCCGTGACCTCGGTATCAGGAACCTGCAACGGCCTTCAGAACAGCTATGGAACATACGATTTCATAGTCGAAGTGAAGTGAATCCCGGCGGATTCTGATCGGATGCGCATCCCCAGGGCCCAATATATTCCCAGGCGCCCAAATTAATGGCATGGACGTAGGGCTCATTTTCGGCATGATCGTCGCGATATTCATAATCGGGCTGCTCATAGTCTACGGATACCAGCAGATAACCAACCTTCAGGACATGCAGGAGCAGGCCAATCTCCTGAAGGCCGTGGATGGCATCACGGCTGCTGTGGACAGGGTGTATTCGCTTGGCGGCGAGAGCTCGGAGAAGTTCAGGCTTTCCTTCCCGGGAGGGGTCAGCAAGGTCTGCTTCATGCCTTCTTACAGGGGGGAGCTGGCAAGCATGAAGGAGGCAAGGCTCAGGGTGGACCTCGCGAAGGTCATCGATGCGCCCAATGAGAGGAAGTACGAGATCGCAAGGCTGCTCGCGGAGATGAGGTTCGGCTACCAGCAGGGCTCATCCGCGAAGGTCGACAAGAATTACACGCTGCTCGTGTCCTTCAACAGCGGCTCGGTGCCCAAGTGGTACCTGGTGCCCCATCTGGGCCCGTCGAGGAAGACCGTAGCGGGAGAGGAGATCCTGTGCACCTCCCCGAGGGGGGAGATCCGGCTGAGCAGGGAATTCGACTCCGCCGGGGCGTGGGTGGACGCTGATATGGCCTGAGCGCCGGGGGATTAATAATCAGGGGGCTGGAATATATTTATGGCGCCGTGGCCGCCTCCGCGAACGCCCGGACGCCTCCATGACTTGAAAGGTTCGTATGATAAGCGCCTTCGACATCTTCCGGATCGTCATCGGCGTCATAGTCTTCATATTCGTCATCACCTTCTTCCTGAGGTTCGCGGACATGTACAGCGGCACGGCCTCCTCGGGCAAGGCCATGGAAGCCGTCAACGCGTTCGAGGATACCGCCCAGGAGGTGTATGCGTCCGGAAACCCTTCCTCCTTCTCCGGCTTCCAGGGCTTCAGGACGCTCGCCTACGACCCCCCGAAGATAATGTACGACTCCGGGCAGAAGACCCTGGCGGTCCCCACGCTGCTGGTCCCCTCCACGGGGAAGCTCTACCTTGAGAGCAGGTGCTCCGAGTTCGGCTGGTTCAGCTTCTGCTGGGTCTACGCGTTCCCCGAGGGCATGAGGATACTCTTCACCTTCGTGGACGACTCGCCCGCCTCGAGGCAGCTGGCAAGGCAGGCGCTGTACTACCTTCCGGATTCTGCGCAGTACGGCTTCTGCAGCTCGGGCGAGGCGAGGGCCGGCGGCAAGGCGGATTTCATCTCATTCCTCTCCGGGCCGCCGGGCGCCCCGCACCAGCCCTGCAACGCAACCCTGCCCCAATATACCAGGGTCATCGCAATTGCGCCCCTGCCAGGGCTGCCGCCGGGGTCTGCGGCTGACCTGGTGGTCGACACCGGAGCCGGGCTGGCGCTGGAGGGGGGGCCTGACGGCGCGGCCGCCAATTTCACCGGCCCCGTTGAGCTGGCCGTCCTCGTGACGGGCGGGAAGAAGGCCCTTGACTACATCAAGCAGCGGATGTCCAAGGAAGTCACGGTGTCGGCGAGGATAATGATGGATCGGACGCGGCTGGTGTCGCAGAAGATGGTCGCGCTCAACAGGCAGCCGTGCGTGGAGTGCGCGACCCCGTTCCCCGAGGCCTGCGGGTGGACGGATTCGGGGGGCAGGCAACACGCCAGCGCGGCCTACGAAGCCTTCGGGGACTCGCTCGATGCGCTGGCAAGGCCCGGCGACATCTGGAGGGCCCTGAACGGGACCGCGCAGGCTTACGGCCTGCTAGAAAGCGAGGGGTGCGAATGAAGGGGCAGGCAGCGATAACCGAGTACTTCGTGCTGATATTCCTGATAGCCATGATAGCCGTCATAGCCGTCATAATGGTCTTCGGCTTCCAGATGCTGGGGACGGGAGCGGAGAAGGCAAATGCCAGGGAGAGGAACGCACTGTTCATCGCCGAGGGCATCCTGTCGTCCGGGGCGCTCAACAGCCCGCAGTTCCCCAAGGGCTCGGTCCTCGACGACTCGAGGCTCACCGCGGCCTCCTGCGCGGACCTGTGGAGCCTGCTCGGGGAGGGATGGCACGCCGAGGTCAGGGTGCTCAGGGACAGGTCTGCATGCGACGGCGTGCAGGCCTGGCTGAAGACGAAGTGCCTCGCGGACCTGAGGAAGGCCGAAGGCGCCGTATGCACGGACCAGAGCTACCCTTCCTGCAGCGTCTGGAGGATATGTGAGAAGAAGGCGGGGATGATCTTCTTTTCCGTTCCCGTGAGCGTTTACAGGAAGATGAACGGGACGATGGACCTGGGTGTCCTGACCGTAGGGCTGGAGTGACCATGAAATTCAGGCTTGGCTCAGGGTGCGGGATGCGGCCGCACGGAAATCCCGGCGGCGCGGCCTCCAAGGGCCAGACCAGCATGATCGCAATCGCGATAGCGGTCGTCATGCTCGTGCTCATAATGATATTCATGCTGAGCTCAGCGCTTTCCTCCCAGGCGGGGCAGTCGACCAGGAGCGAGTACAGGAACCTGTTCGCGCACAACGCCCTCATCTCCGTCCTGAGGACCGACACGGAATGCGGCATACTGTCCGACGTGCTCAAGGGAGGCTACTTCGGCGGCGGCAGGTGCGACAGCAGGAAGTTCGTCGAATCCAGGATCCCCGCCTACATGGGCCTGCTGCTCAACGCGACCGGCCACACGGACTACGAATGGTTCCTCGAGGCCTCCCCGATGAACTTCCGGGGGGAGGTGCTGGCGATCGGCAGCGCCGCGGTCAAGGAGGCTGCCGAGCGCTGGGACGCCAGGACCATCGTGACATGGGAGGGATACCAGCTCGAAGTGAAGCTGTATTTTAAGATTAAATAATAATTATAATAGCATGCACAGGAAGGCGCAGGCGGAGTTCGCACTGATTCTCGGGCTCCTCATAATCGCCGCGGTCGTCGCGATTTATGTGTATCCTGCCTTCGTCACGCCTTCAGTCAGCCCCGGTGCGCTGACCGAGGACCAGAAGGCCGCCGAGGCCTATGCGAAGGATGCCATCCGCAGGTCGGCCGGCGAGGCGCTCGTCAAGATCTACGACAGCGGCGGATACGCCGGAAGCGCGGAGGGCAGGTCCATCGGCTACGGCGGCAGCGGCATATCATACTGGCAGGTATGCGGCTCGGTCACGGTCCCCGACGTCGAGAGGAACCTGGAGCGGGGAATCGAATCCGAACTGAAGGCAGCGCTCCCCGACAGCACCGACATCGCCGGCAGGAGGGTCGTGTTCGACAAGTCGCGCATCTCCGCGGACGCCAGCCTCTTCGACAACAGCATCGGGCTCAGCGTCTCCGTCCCGACGACCGTGGAGGGCAGGGCGCTCCCGCAGCCGTTCGAGCTCGACGTGAGGAGCGGGCTGGGCAGGATATACGAATTCTCGTCGGATTTCGCCAGGTTCCAGTCCGTGTACAGGCCCCTGGACTACAACCTGCTCAGGCTCATCCGCAGGTCCAACCCGTACTCGTGCTGGCTGCCGACCGAGGGCGTCGCCTTCCAGGGGTCCTTCAGCAAGAGCTGGGTCCAGCTCAGGGACTGCATGGAGCAGCTGATAATCCATAACCTCGCCACCACGTACGAATGGGAGAAGCCGGTCCTGGTGAATGGGAAGCTCCCCAACAGCATGCTGGACAAGTCCTGGCTGTTCGAGGTGAGGAAGGAGGACGGCTCCTGGGGGCAGTACAAGGAGCTCGAGGTCGATTTCCTGTACGGCGGCGGCGACAGGAGGCTTTCCAGGGCCGACCCTGAGCTGACGTTCGGCACCACCCCGGACCCCGTCAAGTTCAAGGGCGGGGGCTTCCCGCTCCTATTCGGCTCGCTCGGGCCCATGCTCACCTACGACGTCGCATATGACGTCTCCTACCCCGTCGTCGTGAGCGTCTGGGACCCGCTGGCCGAGCGCCATTTCAAGTTCGCGACCTTCGTGAGCATCAGGAAGAACCTGATCTCTGCCGAGTGCGCGCCGCCCGGGGCCGGCGGAGCCTACCAGCAGGAATGCATCGAGTCCGCGACCGAGCCCATGAGCCTCACGGTGAAGGACGTCTCCGGAAGGCCGCTATCAGGTATCGATGTCTGGTACGGCGGCTGCGGCCCCTGGAGGGTCTTCGACGGGAGCCTCCAGACGAAGATCCCGCAGGCCGCGGGCGCGACCCTGAGCATGCTTGACGAGTTCTCGGGCAGCGAGCTCTCCTTCTGCGCCGATTCGGGCGAGCTGGCGAACAAGGCCGTGACGTTCCCGGTCAAGAGGGCGTTCGACGTAAGCTTCTACGCGGTCACCATACGGAAGGATAGGGATGGCGGAATGGAAATAATATCCATAGCGCCGGCCGGCACGAAGAATGTCACAGCGATCTTCACCAGGCCCGGCAACCCCTGCATGAACGCCACGGAATCTGTCGCTTCAAGCCTGGACGCCCGCGGAGGCGTGCATGACACGGGCTGGGCCGACCTGTATCCCGGGGTGGGGCTTGATGTCACGGTCTACGGGAACTCCAACGTCAGCGCCACGGGCTTCGAGGTTGCCGGAGACGAGACGCTCAGGGTATATGCGCCATTCATCGAGGGCGGGGCCGCACCGGGCGACGACCTGAAGGTCGGGTTGCTCTACAGCCGCTGCGTCATGAGCCCCGTGTCCGCCCAGGACTTCTCTTCAACAGTGAGGTGCAGTCTTTCATGATCAAACGCATAGCGCTACTCCACGTCGCTGTCGCGGCCATGATATATCTGGTGATGAGCATGACTCCGGCGTTCGCCTCGCAGATCAGCATCTTCATGCCGGGCGGGCAGAAGAAGACGTTCCAGCTGAGGCCCGAAGACCTCGTCAGCAGGACCGTCGAGGTCGTCCACGACCCGAACGACAGCCGATGGGAGCGTGTGCTCGTCAAGGTCGGCCTGGCCGGGACGGACCAGGCATATCCGATCAAGAAGATCTACCTTTTCAGGTGCAAGAACCTCAACCCTTCCGCCTGCGCGGCGGGCGAGCCGGTCGAGGCTGTGAACTACCTTTCCGGCGAGAAGGGGACGTTCTACTGGGATGACGTCTCGGCCGCCCAGGTCGCGGGCTTCCTGTCGCTGGTCGAGATGACGCACGACGGCAGGACGCTGTGGATCGGCTTCTGGGACCAGGTCGACAGGGAGGGCCTCACCACGTTCAGGCACAGGTACTACGAGGCCGAGTCTGTGGACGTGTTCGCCGGGACCGGCGCTGACGCCGGCTGGATAGCCGGCTACATGGAGGAATACTTCATGGCTCCGATGAGCTGGATTGATAGGATCGCGCTCGGCGTGGTCGGAGGCAAGGTCGTCGAGAAGACGTACAGCCTGGGGGCCGACGCCGCCGACCTGGAAGGGCACGCATTCACGGCGGTGCCAGGAACCGGCAGCTCGCTGCCGCCAGCGAACAAGACCTTCGCTTTCGCCATCGGCAAGGGCGGCTACTACTCGCATCCGCTCACTCTCTTCTCCGCCGATCCGGCCGAGTGCGGTGACGGGAAGTGCGAGGCGCTGCTCGGCGAGACAAAGGCCTCCTGCTGCGCGGACTGCGGCTGCGACCCCAGCGCCGAGTGCGCGGTCACCCCGGAATCTCCTGATGGCACATGCCACCAGTGCGGCAACGGCCTCATCGAGCAGACCGAGACGAGCGACACGTGCTGCGTCGACGCCGGCTGCCCGCCGGGAACGTCCTGCGACGAGTCCAGGAACCCGCCCGCAGGGACCTGCATCCTTCCCACGTGCGGCAACGGGAGGTGCGACGGCCCGGCCGAGGGCCTGGGCAACTGCTGCACCGACTGCGGCGGCACGGCCGCGTGCGCCTCGCAGATGGGCGCAGGATACTACTGCAGCACGTCGAGGCTCGCGTGCACGCTGCCCTCCTGCCCCAATGGCGCATGCGAGCCCGGGGAGGATGCCTCCGCCTGCTGCGCGGACTGCGGAGGCTGCCCCGAAGGCCAGTACTGCAACTCCACCGCGGCGAGGACGGGAGTCTGCATGCCCTCTTCCTGCGGGAACGGCGTGTGCGAGCCTTCGGAAGGCTATGCCTCATGCT
>Ga0316628_100003834_pt1 | contig 11660 bp, 11 predicted proteins | sample OWC_Aug_M2_C1_D5_FD_207648 | JGI IMG/M metagenome (GOLD analysis project Ga0316628, IMG submission 207648) | Wetland soil microbial communities from Old Woman Creek delta, Ohio, United States - OWC_Aug_M2_C1_D5_C | ecosystem: Environmental > Terrestrial > Soil > Wetlands | place: USA: Ohio... | reverse complement strand
GCCATCGCGACGGCGTTGTGAACGGCTTTCGCCGATGAGCGTCCGTGGCCGACGATACACAGGCCCGCCACGCCGAGCAGCGGCGCGCCGCCGTATTCCGAGTAGTCGATGCGCCGGCGAACCTGCCGGAACGCCTTGCGCGAGAAGAGCGCGCCGACGCCGCCGGCGCGCGCCCGGAACTCCTCGCGCAGCAGTTCCTCGACCATCTCGACCAGGCCTTCGCTCACCTTCAACGTGATGTTGCCGGTGAACCCGTCGCACACGATGACGTCGGCCTGGCCGCTGTAGACGTCGCGGGCCTCGAGGTTGCCGATGAAGGCCAGGGGGCCGGCCTTGAGCAGGCGGTGCGCCTCGCGCGTGAGATCGTTGCCCTTGGTCTCTTCTTCGCCGATCGACAGCAGCCCCACCCGCGGCCGCTCCACGCCGAGCGCGAGGCGGGCGTAGACGCTGCCCATGACGGCAAACTGCACGAGGTGCTGGGGACGGCAGTCGGCGTTGGCGCCAACGTCCACGAGAACGGCGGGGCGTTCTCGCGTGGGAATGGTGGTGGCCAGGGCCGGTCGGTCGACGCCGGCAATCATGCCGAACGCGGCGTGCGCGGCCATGACCGTAGCGCCCGTGTTGCCGGCGCTGAAGAGCGCGGCCGCCTCGCGGCGGGCCACGACCGCTGCCGCCACGCGGATCGACGCTTGGGGCTTGCGACGCACGGCGGCTGCCGGCGATTCGGCCATTCCGATCGCCTCGGCCGCTTCCACGATCTCGATGTTCAGCCGTCCGGCGTCGCGGTGTCGCGCGAGCTGGGGTTCGATGGCAGAGCGGTCGCCGACCAGCGTCAGACCAATCCCCACGTGGCGGGCGGCAGCGAGCGCCCCGTCGATGATCGGTTGCGGGGCGTAATCGCCCCCCATCGCGTCGATGGCGATGCGCACCACTGAACTTCAGGGAAGGTCGAGGGCAGCCGCGGGTCGCGCCAGGCCGGCACGACTCGCCAAGGTCTCCAGGCGAAACAGTCGGCTACGCTTCTTCCACCTCGCGAACCTGGCGCCCCCGATAGAAGCCGCAATGCGGGCAGACGTGGTGCGACAGTTTCGCCTCGTGGCACTGGGGGCATTCGTTGACGGCGGCGGGCTGCAGCGCGTCGTGGGTGCGGCGCTTGCGGCCTCGCGCCTTCGAGTGTCGGCGTTTGGGGTTGGGCATCTTCGTTCCTCGGGGTCAAAACATAACAGCGTACTCTAGTCCGAACGCCGGAGTCCAGCGGCGGCCGTCGGACTAGGGCTTTCGCCCGTCCTTCACGAGCGAGCGCAAGGCGTCGAGACGCGGGTCGGTCCAGGTCGACACGCAGTCGCAGGACGACTGGTTGAGGTTGGCGCCGCACTGCGGACACAGGCCGCGGCAATCCTCCCGGCACAGCGGCTTCATCGGCAGCGCCAGGTAGAACTGCTCCTTCATCAGCTGCCCCAGGTCGATCACGTCGTCCCGGTAGAACGCGGTCTCCAGGTCGTCCTCCTCGATCTCGACCTCCCCTTCCCCGGTGTTCTCGGAGTGCGGCAGGTAGAACAAGTCGAACGCGGCATCGACAGGAAGCGTGAACGGCTCGACGCAGCGGCTGCACTGCAGTTCCAGCACGGTCGACACACGCCCGACGAGCGTCACCTCGCGGTTCTTCTTGTGGATGTCGAACGCAAGCGTGACCGGCTGGACGATGGCGTACTCTTCGTCGATGGTGTCGAACGCAGAAGGCGCGTAGGTCCGCTGGAGCCGGTCGCGCTCGCCGCGCATGTGGCTGAGATCTAACAACATGGCAAATGGGCCGGAGGACAAGGTCGGGCTACGGCTACGCCCGCCGGCAGGGGACCGATGCTGTCTGCCGTGATGCCCTGCGAGCAGCAGATCTATGAGTATACCACGCTCAAATCCGTCACTCTTCGGTCCATTCCTCCAGTGCCCTGTCCATGTTGATCCACGGCTTCGGGATGAACAGCTTCGCGAACAGCGCAATCGCGTAGCGGTCGGTCATTCCAGCGAGAAAGTCGCGGGCGGCCGCGTCCACCCCTTCGGCCTCGATCGTTCGCGGGTCCAGGAACTCCGGGCGGTCGCGCACCTTCTCCCACAGCGCGCCCAGGATATCGGACGCCTTCCGGAACTCGGCCGTTGACACCTCGTTCTCGTAGACGGTGCGGAACAGGAACTGGCGGAGCCCAAGCGTTTCCTGGAGCACCTCGTCGGTCATGCGGATCTCGCACAGCTCGAGGCGCCGCGTCTCGAACATGACGTCGGTGACCATCCGGCCGATGCGCCGCGACGAGGTGTCGCCGAGCACGCGCACCGCTCGTTCCGGCAGGTCTTGTGCCTTCAGCACACCGGCACGGATCGCGTCGTCGATGTCGTGGTTCACGTACGCGATGAGATCCGCGATACGAACGATCTGACCCTCGAGCGTGCCCGCCCGATCGGACGACTCGGAGCCGACCGGGCGCCCGAGCTTCCCCTTCGAGTGCTTTGCGATGCCGTCACGGGTCTCCCACGTGAGGTTCAAACCGCGCCCGTCGCGCTCGAGAACATCTACTACCCGCAGGCTGTGCTCGTAGTGGTTGAACCCGCCTGGCATCAGCTCGTTGAGGACCCGCTCCCCGTGATGGCCGAACGGGGTGTGGCCAAGGTCGTGCCCCAGGGCGATTGCCTCGGTCAGGTCCTCGTGCAGCCACAGCGCCTTGGCGACCGTCCGCGCGATCTGGGAGACCTCGAGCGTGTGGGTCAACCGGGTGCGGTAGTGATCCCCTGCGGGCGCGAAGAAGACCTGCGTTTTGTGGATCAGGCGGCGGAACGCCTTGCAGTGGGTGATTCGGTCGCGATCCCTCTGGTACGCCGGGCGCACCGGGTCCTCCGGTTCCGGCCGAAGGCGGCCGCGCGACCCTGCGCTGTGGGCGGCCTGGGGTGCCAGCATGCTGGCTTCACGCTGCTCGAGCTGTTCGCGGATCGTTGTGGGCATGGCCCTTACTCGTCACGTCCTCCATTTCTGGGCGAATTCGGCTCGTGCGGCAAGCCGACGAGCCACGGCGCGTTTCACCCCGAGATCTCGCCCAGGAAGCTCGTCCCGAACGGCATCGGGCCCACGCCGAACACCGCCGCAAGCGTCTGACCGAGATCGGCAAACGTCGGGCGAACGCCCAGATCGACCCCGCAGCGGGCACGGGCGCCGGCCACGAGAAGGGGCACGTACTCGCGCGAGTGGTCGGTGCTTGGCGTCGTCGGGTCGTTGCCGTGATCGGCCGTGATGACCAGCAGATCCGACGGCGCCAGGCGCGGCAACAGTTCCGAGAGCCGGGCATCGAACCGCTCGAGGTTCGCGGCGTATCCGGCGACGTTGTTGCGGTGGCCGTACTGGGCGTCGAAATCCACCAGGTTGATGAAGACGAGCCCGTTCGGCGTGTCGTCGAGGGCGCGGTCCAGCTGGTCCATCCCGTCGTCGTCGCTCGACGTGTGAATCGCGCGCGTCAAACCCTGGCCGGCGAACAGGTCCTCGATCTTCCCGATGCCCACGACCGGCAGACCGGCGGCCTTTACCTTGTCCATCAGCGTGCCCGCGGGAGGCGGAATGGCGAAGTCCCGCCGGTTGGCTGTGCGCGCGAATCCCCCCGGGCGGCCGACGAACGGGCGCGCGATGACGCGCCCCATGCCGCGCCGCCGGACCACGATGTCGTAGGCAACTTCGCACTCCCGGTACAGTTCCGCGACCGGGATCACGTCCTCGTGGGCGGCGATCTGGAACACGCTGTCGGCCGACGTGTACACGATCGGGGCGCCCGTTCGCAGGTGTTCCACCCCCAACTCCTCGATGATCGCCGTCCCCGACGCCGCCTTGTTGCCGAGCGTCCCGCGCCCGATGCGCGTTTCGAACTCCTCCATGATGTCGGGGGGGAACCCGTCCGGGAACAAGGGGAACGGCCGGTCGAGCACGATGCCCATCAGCTCCCAGTGCCCGGTGACCGAGTCCTTTCCAGGCGCGGCTTCGGCCATGCGGCCGAACGACGCCAGCGGCTCGGCGACGGGAGGCACGCCGGCCAGCGGAATGACCCGGGAGATGCCGAGCCGGCCAAGTTCCGGCAGATACAGGGGCACGCGGGCGGCGACGTTGCCGAGGGTATTGCTGCCCTGGTCGCCGTACTGCGCGGCGTCGGGCAATTCCCCCACGCCGACGCTGTCGAGCACGATGACGATGACGCGGTCGAAAGTCGAGGACACGGTTCGCAAAGGCAGGAATCAGGAATCAGGAGGCGGGAATCAGGACCCGGTCCCGAAGCCTGAAGCCCGAAGCCTCCCTGAAATGCGGTCGTCGGGGCGCATGCTCACTGATGATGCGAGAAGTAGTTGCCGATGGCGCGCGGTGTGCGAATGGTGGCGATCGCGTGCTTGAAGATCATGTGGTCGGCGCCGTCCTGCTCGACGATCACCGCGAAACGATCGAAATTCTTGATGCGGCCCTCGAACTCACTCCCGTCCATCAGGCGGATGTGCACCGACAGGCGCTCGCGCCGCGCGTAGTTGAGAAACACGTCCTGGATGTTCGGCTGGCCGGGGGCCTGTGTCTGCGGCATCAGCGAGCGTCTCCTCGCACTCGGGTCAGCGGTCGCGCCCCAGGGCATCGCTGCGGGACGACGGCGCCGGGAACTCCGGCCTACCGAGCCGGCGGGCGCGCCCGAAGTGCGGATCGAGCGCGCAAGCGACCTCCGCAAGGGTACCGGGCGAATGGCCGGACCCGCGAAACCAGACTAGATTAGGCTCTTTGCGGAACCAGATCAACTGGCGGCGGGCGTAGCGGCGGTTCTCGCGCACGATGAGTTCGCGCGTCGCCGTTTCGTCCCGAACGCCGTGCAGGTGCTCGAGGGCCTGGCGATACACGAGACCCGTGAACGGATGCGCGGTCTCGGGAACGCCTCGCGCGAGCAGTCCCCGGATTTCGTCCAGCAGGCCGCGGGCGAACTGCTCGTCGACCCGCCTCGCCAGCCGCGGCACCAGATCCTCGGGGGGCAGCGTCAACGCGATCGCGACGACCTCACGGCCCGCGAGCGGCGACACCGTGTCGGCGAAATGGGCGGTCAGGGGCCGGCCCGTCACGAAGTACACCTCGAGCGCGCGCACGAGGCGCATCTCGTCGCGCGGCTGGATGCGCATCGCGGACGGTGGATCGACCCGCTTCAGCATGCGGTGAAGGAACTCGACGCCGCGCCGCGCGCTCAAGCGGCGCAGCCGCTGGCGCAGCCGCGCGTCACGCCCCGGTCCCGGAAACAGGCCGCGAGTCAACGCGCGATAGTAGAACCCCGTGCCGCCCACCAGGATGGGCAGCCGGCCGCGGCCGTGCACCTCCTCGATCACGCGCGCCGCGTCACGGGCGTACTGGGCCGCGGTGTATTCCTCGTCCGGCTCGACGATGTCGATCAGGTGGTGAGGGACGCCGCACCGCGCTTCGACGCCGACCTTGTCGGTGCCGATGTCGAAGCCGCGGTACACGGCCGTCGAGTCGCAGTTGACGACCTCGCCGTCGTAGCGGACGGCCAGCGCGATCGCCAACGCGCTCTTGCCCGTTGCTGTCTGCCCGAGGACCGCCAGCACTTTCCTTGCGTGGTTCACAGCAGGCGGATGAAGACGTAGAGGACGAGGACAGCGAGGAGCACGAGCAGGCCCAGCTGCTGGGTTCGCGTGGGCGTCCTCACGACCCTCCACCCGGCGGGACTTCGTTGTAATAGAACGTGACGGTGAAGAAGGCCCGATCGGACGGGTACTCGGGCGGCAAGGGATGCGTCGGGTTCGATGTGGCCATGGCGTTGTACGCCGCACGGTTGAAGGCGTCCACGTTGCAGGGTCCGGGCACCGCCAGCTGTGTGATCGTGCCGTCTTTCAAGATATAGAAGGTCACGACGACGTGCCCCTTCATCGCCATCGCCGCGTACGGGATCAGCCAGTTCCGCTTGATCTGCGCGATGAAGCGGCGAATCCACGGTCCGAACTCCACGCCCTTCGTATCGAACTGGATCGATGGGCCGTACTGGCCGCCGCCCCCGCCCTGGTTGTCGAACTGGCCCTGTTGGATCATCTGGCGCAGGTCGCGCATGGCGCTGCCGAGCAACCCTCGGCCGGCACCAGGCCCGCTTGCGGCCGAGGCATCCGGCACCCGGCCGTCGCCTGAACGGAGGCCGGAAAACCCGAGCGTGCCATTCGAGGGCTGCGGCGGAGGCGAACCCGCCTCGGCGGTCGAATTCTGCGCGGTTGAGGGCTGCGGCACCTGAGGCCCCGGCTGGGGCGACGGTGTCGCCTCCACCCGCTCCGGCGTGTTTCCTCGCGAGAACGGCAGGGCGTTCCTCGGATTCCTCGCGCGTTCGCTGGTTTGGGCGTTCCGGTCTTTGTCCGAAGCGTCGGCTCTCGGGGATGGCGGACGGGTGGCCGGCATGTCCAGATGGGGCTGCACGAAGACGAACCGCGCCGAGTCTCGTTCGCGCTGCCGCTGGAGCGCGATCTGTTGTGCGATACGTGCCTCGGCCGCGCGGCTGTCAAACGGTGGAATGATCAGAATTCCGATGGCAGCCATCAGATGGAAGATGATTGAGAGGAGAATCCCCTCCCGCCAGGATATGGCGTGGCCGACGGGCGTGATGTCGGGGTGGTTGTCTTCGAAGTTGAAGTACATCAGAGACTTAGCAATTATACCACCCGGACGGCCGGGATCGGGTTCACCTCTGCACTAAGTGTTCCATTCGCCGTGGCGCATCTGCTGCCCTTGCGCGAACCGATCCCCCGGAGTACGCCCGTTGAGATGTCACCGCGCGGAGCCGGGACCCGTCCTGTGTCGCGGACCAGCGTCTTCCGGGGGGCTTCGCCGTCGCTCGCGACCCGACTCCGCTCGCGCCTTTGATTCTACCCAGAGCGTGGGTCAGGTCGGCGCGCTGCCGCGTCATCCTGCCTGAGGATGGTCCACGAAGAGAAAGACGGTCGCGGCCACCGGTTGGCCGGACCGTCACCGTTCCCTGCAGCCTGGCCGTGTCGGCCGTCATGACGATGACCGCAGCGGTGACGCGCTCGGTCCCTTTCAACTCGATCGTCCTGCCCGTCACGTCCTGTCCGCCCACCATCACGCTCTCCAGCACCAGCCCGTGCGCTGCCTGGACTGTCAGCAGGAAACTGCCCCGGAGAGGGGCCAGCGTGAAGGTGTGGTCACCCGCCATGAGACACCCGGGCGGCGACGATGGTCTACATCTTCTCGACGATGCGCGTGGCGACTTCGAGGGCCCGGCGTCCCTGCTCGCCGTCGACGGCGGGCTCGCCGCCGGTCCGCGCGGCCGCGATGAAGTCAATCATCTCGCGGCGCAGCGGCTCCTCGCGTTCCACCGCGATCGGGCCACCCTGGATGTCTGGCCGCGCGCCGTCTCCCCGCACGAGCCGGTAGACTTCGACCTCCTGCTCCGCGTAATCGATCGACACGTACGCATCCGGCTGGAAGAACCGGATCTTGCGGACCCGGTCGCGGCTGATGCGGCTGGCCGTGAGGTTTGCGATGCATCCGTCGGCGAACCGAAGGCGCGCGTTCGCGATGTCCACCCGGTCGGTGAGCACCGGGACGCCAACCGCATCGATCGTCTCGACCTCGGAGTGAACCAGCGACAGCACGATGTCGAGGTCGTGGATCATCAGGTCGAACACGACGTCGATGTCCAGGCTTCGCTCGGGGAAGGTGCCGAGGCGGTGGACCTCGATGAACCGCGGGTGCGACACGACGGTGGTGGCTGCGCGCACGGCCGGGTTGTGACGCTCGGTGTGCCCGACCGCGAACGTGGCGCCCGACCCGCACGCGGCGGCGAGCATGCGATCGGCTTCGCGGAGCGTCCGGGCGAGGGGCTTTTCGACGAGCACGGGAATCCCGCGCTCGAGGAACGGCAACGCGACGTCGCCGTGCGCCTCGGTCGGCACGGCGATCGTCACCGCGTCCACGGCCCCGAACAGTTCACGAATGTCGGTCGTCGCGCGCGCGCCCAGCGGGCCGCCGACCTGCGCGGCCCGATCGGCCTTGATGTCGGCGACCGCAACGAGCTGCACGTTCTCGAGGTTCGACAGGATCCGCGCGTGATGACGCCCGAGGTGGCCCACGCCGATGACGGCTACGCGCATCTTTGATCCGGTCATGATTCTCCAGAAGGCGTAAGGCTCTAAGCCTTAGGGCTTAAGACGCAGGGGCCCAGGGCTCGAGACTGAAGACCCGAGCCTGAAGCCCGAAGCCTGAGGCCTCAGGTCAGTCGTGTCAGTGGTGCCCGTGATGGTGCGCGGCGACCTCGCGGCCGACGATCGCGATGCCCGCCGCGTCGGCCGCCTGCACGATGTCGTCGCCGTCCACGAACAGCGTCTTGCCAGCGTCCACGGTCAGCGCAGAGGCGCCGGCGGCCGCCATCGCCTCCACGGTTCGGCGCCCCACGACCGGCACGTCGAACCGCATGTCCTGCCTCGGCTTGGCCACCTTCACGACTCGCGTGCCCGCACCCGCCAGGTGTCCGGCGCGCGCGATCACCGGGTCCGTCCCCTCCATCGCCTCCACGGCAACCACGGCGCGGTCCTTCACGACGATCGTCTGCCCGATGTCGAGGCCGGCAATCGCGTCCGCCATGCGGTAGCCGAAGGCGAAGTCTTCCGACTCCTCGGCGGTCGGCGCGCGCCTGGTCATCACGCCAGGCCTGGCCATCAACGGCTTCAGGAACACCGTCGAATCCATCAGCTCGATGCCGCTCTCGCGCATGACCTCCGCGATCGCCGCGATGATGGAATCGGTGTTCTTCGCCCGCAGCTTCAAGAGCACCGAGAGCAGCGCGCGGTCGGGCAGGATGCCGGCGAACAGCTTGACGTGCTTCACCTGGCCCGCCATCACCGCGTGCGTGACGTCGGCGCGCCGCAACAGGTCGATGGCCTTGCCGAGCTGACCGAGCGACACGCGGTGTACGGCGAGCGCCGACCGGTTGGCGGCCGCCTGCTCCAGATCCGGGGACGCCTCTTCCTTGACGGCGATGACGACGACGTCGTGACCGAGGCGGCGGGCCGCGTCGAGCACGAGGAACGGGAACCGGCCGTTGCCGGCAATAAGGCCGAGGCGCATTGTGATACCCGGGCGGGTGGGCCAGCCCTGTCCTCAATCCTCCACGACGGCGTCGTCGGCTTTCCGGCTCGCCCGGCGCAGGACCACGCCTCGTTGCGAGCCGCGGATGAACTCCACGAGGTACTGCACCTCGGGGCACGCCAGTGCCGGATCGTCCTCGATGGCCGCCAGCGCCTTCGAGGTCGTCAGTTTCGACACCAGCAGGTAGCGGTAGGCACGCCGCAGTTTGCTCACCACGTCCGCGGTCATGCCGCGTCGAACCAGCCCGATGACGTTCAGGCCGTAGATGCGGGCGCGGTTTCCGACCGTCCGCGCGAACGGGAGCGCGTCCTTGGTCACGGCGGACGCCGCCCCCACGAACGCGTGGCGGCCGACCCGGCAGAACTGGTGGACGCCGGACATGGCGCTGATCGTGGCGAAGTCCTCGACGTGCACGTGGCCGCCCAACGTCGCGCCGTTGGCCAGGATCGTGTCGTTCCCGACGTGGCAGTCGTGCGCGATGTGGCAGTAGGCCATGAAGAGATTGCGGTCCCCGATCGTGGTGACGCCGCCGCCGCCGGCCGTGCCGCGGTGGATCGTGACGAATTCGCGGACGATGTTGTTCCGGCCGACGACCACGCGAGTCGGTTCGCCGCGGTATTTGAGATCCTGCGGCGCCAGGCCGATCGAGACGAACGGCGCGATGCGGTTCGCGTCGCCGATCTCGGTCCAGCCGTCGATGATCGACGAGGCGCCGATCTCGCAGTCGCGCCCGATGCGGACGTGCGCGCCAATCGTGACGTGCGGGCCGATGCTGGTTCCGTCGCCGATCTCGGCATCCGGGTGGACGTTCGCCGACGGGTCGGTCCGCACGCGCTCCGGCACCACGACGACCAGCAGCGTTGCCTCCGCGACGATCTGATCGCTCACGGATGCCGCTGCCTGGATGCGTTCGATCGGCCTGCGAGACCGGGAACGCGTCACTTCGAAGCGCACCTGGTCCCCCGGCAGCACCTGGCGGCGGAACTTGGCATCATTCACGCCGCGCAGGTAAACGCTGCCCGCCGACAGCGCCGCCGCCGGGTCGAGCAGCAGCAGGGCCGCGCACTGCGTGAAGCTCTCGACGATGAGGACGCCCGGCATGACGGGAGCCCCGGGGAAATGGCCCGGGAAGAAATCCTCGTTCCCGGTGACGTTCTTCACCGCCACGAGCCGCTGGCCGGGCACGTGCTCGACAATCGCGTCGACCAGCGAGGAGGGGTACCGGAATCGAAGCCGGTCGAGAGGGTCCGTGAAGTTCTTGGACACAACGGTCAATGACTGATCCTTGCCGGGATCGGGGATCGGGGATCAGGAGTCTGGGGAACGAGGGGGCAGGGGCGGCGCGCCAGTCCGCGGGGGCACGTCTTGGTGTGCCCCCGCCAGAGCCTTGTGGCGTTCAACGTCGGCGCCATTCCCTCGACCCGAGCCCGAACTCCGCCTCAGCGTCCGGATGAGGCGGCCTATCATAGCACCGCAGCGCCGCTGCCGTTCGAAAGGGGAGGGACGTGCCGCCGGTCGCGGCGGGGCCGGCCACGGCTTACTTCGACTCGGGCACGGGCGGCTTGGCCGCAGGCGTGGCCGCATCGAGCCGCTTGACGATCTCGGTGCTCAGGTTCAGCGCGGGATCCGACCAATACAGCCCGGCCTCCTCGCGCAGGAAGATCATCTGCAGCCCCTTCTCGTTGGCGATCTGCTGGATGATCGGGTTCACCTGCGACAGGAACCTCTGCTGCAGTTCGTTGTTCAGCTCCTGCACTTCGGCCTGCGCATCCTGCTGCATCCGCTGCAGCTCGGTGTTGCCGCGATCCACGTCTCTCTGCAGCCCGGCGCGCTTGTCCTCGGCGAGCGTCGGGGACTGGAGCAGCGTCTGGCTCGCCTGGATGGACTTCTGCTTGTCCTCGATCTCCTTCACCTTCTTGTCGTTCAGCGCTTTCAGTTGCGCGGCCGCCGCCTGGCCGGCCTTCGAGTTCTGCGAAATCTCCTGGAGCGAGCAGAAGGCGATCTTGGCACCCTCCGGGAACGGCTTCGGCGGCTGCGGCTGCGCGGCCGGCGGCGTTATGGGCGGCGTGGCCGGCTTCTGCGTCGCCGGCTGCGTCGGCGTGGCCGGCGGCTTCTGAACCGGCGGCTTCTGCTGGGCGAACGCCGGAACGGTGAACAGCGCGACGATCAGTGCGGCGACAACGGTGAACGCTTTCATCGGTACTGTCCCTTTCGTCGAATGGCAGCGGAAAACAAGTGATCCCTGGTCCCGGTCCGCGGTACCCAGCGCCTGTTCGGGCGGCCCCCTGGACGCGATGGGGGGCCGGGACCCGGGGACCAGGGACTGGGTGACCAAGGCGGCACGGACGCTTTGGCGCGACCCGTGACGCCAACGCACGCCGAACGATCAAGAACGAGGATTTGAGGCCCGCGAACGAGGCCGAGCCGCCGCAAGGCGTAACGCAGAGGCATTCGCCAAACGTTACATTTTACCGGTCAGGCTTGCACTGTGTAAACACGCAAACCTGGC
>Ga0316628_100003833_pt1 | contig 11661 bp, 7 predicted proteins | sample OWC_Aug_M2_C1_D5_FD_207648 | JGI IMG/M metagenome (GOLD analysis project Ga0316628, IMG submission 207648) | Wetland soil microbial communities from Old Woman Creek delta, Ohio, United States - OWC_Aug_M2_C1_D5_C | ecosystem: Environmental > Terrestrial > Soil > Wetlands | place: USA: Ohio... | reverse complement strand
CCCTTTCGCCACCCCGCGTGGCTGGGGCGGATCCTGGTCGGCGCGGGGTTGGAGGTCATCCCGTTCCTTCTTTTCCTCCCGACCATTCTGAGTTTGCTCCACGCCCATCACCGGCCCGCCTTCCGCCAGCTGGCCGTGCTGCCGATCGCCATCATCGTCGGCCTGGTGTGCCGCTTCCTCGTGCTCGGCTACCTGCGCCGCACCGCCAGGGGGATACTGGACGGCACCGGCAGCGGCCTCCCGGCCTGGGACCGCATGGGTGAGGACATCGTCGAGGGGCTCGGCCTGTGGCTGGTGGCGCTGACGCTCTGGCTTCCTGCGGTCGCGGTCACCGCCGGGCTGACCCTTCTTGTCGTCGCCCTCACCTCCCCCGCGATGGCATGGCTCCCCATCGTACTCGTCGGCACGCCAGCGGCGCTGGTGACGCTCCTCTACCTCCCGGCCGGGCTGCTCGCGACCGTCGCGGAGGACCACTTGGGAGCCGCGTTCGGCTTCGACCGCGTCACCCAGATCATCGGGCGGGCGTTTGGGCCATATGCGCTCGCGTTCCTGATCGCCCTCGGGGCCGAGATCATGGCCCAGTTCGGCCTGCTGATCTGCTGCGTGGGGATCTTCGCCACACGCTTCGCCGCCCACTGCGTGGCGGTGCACGCCTTCGCCGAGGCCTACCGCCAGGGAACGCTCCCGGCTTCCCCCGCCTCCGCCCCGGTTCCCCAGGTTCCGGCGTGAGCTCTCAGGCTTCGCGCTCCTCCCGCCTGCGCCCCGGCGCGACGAAGACGGCGTAGAGCAACAAGCCGGCCGCCGAAAGAACGCCCATCAGCATCACGCCGCCGAAAAAGGGGACGAACTGCGGGGGGAGGTTGGCGGACACGCGGTCGGTCACGAAGTGCTGGTAGAGCACGCCGGCCCACGGCGGCGCGTACAGGTTGGCCAGGAAGAGCGACAGGAAGGAGTACCCGAGGTAGACCGCGACCTGATCGGGCGGGGCGATCGTGCCGCAGTACTCGAAAAAGCGCGCGGAGCACGTCATCTCCCCGAGCGACCAGATGACGATCCCGAGTGCCACGATGCCGGCAGCCGGAGAGAGGGCGGGCGCGATCCACGCGAGCGTGCCCACCGCCGTTCCGGCGAGCATCGCGGTGAGCGTGGGCAGCCTCCGAGTGGCCGCGGAGATCGGGGCCTGCAGCAGCACGATGAGCAGCGCGTCGAGGGAGATGAAGACCTCGGGGTTGAGCCAGTGGCCGGCCCAGCGGGTGAGCGGGACGACCCGGTCGATCGCCGCCTCGACCGCGGGAAGATCCGTGAAGCTCTGCAGGTACAGCGGCATGAAGGCGAAGAGCACCTGGATCATCCCCCAGAAACCGGAGAAGAGGACCAGCAGCAGCACGAACCGCCAGTTGCCGAGCACAAGCACCATGTCGCCGAGCACGCGGCCCACGCTCTTCCCCGCGCGGCGCTCCTCGCGGGAGACAGGCTCCCGGAACGCGACGAGCGCCTGCACGAACATGAGGGCGCACGCGGCCGCCGACACCCAGAACACGTAGCGGAACTCGGTCCGGTTGCGAACCTGCGCGGCGATCACCGGGCCGATCAGCGCCCCCGCGTTGACCATCATGTAGTAGAGGCCGAACCCCACCGGGCGCGTGCTGCCCTCCTCGGTCGTGCGGGTCACGGTGCCGGAGACCGTCGGCTTGACGATCGAGCCGCCGACCGCGATCAGGCCCAGCGCGACGCAGATGAGGGGGAAGCTGCGCGTCGAGCCGAGCAGGCCGTAGCCGCAGGCGAGCGTGGCAAAAGCCACGACGAGGGCGGGCTTGTAGCCGAAGCGGTCGGCAAGCGCGCCGGCAATGAGCGGCAGGAGGTAGAGGGCGGCGGTCGACACCCCGTACACGACGCCGTAGACATCGGGGCGTATGCCGATGTGCTCGACCAGGTAGATGCCCAGCACCAGCACCATGCCGTAGTACGCGAGCCGCTCGAACAGCTCCATCACGACCGCGGAGTACAGCGTACCGGGGAGCTGTCTGAATACGGGCGTCTTCATCGCGTCTCCCTTTCGCCCCGCGCGCCTACCGGGAGTCGGCCGCGCGTACCGCCGCGTCGAGCACGATCCGCCCGACGGCCTCCATGTTCTTGGGGGCGATCCACCATATCGTGTCCTCGTCGGTGTGGTAGCCGTGGTGCGGCGACGCGCCGTTCCCGAACAGGCTCACGGCCGGGATCCCCGCCGCCTGAAACGGCCCGTGGTCCGCCCGCACCTCCCCCTCGGACAGCCCCGCCTTCAGGGTGATACCGGGCTCGAGCGCGTCGCGGGCCTGCTCGAGCAGCTTGAAGAGGTCGGGGTAGTTCTTGCCGCCGGCGACGTAGGCGCCGCGCCCCACGCCCTCCATGTCCAGGTTGAACACGCCCACGCAGCGCGTCAGGCTCGCCGGCAAGTGCTCGACGAAGAACTTCGAGCCGAGCAACCCCTCCTCCTCGCCGGCGAAGAGCACGATCACGAGCGACCGCCGCGGGCGCGGCTGTACGCGCGCCGCCGCCCGCGCGATCTCCAGCACGGTGGCGGAGCCGGACGCGTTGTCGTCCGCCCCCGGGAGCAGAACCGGCCAGCTCCCGCAGTGGTCGAGGTGCGCGCCGACGACCAGGTACTCGCCGGCCACCGTGCGGTCGCTGCCGGGCAGCACCGCGACCACGTTGGCGCCCTCGCTCGCGACCGGGGACCTTGCCTTGACCGCCAGGTGCACCGTGCGGCCGGTGGCGAAGCTGGCGGTGCCGCCCTTCTCGAGCACCCGCTGCAGCTCCTCGATCGTCAGCTTGGAGGAGGCCAGCAAGGAGTTGCCGATCTCCTCGGTGACGTCGGCCATCGGCAGGTCGGAGATCGGGGCGCCGTTCGGGTTGGCCGCCGCGGACTCCGCGAAGATGTAGCCGACGGCGCCGTGCGCCCGGGCGTTGGCGGTGCGCGCCCGGTGGGAGTTGAACTCCTTCCACTCCCGCCCGTCCTTGGGTGCGCCGCGCACGGCCATCACGATCTTGCCCTTCACGTCGACGCCGGCGTAGTCGTCCCGCCCCATCGCGGGGGCGGTGATGCCGTACCCAACGAACACCACCGCGGCCGTCACGTCCCCCGTCCCCGAGTAGAAGAGGGGCAGGAACTGCTTGAAGTACTCCAGGCGCTGGCTCTGCCCCTTCTCGTCGGCGGGCAGGATCTCCATGGTCGCGCTCTCGACGCCCGTCACGGTCACCGGGAAGCGCTGCAAGTAGTCCGGGTGCTCCGGCAGCGCCTTCAACCCCGCGGCCTTCAGCTCGGCGGCCATCCACCTCGCGGCCGCCGCGTACCCAGGCGTCCCCGTCAGGCGGCCGCCGAACTCGGGCGAGGTCAGGCGCTCCACGGTCACGAACGCAGAGGTCGCGCTGACCGTCGCCGCGGCCTTTTCCACCGGGAACGGCGTGGCCGCCCCGGCGATCGCCGCGTGCACCGCCGCCGCCACGCACAGCACCGGCGCCAGTTGTCTCACGTCTCCCCCTCTGGCGCGGAACGCGCCTGTCTCTGCTAGCGGCCCTCGGCGGGCCGTCCGATCAGCTCATGCCACCAGCGCGGGAGCTCGGTGGACGGCACCGACGTCTGGCTGCCCGCCGCCAGGTCCCTCACTGAAACTGAGTCTTTTTGCAGTTCGTCGTCCCCGACGATCGCCACCGCCCGGAACCCCTCGCGGTCCGCGCGCTTGAGCGCGGCCTTGAGCGAACGCCCGGTGGCCTCGATCTCCAGGGGAACTCCCTCCCGGACCCAACCCAGGGCCAGCGCCAGAACCGCCGCCTGGGCGGCCTCCCCGAGCGGGACCAGGTAGAGCTTCGGCCGGCTCAGGACCGACTCCCTGAACGCCTCCGGCAGGACCTCGATGAGGCGGTCCTCCCCGATCGCGAAACCCACGCCCGGGATCGCAGGGCCGCCGAGGTCGGCGATCAGGCGATCGTACCGACCGCCGCCGCACAGCACCGTGTTGGCGCCGAGCGCCGGCGACACCACCTCGAAGACGGTGCGCAGGTAGTAGTCCAGGCCGCGCACCAGCCGCTCGTTGCGCACGTACGGGATCCCCAGCCGCCGCAGGTGCGCCTCCACCCGGACGACGTGCCCCCGCGAGCCCTCCCCCGCCACCGCGTCCATCGGGGGGACGTCGGCCGCCACGGCCTGGCAGGACGGAACCTTGCAGTCGAGGATGCGCAGGGGGTTCTCGTCCAGGCGGCGTTGGCAGTCCGAGCACAGCTCCGCGCGGCGCGGCGCCAGGGCGGCGCGGATCGCCTCCTGGTAGCGCACGCGGTCCTCGGGGTCGCCGAGGTTGTTGAGGTGGATCACCAGATCGGAAAACCCCAACCGGACGAAGAACTCGTGCATCGCCGCGATCAGCTCGGCGTCAGCGAGCGGCGTGTCCGCCCCCAGGATCTCGAGTCCGATCTGGGCGAACTGCCGGTACCTGCCGTGCTGCATCCGCTCGTAACGGAACATCGGCCCCAGGTAGTACAGGCGCAGCGGGTGGCTGCGGTCGCCCAGGCCGTTCTCGATCCAGGCCCGCGCCACGCCCGCGGTTCCCTCCGGGCGCAGGGTGAGCGAGCGCCCCTTGCGGTCGGGAAACGTGTACATCTCCTTGTGGACGATGTCGGTGGTCTCGCCGACCGAGCGCACGAACAGCTCGGTGGCCTCGAACACCGGCGTGCGGATCTCCTCCCCGCCGAACGCTCCGAAGACCTCCCGGGCGATCCCTTCCACCGCCTGCCAGAGGCAGGTTTCGGGCGGCAGCAGGTCCCGGGTGCCGCGCGGCCTCTGGATCACGCGAGCCTCGCCCAGTCGGCTGGGTCCGCGATCTCCCTCTCGTCGTCGGCCGCCAGGTAGCGGCCCTTGAGCTCCATGTAGCTGCGAACGCCGCGCCGGACGTGGTCCAGCTCTCCCGCCTCGGCCTCGCGCCGCACCTTGGCCGGCACCCCCGCCACCAGCGTGCGCGCCGGCACCACCATCCCGGGCGGTACCAGCGCCCCCGCCGCCACCACCGCCTCTTCGCCCACCACCGCCCCGTTGAGCACGGTGGCGTGCATCCCGATGAGCGCGCCCCGCTCCACCCGGCAGCCGTGGAGGATCGCCGCATGCCCGACGGTGACGTCCTCTGCGACCAGGGTCGGGAAGTCCGGCTCGTCCACGTGGATCACCACGTTGTCCTGGATGTTGGTGCGGGCGCCGATGCGGATCTCCTTGATGTCGCCGCGAAGCACCGCGCCGTACCACACGCTCACGTCATCGCTCAGCTCGACGTCCCCGATCACGGCGGCCGTGGAGGCCACGAACACGCGCCGGCCGCAGCGCGGTGTCTTCCCGGCAAAGGGTCGGAATCTCACGGCTTCTACCTCCGCTCAGGGCGGTCACGCTAACACACACAAACGTCAGGGGCAACGAGCCAGCGGAGCTTGTAAATGACGTGTGCCTGTGGAAGAGGCGGGTTGTGCGCCGGCCCGCCCCGGTGTCGAATTCGCACGATGCCTGTAACTTATTGTCCATCAGATATTTATACAACCGCACTCGTGGCAGTGCAGGATGCATAACCCCTTGAAACAGGGGGGCTTCCCCGTGCCTGCACCCCCTTTTCCGCAGAGTTTTCCGCAAAAGCTGCGGAAACTTCACCCCTGCTTCACCCCCCACCCCGGAGGGGGCGTCCAGGACCCCTGCCGGAGCAGCCGCGGGTGCTCTCCGGTCAGGTCCACGAGCGTGGAGGGAACGCCTCCCGGGGTGTCGCCGCCGTCCAGAAGGAGCGCCAGATCGGGGCCCAGGGCGCTCGCCACCTCTCCCGCACGGGCCAGCGGTGCCGCGCCGCTCGGGTTGGCGGAGGTGACCGTGAGGGGCCCGACCGCCTCCAGCAGGGCGCGCAGGAGGGCGTGGTCCGGGACCCGCACCGCCAGGGTGGCGCCTCCTGAGGGGAGCGGCACCACGGTCGGCAGCACGACGGTGACCGGGGCCGGCCAGGCCGCCTCCAGCCTCTCCCGCCACCGCTCCGGCACCCTCACGAGCCCTGAGAGCTGCGCGAGGGAGGCTCCCGCCACCGGAAGTGCTTTCTGGGCGGATCGGCCCTTGAGGGCGAAGATACGGGCCACCGCGACCCCGTCGGAGGGCACCACCGAGAGCCCGTAGAACGTCTCGGTGGGCACGGCCACCACGCCGTGGCCGGCGACCGCCTCCCGGACCGCCTCCACGGCGGCCGGAAGATCGGCCTCGACCTTGAAGGGAAGCCGCACCATCAGCTCAGGCGCAGGAGCTCGCGCGCGTGCTGGCGGGCGGCCGGGGTGGGGGTCCCGCCCCCGAGCATGCGGACGAGCTCCTCGACCCTCGCCTCCCCCGCCACCGGCTCGACCCGCGTCACGGTGCGCCCCCTGGCGCTCTCCTTGCGCACGACGAAGTGCGTGGAGGCCCGCCCGGCGACCTGGGGGAGGTGCGTGACCACCAGCACCTGGTCCCGGCCCCCGAGCTGCGCCAGCAGCTCGCCGAGCTCGTCGGCGACGTTACCCCCGATCCCGGCGTCCACCTCGTCGAAGAGGAGGGTCAGCACCGTGCGGCCCTGCAGGGAGTCGCGCAGCACCGTCCGCATCGCCAGGTGGATGCGGGAAAGCTCGCCACCCGAGGCGATGCGGGCCATCGAGCGCACCTCCTCCCCGGGGTTGGTGGAAAGCTCGAACTCGCCGGCGTCGATGCCGTCGGCAGCGGGCTCCACCCGTGCGCCGTCCACCTCCAGGGAGCCCTGGGGGGAGGTGCGGTTCGCGAGCGCGAGTCGCAGTCGCGCGCGCGGGATCCCGAGCCCCTTGAGGACCTGCACGACGCGGGCGGAGAAGCGCTCGGCGGCCTCCCGGCGCCTGGCGGAGAGCGCCTGGGCCAGCCCCAGATAGCGGGCGCCCAGCGCCCGCTGCTCCTCCTCCAGCCGGGCGATGTCGTCCTCCACCCCCTCGAGCTGCTCGCGCTCGCCCTGCAGCCGGGCGCGGTGCTCGAGCACGGCCTCCACCGAGCCGCCGTACTTGCGCGCCAAGCGCTCGAGCAGCGCAAGGCGCCCCTCGATACCCTCCAGGCGTTGGGGGTCCGGGCGCACCCGGTCCGCCAGCTCCACGAGCGCCCGCTCGGCCTCCTCGGCCAGCACCCGGGCCTGCTCGAGCTCCCCGGCGGTCTCGCCCACCCCGATCCCGAGCTCCTGCAACTCGCGCACCGCCCGCCCTGCGCGCGCCAGCGCGACCGTGCCGCCCTCCCCGCCCAGAGCACCCCGCGCGGCGCTCACAAGCTCGCCGATGCGTTCCGCGTGCTGGAGGAAGGCGCGCTCCTCGCGCAGGTGCTCCTCCTCGCCGGCCTCCAGGCGCGCCTCGTCGATCTCCCTCGCCTGGAACGCGATGACGTCCAGCCGGTCGCGCCGGGAAGCGAGGGCGCCGCGCTGGGCCTCCAGGCGCTCCCGCACCTCCTGCCAGACCGCGAACGCCCCGCCCACCTCCTCGCGCTCGCCCAGGAGACCGCCGGCCGCGTCCACGAGGGCGATGTGGGTGGAGGGGTCGGTCAGGCCCCGCTGCTCGTGCTGGCCGTGGATGGCGAGCAGGTGGGGCGCCAGGCGTTGCAGCGTCCCGACGGTGACTGCCACGTCGTTGATCCAGGCGCGCGAGCGACCGGCGGAGGAGACCTCGCGGCGCACCACCAGCTCCTCGCCGCCGTCCACGCCCACCCCGGCCAGGAGCTCGCGGGCGCCCTCGTCGGACGGCGCGGCGAAGCACCCTTCCACCAGCAGCCGGTCCCGCCCGCCCCGGACCTGGTCGGCGTCCGAGCGCTCCCCCGCCAGCAGCTGCAGCGACTGGACGAGGAGCGATTTGCCGGCGCCGGTCTCGCCGGTCAGCACGATGAAGCCGGCCGGGAACTCCAGGCGGACCCGCTCGATGATGCCGAGGTCGCGGACCTCCAGCTCGCGCAGCATGATGCGGAGATGCTAGACGGGGCCGGACGGCTTTGCAACGAGATCGCCGGCCACCGTCACCGAGAGCCGGTCGGGAGCGATGTGCCGGCGCACCGCCTCCGCGACCTCCTCGCGGCGGACCGCCAGGATCCGCTCCGGGATGCGGTCGATCTCAGCCACCGGGAGCCCGTGGCGGGAAAGGCGCACCAGCTCCCGCGCCATCGCGCCCGGGGTCGCCAGGCCGACGCGGTACGAGCCCGCCATCGCCGCCCTCTCGTCCGCCAGTTCCTCCTCGCTGGGGCCCTCCGCCACGTATCTGGCGATCTCCTCGCGGGCCGCCGCCTCGCCGCGTTCGAGGTCCGGCGCCGCGACCGAGAACGTCACGGCCCACGGCCCGTCCAGCAGGGAGGCCCCGAAGAAGCGCGAGAGCACGCCGTAGGTGAGCCCCTCCCGGTCTCGCAGGCGCACCCCCAGCCGTGACGAGAGCGTGGACTGGCCGAGGACCGCGTTCCCCAGCGAGGCCGCCAGGAAGTCCTCGTCGGCGCGCCGCAACCCCCCGGGGTGCCCGAGCACGACGTCCAGGTTGGGCTTGTCGGCCATCTGCTCGAGCGCCCGTCCCGGGGCGGCGGCCTGCGGTCCCCGGCGCGCGACCGGCGGGGGCTCGCGGCGCCCTCCGCTGGCGTGCGCGAGCAGCGTTTCGAGCTGGCCACCGGCGCGCTCGGGGTCGAAGTCACCCACCAGCGCCAGCACCATCGAGGCCGGCCCGTAGAGCCTGGCGTGCACCGTCGTCAGATCCTCGCGCGTGGCGCGCGCGAGCGCCGCCTTGCGCTCCTCCACCGAACGCCGACGGTGGGGGTGGCCCGGGGGGTACCCGAGACGGGAGAACGCCTCGAACGCCCGGTTGAAGGTGTCCTCCTGGGCCTGGGCGAGCTCGCCCAGCCGCAGGGTCCGGACCCTCTCCAGCTCCTCGGGCGGGAAGGCCGGATGGAGCAGCATCTCGACCAGCAGCTCCAGCACCAGGCGAAGGTGGCGCGAGAGACAGCGCCCGGAGCAGAACACCTCCACGGGGTTGAAGCCGTCCCCCGAGACGTCCAGCTCGATGCCGCGATCCTCGATGGTGCGGGCAAGCTGCAGGCGCGTGTGCGCGTCGGTGCCGCGCTCGAGCATGTCGGGCACCAGCGTAGCGGCGGTCCACTCGCCCTCCTCCACGAGCGCGTGCCCGGCCAGAAGCGAACCGTGCAGGTTGACCGTGGCGTTGCCGCGGCGGGGCAGCAGAAGCAGGCGGGCGCCGCCGGGCAGCGCTGCCTCGCGCACGCGCGGGGCGAGCTCCGAGCGCAGGAAGCACGGCCAGGGGCGCACGGCGGACGGCTCCGGGTGCGGTACCGTTCCAGACCCCCCCCCGCCGTCGCGCGGGATGAAGTAACCCACCGAGATCGCGTCCTCGACGAACGTCGCGGCCGCCACCCGCAGCACGTCGTCCCGCTCGACCGCGCGGATGCGGTCCAGGTAGTCGAGGTAGAAGCGCCAGTCGGCCGCCGAGACCGCCTCGGAGAGCGCCGCGGCCACCTGGGCCGGGGAGTCGCGGTGGTAGGCCGTCTGCGCCTCCACCTGCGCCTTCGCGCGTCCGAGCTCGACCCTGGAAAGGCCCTTGCGGGCGACCCCCGCGAGCTCGCGCCTGATGATCCTCTCAACCTTCCCGTGCGCGACCTGAGGGTTGAGCGTCGCGAACACCTGGAAGAGGCCCGGGTCGCGCAGCTGCCACGCCACGGCCTGCACGTCGAGGCACAGCCCGGTCTCCACCAGGCGCTGGTAGAGGCGGGAGGTCACCCCGCCCCCGACGGCGTCCGCCAGCACGGCCAGGGCGTGGGTGTCGGCGTGCGCCGCCTCGGGGGTGCGCCAGGAGACGGCGACCCACCCCACCTCGCCCGCCCGGCGCACCGTGAAGCGCCGCTCTCCCTCCTGGCGCGGCTCGCGGGTCACGACCGGGGGCACGGGTCGCGGGGCGGCCGGCAGCGGACCGAAATGCCGATCCACCAACGTCAGGGCCTCGCCGCGCTCGAACGAGCCCACGATCACGAGCGTGGCGTTGTCCGGGTAGTAGAACGTGTCGTAGAACCCCCGAAGGCGCTCGATGGTGGTGTTCTCGATGTCGCTTCGCCACCCGATGGTTGGGTGATGGTACGGGTGCTCGCGGAAGGCGATCGCGAACGACTCCTTGAGCAGCGCGTCGAAAGGGTCGTTCTCCCCCCGCTCGAACTCGTTGCGCACCACCGTCATCTCGTTGGCGAGGTCCTCCTCGCGCAGGAGGGCGCCCCGCATGCGGTCCGCCTCGATCTCCAGCGCCAGCTCCAGGTGCTCGGGCGGAAGCGTCTCGTAGTAGTTGGTGCGGTCGAACCAGGTGGTGGCGTTGAAATAGGCGCCCACGCGCTCGAGCACGCGCGCGATCGGCCTCCCGGTGCCGCCGTTGAACTTGCGCGAGCCCTTGAACATCAGGTGCTCCAGCAGATGCGTGGAACCGGTGTGGCCCACCGCCTCATTGCGCGACCCGACGTGGTAGACCACGCACGCCGCCACCACCGGAACGCCCGCGTCGGGCAGGAGCAGCACGCGCAGCCCGTTGGCCGCCAGGCGGAGCTCCTCCACCCCCCGTTCCTGCGCCAGCACCTGAAAGCCTTCGCTCATCCTCACCCCTCAGGGCCGCTATCATAGCCGCCATGATCGACCTGCGCTCGGACACCGTGACCCGACCGACCCCGGCCATGCGCCGTGCGATGGCCAACGCCGAGGTTGGCGACGACGTCTACCGCGAGGACCCGACGGTCCTGAGGCTCGAGGAGCTGGCGGCCTCGATGCTGGGCTTCCCGGCCGGGCTTTTCGTCCCCACCGGGACGATGGGAAACCAACTCGCCGTTCACCTCCAGACGAGCCCCGGCAGCGAGGTGATCATCGAGGCGCGCGGTCACATCTTCAACTTCGAGATGGGCGCGATGGCCGTGTGGTCGGGTGCGCTGCCGCGTCCGATCGTCACCGAGAAGGGCCTCCTGGAGCCCGAACAGGTCGAGGCGGCGATCGCCCCAAGGGTGTCCTACCGAACCCCCACTCGCCTGCTAGCGCTGGAGAACACCCACAACCTGTGGTCCGGCCTGCCGATGGACGCTGCCCGCACGCGCGCCCTCGTCGGGGTCGCGCACGCGCACGGGTTGCCGGTGCACCTGGACGGCGCCCGCATCTTCAACGCAGCGGCCGCCCTCCAAACCAGCGCGGCCGAGCTCGCGGGCGGGTGCGACACCGTGATGTTCTGCCTCTCGAAGGGGCTCGCCGCGCCGGTCGGATCGGTGCTGCTGGGCGGCCGGGGGCTGATCGATGAGGCGGTGCGCGCGCGCAAGCTGTTCGGCGGCGGGATGCGCCAGGTCGGGGTTCTGGCGGCCGCGGGGATCGTGGCGCTGACCGAGATGGTGGACCGCCTCGCCGAGGACCACGCCCGCGCCAGGCGCCTCGCCGAGGGGCTCGCCGAGCTGAGCGCGGTCGAGATCGACCCGGCGCGCGTCTACACGAACATCCTGGTGTTCCGCCTGCGCGCCGAGAGGGTCCCGGGTGACGCCGCTATTGCGCCCGCGCAGCGCTTCGTCACCGGCATGAGGGAGCGCGGCGTGCTCATCGGCGCCTTTGGGGCGACCGACGTCCGCATGGTCACGCACTACGAGATCGG
>Ga0316628_100003831_pt1 | contig 11662 bp, 12 predicted proteins | sample OWC_Aug_M2_C1_D5_FD_207648 | JGI IMG/M metagenome (GOLD analysis project Ga0316628, IMG submission 207648) | Wetland soil microbial communities from Old Woman Creek delta, Ohio, United States - OWC_Aug_M2_C1_D5_C | ecosystem: Environmental > Terrestrial > Soil > Wetlands | place: USA: Ohio... | reverse complement strand
CGGCCAGAATCCGCTGGTGCTGGCGATTCCGCGCGGGGCGGTGCCCATGGCCAAGGACATAGCCGCCGCATTGCTGGGCGAGGTGGACGTGGTGCTGGTGCGCAAGCTGCGCGCGCCGGGCAACCCTGAGCTGGCCATCGGGTCAATCGACGAATCCGGCTGGGTCTATCTTGCCGATTACGCCCTGTCCATGGCGGACGAGGGCCACATCAAGCGCGAAAAGGAAATCCAGAGGGGGGTGATGCGCGAGCGCCGCGCGCAATACACGCCGATACGCCCGCCGCTCGACCCGGCAGGGCGCATCGTCATCGTGGTGGACGACGGCCTGGCGACCGGCTCCACCATGATCGCCGCGCTGCATGCCATTCGCGCCAAGAAGCCGCAAAAGCTGGTCTGCGCCGTGCCGGTGGCGCCGCCGGACACGCTGGAAAAGGTCGCGCCGCTAGCGGACGAGATGGTCTGCCTGTACGCTCCCGAAATGTTCTACGCGGTGGGCCAGTTCTACATGGATTTCCCGCAGGTGAGCGATGAGGAGGTGATGGAGCTGCTGGCGGAGAGCGATCCGCAGCACTGAAAGCCACAGAACCAAAACCCAAGCGTCCTCGAAAAACACGAAAGGCACGAAAAAACCCCGTTCGTGATTTTCGTGTTTCTCGTGGACCAGATTGGTTTTGTCCCGCTATTTGTCTGATGCCGTGCCGCAATGCTTCACAAACCAAGCTGCCGCGGCCTTCGCCGCGTGCTCCAGGGTGCCCGGCTCCTCGAACAGATGCGTCGCGCCGGGTACGATGGTGAGCAGCTTGTCGCACTTCAGTTTTGCATAGGCTGACTCGTTCAGTTCGATCACGCCAGAGTCTTCACCTCCCACGATCAGCAGCGTGGGGGCGCTGACCTTGCCGAGCGCCGTTCCCGCGAGATCGGGACGCCCGCCGCGTGAAACGACCGCGGAGACGGCATCCCCCGTTTGCGCCGCGGCCTGCAGGGCTGCCGCCGCGCCGGTGCTGGCGCCGAAATAGCCGATGCGCAATGTGCCGGTGGAGGGGTTCTGCCGCACCCATGCCGTGGCGGCGAGCAGGCGTCTGGTGAGCAGTTCGATGTCGAAGCGCGTGTCGTAATTGCGGTCTTCCTCGCGCGTCAGGAGGTCGAACAGCAGGGTGCCGATGCCTGCCTCCTGTAGCACGCGGGCGACATAGTTGTTGCGCGGGCTGAAGCGGCTGCTGCCGCTGCCGTGGGCAAACAGCACGACAGCCTGGGTGCCCGGCGGCAGCACCAGATCGCCGTCCAGCTCCACCCAGTCTGCCGGTATGGTGACATTGGTGGTCCTGGTTTCTCGCAGCATGATTCCTCCTTTCCTGCATCGCGTTCTAGCTGCCGTTCATGAAGATGGGAATGCGGCGCGGCCCGAAGGGCTGGGTGAATTTGCCGAAGCGCCCGGCGAGCTTTGCGCCGCAGTGCTCGCAGGCGCCGTTTTCCGTAACATGGTAAGCATGGATCTTGTACCAGTCGCGCACGACCAAAGGGAGGTGGCACGAGGCACAATAGGTGGTGCCGCCCTCGATGTCGTGCACATTGCCGGTATAGACATGATGCAGGCCGGCATCCTGCCCGATGCGGCGCGCACGAACCAGGGTGGAGGCGGGCGTGGGCGAGACGTCGGCCATTTTCCAGTCCGGGTGGAACGCGGTGAAATGCAGCGGAACATCCGGCCCCAGTTCCCGCGCCACCCAGTTGGTCAGGGCCGTGATTTCCTCGTTGGTATCGTTGTGCCCGGGAATGAGCAGGGTGGTGATCTCCAGCCAGCACTTGGTCTCGTGGTGCACGTAGGACAGGGTGTCCAGAACGGGCTGCAGGTGCGCGCCGGTGAGCTTGAGGTAGAACTCCTCGGTGAAGCCCTTCAGGTCTATGTTTGCGGCATCCATCTTGGCGTAGAACTCGCGGCGCGGGGCATCGCTGATGTACCCGGCGGTCACCGCCACGGTCTTGAGGCCCTGCTCGTGGCACTCATCCGCCGTATCCAGCGCATACTCGAAAAACACCACCGGGTCGTTGTAGGTGAAGGCCACGCTTTTGCAGCCATCCTTCTTTGCGGTCTGCGCGATGGCCCTGGGCGTGGCGCGGTCCATCAGCCGGTCCATGTCGCGCGATTTGGAGATGTCCCAGTTCTGGCAGAACTTGCAGGCGAGGTTGCAGCCCGCCGTGCCAAAGGAGAACACGCTGGAGCCGGGGAAGAAATGGTTGAGCGGCTTCTTTTCGATCGGATCTATGCAGAAGCCGGAAGAGCGGCCATAGGTGGTGAGCACCACCTGGTCATTCATCCTGCCGCGCACGAAGCATGCGCCACGCTGGCCCTCGTGCAGCTTGCAGTCGCGCGGGCAGATGTCGCACTGGATGCGGCCATCTTCCAGCTTGTGCCAGTACTTGGCCGGGTGGCACTCGCCAGGCGTTATGGGCGCGTCCATGTCTCACTCCTTCCATTTCTCCACGGTGTAGCGCGACAGCCTGACTTCGGGCGACCAGAAGTCAGGCGGCAGCCCGGCCTTGTGTTTCAGGTGCGCCATGAACTGGTGCGGGGAGGGCAGCTGTTTCCATACCTGCGGCAGAAAGGTGCTGCGGTAATGCGCGAACTGGAATATCACGCCGTCTTCGTCGGGGCGCAGTTGCGCGAGCGCATGTTTCTCGTCGCTGAATTCCATGGCCTGCGGCGGCGTGAGCAGCGATACCTCGACCGCGATGTGCGGATAGTCCGCATGGGTCAGCGGCGGAAAGCGCGGGTCGCCGAAGGCGGCGGCCAGGGCATTGGCCTTGAGATCGTGCAGCAATGGGCGGTGCGCCTCCAGTGTGCCTATGCAGCCGCGCAGCTCGCCGTGCTGGGTGAGGGTAACGAAGCATGCGCCGTGTTCGGCCAGCCAGGGATGGCTTTCGTCGGCCTCATGCCGCACTGCAAACATCCTCGCGATCTCGCCGCGCGCGATGGCCAGCATGACATCTCCGCGGTCTGCGCTCATGACTGCAGTTCCTCGAAGGCGAACGCGGCATAGCCGACCACGCCGTCCTTCGACCCCGCGGTATCGCCGGAATTGCGCAGGTCGAGCAAATGCGGCGTGAGATGGTGCCTGCGCGCGGCGCGCAGCAGCCCGTTTATCGGCGTCGCGCCGCAGGCATGGTCGTGGGTGATGCCGCCCTGCATCTTCAGGATGGACTGGGATGTATCTGAATCGGTGCTCTTTGCCGCGTCGTAGGTGAGGTAATGCGAAAGATCCGAGCTGATGACAATCAGGGTTTCATCCCCGCCCCAGACCATCTCCAGCACCTCGGCCACCTGTTCCGCCGTGGCCCGGCCCACGGCGAGCGGCAGCAGCTTGAAGTCGCCGAGCACGGTCTGCAGGAAGGGCAGCTGCACTTCCAGGGAGTGCTCCTGGGCATGGGCGGCGGGACTGACGAAAACCTGGGGCAGCGCGGTCATGCGCTGCATGGCCTCGGTATCCAGCGGAACATCGCCCAGCGGCGTGGAAAAAGCCTCAACTCCGGGCAGCGCCAGGCCATCCACGGCGACGCGGTGGGTGGGGCCGAGCAGCACCACGCGGCGGATGCGCGCGGCAATGCCGCCGAGCGCGGCATAAGCGCTGGCGGCGATGGCGCCGGAATAGATGTATCCGGCATGCGGGACGATCAGCGCCTTGGGCGCGAATTCTGCCTTGCCGGTGCCGGCCAGCATGGCGCGTATGTCGCGGGAGAGTGTTTCTGCCGCGCCGGGATAAAACACCCCGGCGACGGCGGGCGGGCGGGTGGATTGCATGGCAACCTCACTGGTGTGCGTAGTGCCAAGATGGAGGAGAACAGCAGAAAATCAGCTCCTCCCCAAGAATCTCGGCCTATTTTAGGCGCCTTTTTTCCCGGAAAATTCCCCTTGTCCGGACATTTTTCACAATCAGACTATCTAACTCGTAGCCAGCAAATGCTTCCTGCCGTATCATCACAACAAGCTTGAACGATGGCCGCGCTGTTCTTCCCGCGCAAGGCCATCGCGCCGGACTGCAGGACCAGACGTTCGTCTCATCACTTCAGGAGGTCTATCATGTATAGCAAAGCCAGCAACGCCACCAGCGCCCTGGAAGAAGAGGTGCGCAAGACGGTCGAGCAGGGACTGGATGTGCAGGAACGGGTGCGGCAAGCCACCCTGCGCATCGTGCGCGACCGTTCGTTCGACATCAAATCCCTGCAGGAGACCACCCGCGCCGTGTTGCGCGGCGCAAGCGCAGGGGTGGAGAAGGATATGGAGCGGTCGTCCGAGCAGGCCAAGGCCGGGCGCGAGCACCTGAAGCAGGCGGTTTCCGGCCTGGACTTGGCGCTGGCGCAATTTGCCGAGGCCGCCAAGCTTGCGGTCGAGGAGGCGTCGGGCCGGGCGCAGCGCTATTCCAGCGAGGATCTCAAGCGCGCGCATGCCGACCTGAAGAAGCTGGAAACCATGTTCCTGGATTCCCTGAAGGCCACATCCTCCGCCACCAAGAGCGCGGCGGGAGATATTCTGGGCGACCTGTGGTCGCACGCCAAGGCCAACGGTTCCGCGGTAGGCAGGCAGATGCAGGACACGCTGGGCGCCATCGCGCACCAGCTCGGCGCTACCGGACGCGCCCAAGCCGGCGCCGGGCTGCACCTCGCGCAAAACACCTCCAACATGCTGCGTCAGATCGCGGCGGGGATGCTGAGCGGCCTGGCCGAACAGATCAAGCCCGGCAAACCGGGAGACAAGGGCGCGTAATGTTATGGCAGGCGCTGGCAGCTGCGCGCGACCTGGGGCGCATGCAGCAGATTGCCTCGGTATTGATCCGTTACGGCTTCGCCGACCTGGTGCGCCGCGTGGGCATGGCCAATGCGCTGGAAAGAGCGGGCAGGGCGCTGCTCTGGAAGCACGCGGAGGAGTATGCCCATATGGAACCGCCCGTGCGCGTGCGCCGGGCGCTTGAGGAACTGGGGCCGACTTTCATCAAGCTTGGCCAGGTGCTGGCGACCCGCGTCGACCTGTTCCCGCCGGAATGGACCGCGGAATTCGGCAAACTGCAGGACAGCGCACCCCCTGCGCCCTACGACAAGGTGCACCGCCAGATCTCGGAAGACCTGGGCGCGCCTCCCGACGAGGTATTCGCCGCTTTCGATCCCAATCCGCTGGCGGCTGCCTCCATCGCGCAGGTGCACCGCGCCACCCTGGCAGACGGTACGGAAGTGGTGGTCAAGCTGCGCAGGCCGGGCATCAAGCCCGTGGTTGAGGCCGACCTGCGGCTGCTGATGCGCCTGGCCGAGTTTGCCGAGGCGGAAAACCCGGAATGGCGCATGTTCCGCCCGGTGGAAGTGGCGAGGCAGTTTTCCCAGTCGCTGCAGCGCGAACTCAATTTCACGACCGAGTGCAGGAACGCCGAGGTCATCGCCAGGAACTTTGCCGGGTACACGGATCGCGACGTGACGCCGCCCCCGCCTGCCACGATCAGTGAGACGCCCGGCGCGGCGCAGGCAAGCCAGGCGGCGGTGGGGCCTCCTGCGCCGCCGCCCCCCGTCATCGTCATTCCCCGCGTCTATTGGCAGTGGACCAGCGAACGCGTGTGCGTGCAGGAATACATAGACGGCATTCCCGGGCGCAACGTTGCCGCGGCCATCGAGGCCGGGCTGGATTCCAGGTTGCTTGCGCGCCGCGGGTCGCATGCCGTGCTGAAGATGATAGTCGAGGATGGCTTTTTTCATGCCGACCCGCATCCCGGCAATGTATTCTACCTGCCGGGCAACCGTATCGCCTTCATCGACTTCGGTATGGTGGGACGCCTCACCGAGGAGCGCCGTGCGCAGCTGACCTTCCTGCTGCTCGGGCTGGTGCGCCAGGAACCGGAGCGCGTTGCCGAGGTGATGCTGGACTGGGCGGGCGACGGTTTCGTGGACGAGCCCAGCCTGATCGGGGAGATACAGACCTTCGTCGACCAATACCACGGCGCGCCGCTGAAACAGCTCAGCATCGCCGCCATGCTCAACGACCTTGCGGCCATCTTGCGCGCGCACCACATTGCCCTGCCTTCCGATCTCGCGTTGCTGATCAAGGCATTCATCACGCTGGAAGGCACCGGGCGCAGGCTCGACCCGGATTTCGACATGGCCGGCGAGGCCATGCCCATGCTGGAAAGGACGCTGCGCGCGCGCTATGCGCCGCGCGCATTGATCAGGCGCGGCTGGAAATCGGCCACCGAGATGCTCGGGCTGCTGGCGGACATGCCGCACGATCTCTCGCGCCTGCTGCGCGCCGCGCGCCGCGGCAGGCTGGAAATCCACATTGAAGTCGCGAGCCTCAAGCACGTCGGCAATCAGCTCGATGGCGCGGCAAACCGCATGGTGGTCGGCATCGTGGTCGCCGCGCTCATCATCGGCTCATCCATCGTCATGACCGTGCCCGGCGGGCCGACACTGCTGGGCCTACCGGTGTTCGGGCTGATCGGCTATCTCGGCGCGGCGGCGGGCGGCGTCTGGCTGCTGCTCTCGGTGTGGAGAAGCGGCAAGGCGAGTCGCGAGTGACCGGAGCTGTCCGCAACTGCCGTATAATGACGCGCCTGAAAATCTGTTCCATTGCTTCTGAAAGTGAATCATGAAATCTGCAATGAAATCCGCAACGACAATCCGCATCATTCTATTCCTGGGCATGGCGCTGGCGGCAGGCTGCGCCTCTACCACCGAAATTGGCGGCGAAGTTTCCGGCCCAATTGACCGCGATGCGATGGTCGCCGCGCACAACAAGTGGCGCGCCGAGGCAGGGGTCGAGCCGCTGAGCTATTCCACCGAACTGGAGGCCTCCGCCCAGGCCTGGGCGGACAACCTGAAGAACACCAACCGCTGCCAGATGCGTCACAGCAAGCCCGGCGGCAAGTACGGGGAGAACCTGTACTGGGCCAGCGCCATTACCTGGTCGGATGGCCGCCTCGAATTGCAGAAGGTGACGCCTGAAATGGTGGTGGATGACTGGGGCAGCGAGAAGGCCGATTACAATTATGCAAAGAACACCTGCAAGCCGGGAAAGATGTGCGGCCACTACACCCAGGTGCTGTGGAGAACCACCACCAAGGTTGGCTGCGGGTACGCGGTCTGTGAGGACAGCAAGGAGCAGATATGGGTGTGCCAGTATACGCCCGCGGGAAACTGGGTGGGCAGGAAGCCTTACTGAGCCGGGTCTGAGGCGCCTGGGCCGAACCCTGATTTCACGCCCGCCCTGGCTGCTTCCGCAGCCTGCGATATGCGAGCATCAGCACCAGCGGACTGCACAGAATCAGGAACACCAGGAAGTCGTTGATCCAGCCGCCGTCGCGCATGGCCAGGCGCAGCAGGGCCATCAGCAGGAAGAACAGCGCGAGCGACCGGTAGGCGTAACCCGAGAAACCGAGGACGCCGCGCCGCAGGCGGCCCGCCAACGCGCTCATCGGTCCTCCGCCAGAATGTCCGTGCCGTCCGAGGTGGTGCGCACCAGATACCGGTATCTTGCATCCGCGTAAATCTCGGTGATTCCATCCGTTCTAACCCACTTCCAGCTTGCCACGTCCACCAGGGAGGTCAGCGTCCTGGGTCCAGCCGCGGCATCCTTGCCTCTGTGATGATATTCAGCCCAGTAGATGTACCTGGCGCCGGAGCCGAAGTCTCCATAGCCATATGGGGCGCGCAATGCGACCTCGCCGGTCACATTGCGCACCAGCTCGTCGTGGAGATCGTTCATCCACAGGCCGTCGACAAACGAATTGCTGTTGAAGACACCCCGCAGCGTCAGGAAACTGAGCAGCAGCATCCAGCCCAGCACCCCTGCGGCGTATTTCAGAATCGTGATGGTCCACCTGATGACTGGCGTCATTTCTTCGTGTGCGGCTGGCTCGCAAATAACGGATTACATGTTACCCGATGCCCGGTGATTGCACACCGGGTGTGGCGCTATGGCCTCAGGCCGGGTTGAGCCGGGGATGGGTTTCCTCGCCCAGCCACCACAGCAGCCCGCCCGAGGCGAACATGGATAGCGCCACGAACCAGAACGCCGCGTCCACCGAGCCGCTGAAATGCGCGGCGATGCCCAGGCCGAGCGCGCCGATGCCGTAGCCCAGGTCCCGCCAGAAACGGTAGATGCCGACGGCGGAGCCGCGCCAATCGGGATGGGAGATGTCTGCTACCGCCGCGGAGAGGTTGGGATAGAGCAGGGCCATGCCGAAGCCGGAGACCGCGGCGGACAACCCCCACCATGCCACGCCGTGGCCCATCAGCATCATGGCCACGCCCGCGCCGCAGGTGAGCATGCCCCATACATTGGGCTTGTGGCGGCCGATGTGGTCTGAGAGCTTGCCGGTGAAGAACTGCGAGCCGCCCCACACAAAGCCGTAGATGCCGACAACCCAGCCGATGTCGGGCAGGCTCAGGCCGCGCTGGTAGAGGAACACGGGATAGAACACCCAGATCAGCGCATCAACGAACTTTTCCACCAGGCCGGCCTGGCAGATGGCTGCCAGGCGCCTGTCGCGCCAGGTCATGAGCGCGAACACTTCCCAGGTGCTGGGGCGCGCGCCGATGTTGGCCGGGTAACGCGGCCTCAGATCGGTGGCGAGCCCGGCCTTGTGCCTGGCGGCCTCGCTCCTGGCCCAGGGCAGGGTATCCTTGACCCACAGCAAGGTGAGCAGAATGGCGAGCAGCACGGTCGCCATGCCGAAGATGAGGAGGCCGGTACGCGCGCCCAGCGCTGCCGCGAGATACGCGGTGCCGATTCCCGCCAGCGCGAGCCCGACATAACCGGAAAACTCGTTCAGGCCTATGGTGAGGCCGCGCTGGTCGGCGCGCGTGATGTCCAGCTTGGCGGTCTGGGTCATGGACCAGGTGAGGCCCTGGTTGACGCCCAGCAGCACCGTGGCTGCCACGATCCAGCTCCACGAGGGCGCGAAATAGATCAGCAGCGGTATGGGGAGTGCGGCTATCCAGCCCAGCAGCAGCACGGTCTTGCGTCCCAGGTTTTCGGAAAGCCTCCCCGCCACGAAGTTGAGCGCGCCCTTGACGAAGCCGAAGGCCACGACAAACGCGGTGAGCAGCATGAAGGAATCCTTAGGCACGGAGAATTCGCTTTCGGCCAGGGCAGGGACCACGGTGCGCATCATGCCGATGGTGAAACCCACCAGCATCACCTGCAGCAGCTGATGGAGGAACTGGCCGAGGTTGGCCCGGATGCCGTGAGTCAGGCCGTCGTGGGCTGCGGTGGCGGGCATGGTCACGCCGCGATGTTTGCTGCGACCATCTGGTCCATGTGAGCGGGACGCGGCGGAATGTCCTTGAGCAGGTTTTCCACGAAAGCCGCCTTGCTCATGGATAAACCGGGATTCCAGCGCTTCTCGAAGCCTATGGTGGAGCTGGGCTTGCCCGACAGTCCAGCGCCGCATACGCTGCCCGCCTGGTGCCCGGGAAACAGTTCGACCACGTCGGACAGCGGCAGCAGCTTGCCATGGATGCTGTCGTAGAGCACCTCTGCCATTTCGCGTTCGCGGCCCAGCAGGTCAGGGCGTCCGACCGCGCCGACGAACAGCGTGTCGCCGGTCACCACGAACCATGGCGCTTCGCCGCGGCGCTTGTCGCTTACCAGCAGGCAGACGCTGTCCGGGGTGTGTCCCGGCGTATGCAGCACCTTGACCTCGACATTGCCTATGTCGAGCAACTGGCCATCGTGCAACGATGCGAAGTCGAATTTCACGCGTCCCTGGTCGGACTCATGCAGGCAATAGGGCGCGCCGGCCATCTGCGCGAGTTTCCTGCCGCCGGAGTAGTGGTCCGCATGCACATGGGTATCGATCACGTAATTGATGGTGACGTTGGCCTTCTTCGCCTCCTCGATGAACCAGGCTTCATCGCCTGCCACCACGTCCACCGCCACGGATTTTCCCTTGCCGCCGCAGCCGAAGAAATAGGACAGCGTGGCCTCCTTTGTTGCAAGTTGCCTGAAGAACATCGATCACTCCCGGAATCCGTATCGCGCGCCGTTGAGCCACGCCCCTATATCATTCCAACGCACGTTGGAATGATTAGAGCACTGCTTGCCCGCAAGTGTCAATATGGTTTAAAGTCGTCCGCACACATTCTATATTTCCGTGGATTGACAACATGAAGGGCGCGCGCGCAATCAAGGACCATCTGTACGAGCAGGTGGCAAGGGTCGGCAAGGTGTTCTCCAGCCCCAAGCGCCTTGAGCTGGTGGAGTTGCTGTGCCAGGGAGAAAAGACCGTGGAGACGCTGGCAAAGGAGGCATCGATCAGCGTGAAACTGGCCAGCGCGCACCTGCGCGAACTGCGCATGGCGCACCTGGTGGAAACCGAGCGCCACGGCAAGAACATCCATTACCGCCTGGCCGACGCATCGGTGGCCGATCTGTGGGTGCAGCTGCACACCCTGGCCGAAGAGCGCCTGATCGAACTGAGCATGGCGCTGCAGAAGATCGCCGGGCACCCGGACGATCTGGTACCCAGCGACCGCGAGAGCCTGATCAAGGCCGCCCGCCAGGGCGAAGTGGTGGTGCTCGACGTGCGGCCCGCCGAAGAGTATCTGACCGCCCATCTTCCCTTTGCCCGTTCCATTCCGCTGGGGGAATTGCGCCAGCGCCTGGGTGAGCTGCCCCGGGGCCGCACCGTCGTCGCATACTGCCGCGGCCCCTATTGCCTGATGGCGGCAGACGCGGTCGCACTGCTCAAGCGCGAGGGCTACTCAGCCCTGCATCTGCGCGAAGGTGTCGCCGAGTGGGCCGCGGCAGGCAGGCGCCGCTGACCACTGGCCGTGCCCAGCCGCAGATGAACAGGGCGCAAGGCCCATTCTGATGAACGGCAATCCTTGAGCGTGAGCCCCCTCCACGGTCAGCCGTGAACAGGGGGCGCAATCAGTGCTGCTCGCCTGCGCCTTCCTTCTCTTCCAGCGGCCACAGCAGGTGTGCGTCCAGCAGCAGGCGGTAGCGCGCCTCGTTGGCGTCCAGCTGCGCCACGGTTTCCGCCAGCGAGGATTCCAGCGCCAGGCGGCGCGCGGTGAGCACGTCGGACAGGCTGCTCTCGCCCAGGCCGTAAGCGCGCGCCACCAGGTCGGCGTTCTCGCGCACGCTGACGGCTGCTTCGTGCGCCTGGCGCCAGCTTTCGTAGTTGCCCACGCTCTGGGCGAATGCGTTGGCGATGTCGCTTTCCAGGCGGCGCTTCACGGCGGCTTCACGTTCGGCTGCGATCTCGGACTGGTAGCCCGCGCCTTCCGCGATTGCGCCGCGCACGCCGAAGGAGAAGGGCACCACTACATACACGCCGGTCACGCGTTCGTTGCCGCCCATTTCGTTGGAGTAGCGCAGGCCTATGGTGGGGTCGGCCACGCGGTCGGCCCGGGCGCGCTGCGCATGCAGCAGCTGGATGCGGGCGTCGGACTGCACCATGCCCAGCTCGTGGTTGTGGTCGAACACGAGCTTCTTCCAGTATGCATAATCCTGTTCCACCGCCTGTGGCGTGGCCGAGGCAGTCTGCTCCGGCAACACCATGCCGGGGAACTGGCGCACCAGCTCAGTCGCCGCAAGGCCGGCGCGCACCTTGGCCTGCTGCAGCGCCACGGTGGACTGAGCCACCGCGGCCCGCGCCTGATTCAGCTCCATCTTGGGCGCATC
>Ga0316628_100003830_pt1 | contig 11663 bp, 10 predicted proteins | sample OWC_Aug_M2_C1_D5_FD_207648 | JGI IMG/M metagenome (GOLD analysis project Ga0316628, IMG submission 207648) | Wetland soil microbial communities from Old Woman Creek delta, Ohio, United States - OWC_Aug_M2_C1_D5_C | ecosystem: Environmental > Terrestrial > Soil > Wetlands | place: USA: Ohio... | reverse complement strand
GGACCCGGCCCCCTTCGCGACGAGCATTCCCAGGATCGCCGCCAGAGGCAGGATTGCCAGGAGCGCCGCGCTGTAGGTGGCGCCCGTCATGGCGGCGCCGACGATGCGTCGGGACACCCGCCTCGCCATCAGGCCGCCGAGCTTCCCGCCGCCGATCCGCGCGCCACGCGCCACACCAGAAGGCGGGCCAGGGCGTTCACGGCGACGGTCACGACGAACAGCACCAGCCCCACGTAGAAGAGCGCCGCGAGGTGCATCGAGGAAGCCGCCTCGGCGAATTCGTTGGCGATGGCCGCGGCTATGGTGTAGCCGGGCTCGATGAGAGAGGCTGAGATCTCGTGCCGGTTCCCGATCACCATCGTGACGGCCATCGTCTCGCCGAGGGCGCGCCCGAGTCCCAGCATCACCGCCCCGACGATCCCGGTGCGGCCGTAGGGCAGGATCACCGTCCAGACCGCCTCCCATCGCGTGGCGCCGAGAGCGAGGGCGGCCTCGCGCTGCGCGGGCGGCACGGCCAGGAGCACTTCGCGGGAAACCGCCGTCACGTACGGCAGGACCATGATGGCCAGGATCATTCCGCCCGCGAGGACGGAGGGTCCGTAGAAGACGCCCTGGAAGAGGGGCAGCCACGACACGGCCGGCCGGACGAGGGGCCAGACGACGTCGCGCAGCAGCGGCAGAAGCACGAAGATGCCCCACAGCCCGTAGATGACGCTGGGGATGGCCGCGAGCAGCTCGATGAGCGTGGCGACCGGCCGGCGCAGCGGGCGAGGGGCGAACTCCGTGAGGAAGATGGCCGTGCCGAGCGCGAGCGGCACCGCAATGAGCATCGCCACGAGCGACGAGTAGAGCGTGCCGACGATCAGAGGCAGCGCGCCGTAGCGCCCGGCCACGGGGTCCCAAACGGCGTGCGTGAGGAAGCTCACCCCGAACTCGCGGATCGCCGGCCACGCGTTGACCAGCAGCTCGGCCAGTAGCGCGAGGAGCACCGCCGGCAGGAGCAGCGCCACGGCGGTCAGGGCGGTGCGGTAGACCGCGTCGCCGCGGCTCACGATCCGGAGGGCCTTCCAGCGGTCCTCGGCCGTGAGCCGCGGCGCGGGGGCCGCCGCGGAGACGGGTTGGCTCACCCGTCCCTCATCGGCGGCGCGCTCCGGCGGCGCCGTAGTTCGGGGGCAGCACCGCTCGCCCTCCCAGCGTGACGCTGCGGAGCCTTGCTTCGACCAGCTGGACCACGCGCGGCGGCAGGCCCGCGTAACCCAACTCCGTGGCGAAGCGCTGGCCCTCGTGCGTGGCCCACCACAGCCACTCCAGGAGCGGGCGGGCGACCGTCGCGTCGCCCATCTGCCGGGGCAGCAGGATCCAGGTGAACGCGGCGATGGGGTAGGCCTCGGCGCCCTCGGCGTCCGTGATCGAGATGCGGAAGTCGGTGTCGTCCGGAAGGCTCAGCACCGCCCCGGCCGCCGCCGCCGTGGTGGACTGGAGCGTCGCGTTGACGAAGTTGCCCGCCCGATTCCGCACCAGCGCGCGGGCCAGGCGGTTCTGGAGTGCGTACACCAGCTCGACGTAGCCGACGGCTCCCGGCGTCCGGCCGACGGTGGATGCCACTCCGGGGTTCCCCTGGCCGCCCAGCCCCACGGGCCAGTCGACCGCGGTGCCGCGGCCCACTCGCCGCGCCCAGTCGGCGCTCGCCTTGCTGAGGTAGTCGGTAAAGACGTAGGTGGTGCCGGATCCGTCGGAGCGGTGCACCACGATGACGTCCCGCGCCGGCAGCTGGACTGCGGGGTTCGCCGCGGCGATGCGGCTGTCGTTCCAGCGGGTGATTTGCCCGAGGAAGATGCCCGCCAGTACTTCGGGCGTTAGCCGCAGCTGCGCGGTGACGCCGGCCAGGTTGTAGATCGGCACCACCGCCCCGAGCACCGTCGGGATGTGGAGGACGTTGCCGCGAGCCGCCGAGACCTGGGAATCGGACATCGGGGCGTCGGTTCCGCCGAACTGGACCGTGCGGTCCGTGAACTGGCGGATGCCGCCTCCGGAGCCGATGCCCTGGTAGTTGATCTCGATGTTGGGGCGCGTCTTGGTGTACTCCAGCACCCACTTCGAGTAGATCGGGTACGGGAAGGTCGCTCCCGCGCCCGTGATGCGGACCTCGCTCTGGGCGCCGAGGGGAGCCGCCGCGGCCAGTGCCGCCAGGACGAGCGGGAGGTACCGAGACCTGTCGCGCATGGTGTCGCTCCTAGAAGTTCGTCTGCCAGGACACGCGCACCGCGCGCACCGAGCGGCTCGAGCCGTCGGAGGCCTTGTACCGGTGGAGGTCAAGGCCGGCGCGCATCACGGTGGTCTGGCTGAAGTAGATGTTGAGGACGGGCGTGATCAGCAGACCCCCGTCGTTGTCCCGGCTCGTGTTGGGGTCGGTCATGTCCACGCGCACGGCGGGCTCGACCATCTTGATGAGGTGCGTGCCGGTCGGATCGTCGAACTGGTGGCGCCACGCCGCGATGACCTGGAGTGAGCGGAAGGTCGAGAAGGCCGAGTCAGGGGCGTTGGGGCGCACATTCCCGAGGTTGCGGCCGACGGAGTACTTGAACGTCGAGTTCTCCAGCGTCTCGCCGGTCGCGAAGTCGATGACGACGTGGGGCCCGGGCCGGAAGTCGCCCCATTCCGCCTCGAAGCCGTACGCCGACGTGCGGCGCGAGGAGTCGGGCGAGAACGCGGTGCTCGTCGCGGTCGTCGTTACGGCGCGGTCGCGCGAGATCAGCGCGGCGCCGAGGCGCAGCACCGGGAGCTGCTCGGCGTTCCGGAGCGCGGTGAAGGTCGCACGGGCGCCGTAGGTCTTGGCGTTGTTGACATCGTTGCCGCTCTCGCCGGAGCCGTTGTACAGCCCGGCCTTCAGCTGGAACCGGTTGCTCATCAGGTTCAGATCGGCGCTCGCCCCGATGTCGTGCGCGAGGTAGCCATTGTCCTCCAGCAGGTTGCTCTGCGCCGCAGGGAGCGCGATGCCGCGGAACCGCGCGCCGCGCTCGATGGAGAGCAGGTTGTTGGATGAGGTCAGCTCGTACCGGTTGAAGGGCTTTTTCTCCTGGCCGAGCGTGAGGCCGAGGCTGGTGGTCGCGGTGCGTGCCGGGATCACGCGCAGGTACGCGTCGCGCATCCGCAGCGAGCCCATCTCAAAGGACGGCTGGATGACGAGGTTGATGTTGTCGCCGATGCGGACGTCGGTCTGAATGCGCAGGCGCCGGATTTCGAAGGACGAGCTGACCTGGGCGTGCGGGTTGAAGACGCCGCTCGAGTCACCCGAGACGGTGCTGAGCTGAGTCTGGATGCGTCCGCGGACCGAGACGCTCGGCGTCTGCGCACTCGCCGTCGAGGAGGCGAGCAGCGCCGCGGCCGCGAGCAGGAGCGGCGCAAGGTGTGGAAGTCGGGTACACAACGACATCCGGTCGGCTCCGAGTAGGGGTGTGTTCCAGCCCGTGCTCGGATAACCTGCCCCGCGCGTGTCACGCCCTGCGGGCGCTGGCGTAACGAAGCCGTAACGGGTGGGCCGGGGGCGGGATGTCGGAGGCCCGCGCGCGCCCGGCGGCCCACCAGGCTCGTGCGCAACCGGCCTGGGGTCAGGGCGCCCCGCGCGAGGAGTCGACCTATGCGGCGGGGAGAGCGATGCGGATGCTGGTTCCCTCGCCGAGGCGGCTCTCGGCTTCCACCCTGCCGCCGTGCGCCTCGATGAGGTGCTTGACGATGGCCAGGCCGAGGCCCGTGCCGCCCAGCTCGCGGGAGCGGGCGGGGTCGGCGCGGTAGAAGCGCTCGAAGATCCGGGGGAGGTGCTCGCCGGCGATGCCCGGGCCGGTGTCGGCCACCTCGACCACCACCGCCTCCGCGTCCCGTCGCGTGCGCACCGTCACGCGCCCGCCGGGCGGCGTGTACCGGGCGGCATTCTCCAGCACGTTGCGGAGCACCTGCCGCAACGCCTCGGGGTCGGCGCTCACGGCGGCGGCGTCGCCCGCGACTTCCAGCGCGAACGTGCGCTCGGCGGCGGAGCCCGCCGGGCCGATCTCCGCCCAGACCTGCTCCGCCATGGGCGCGATGGCCACCGCTTCGGGGTGGGGTGTCCACGCCCCCGACTCTATGCGGGAGAGGTCCAGCAGGTCGTCCACCAGCCGCTGCATCCGCGCGGCGTTGGTCACGATGCTGCCGACGAAGGTCCGGCGCACGTCGGGGGGCGGCTCCTCGCCCAGCAGGGTCTCGGCGTAGCCCCGCACGACAGTCAATGGGGTCTTGAGCTCGTGCGATACGTTGGCGACGAAGTCGCGGCGCGCCGCTTCCATCCTGCGCACGGCGGTCAGGTCGTGGAAGACGAACACGGCCCCGCCGCCCTGCAGCGGCTGCGCGCCGAGCAGCAGACGGCGCGGGCCGATCTCCATCTCCAGGCCGTCGGTGGCGGCGCCCGCGAGCGCCGCCGCGACGGCATCGCGGGCCCCCCGCGCCCGAAACAGCTCCCTCACTGGGGGCAGCGCCTCCTCGGGCCGAAACCCCAGCAGCCGGCGGGCCGCCGGGTTGGCGGTCACCACGGTGCCGCCGGAGTCGCAGGCGAGCACGCCCTCGGCCATCGTGGCGACGAGCGCCGCCGTTTCGGAGCGCTCGCGCTCCAGCGCGCCGATGCGCTCGGCGAGGCTGTCCCCGAGGCCGCGCAGGGAGCGGGCGAGATCGCCCACCTCGTCGTGGCCGCGGATGTCGACGTTGGGCCGCTCCCCCCGCGCGAGCGCCTGGGAGGCGTCGCGCAGGCGCACCAGCGGCCTGGTGACCGAACGGGCGAAGCCGAGCGCGAGCGACAGCGCGACGACGGCCGCGACCAGCGCTCCGATCAGCACCGCCGCCTGGGCTTCCCTGACCACGGCGTCCACCTGGGGCACCGGTGCCGACACGCGGGCGGCCCCGCCCGGGATCGGAGCGGCGACCTTGAACTCCCACCGCCCGGTCGAGGCGCTGCGGCGGAAGTCGCGGCCCACCTCGCCGCGGAACGCGGCCCGGAACTCGGGGCGGGAGCGGTGGTTCTCGAGCGCGATGAGCACCGAGTCGGGGAAGTCCGAGTCGGCGAGCACCGCCCCGGAGGTGTCCACGACGGTGACGCGGCGGCCGGTTCCCCGCGCGATGCGCACCACGGCGGAATCGAGGAGCGGCCCGCGCAGAGTGCCGACCGCGGCCGCCAGGTAGCGGACCTCCCGCTCCAGCTCGGCTCCCGCCTCGCGCGTGAGACGGGCGCGCAGGAGGCGGTCCGCCGCGACGACCAGCACCACCCCGCTCGCGAGAACCACGGCCATGTACGAAAGGAGGACCTTGCGGCCTAGCGTCACCGGGTGTGCTCCCGCGCGTCGGGGTCGCGGATGCGGTAGCCGAAGCCGCGCACGGTCTCGATCAGGTCCCCGGCGGCCCCGAGCTTGGCGCGCAGCCGCTTGACGTGCATGTCCACGGTGCGGGTCTGGATGTCGGGCTGGGCCTGCCAGACGGTCTCGAGGAGATGCGGCCGGCTCTGCACCCGGCCGCGTCGCTCGAGCAGGGTGAGCAGGAGGCGATACTCGATGGGTGTCACCTCGACCGGCACCCCGTTCACACTGACGCTCAACGCCGCGCGGTCCACAGTGAGAGGTCCGACCTTCACGAGCGTGCCGCCAGCGACCGCCGGCGCCTTGAGGCGGCGTAGCACCGCCTTCACGCGCAGCACCAGCTCGGCCGGGCTGAACGGCTTGGTGAGGTAGTCGTCCGCACCCTCGGCCAGTCCCCTGATCCGGTCCGTCTCCTCGCGACGCGCGGTGAGGAGAATGACACCGACGTCCCGGGTCTCGTCGCGGCTTCGCAACTCGGCGAGCACCTCGAGCCCACTGCGACCCGGCAGCATCAGATCCAGGACAACGAGGTCCGGCGGCTCCGCGGCGATCGCCTCCAGCGCCTCGGGCCCTGAGCCCGCGGTCTTCACCCGGTACCCGGCCCGCGCGAGGTGGTACGCCACCAGCGCGGTGATGTCGGGCTCGTCGTCCACGACCAGGATGCGGGCGTCGCTCACGGGTCCGATGCCCTCCTCGCGGGCCAACGTAGCGGCGCGGGTTCGCTCGCGTCAATTGCGACTGTCGCAGCCGCCAATACCGGCCAAGCCGCCGCGCCCTCTGCCGTTACGTCCCCGTTACAGCATCCTGCCGCAAGCCGTTACCGGGCGGCGTTCTACTTGGACCTCAGAGAGGCCGGGTATGCAACGAGCGTCCTGCGACGCACCAGAGGTACGAGCCGGAGTCGCCCCGTGAGCGGCACCATAGCCTTCGTGCTGGTCATCGTGCTGGTCGCCTTCGTCTTCGACTTCATCAACGGCTTCCACGACTCGGCCAACTCGATCGCGACGGTGGTCTCGACGCGCGTGCTCTCGCCGCGCGTGGCCGTTCTGTGGGCGGCGTTCTTCAACTTCGCCGCCGCCTTCTGCTTCGGCACGGCGGTCGCGAAGACGATGGGGACGGGGCTCATCCGCGTCGAGTGGATAGACCCCACGGTGATCCTGGCCGCGCTGGTCGGTGCCATCGCCTGGGATCTCATCACCTGGTACTACGCCATCCCGTCGTCGTCGTCCCACGCCCTAATGGGTGGCTACGCGGGCGCCGCGATCGCCAAGGCCGGCTTCGGCGCCCTCATCCCCGCCGGGTGGGTCAAGCCGATCCTGTTCATCTTCCTCTCGCCGATGATCGGCTTCGCTCTGGGCATGGCGATGATGGTCGCCGTGGGTTGGGGCTTTCGCCGGGCCCACCCGCGGCACATAGACAGGTGGTTCCGTCGGCTCCAGCTCGTCTCGGCGGCCGCCTACAGCCTGGGTCACGGGACGAACGACGCGCAGAAGACGATGGGGATCGTGGTCGGGCTGCTGTTCTCGGCGCAGGCGGCGTTCGCGGACTTCCCGCTGCGCTTCCTCCACATCACCACGATGGACACGATTCCGCTGTGGGTCATCTTCTTCGCATATGCCGCCATCGCGCTCGGCACGATGGCGGGCGGCTGGCGGATAGTGAAGACGATGGGCCAGCGGATCACCAAGCTGCGGCCCTACGGCGGGTTCTGCGCCGAGTCGGCGGGCGCGATTTCCATCTTCCTCGCCTCGCACCTTGGCGTTCCCGTCTCGACGACGCACACCATCACCGGCGCCATCAGCGGAGTGGGAGCGACCGAGCGCTTCTCCTCGGTTCGCTGGGGCTTGGCGGGCCGCATCGTGTGGGCGTGGGTCCTCACCATCCCGCTCGCGGCGATCATGGCGGCCGTCGCGTTCATCGTCATCGGCCTGTTCGTGAGGTGAGGGCCGGGTAGAGCGGCCGCGGTGCGCCTGCCGGCTCACCCGCGTCCCCCGCTGGGCCGGGCCATATCCGGGGAGGCGCCGCCGGCCGCGCTCCGTTGCGGCGACCCTCGCCGCGACTAGATTCCCCCTATGGCAAGCCTGATTGCGGCGGTCGCGGGCCTGGTGGCGTCCCTCTCGCCCGCATCACAGCCGCCCCTCAACACCACCTTCATCGTCGCCGCGCAGCCGGCGGGCCGCTCGCCCGCCCAGGACTCGATCGTCCTGCGCGTGATGACCACCAACGACTTGCACGGCGCGCTGCTTCCCTCCACGCAATCGTGGAGCAACAGGCGCGAGGTCGGCGGCGCGGCCGCCATCGCGGGGATGATGAACCGGCTCGCCCGCGAGTGCGGCGGCTGCGCCACGCTGCGGGTGGACGCCGGCGACGTGATGCAGGGGACGCCCATCTCGAACCTCAGCCACGGACGCGCCACGGTCGAGGCGTTCAACGCCGTGGGCTACGCCGGGGTCGCGGTCGGCAACCACGAGTTCGACTGGACGGCCGACACCCTCGCGGCGCGGATGGCGGAGGCGCGGTTCGCATGGCTCACGGCCAACGCCCGGAACGCGTCGGGTCCGGGACGGCCACAGTGGGCGGCGCCCTGGCGAATGGTGCGGGCGGGGAGCCTGCGCGTCGCGCTGATCGGGTACAGCAGCGTCCTGACGCCGTCGGTCACGCGACCCGCCAACGTCGCCGCGCTGCGCTTCGACAGCGGCGCAGCGATCGTGGATTCGCTGGTGGACGTGGCGCGTCGCGACTCGGCGGCGGACTTCGTGATTCTCCTGGCGCACGAGGGGGGCTTCTGCGAGCAGCAGGGCCGGGGGTGCCGCGGCGAGGTGATGGACCTGGCCAACGCGCTCACCCGCAAGCCCGACCTGATAGTGAGCGGGCACACCCACTCGCTCGTCGACGCGGTGGTGAACGGGATCCCCATCGTGCAGGCCCGGTCGAACGGAACCTCGCTCGGCGTGGTGGACTTCGTGGCTGGCGCGGGCGGCCGGACGGCCAGGGTCCGCGTCGAGACGGTGTGGGCGGACCGCGAGCAGCCGGACAGTGCCGTGGCCCGCGTCGTGGAGGAGTACCGGCTGGCGACCGAGCCGCTCACGTCCCGCCCCGTGGCCAGGCTGGCGACGGCGCTGCCGCAGCAGGGGGGGGGGCCGCAGTACCCGCTCGGCAACCTGATCGCGGATGCCCTGCGCGCGGCGGGCCGGGCGGACGTCGCCATCATCAACAACGGCGGTATCCGAGCCGGCCTGGACAGCGGCGTGGTGACGTGGGGCCAGCTGTTCCAGGTCTCGCCGTTCCAGAACTTCGTGGTGCGCCTGACGGTGACCGGAGCGGAGCTGCGGCGGGTGCTGGACGAGTTCATCGGGGCGAGGGGCCCGCAGGCGCACGTATCCGGCGTGCGCGTGGTGTACGTGCTCGGCGCTCCGCCGGGGCAGCGGATCGCGGCGCTGACCTTGAGGAACGGCGCGCCGGTCCGGGACGGGAGGCGCTACACGCTGGCGCTGCCCGACTACCTCGCCTCGCAGGGCGGCGTCAGCTCGCTGCCGCGCCGCAACACCGGCATCGTGGACCTGGACGCCCTGGCGGAGTACCTGCGGCGGCTGCCTCAGCCGGTGCGCGCGCCGGCCGAGGACCGCATGGTCGAGAGAGCCACTCGGTAGGGAGATCGGAGAAGCTGATGCTGACGCGCGAGCTGGTCCGGAAGCTCCCCAAGGCGGAGCTGCACGTACACCTCGACGGCAGCGTGCGGCCGGCGACCCTCGTCGAGCTGGCCCGCGCGCAGAAGGTGAAGATCCCGGCGGCCGACGCGGACGGCATCGCGCGCTACATGCACGTCACCGACGCCCAGAACCTCCTCGACTACCTGGCCCGCTTCAAGACCACTCTGGCGGTGATGCAGCGGCCGGACGCTCTGGAGCGGATCGCGTACGAGATGGTGGAGGACGGCGTGAAGGACGGCGTCCGCTACATGGAGATCCGCTACTCGCCGATCCTGCACACCCACAAGGGCATGCCGCTCACCGAAACGGTGGAGGCGCCGCTGCGCGGCCTGCGGCGCGCCGAGAAGGAGTTCGGGGTCAGGACGGCGCTCATCATCTGCGGCATCCGCAACATGAGCCCCGACACCTCGCTGGAGCTGGCGGCGCTGACGGTGGCGTACAAGGGGCGCGGCGTGGTGGCATTCGACCTGGCGGGCGCTGAGTACAACTTCCCGGCCAAGAAGCACAAGGAGGCGTTCTACAAGGTCATCGATGCCCACATCGGGGCGACGATCCACGCCGGCGAGGCGTACGGCGCCGAGTCGATCGCCCAGGCGCTGCACTACTGCCGCGCCGACCGGATCGGGCACGGCACCCGGCTCTACGAGAACCCCGAGCTGGAGCAGTACATCACCGACCGGCGCATCCCCCTGGAGATCTGCATCACCAGCAACGTGCAGACGAGGGCGGTGCCGTCGTACGAGGAGCATCCGGTGCGCCGCTACTTCGACCTCGGGATGGTGGTGTCGCTCAACACTGACAACCGGCTGATGAGCGCGACGACGCTCACCGACGAGTACTGGCTGGCGCACAAGAGGCTGGGCTTCACGCGCAAGGAGATCAATCAGATGATCCTCTACGGGTTCGCCAGCGCGTTTCTCCCGTGGAAGGAAAAGCAGGCCCTCGTGGCGCAGGTGAAGGCCAAGCTGGAGGCGTTGCGGTGACGGCCGGTGCGGCGGATCGCGCGGGTCCGGGCGCGGACCTCGTAGGGAGCGCCGCGGAGGCCGTGCGCGCCGCCATCGCGCCGCGCCGGCCGCGGGTCGCCGTCGTGCTGGGATCGGGGCTGGGGTTCCTGGGCGAGCATGTCGAGGACGCCGTGCGCGTGCCCTACGCCGTGATCCCCGGCTTCCCTCAGACGACCGTCGTGGGTCACGCGGGCGAGCTCATCGCCGGACTGCTGGACGGGACGCCGGTGATCGTCCAGAGCGGCCGCTTCCACCTGTACGAGGGGCACGAGCCGCTGACGGCCGCGCTGCCGGCGCGGCTGTTCGGGGAGCTGGGCGTGCGGGTGCTCGTGGTCACCAACGCCGCGGGCGGCATCCGGCGCACCTTCCGGCCGGGCACGCTGATGCTCATCGCCGACCACATCAACCTGACGGGGCGGAACCCGCTCACGGGGGCGGTGCTGCCCGGCGAGGAGCGCTTCCCCGACATGAGCGACCCGTACGACCGCGAGCTGCGCGAGCTGGCGCGCAAGGTGGCGGCGGAGCGGGGAATCGCCCTCGACGAAGGGGTGTACGCCGGACTGCTCGGCCCGTCCTACGAGACCAGGGCCGAGATCGAGATGCTGAAGCGCGCCGGCGCGGATGCCGTGGGGATGAGCACCGTGGTGGAGGTCATAGCGGCGCGCTCGCGCGGCATCCGCTGCCTGGGCATCTCCACCATCACCAACGTCGCGGCCGGCCTCGGCGCGCAGACGCTCTCGCACCAGGAGGTGCTCGAGACCGCCGAGCGGGTCCGCAGCCGGCTCACCGCGCTGGTGCGGGGCATCGTCCAGGCACTCTAGCCGCGGGCCCGGCGTGAGACCAAGGTGCGCGGAGGCGCACCAGGAGGGGGACCTCGCCCATGGCGGACCGCCCGTTCACCATCCTCGGCATCTGCGGCAGCCTGCGGGCCGGCTCCTACAACCGGGCCGCCCTGCGCGCGGCGCAGCAGCTCGCGCCCGAGGGGACGCGAGTCGACATCTTCGACCTGCACGGCATCCCTCCCTACAACCAGGACGATGAGAACGACCCGCCGCCGCGAGTCAGGGAGCTGAAGGCGGCGGTCCGGGCGGCCGACGCGCTGCTGTTCGCCAGCCCCGAGTACAACTACTCGGTCCCCGGCGTTCTCAAGAACGCCATCGACTGGGGCTCGCGGCCCGGCGGCGACAACTGCTGGAACGGCAAGCCGGGGGCGGTGATGGGGGTCTCGGGCGGGGCGATCGGCACCGCGCGGATGCAGTACCATCTGAGGCAGGTGTTCGTGAACGTCGGCATCCAGGCGGTGATCAGGCCGGAGGTGATGATCGGCCCCGCGGCCGCGCGGTTCGACGCGGCGGGCAACTTGACCGACGAGAAGACGCGGGAATTCGTGCAGAAGCTGGTCGTCGCTCTGGTGGAATGGGCGCGGCGGCTGGAGCGCGGCCGGGCCCTCTAGGGAAGCTCTGCGCAAGTCCGGCGGGTGGCGCGCCAGGGGCTTGCGGCGCGAGGCCAAGGCGCGCGGAGGAGGCGATGCCCTGCGCATCGGCGACGACGCGCAACGCCGGCATCGTGCCGCA
>Ga0316628_100003829_pt1 | contig 11665 bp, 9 predicted proteins | sample OWC_Aug_M2_C1_D5_FD_207648 | JGI IMG/M metagenome (GOLD analysis project Ga0316628, IMG submission 207648) | Wetland soil microbial communities from Old Woman Creek delta, Ohio, United States - OWC_Aug_M2_C1_D5_C | ecosystem: Environmental > Terrestrial > Soil > Wetlands | place: USA: Ohio... | reverse complement strand
ACCTTGGAGGAGACGGTGCTGTTGCCGTCCAGGTCCGTCACCGTCAGGTTGACGGTGTAGTTCCCGGCCAGTGCGAAGACGTGCGCGACCACCAGGCCCGAGGCGTTGGCGCCGTCCCCGAAGCTCCAGCTGAATATGATGTCGCCCTCCGGGTCGGAGGATGCGGAGGCGTCGAAATAGACCGTCCCGTTCTGCGTGAAGCAGCCGAAGACCCGGAAATCGGCCTTGGGCAGCCTGTTGCGGACATGGACGACCGAAAGGTTGATGGAAGAGCTCTGCCCGGCGGAGTCCATGACGGTCAGTGTCGGATAATAGTCCCCGGGCCGGGCATAGGAATGGTCCGGCGCGCGGTCCATCGAGCCGTTTCCATCCCCGAAATCCCACTTGAAGGCGACAGGCCCCTCGAGGTCCAGTGAACCGCTTCCGTTGAAGTGCACGGCCTGGAATGTGCTCACATCCGAGGGATAGACGAGCCCCGCGGCGGAGGGCGGCATGTCCCTGACGGTGATCATCATCATGTCCTTGCAGTCGGAGCCGTCGCTGTCGACCACGGTGAGCATGACCAGGTAGTTCCCCGGCCTGGCATATGCGTGCCTTGCATATGCGGCCCTGGATGTGTTGCCATCGCCCATGTCCCAGTAATACGACGCGATGGAGCCGTCCGGGTCATTGGCGCTGGAATTGAAGGAGAACTCCGTTTCGATGGTCCCTTCCATGACGCTTGCGTTGATGTCGCAGACAGGGGGCCTGTCCCTCACGAACATGCGGATGGTGTAGCCGGCCTCGGCGCCTTCGTCGTCGGTGACCGTCAGGAGAACGTCGTAGTCGCCTGTCTTCGTGTAGTTGTGGACCGGCGATTCCTCCGCGCTCTGGGTCCCGTCCCCGAAATCCCAAAGCACCGTAAGGTTGCCTTCAGGGTCGCTGGCATTGGACCAGAACTGGACCGCCTCGTAGGTGAGCACTCTCGTCTGGTTGCTAGATGGCTTCGCCGTCGGTCCCCTGTTGTTCACCTTGATTGTGACAAGTGATGTCGTGGATATCGCGTCATTGGCGTCCCTGACCAGCAATGCGGCGTGATAGGTTCCGGAGCGCGGATACGAATGCGAGACGCTTGACGCGGATGTCCAGCCCGTCCCGTTGCCGTCCCCGAACGAGAAATTGTATGCCGTTATTCCGCCTATGGTGTCCGAGGACTGCGAGCCGTCGAACAGGATGCTTTCGTTGGTGAGGGCGGTCATCGGGTTTGCGGTCAGAACGGCCCTGGGCCTGTCGTTGACATATACAGTGAGGTTGGCGGTGTTGTTGGTCTCGTCCGTCTCCACTATCTGGTTTTGGGGGTCGAGGGCCACCGAAAGCCTGTGGGTTCCCGTAACCGCAGTCCAGGCCGCGTTGGTGGAATTCGTTCCGTTGGCGGGCACCCACAAGCGCCTTGTTGCGAAGGGCACCCCGTCGGCGAGGAAGCTGACCTCCAGGTCGGTGGCGTTGAGGTTGCCCGTGTTGGTGATGTTGGCGGTCAATATTGCCGCCTCGCCCTCTTCCGGGTGGTCATCGGAAACGGTCATGTTGCCGGGCGCTATGCTCACATCGACATAGAGCAGCCGGGCCATCTCGGCGAAGGCGGCCACCGCCAGCCTGCTGCATCTGGCGACGAGCGTGGTGTTGAGGCGCTCCACCCTGTCCTGCTTGGAATGGTAATTGGGGTCGTCGGCATATTCTATCCCCATCACCGAAGGATAGCCATATGCATAGAATACATCGATGTCGGAGCGCATCGACCCCGCGGTCTGGACGGGCTCGATTCGCAGGCCGAGCCCGTACCTGTCGTTCACGTCCATCATGTAGCCGACCTGCCAGTAGGATGCGGCGTTAGAGCCAATGTTGAGGTCATACGGGTCGGTGCCCGGGGAAACGCCCACCATGTCGTAATCGATGCTTGCGACGACGTTTTCGCCGCGGCTGGCCATCGCCTGGGCCCAGTACTGCGAGCCCACGAGGCCTATCTCCTCCCCGTTGAAGAAGGCGAAGCGGATGGTGTCTTGGAACTGGAACCTGCTGAGCACCCGGGCGGCCTCGAGCGTGGCGGCCACGCCAGAGCCGTCGTCGTTGGCCCCCGGGACATCGGACATGATGTCGTCGTATGTCGGCGGGGGGAAGTTGAGGCTGGCGTCGTCGTGGCAGTAGATGTAATATATCCTGTTCGAGGATGAATCCACGCCGGGAAGCGTCAACACGGTGTTGTTCACATAATGTGTGACGCTGGTGGCGTTGACATAGCTCCACATCTGCAGCTCGGCCTGCATGCGGCCGTTGCCCTGGAGCGAGTTGTACAGCCAGGAGGTGGCATTGTACATCCCGGGGGCCCGGACGTACCTGGAACCGAATCCCTGCAGCTTCGTAAGATAGGAAAGGATGTGTTCGTTGGAGACCTGTGATGCGATATGGGCGATGGCGCGCTGGGTCTCCTCGGGAGGGGCAACGATTATCCGCGATGAGCTCGGAAGGGAAACGGGCCGGACGCCCCCGAGCCAGGATGCCTCCGTGCCAGCGGGCGCAAACCGCCCCCCGGAGGCTTGGTTGGCGGCGGCGGCATGAGCGCCATCGTCAGATGCAAAGGCCGCCCCGGCCGCTGGAAGCATCATCACAAGCGCAAGGACCGCAACCGCCGTCTTCCGCATGGCTTTAAGCATCAGATTGAGGGTATTTTAAAGGATTGGTCCATTGGAAGAGCGCGCATGGGCGCGCTCTTCAAATGGGTCCCCGACGCGAGATTCGACAATACCAAGGATTAATACCAATCGAAACAATTCGAAGAAGGTGGGCCTGTGGGCTAGCTAGGATAGACTTTCGGCCTTCGGCCCTGGAAGACTTCTTTTCGCTCTTTCCAAGTCTTCCGGGCCTAAAAGAGCTCGCTTCGCTCGCTCTTTTTCGGAGCCGACGACGTGGGTTGACCAATCCCAACAATTAATATCATCTGAAACAATCCGACGCTCGCGGGCCCGTGGGCTAGCTAGGATATACTTCCAGCCTTCGGCCCTGGAAGACTTCATTGCAAGCCGCCCAAGTCTTCCGGGCCTCAAAGAGCTCGCTTCGCTCGCTCTTTTGCGGAGTTGGAGACCCAGGTTTTCGGTACCCAAGGATTAATACCAATCGAAACAATTCGAAGAAGGTGGGCCTGTGGGCTAGCTAGGATAGACTTTCGGCCTTCGGAGCCGACGACGTGGGTTCGAATCCCACCAGGCCCGCATTCATCCCAAGTGCCCGCTATGGATATCAACGCCGAACCCCTTCTGGTGGCTCTCGGAGCTGGTGAGCTTCACTCTCGCGGGCTATGCGGCCGGTATCGGGTTTTGCGTCCTTTTGGATTATTTCGGGTTCCAGCTTTCGGCCCTGGGCGGCTGGCATTTCGAGAGAAGGTCGCAAAGGAGATAGGGTGGCGGCCGGAAGGACCGAATAAGGCAGATTCCGAGAGTCAACCTTTATATCCAGGCCGTTTCCATCCAAACGCCGATGGCCGTAATCGAGGTCGAAAAGCTGTGCAAAAGATACGGCGATTTCGATGCCCTCAAGGATGTCTCGCTCGCCATAGAGAAGGGAGAGTTCTTCGGCCTCCTGGGGCCCAACGGCGCCGGAAAGACCACGCTGGTCAGGATACTGACCGGTCAGCTGGCGCTCACAGCGGGACGCGCGAGGACCATGGGGATATCCCCGGACGAGCCGGTCGCCCTCAAGATGAAGGTCGGGATAGTCCCCGAGGCCGAAAGCCCGCCCACCTTCCTGACGGCCATCGAGTTCCTCCAGCTGGTCTGCAGGATAAGGCGCCTGGACGGGATGGATGACAGGGTCGCAAGATGGATGGATTTCTTCCAGCTCGACGAGAAAAAGGATGTGCTCTGCCGCGATCTTTCCAAGGGCCAGAGGCAGAAGGTCATGCTCGCGGCGGCCTTCATCTCCGAGCCGGAGCTGCTCATCCTAGACGAGCCGTTCATCAACCTCGACCCCATATTCCAAAAGAGGCTGAGGGAGTACCTGCAGGGCGTGGTGAAGGAGGGCCGAACGGTCTTCATGTGCAGCCACATACTGGAGATGGTCGAGAAGCTCTGCACCAGGTTGGCGGTCATCAACCAGGGCCGCATCGTGGCCCAGGGGACGCTCGATGAGATAAGGTCCCGCCAGGGGGAGCGGCTCGAGGACGTGTTCATGCGCCTCGTGGAGGCCGGCTGAGGGGTTGATGAGGCGTGGTCGGGCAGAATGCCGGGGATGGGAAGCCGGACGAGCCGGCCCCGGAGGGCCGGGGGCGCTACCTCGGCGGCTGGACATACAATCTCCCGGCGGACGAGGGGCCATCCCCGCTGGCCCTTCCCTGGGAACTGTTCAAGGCGATGTTTCGGGAGGAATGGCGTCTCCACAAGTCCTTCGTCGGTTCGGTGGGCTCGGGCTTCTTTCCGGTGGTGATATTTTTCTTCTCGCTCGTGCTGGCGGCCACCTCGCCGGTGATTTTGCGCAACATCGACCAGCCCACGATACTCCTGGGCCTGCACATCGCGGCAATCCTCTACGGCCTCGGCGTCGGCGCGCTGGCCCGGATAGGGGAGCAGGTGATGACACGCCGGCTGGGCCAGGTCAACATGCTCCTCCAGCTGCCCTCGCTCCAGCCGATAAGCTTCAAGACCGTGATGGGGGTCTTCTTCTTCAAGGACGCGGCCTATTACATACTCTACTCGATCATCCCCCTGGTGGGCGGGATAGCGGCTGCCATGCCGATGACCCGCATAACGCCCCAGGGCGCGGCAACGCTCTTCGTCACCATGTTGCTCACTTTCATGATGGGGATGGCGCTGAGCTTCCTGCTGTCGGCCCTGTCAATCCGCTCCAGGGCCGCATCGGGAGCCGGCGCTCTGGTGATTCTCATTCTTGCAGCGGCTGCATGGCCCCTCCGCCTGATTTCCCCCGGCCGGCTCCTGCTGCCCCTTGGCTTCTGGGAGGACCATCAGCCATGGCAGCTTTTTGCCTCCCTTGTCGTGGTGCTTGTTTTATCGGCCGGCGCCATAATGCTGATGAAGGAGAGGTTCGCGCCGCCTGAGAAAAGATACGCCAGCAGGCTCGTTCCCCTCGAGGCCACTTTCGCCTTCTCGGGGGACATGCGAACATTGGTGGCGAAGGAATGGATAGAGCTTCGCCGCAGCGGAGCCCTCGGCGCCGTGTTCACCGGCTTTCTGGGGCCTCTGCTGGGAATATTCGCGATCATCTGGATATTCAGCCGGGGCATGGGCGTCCCCCTGGATTTCAATGTCGTGTTCTACGGGGGAATTTTGGGATTTCTGGGGCTGATGACATACTCCTGGCTCACCAACCTCGAGCCCAACGAGTTCTTGAATGTCCAGCCCGTAGGTGTGGACAGGGTCATAAGGGCCAAGCTGGTGCTGTACTTTTTGCTGACGACGCCGGTCTCATTCGCCTACATTGCTCTAATCGGGATGCTCAACGGCGAGCTGTCCCTCGTTCCCCTGGGTGCCCTGGTGGGGTTTTCCACTATGGTCTATGTGGCGGCCGTTGCCGGCCGGATGACCGGGCTGAGGGCCAATACAATGCTGTTTGACGCCAATGTCCTGGGCCGATTTTCGGCCGCGATAATCCCTCCGCTGATAGCCGTGACGCTGATATCTTTCTGGATAGAGAAAAGCCCCCTCGCCTGCTGGATATCCCTCGGCCTGCTTTCCGCCGGCCTTCTCGTTGCCTCCAGGTCCCTTTTTGCCGGCCTCGGCAAGCGGTGGGGCCACGAACCGTTCGGGATATAGGGCCCGCAAAATATATTCGTCGCCGGGCCGATGGGCGTTCGAGGTCAATCGCATGTTCCCAGGCGGCAGAGGGATGAACCCGCGCCAGATTCAGGCCCAGATGAAGCGGATGGGCATCACCATGGAAGAGCTTTCGGATGTCGAGGAGGTCCTCATAAAACTGAAAACGAAGGACATCGTAGTCAAGAAACCCTCTGTGACATTCATCAACGCCCAGGGCCAGAAGTCATATCAGGTGACGGGAGATGTTTCAGAGGTGCCCAAGGGGCCCTCCATCCCGCAAGAGGACATCATGATGGTTGCCCAGCAGGCCGGCGTCTCGGACGAAGAGGCGCTCAAGGCCCTGAAGGACAGCGGCGGCGAGCCCGCCGAGGCGATAGTGAAGCTTTTGGAGAAGAAGGCCGGTCCGTAGTCCAATACCCGGCCGCCGAAGGCGGCCCTTCAGCCCTTGCTCAATATGGCGGAACGGTCCGCTGGCCGCAGCTCCGCCTTCATCTGCCTCAGAAGGGAATCGTAGTAGGATATCTGTTGCTGGATCTTTCCGAGCTCGGACTTCCGCAGGACCCTTTCATCGTGCGGCAGGCCCTCCAGCTCCTTTTTGAGCTCGTCCCGCCTGGCCTCCCAGCGCCTTCTCTCTTCAAGGGTGGCCAGAATCCTCTTGGTGTCCATAAAGGTCTCCCCCGAGGATAAGCAGCGGAGTTTAAAAAGTTTTTCCCGGCTCAATCCGCCACCTGCGTCCAGTTGTACCGTTCCACCACCCTCTTGCGGCCCTCCGCCCCCAGCCTCTCCCGGAGCATGGAATCCGAAAGCAGGGTGGACAGCCTGTCGGCCAGGGCGGGGATGTCCCCCTCGGGATAGAGCAATCCCGCCCCCTCGATGTACTCCGGGATGACGCCCACCTGCGATGAAACGACGGGCTTTCCCATTGCCATGTACTCGAATATCTTCAGGGGGCACCACCAGAGGCCATAACGGTCGAACACGGCCTTTCGCCGTGCGTCCTTCGAGGGCGAGAAGGGCGCCGCAAGAACGCTGCACAGGCTGAGGTGGGCCGGCAGCCTGTCGTAGGGGACCTTCCCGGTGAAGGCCACCCTTCCGCCGACACCCTTGTTCGAGGCCAGCCTGCGGCATTTTTCCAAATCCTCGCCGCCACCGCCTATCATGAGCAGGCCTGCATCCGGATGCCTCGGGGCCAGGACGGAGAAGGCCTCCACAAGGTCCTGCGCGCCATGCCATGGATGGAATGCCCCCGCAAATCCGATGATTGTGTTTCCGAGCCCGAGGCGGCCGTCCAGGCCTGGCTCTCTTGCCGAAGGGTCAAAGAGGTCGGGGTCGGCGCCGTTGGGAATGACATGGATCGGGGTTTTGGTCTGTTTCAATATGATGTCCTTGAGCAGGCGGGTTTGCACCACAATCGCGGAGGCGCCGTCGAAGCCGAGCCGCCGGAATATGTTGCGGCTGCGGAAGCTGAAGCTTCCCTCATCGAAGGCCTCCTCGATGAACGGGCTGTTCACCTCCAGGACGGACGGGATATTGAGAAATCTTGTGGAGAGCGGGCTCATGTCGAGGCGCATCTCGTGCCTCTCCTGGATGATTTGGATGTTGTCCTCCTTTACCAGTTTCTTCAAAAACCGCAGGGCGCGAGCGGGCTCGGCGATGTTGAGCTGCTTGGGCAGCCGGGGAGCGGGCCCGAAGGGCAATGGATATTCCAGCTCCCAGTCCACCAGCCTGAGTTTCATGTTCTCCGGGAGCTTTGTCTGGACCGGCCCGCAGGCCGGTCTTTTCGCCACGAGCGTGACATGTTCGCCCTGCGCCGCCAGGGCCCTGGTCATGTTGTAGACATGGGCGAATCCGGCGTGGTCCCCCGAGAACTGCTGGTGCTGGGCCAGGTACAGGACCCTCATCAGGGGGCACCCCGCGCCGCCTCTTCGGCCTTTTTACCGTATTTGCAGAACTCCCTGCAAGGGCAAACATGCCAGGGTTTGAAGCCCTCTGAACCCCCGGCGGCCGCCTCCAGGCCCTCTGGCGCCGCCCCGCACGCGGGCATGGGCGCCATCGGAACCCCTCCGCCTTCACCGCCGCCCATCATCTGCTTCATCATCCTGGGCATCATGGTGCCCATGAGCTCCAGCTTGTCCTCGTTGCTCATCCCCTCGAACATCCTGTCCATCATCCTGGGCATCATTGAGCTCATCAGCTCCTTTTTCTCCTGGGGAGTCATGCTGTCGAAGAACTTGTCCATCATGGTGTCCATCATCCCCTTCTTCTCTTCGGCGTCCATCCCCTTGATGGTCCGGTTCATGTACCAGTCCTTCATCCCCACGGCATCACCCGCCTATTTTTCCTTTTTCTGCTCGGACATCTGCTGCATCATCTGCCTCATCATGGGCATCATCCTTCCTCTCATCGATACGATGGGCATGAATTTCTGCATGGCCTCCGCATCGGCCCACTCCAGCCGGAACCTCTTTACTGCATCCCGGACTATCTCCGTGACGTTTGTATACTCCCCGGTCGCGATGAGCGTCTGCATGAACTCGTAGTCCTTCTTCGGGAACCTGATCGTGGCGCGGTATTCGATGCCTGCCTCGGACGGTTCGGCTGCGTCCTTGGGGGTTCTGTCATCAGCTGTCATACTGTGTCACTATATAGCATATAATTGCCGCAGAATATATGCGTTTCCATCTGAACGCATTTAGAAATTCGATTGACCGGTTCAAGATCAAAGGCCCGGATATGCCCGACCCGGATATATGGGCGAAAGATTCTCAATCCGACCGGCGCTCGGTCATCCCGTCCAGACAATCAGGGGAAAGAATATAAACGGAAAAAGGCGATATGTGCCCGGGGGGCAGCAGTTGATAAAGGAGTGCAAGGTCCACGGCTACTTCAGGGCGGAGAACTGCCCGGAGTGCAACGACCAGGGCAAGTTCCTCATGAACGACGAGGAGGTGGACCAGCTGGGAAGGATAATGGCAGGCGTTCTGCGGCACTTCCCGGAGAGGTTCGAGCTTTCGATGGACCAGCACGGCTGGGTGGACGTGAGGTCTCTCGTGGAGGCTGTCAGGGCCCGCCGCAACCAGTTCCACTGGCTCAGGCCCCACCACGTCAAGGCCCTGGTGGCGACAGACCCGAAGGGCCGCTACCAGCTCGAGAACGAGATGGTCCGGGCCACATACGGGCACTCGCTGGATATAGACCTCGACCTTCCCACCGACAACATACCGGACACGCTCTTTTACCCGGCGACCGAGGAGGAGGTCCCGATAATCCTGGAGACGGGGCTGAAGCCCTCGGACCGCAAGCATGTGCACCTCAGCCTCACGCCCGAGAACGCAATCAGCGCCGGTGAGCACCGGACCGAGAAGCCCGTGGTCCTGAAGGTGGACGCCAAGGAGGCGATCTCGGGCGGCGTCCTCATAAAGCGCGCCGGCAAGACCGTGTTCATAACCAAGGAGGTCCCGGCCGCATATCTGTCGCGCAACGAATGCGGCTGAGCTACAGCCAGGCGCCCACCCGCGGCCCGATGAGCTGCCACAGTATCAAAAACAGCATGAGCACACCGGTGGCGCGGTATATCAGCAGCGACAATCGCGTGCGCTTCTCGGCGGACCATTTCGGCCTGTACCTTGCCCAGAACGCCTCCCAGCCGTCGAGATACACCATCCCGCCGTCGAAGCGCGGAATGGGCAGGGAGTTCGAGGCCCCGACGACAAGGTTGAGCCAGAACAGCCAGTAGAATGTGTTGGCCAGCACCCAGAAGGCCCCGGACGGAAGCCCTGCCAGGGGCCCTCCGACGTGGTAAAGGTCGGTCAGCGGGGAATCGAGGGGCTGGAGGCCCAAGAAGGGCAGGCCCACGAAGTAGAGCACCCCCCCGACGAAGTTCTCCAGCGAATCCCATCTCATGGGGCGGGCCAGATTACGGGAGAGGTTGGACACATCCTGGGTGCCGACGCCTAAAAATCCCTTGCCCCGGTAATCCTCGCTGTTGGAGCGCGGGTAGTACTTCTCGTAATATGCGTACTTGTCGACCAGGGTGGCGCAGGTCGCATGCACCTGCCCGCGATAGAGGTATGTTATGGTCACGGTGTCGTTGGCCGAGGAGGCCGACATTATGTCCTGGAACCCCTTCCAGCCGTCCACCCTCCCGGACCCGGTCGAATTGGGAATGGCGATGTCCGTGATGAGCGAGTAGACCGGGATGCTCGCATTGTCGGCCGGATAGCCCTTCACCACCTCGGTCACGATGACGCCCGGTTCGACAGGCTCCACCGAGGCCATGAACCCTGACGAAAAAACAGCCGCGCAGGCCAACGCCAGAAGAAGGTTGGTGGCGGGCCCCACCGAATACATCCTTATCCTCTTGCGCCTGCTTATCGTCTTGAGCTGCTCGTCGTCGGGCTCCACGAAGGCGCCCACGGGCACCACGAACAGCAGCACGCCGGCTGACTTGACGGTCACCTTCGCCACGCGCGTGAGGACCCCGTGGGCCGCCTCATGCACGATTATGGCCACTGCGAGAGCCAGTATGCCGTAGCCAATCGGGATGAGGGGATTTATCCCCGGCAGGCCGACGATGTACTCGGGGCCGGGGGCCGCCGATGCGGGTACCTTCAGGGCCAGCGGCACCTCCCATATCAATATGAGGCTCACCATGCCCATGAAGAAGAAGACCAGTGCGATGGAGAAATTGCCGTACCACCTCCAGAACCTGTCTCTGAGGGCAAGCCGGTCCAGATATGACAGCCCCCTTCTTGTGCGGACCATCAGAAGCGGTCCCACGGCGCCGATGTTGAACTTGGCAAGGATGCCCGCCTTCCAAAGCAGTATCACCAGCAGAATGTAGACGGTGATGACCAGCATGGCGGTTATTATTCCGAACTCCATCAGCGGGTGGGATAGGGAAGCAGCTAATTAATGTTGGGGTGCAAAATGCTAGTTACCAGGCAAGCTTAATATGCAGCCAGCCGGATTGAGAATGGGGAGAGGATGAGGCAGTACATCGAGGATCTCAAGAAGCTTTCGGACGGAAGCCCCGCCAGGGGAAGGTTCGCGGTGCGCGGAAAGGAGGCGGTGCGGGATTACAAGAGCAAGGAGGGGAAATATTTCTTCCTTGAGATCGCGGACCGGACCGGCAGCATCGGGCTGAAGTACTGGGGAGGAGCGGATAAAAGGCCGGCGCTGGAACTTTACAACTCCATCCAGCCGGGCGACGTCGTGATGCTCACCGGGACGATATCGATGGACAAGTACGACAACGTGCAGGTCATCACCGTCAACGAGGGCACCAACCTTCTCAAGAGGGTGGAGAACGTCCCACTGGACGAGCTATCAGAGTTCCTTCCGGCGACCAGGCGCGACCGCGCGGCGATGATGGCCCAGCTGGACCAGTGCATGGGGTCGGTGAGGGAACCGCACCTGAAGGCGCTGCTGCAGTCGTTCTTCACAGACGCCGGTTTTCGCGAAAGGTACTCCACATCGCCGTCGGCCATCATCCACCACCACAACTGCATCGGCGGCAACCTCGAGCACTCGCTCAATGTCCTCGGGCTGTGCATGGCCCTTTGCGATTACTACCCGGGGCTGGACCGGGACATGCTCGTGGCCGGGGCCATCCTCCACGACGTCGGGAAGCTGGACGAGTACTCGGCGAGGGCGGCGATAATGATGACCGACGAGGGGCGGTTCCTGGGCCACGTGACGATAGGCACCAGGCTGGTCACCGAGAAGGCCCGGGCGATACCGGGATTCCCGCCGGAGCTTCTGATGAAGCTGGTGCACGTCATCCAGAACCATCACGGGTCGTTCAATCCCGAAAGCCCGATGAAGGGAATGAAGATACCCGAGGCGGCGGCCCTGCACCTGGCCGA
>Ga0316628_100003828_pt1 | contig 11666 bp, 10 predicted proteins | sample OWC_Aug_M2_C1_D5_FD_207648 | JGI IMG/M metagenome (GOLD analysis project Ga0316628, IMG submission 207648) | Wetland soil microbial communities from Old Woman Creek delta, Ohio, United States - OWC_Aug_M2_C1_D5_C | ecosystem: Environmental > Terrestrial > Soil > Wetlands | place: USA: Ohio... | reverse complement strand
CACGAGATGGCGCCGCCACTCCGTGTCCTCTGTCATGCTGAAAACTCGAGCCAATCCGAGCGCCACGCGCAAGTGGTGACGGCCAGAACAGGGCCCATGTAGCTTTCATATCTGCACACACGTTTTCCAGAGGAATACTCACGCATGCGAATGCTCGTGCTCGGCGCAGGCTTGCAGGGATCGGCGTGCGCGTACGACTTGCTGCAGGACAAGGCCGTCGAGGAAGTCCGGTTGGCGGACGTTCACGTCGGCCACCTTCCGGAATTTCTGGCGCCCTACTCGGGGCCGCGTCTGCTGCCGACGCCCCTCGACGTTCGCGACCACGACGCCGTGCTCGGCGCGATGCGCGAGTGCGACGCGGTGATGAGCGCCATTCCGTACTACTTCAACTACGACATGGCGCGCCTGGCGGTGGAGGCCGGCGTGCACTTCTGCGACCTGGGCGGCAACACCGAGATCGTGACACGGCAGCGAGGCCTCGACGCCGACGCCCGCAAGAAGAACATCACCGTGGTGCCCGACTGCGGACTCGCGCCGGGCATGGTGAACATCCTGGCCGAGTACGGGATCACGCAGCTCGACCGCGTGGAGTCGGTCAAGATCTTCGTCGGCGGGCTGCCGCAGCACCCCGAGCCGCCGCTCAACTACATGCTCGTCTACTCGCTCGAGGGCGCGCTCGACTATTACACGACGCTGTCGTGGGTGCTGCGTGGCGCCAAGCGGACGCAGGTCAAGGCACTGTCGGAGATCGAGCCGGTGCACTTCGACTTCGCCGAGCTCGAGGCGTTCCACACGGCCGGCGGTCTCTCGACCATGGCGTTCCGGTACGAGGGGAAGATTCCGACGATGGAGTACAAGACCCTTCGCTACCCTGGTCACGCGAAGCTCATGGAGGCGATCCGCGACATCGGGTTGCTGGACAATTCGCCGATCGACGTGAAGGGCGTGAAGGTCATTCCGCGCGACGTGTTCATCGCGACGGTCGGTCCGCGCCTCACGAAGTCTCACGGCCACGACCTCGTGGCGCTTCGCGTCGTCGTGACGGGGACCAAAGGTGGCGCGCCGGCCACTCGCACCTTCGAGCTGGTCGACCGATACGACACCCAGCACGACATCAGCGCGATGATGCGCACGACCGGCTACTCGCTCTCGATCACGGGGCTCATGCAGGTGCGAGGCGAAGTGAAGCCGGCGGGCGTCCACACGCCGGACGAATGCATTCCGGCGCGCCAGTACATCGACGGGCTGAAACAGCGCGGGATCAATATCGCGGAGCGGTAGCGGGCGTGCGGCGGTGCGGGCGCCGTCGCACGCTCACTGGTGCGGACTCACTACCGCGCACTCACTGCCGAACGAACTCCGCCATCGTCGCGCCGATCTGGTCCATGGCCGCCTTGGCGTTCCATCGGTCGCGCCCGTTGTAGATGAGCGAGAAGGCGAGCACCTCGCCGTTCTTGGCGGTCACGTAGCCGCCGAGCGCGGCGATGGTGTTCGTGGTGCCGGTCTTGGCGTGCAGGTTGCCGCGCGCGGGCGTCCCCTTGGCGCGCCGCTTGAGCGTGCCCGACTCACCGTCCACGGGTAAGGCGGCGTGGAACACCGGGCCCCAGTCGGCGCGATGCGCGTAGCCGAGGAGCTGCACCATCGAGCGTGGCGTCACGCGGTCGAGCTGCGACAGTCCGCTGCCGTCCGCCACGTCAACGAAATTGGGCGATGTCCCGACCCTGTTCGCCATGAAGTCGCGCAGGTTCGACAAGCCGCTCTCGGCGGATCCGGTCAGGTGGGTGCTCGCGTGCGCCGCGGCCCGGAAGAGCAGTTCGGCGAACATGTTGATGCTCTCGCGGTCCATCTCGCCGATGATCTGCGCCAGCGGCGGTGAGGAGAGGGCCGCCACCTCGGTGGCGTTGGCCGGCGTCGCGCCAAGCCGTGCCTGTCCATCGACCGTGACGCCGGCGCTCTGAAGCGCGGCGCGCAGCGCGCCCGTCGCGAACAGCGGCGGATTGTCCACGACGAGCGAGTACTTGAGCGGACCAGAGCGGGAGCCGATGGAGCCGCGCACCGTGATCGTGCCGTCGTTCCGGCGAACGGCGCTGATGCTCCCGCGGCTTCCGCCCACCACCCGGACGTAATTTTCCACCGGGATCGTGGTGGTCGCCGGTTCGAGCGTCACCAGCGCCTTGCCCCTGTTGTCGGGTCGCACCGAGACCCACACCAGGTTCTCCGAGAGCGAAAGCGCCGACACGCGCGCCGCGTACGCCGCGCCGAGGTAGCTCGTCTTCCATCCGTCGGGCACGAGTTGGTCGTCGAAGGCCGTCGCGTCGCCCACGATGTCGCCGCGCACGTGCTTGATGCCAGCCGCGACGACCTCCCGCGCGAGCACGTCCATCGGCGACTGGTCGTGCCAGAAGCGGGGGCTCAACGACGGATCGCCGACGCCGCGCAGATACAGATTGCCGCCGACCGTGCCGTCGGGCCCCATCGGCCCGTCGCGCAGCACGGGTGTGCGGAATCGGAAGTCCGGACCGAACTGGTCGAGCGCGACCGCGGACGTGTACATCTTCATGGTGGAGGCCGGCTGCATCATGCCGTCGGCGTTCTGCGAGAACAGCGTGTCGCCTCGGGTGAGCGACACGATGATCGCGCCCCACTCGCCGCTGCGCGTGTGGGTCGACAGCGCGGTGCCCACCGCGTCGGCGAGCGCGGCCGCGCCGGTGGGCGCCGACCACGCCCTGACCGGCTGCTCCGCCGGCCGCCTCGCCGACACCTTGCGGGTCGTGGGGCTCTTGCGGTGCGCCGTGTGCTTCTGGGCCGGCGCGTTGATCGAAATCGTGAGAAGAGCGACGCAGGCCAGCGTGATTGCCGGCCGGAATGATCGTCTGTTCATGCCGCGGAAAGGCGCAACATTGGTACCCTGAACCCTAGACCTTGAAGATGACGTTCTTTCTGTACATCACGTACAGCACGCCGAACCAGAACAGCACGAACGTGATCGCGAACGCCAGCGAGGCGTTCACCGGCTCCAGCCACGACGCGAACGCGGACTGGTAGATCGCGGACTCGAGCGGAATGCGCTGTCCGCCGTAGTTCACCGTGAAGATGGAGTAGATGCATCGCGCCAGGACGCCGGAGCCGACGAACGCCGTCATGGGGTTCAGGCCGTAGATCACGAACGGCTTCGTCCATCCCTTCACGTGCTGCACGTCCACGATCCACATGATCGTCGCGATCGCGACCGCTGCCATGCCGGCACAGAACACGACGTACGAGCTGGTCCAGATGCTCTTGTTGATGGGGAACGACCAGTTCCACATGAGTCCCGCCATCATCCCGAGCGCCCCCGCCGCGAACAGCCCATTGATGCGCTCGGTGAGCGGACGCTTCGTCGTGAGCCATTGTCCGGCGAGGTTGCCGAGCATGCAGGTGGCGATCGCCGGGATCGTGGAGAAGAGCCCTTCCGGATCCCAGGTGACGCTGTTCACCCAGGTGTGGTTGCCGAGTCCGAAGCGCGTCCAGTCGAGGAGGAATCGGTCCCACCACGCCGCCATCGTGGTCGGTGCGCTGCCGTTCGCGAGCTGCCCGAGTACCCCCGTGCCGGGCACGGGAAGCAGCGTCATGGCGAACCAGTACCCGTAGAGCAAAACGGCGATCGTCCCGACCTGGCGTTTGAGCGACTTACCTTGCGTGAGCAGCCCGGCAAGGAGGTACGCGAGGCCGATGCGTTGCAGCACGCCCATGATGCGCCAGTGATACAGGCGGTCCACCACGCGGTGCAAGAAGGTTGGATCGGCCACGCCGGGGATTGCTCCCCAGGTGAAGAAGGGGAAGCCGTTGACCAGAAAACCGAGGAGAAAGATCAGCAACCCGCGCCGGACGATCTGTCGCCGAATGGCGTGCTCGTCGTCGCCGCGGGCGCGCCGCGCCTCGAGCGAGAGGTGCGTGGTGACGCCGGCGATGAACAGGAAGAACGGAAAGATCAGGTCGGTGGGCGTCCAGCCGTTCCATTCCGCGTGCTCGAGCGGCGGATAGATGCTGCTCCACGTGCCCGGATCGTTGACGAGGAGCATTCCCGCGATGGTGAGCCCGCGAAAAACGTCCAGCGACAGCAGGCGCTCGCGGCGCGGCTTTCCGGCCGCCGCTGGCCTGGACGCCGGAGAAGGAGGCTGGGCGACCTCGAATTCGAGGGCTGAACCAGGGACAGTCGTGGTCACATGAACCACCCTGTGAGGGAACCAAACCGGTCAGAGCGATGCCCGTGCCGAGGGCATCCGATAACCGACTAGTATAGTACCGCGAAGGTATCGGAAGGAGCCGCCTAGATCGGGCGCCAGTCGACCTGTGCGCCCGCCCGGGTCTCGACGCCGTCCCGCTGCTGCCAGCGGAAGAAGACGACGGAGATCACGGTGTAGAAATAGAGTCCGCCGGGGATCCACATGATGAGTCCGCCGATGAGCTGGTCGGTCATGGGCGTGATGCCCCAGATCCGCGGCGCGCTCGCGTAGAGCGGATAGAGCAACCCGTCCGCGTACGAGATGTAGACCGCGACGATGGCCATCGGGATGCTCATCAGGAATAAGTAGAGCATCTGGCCGGGGTAGCTGAGGCGCGGCAGCTCGGGCATCGGGCTGAGCACGGGCCACCACATGAGCACCGACGCGACCAGAAACATCAGGTGCTGCACGATGTGCACCGGATGGTGGGCCAGGGCGTAGTTGTACAGCGGCGGCAGGTGCCACGCGGCCAGAACGACGTTGAAGATCGCGAAGCAGCGCGTGGGCGCGGTGATCCAGCGCGCCACGGGGCCGACGCCCGGCAGGCGGAGGATCGGCCGAAGCATGCCGCCGGGCGTGCCCATGACCATGAGCGGCGCCACGACAAGGGCCAGCATGAGGTGCTGCACCATGTGCGCCGCGAACAGATAGGTGTCGCTCAGGTCGTGGAGTGGGCCGTTGAGCGACAGGAACATCACGACGAGGCCCGTGTGGTACGCAAAACGTTGCGCGGGGCGCGGACTCGCGATCCGTGCCCCGCGCTCGTACAACGCCGCCAGCCCGATGATGCCGATCACCGTGCTCGGATGCACGGAGAAGCTCGTCGCGCTGACGCTCGCGCCCGTGTGCAGCAGGGCGGCCACCGCCATCGTCAGCGCCCCACGAACTTCCCGAACACGAGGAGCAGCGCGATGATCGTGGAGATCGCGATGATCAGTGGTCCGGTGAACAGCGCCTTGAACAGGCGGTGATCGTACCTGAGGTGCATGTAGAACAGCACGACGATGGCGAACTTCACCGCCGACATGAGGAGCAGCGTCGGGACGAACGCGGCGGACGCGACGAACGCCGGGATGTAATACCCCCAGACTTCGCCGACGGTGATGACGGTGAGGATGAGCGCCACCCACTTGTACTGCTTCCAGGTGGGGTGCTCGTGCATCTCACCCATCGCGTGGACGTCGATGTCCGCGTTTGTGTGCGTGAACTCGTGGTCGGCCATGTGCGTTCGGTCCCCGGAGGGGTCAGGGGTCACTTGATGAGGTAGACGAGCGTGAAGATGGCGATCCACACCACGTCCACGAAGTGCCAGTACAACGCCGAGATATCGACGAGCAGCGCATCCTTTGGTCCCAGCCCGCGCTTGATGTCGATGGCGAGCAGCGTGAGGAGCCAGAGAACGCCGGCGGTGACGTGCGCGCCGTGGAAGCCGGTGAGCGTGAAGAAGCTCGAGCCGAACAGATTCGTTCGGATGGTGAGTCCCTCGTGTACGAACGACGTGAACTCGTACGCCTGGAAGCCAAGGAACGTGGTGCCGAGCAGGGCCGTCATGAGCAGCCAGAGCTTGGACGACCCCAGGATGCCCTCGTAGCCGGGCTTGCCCTTGTTCTCGACCGCCGCCAGCGCGAGCACCATGGCCAGCGACGACATCAGGAGCACGAAGGTCGAGACCGACGTGACCGGAATGTTGAGAATCGGCTTGAGCGGCGTGGCGCAGATGGGCGGATTGCACGCCTCGTGCGGGAAGGGACCGACGACGCTCCGCCCCTTGTAGATGAGATACGTCGAGATGAGCGACGCGAAGAGCATGCACTCCGAGCCGATGAACGCCCAGATCGCGATCTTGCGGTGATCGAGACCGGTGCTGGTCGGCGGGTGTGCGTGACTGGCGACGGCAGTAGCCATGAGCGGGATTAGCGGCGAAGAGGGATCAGGATGTGAAGGCTCGCGACGAGAGGTGGAGGTGCCTTGGCCGTTGCTGCCCGCCTCGGCCCCCCATTCTCTCATCCGTCGGTCAGTGGTGCGCCGGCTCGAGCGGTGACGTCAGCCATGAGTACAGCGAGAAGGTCATCAGGGTGGCGCAGGTGATGATCCCCGCGACCGCGAGGTGCAGCTTGCCCTCGTGGATCATGATCAGGCAGGAGAACATGAGCGTCATGAACAACGCCACGAAGAGCGGCTTGATGGTGGGGTACGGCATGGGAATGCCGAGCTCCTCGGCCGTCTTGAGCGCCACCTTGCTGGATTCCTGGTGCGCGTGCGGGTTCACCCCGCCCTCGGGGGTGCCGGCGCCCATGTGGTCATGGAAGCCACCGAGGTGCTTGCCGGCCACCTGCACGTCGCTTCGCTCGTCGCCGTGGCGGCTGTGCGGCACGTCGCTCGTGAGCTCGGGCGACTTCGTGTCCCACATCGGATAGCGCGACGTCACGGTCGGAATGACGGCGAAGTTGTACTCCGGCGGCGGCGACGGGATGGACCACTCGAGCGTGCCGCCCCCCCACGGATCCTGCCCGGCCACCTCGCCACTCCGGCGGCTGACCCAGAGGTTGTAGAGTCCGACGAGCCCGGCGACCGCCTGGATGATCGCGCCGATCGTGCTCATCAGGTTGTAGATCTCCCAGCCCTGGCCGGCGTCGTACGTGTAGATGCGGCGCGGCATGCCGTAGAGGCCAGACCAGTGCATCGGCATGAACGTGAGGTTGACGCCGATGAACGTGAGCCAGAACTGCCAGTTGCCGATCTTCTCGCTCAGCATCCGGCCGGTGATCTTCGGGAAGTAGTAGTAGATGCCGCCCGAGAGACCCATCATGGAGCCGGCGACGAGCACGTAGTGGAAGTGCGCGACGATGAAGTAGGTGTCGGTCTGCTGGAGGTCGGCCGGCGGCGAGGCGTGCATGACGCCCGAGATGCCGCCGATCACGAACAGGCCGACGAGCGAGATCGCGTACTTCATCGCCACCGTGAACCGCAGGTTGCCGCCCCACATCGTGAAGATCCAGTTGAAGATCTTCACGCCGGTGGGAATGGCGATGAGCATGGTCGTGATCGCGAACACCGAGTCGGCCACCGGGCCCATGCCCACGGCGAACATGTGGTGCGCCCACACGCCGAAGCCGAGGAAGGCGATGAGGATTCCCGAATAGACCATCACCGGGTACCCGAAGAGCGGCTTGCGGCTGAACGTGGGCAGGATCTCGGAGACGAGCCCGAACGCCGGCAGAATGAGGATGTAGACCTCGGGGTGCCCGAAGATCCAGAACAGGTGCTGCCAGAGGAGCGGGTCGGCGCCGGCGGACATCGTGTAGAAGTTCGTGCCGAAGAACCGGTCGAACTGCAGGAACACGAGCGCGATCGTGATGACGGGGAAGGCGAGGATGAGCAGGAACTGCACGATGAACGCCATCCACGTGAACATCGGCATGCGCATCAGGTTCATCCCCGGCGCGCGCATGTTGATGATCGTCGTGATGAAGTTGAACGCCGCGGCGAGCGACGACACGCCGAGGATCTGGAGGCCGAGCATCCAGAAGTCGATGTTCAATCCCGGCGAGTACAGGTTGGTGGTGAGCGGCGTGTAGCCGAACCAGCCGCCGTTGGGCGCCATGCCGACGAGCCACGACGTGTTCATGAACAGCGACCCGAACAGATAGACCCAATAGCTGAACGCGTTGAGTCGCGGGAAGGCGACGTCGCGCGCGCCGATCTGCAGCGGGATGAGGAAGTTGAAGAACGCCGCCGACAGCGGCATGACGACGAGGAAGATCATCGTCGTGCCGTGCATCGTGAACAGCTGGTTGAACGTCTCGGCCGACACCACGTGGCCGTTCGGTCCCTTGAGCTGCCAGCGCATGATGAGCGCTTCGGTGCCGCCGACCGCGAACCAGGCGAGGGCGGTGTACATGTAGAGCGCGCCGATCCGCTTGTGATCGACGGTGGTGAGCCAGCTCCAGAGCCCGCCCTTCGCGTACGCGTCGCGAACCGTGTACGGGACTCCTACGGCGGCAGTTGCCATGCGTCTATGTCTCCAGTTCGGCGGTTCGTTATTTCAGCGACGTCAGGTAGGCCACGATGTCGGCGATCTGCTGGTCGGTGAACCCGATCTTGACGATCGACTTCGTCACGGGGTCGTATTCACCGATTCCGAACGACGGCATCGTCACACCGGGCTTCATCTTGGTCGGGTCCTTCACCCAGCGCGCCAGGTGTCGCGGGTCGTTCGGGTAGAGACCCGCGGCGATCGTCGTCCGCGACCCGACGTGCGTGAGGTTGGGGCCGATGTTGCCGATCATCGTCGGCACGCCGCGGATTGCGTGGCAGGCGATGCACATGCCCGTCGAAACGAGCTTCTCGCCATTCGCGGCGTTTCCGCCGGTGAGCACGTTGTCGTCGAACGCGAGATTCGCCGGCAGCGGCGTCTGCGGAACCGCGTACGCCGGAATCTTCTCACGCGGGAAGGACACGAACCCGGCCTGCGTCACCTGCACCGGCGCGGTGACCTGCGCCGCGGGAGCGCCCGCCGGCGCGGGCGTGGTTGCCGCGGCCACCGCGCCAGCCGCTCCGGGCGTGGCGCCGGCGGCGGGCGCCGGTGCCGCCGGGGCACTGCCCACGGCCATCTGTTGCTGGTTGGCGATCCAGCTGTCGAAATCTGCCTGGCTCACGGTGAACGTCTTGAACCGCATGTTCGCGTGGCTCGTACCGCAGTACTCCACGCACGCGCCGTTGAACGCGTCGGAGCCGACCGAGTCGGGCGTGTACCACAGGTAGTTCGTGTGGTTGGTGACGAGGTCGCGCTTGCCGGCGAGCGCCGGCACCCAGAACGAGTGGATCACGTCCCTGGAGTGCAGCGTGAAGTTCACCGTCTTGCCGACCGGCAGATACAGCTCGTTGGCCGTCACGACGGTGTCCACGCGGCCGTTGGCGCCCGCCATGGTGTACTGCGGGTACCGGAACTCCCACCACCACTGGTGCCCCACCACCTCCACCTGCAGCGCGTCGCCGCGCGCCGTCGCCTGTGTCTTGAAGATCGTGCGGATGGTCGGAACGGCGATCACGATCAGGATGATGAGTGGAATGACCGTCCACGTGATCTCCAGCGTCGTGTTGCCGTGCACGTGCTTCGGCTCGGGCTGCCCCGGGCGGGCCCGATACCGGATCAGCGTCCAGACCAGGATGGCTTCGACGAAGATGAAGACACCCGTGCCGGCGTAGATGAGGATTTTGAAAAGGAAGTCGACGTCCCGATTGACGTCGGTCCGTTGATGGAAGACCGACTCGGGATGGCTGCCGCCACAGGCGGCGAGAAGAGCGGCGACGGCGACCGTCAGCGCGACCGCACCCGCTTTGCGGGTGCCCGGCCGGCGCAGGCGGGAGAGGAAAGGCATGCGGTGTCCCTTTACCGGGCGTTCTGAGCGCGACCGAGGATTGCGCTCGGGGCGATTGGTATGAAGCAAGCGGAACCTACCGGCTCGCGAGAGGCAAATCAAGCGAGCCGACTCGGCAGTAGTCGCTTTCCCGACAGCGGGTTACGCATCGTCGCCGCGGCCGCGCGGACCCTCCTCCACCGCGTGCTTCTCCTTCGTCTGCGCCACCGCGATCTCCAGCGCCTGCTTGATCTGCGCCACGCCCTCGCGCAGCGTCCGCACGCGCACCGCTTCGCTCGCGCCGCGGCTCGACGAGACCACCACCGTCATGATCTGATCCGAGATCAGACCGAACTGCGCCTTCAGATTCTCGGCCAGCGATGGCAGCGTGCGGCGGAGGTTCATGATGTACGGCCCGCTCGGCTGGTTGCGCTTCACCGCCATCGCGTAGTTCTCCACCAGCCCGTTGACGCGCTGCAGCAGGAGCATCGCGTCGTCGAGCGTCTTCATCTTCGCGATGCCGGCGCCGTCGAGCTTCAGTCCCGACGCCATTACTTCACCCGCTCCAGCCGCGGATTCTCCCGCAGCTTGCGTCCGGCCTTCGCCTCCGGCTTGCCCCCGACCTGCACGACGTCCGCCGTGAAGTCGAAGCGGCCGTCGAAGAGCGCGGCGCCCACCCCGTACGCGTCCACCGGCACGTGGTCCTCCTCGAAGGCGGCGATGCGCTCCACGTCGAACCCGCCGGACACGACGATCTTCACGTCGCCGAATCCCTCGCCGTCGAGCGCGTTCCGCACGTTCCACACGAGGGCGGCGTTCACGCCCGTCGGGCGGAACGCGCCCATCTGGCCGACCACCGACCTGTCGACCATCGTCTCCGCGGTGTCCAGCCGTACGCCCCACAGCCGGTCGTCGAGCGCGCGCGCCACGTCGAGCGACGTCTTCACCGAGTCGTTGTCGTAGTCCACGAGCGCGATCACGTCCACCGACTCGAATGCCTCGGCGAATTTCTTCGTGGCCCTGACGGTATCGCCGCCGAACGCGGCGATGAGCGCGTGCGGAATCGTGCCCACGGCCTTGCCGCCGAAGAGCGACGCCTGCGCCTCGGTGGACACCATCTTCACGCCGCCGACCATCGCGGCGTAGCCGTCGCCGGGCTGGGTCCAGAGTCCGTCGTCGCGCGCGCCGAAGAAGAGCACCGGCTTGGACTGCGCCGCGTCGGACAGCCGCTTGGCGTTGGTGCACACGCGCGTCCGCCGCGACAGCGCGCCCAGGCACAGCGTCTCGAGGTGTCCGAACGCCTCGTACGGCCCCTCGACCGTGAGGACGGTATCCCAGTCCTCGTAGCGGTCGCCCTCGTACAACGCATTCGCGGCGAGCGCCTCCCAGTCGTCGCTGCAGAGCTTCAGAAGCGCGATCGCCTCGTCGATGCCGCTCAGCCAGCCGCCGTTCTTCCCCGTGAACTGCATCGTCACGATGGGCGACCGCTTGTCCTGGCGCACCACCTCGCGCGCGCGCACGAAGTAGGTGTCCGTGTAAAACCCCTGTCTGATCTGCTCCACCGGCAAGTTGAAGGCGGCTGGATCGAGACGTTTGCGCCGGCGCGGAGGCATCGGGAGGGAAGGGGGAAGGGGGAAGCGGGGAACTGCGGAACTGCGGAACTGCGGAACTGCGGCGTGGGGCCAGAGGCGCGTGCTATTCCGACGTGGTGCTGCTATCGTGTTTCCCCTTCCCGCTTCCCTCTTCCCGCTTCCCTCTTTCTTCCCCCTTCCCGCTTCCCTCTTCCCGCTTCCCTCTTCCCGCTTCCCCCTTCCCGCTTCCCTCTTCCCGCTTCCCTCTTCCCGCTTCCCCCAGCATCGCTTCCGGATCGAGGGCTCGGTCGAGTTGCTCGCGCGTGAGCAGTCCGCGCGACAGCACCACCTCGAACACGCCCTTGCCGCTCTCCAGCGCCTCCTTGGCCACCGCCGTCGCGCGCTCGTAGCCGATCACCGGCACCAGCGCGGTGACGATGCCGATCGAGTGCTCCACGAAGTGGCGCATG
>Ga0316628_100003826_pt1 | contig 11666 bp, 11 predicted proteins | sample OWC_Aug_M2_C1_D5_FD_207648 | JGI IMG/M metagenome (GOLD analysis project Ga0316628, IMG submission 207648) | Wetland soil microbial communities from Old Woman Creek delta, Ohio, United States - OWC_Aug_M2_C1_D5_C | ecosystem: Environmental > Terrestrial > Soil > Wetlands | place: USA: Ohio... | reverse complement strand
CCACATCGACCATGGCTTGCAAAGCGCCGCCGCGGCATTTCGGCGCGCGTGCACCGCGCTGTGCGAACGCTTTCAAGTGCCGCTGCGGATCATCGCGGTCCCCGTCGACACGGCCGCCGGCGTTTCCTTGGAGGAGGCGGCCCGCGAGGCGCGTTACGCGGCGCTCGCGGCCGCGCTCGAACCCGGTGAGTGCCTGGTGACCGCGCACCATGGCGAAGATCAAGCCGAGACCTTCTTGCTCCAGAGCCTTCGCGGCGCGGGTCTCAAGGGACTCTCGAGCATGCCCGTTTGCCGGCCGTTCGGCGCCGGTTGGCACCTGCGGCCTCTGCTCGAGGCCACGCGGCGAGACCTTTGCCGCTACGCCGAGGCACTCGCGCTCGGCAAGGTGGAGGACCCGATGAACCAGGACTTGCGCTTCGACCGTGTCTATTTGCGGCGCCGGCTATGGCCTTTGATCGAGAGCCGCTGGCCCGGCGCCGTCAAAGCGCTCGTGCGGACGGCCGAACACGCGGCCGAGGCGCAAGCCGTGCTCGACGGCGTCGCGGATGCGGATTTGGCGATACTTTGCGACCGGGACGCGCTCTCGGTATCACGCCTGCGCGGGCTCGATTCCGGAAGGAGGTCCAATGCGGTGCGCCGCTGGATCGCGCGCGCGCATGCGCTGCCGCCGCCGACGGCGCGGCTGCACGAGGCGCTGCGGCAAATGCTGGATGCCGGCGATGGCCAATTGCCGTCGATCGTCTGGGGCGCACATGCGCTGCGCCGCTATCGCGACCGCATCCATCTGACCGCGGCCGAGCCCGCGCGCCTCGCGGCGGAATACGCCTGGGATCATGGATCGGGGACCGTGCTCGATCTCGGGCCCGGCCTCGGCCGGCTTCGTCGCGTGCCGACACCCGGCGGCCTGAACGCCGCCGAGCTCCCTGCGACACTCCGGGTGCGCGGGCGCGCGGGCGGCGAGACGATCAAACCCGCGCCGCGCGCGGCGACCCAGAGCGTACAACACCTGTGCCAGGCGCGCGCGGTCCTGCCATGGATGCGCGGCGCGCTGCCGTTCGTGTTCGCGGGCGCGGAATTGATCGCGGTCGGCGACCTGTGGTTCGACGCGCGCCGCCGCGTGGGCCCAGGCGACCCCGGCGTCGTATTCCAATGGGAGGATGCGCCGGTCGTGTTTTGATCCGATTGTCGGCGCACACGCATTCTGGTAACCTGAATTCCCGTCGAATTCTCATTGTTCCCTACACAAAGCTTCGCCTGTGCGTGCCGGATTCCGGATGATTCGCGAGGCGGGCGTCATTATCGGCGGTGACCCATCATGACAAAGTTCGTTTTCGTCACCGGCGGGGTGGTTTCCTCGCTCGGTAAGGGCATCGCGTCCGCTTCCTTAGGCGCGATTCTCGAGGCTCGCGGTCTCAAGGTCAGCATGGTCAAGCTCGACCCGTATATCAACGTGGACCCGGGCACGATGAGCCCTTTTCAGCACGGCGAGGTGTTCGTCACGGCCGACGGCACCGAGGCGGATCTCGACCTGGGTCATTACGAGCGGTTCGTGCGCACGACCACGGGGCGCAACAGCAATTTCACGACGGGGCGCATCTACGAGCGCGTGATCGCGAAGGAACGGCGCGGGGACTACCTCGGCGCGACCGTGCAGGTCATTCCGCACATCACCGATGAAATCAAATATCGAATTCGCATGGGCGCCGGCAACGCCGACGTCTGCATGGTGGAAATCGGCGGCACCGTCGGCGACATCGAGTCGTTGCCGTTTCTCGAGGCGATTCGTCAAATGGGCGTGGAGCTCGGCCGCAACAGCGTTCTGTACATGCATTTGACGCTCGTGCCGATCGTCGGCGGTTCGGGCGAGATCAAGACCAAGCCGACCCAGCATTCGGTGAAGGAGCTGCGCGGCATCGGCATTCAGCCGGACATTCTTCTGTGCCGCTGCGCGCACGCGCTGCCGGACGAGCAGCGCCGCAAGATCGCGCTGTTCACCAACGTCGAGGAGCGCGCCGTCATATCCGCGGTGGACGCCGACGATATCTACAAGATCCCCATGCTGCTGCACGAGCAGAATCTGGACGATATCGTCGTCGACAAGCTGCGCCTCGAGGCTCCGCCGACGGATCTCGCCGATTGGCGCGCGGTCGTCGCCGCCAAGCAAAATCCGGAAGCCGCGGTCGACATCGGCATGGTCGGCAAGTACGTGCAGATCCGCGATTCGTACATTTCCCTGAACGAGGCGTTGATGCACGGCGGGATCAAGACGCGCACGCGCGTCAACATCCATTATTTCGAATCGCAGGACATCGAGCGCTCCGGGCCCGATGCGCTGCGGAACATGGATGCGATCCTGGTTCCCGGCGGCTTCGGCGACCGCGGGATCGAGGGAAAGATCCAGGCGATACGATTCGCGCGCGAGAACCGCATTCCCTATCTCGGCATCTGCCTGGGAATGCAATTGGCGATCGTCGAATATGCGCGCAACGTCCTGGCGCTCAAAGGCGCGAACAGCACGGAATTCGACCGCGCGACCAATCATCCGGTGATCGCGTTGATCACGGAATGGCAGGATCTCGCGCGCGGACAGCAAGTACGCGACGAGAAATCCAGTCTCGGCGGCAGCATGCGCCTCGGTGCGCAAGAGGCGAGGCTCGTTCCCGGATCCTTGGCTCACGCCGTTTACGGCAAGGAGTCGATCTTCGAGCGGCATCGGCACCGCTACGAATTCAACAATAACTATCTCGACGAGCTGACCGCGGGCGGCCTGCGCTTTTCGGGATTCTCGGTCGACGGCCTCGTCGAATTCATCGAACTGCCGAGTCATCCCTGGTTCGTCGCCAGCCAATTCCATCCGGAGTTCACCTCGACGCCGCGCGACGGCCATGCGCTGTTCACCGGTTTCGTCCGGGCGGCGCGCGAGTACCGCGCCTCGCAGCGGCCGGGGCGCGCGACCGCATGAAAATCGGCGCGTTCGAGGTCGGCCTCGACCGGCCGTTCTTCTTGATCGCCGGTCCGTGCGTGATCGAAAGCGAGGCCTTGGTGCTCGATGTCGCCGGCCGGCTGCGCGAGATCACGACGGCGCTGAAGCTGCCGTTCATCTTCAAGGCATCGTTCGACAAGGCGAATCGCTCGTCCGCGGCCAGCTTTCGCGGTCCCGGCATCGATGCGGGATTGAAGGCGCTCGCGCGCGTACGCGCGGAATTCGGCGTTCCGGTGCTCACCGACGTGCACGAGGACACGCCGCTTGCCGAAGTCGCGAGCGTCGTCGACGTACTGCAGACGCCCGCGTTCCTGTGCCGCCAAACGAATTTCATCGTCGCGGTCGCCTCGCAGGGCAAGCCCGTCAACATCAAGAAGGGGCAATTCCTGTCGCCGTGGGAAATGCAGAACGTCGTCGACAAGGCGCGCTCCACGGGCAACGCCCAAATCATGGTATGCGAGCGCGGTTTCTCGTTCGGCTACAACAATCTGGTCTCGGACATGCGCTCGCTCGCGGTGATGCGCGCGACCGGGTGTCCCGTCGTGTTCGACGCGACCCATTCGGTGCAACTGCCCGGCGGCAGGGGCGACGCGTCCGGTGGACAGCGGGAGTTCGTCCCGGTCCTCGCGCGCGCCGCCGTCGCCGCCGGAGTCGCGGGCGTGTTCATGGAAACGCACCCCGATCCGGCCAAAGCCTTGTCGGACGGGCCGAACGCATGGCCGCTCGACCGCATGGCGCCGCTGCTCGCGACCTTGGTTGAAATCGATCGTACCGTCAAAAAGCAACCGTTCGAGGAATCCTTGCTATGAGTCGAATCGCCGATGTTCGCGGCCGGGAAATCATCGATTCGCGCGGCAACCCCACCGTCGAGGCCGACGTGCTCCTGGATTCGGGTGCCGTCGGCCGCGCGGCCGTGCCGTCGGGCGCCTCCACCGGCACGCGCGAGGCCGTGGAACTCAGGGACAACGACCCGCGCCGGTTCGGCGGCAAGGGCGTCATGAAGGCGGTCGCGAACATCAACGGCCCGATCAGGAATCTGCTGAAAGGCCGGGACGCCGCCGATCAGCGCGGCCTCGACGAGAGCCTGATCGCGCTCGACGGCACGGACAGCAAATCGAACCTCGGCGCAAACGCGCTGCTCGCGGCGTCGCTCGCGGCCGCGCACGCGGCCGCGAGCGATCGCAAGGTCTCGCTCTACCGGCATCTCGGCGGCGACGGCGGATTCGCGATGCCCGTGCCGATGATGAACATCATCAACGGCGGCGCGCACGCCGACAACAGCGTCGACATCCAGGAATTCATGATTCTGCCGCTCGGGGCGCCGTCGCTGTCCGAGGCGCTGCGCTACGGGGCGGAAGTGTTCCACAGCCTGAAGAAGGTCCTGCACGCGAAGGGGCTTTCCACGGCGGTCGGCGACGAGGGTGGGTTCGCTCCGGACTTGCCGTCGAACGAAGCGGCCATCACGACGATCCTCGAGGCGATCGACAAGGCGGGGTATCGGGCCGGCAAGGATATTTACCTGGGGCTCGACGTCGCGAGCACGGAATTCTTCAGGGACGGAATCTACGACCTCGAGTCCGAGGGGCGAAAATTCACGGCGAGCGAGTTCACCGACTACCTCGCGGGTCTCGTGGACAAGTATCCGATCGTCACGATCGAAGACGGCATGAGCGAGGACGACTGGGACGGCTGGGCGATATTGACGCGCAAATTGGGCCACAGAGTGCAGCTCGTCGGCGACGATCTGTTCGTGACGAACACCAAGATATTCGCGGAAGGCATACGGCAGAAGATCGCGAACGCGATATTGATCAAGCCGAATCAGATCGGCACGCTCTCCGAGACACTCGCCGCGATCACGATGGCCGCGGGCGCGAAGTACGCAGCGATCGTATCGCACCGCTCCGGCGAGACCGAGGACGTGACCATCGCCGATATCGCGGTCGCGACGACCGCGACCCAGATCAAGACCGGCTCCATGTCGCGCTCGGACCGGATCGCGAAATACAACCAGCTGCTGCGGATCGAGGCGGAACTCGGCGCAAAGGCGATTTTTGCTGGCTTGGGCGCTTTATCGGTACCAGTTTCTTAAGAAACCATGCTAAGCTCCTGTGCCCATGAGGATTTTCGCCGCCGTCTTGGCCCTCGCCCTGGTGCTGCTGCAATATCGCCTCTGGTTCTCGGACCAGGGGTATCGCGAAGTTGCGCGCCTGCAGGCCGCGATCGACGCTCAGTCCGCCGCGAATCTCGACCAGGCGCAGCGCAACGGCCGACTCGCCGCCGAGGTGCAGAATCTCAAAGTCGGATTCGCCGCCTTGGAAGAGCGTGCGCGCAGTGAGCTCGGCATGATCGGCGACAACGAGACTTTCTACGAGGTCGTGACGCGCGCGACGCCGGCGCCGCCGGCGCCGCCGACCGGACTCACCGCTCGGGCGGAATGAGCCGCGCACCGGCAGACCGGCGGGTGTGGGCGATCGTGCCCGCGGCGGGCCGGGGCGAACGGTTCTCGCCGACGGCGGCCGCGCCAAAACAATACGCCCCCCTTCGAGGCCGGACGATGATCGAGTGGTCGATCCGCGGTCTTCTCGCGGAGCCGCGCATCGAGTCGACCGTGGTCGTCGTCGCGCCCGGCGATGCGTATTGGGCCGCGATCGCGCAAGGGCTCGCCGGTGCGCGGCTAAAGACCGCGATCGGCGGGGCGACGCGGCAAATCTCGGTGCGCAACGGGCTTGCCCACCTGCACGGCGAGGCCGAGGCGCAAGATTGGGTTTTCGTGCACGATGCGGCGCGTCCATGCCTGAGCTCGCGCGAGATCCGCGATTTGTTGGCGGCGCTCGATACGGGCGTCGCGGGCGCGGTGCTCGCCGCGCCGCTCGTCGACACGATCAAGCGCGATCTCGCGGACGCGGGTATCGAAACCGTCGACCGCAAGGGCCTGTGGCGGGCGCTGACCCCGCAGGTGTTTCGCTACGGCGAGCTCTGCGACGCGCTGGATCGCGCCGCCGCCGCGGGCGTCATGGTCACGGACGAAGCGCAGGCGATGGAGCGCGCGGGCGTCGCCGCGACTCTCGTCGCCGGATCCGCATTCAACATCAAGGTCACGCGCGCGGAAGACCTCGAGGCGGCTGCGGCAATATTGAAAAATGCGGAGGTAGCGACGATGCGAGTCGGCCAGGGGTTCGATGCACATAAATTTGGCGACGGCGATCGGGTCATCCTCGGCGGCGTGCGCATTCCGTATTCGCGGGGCGTCGTCGCGCATTCCGACGGCGATGTCGTCATACACGCGCTCTGCGACGCCATCCTCGGCGCGCTCGGGATGGGCGATATCGGCGAGCATTTTCCCGACACCGACGCGCGTTACCGCGGCGCCGACAGCCGCGTATTCCTGCGCGAGGTGGCCGCGCGCGCCAAAGCGGCGGGTTACCGCACGGCCAACGCCGACATCACGATCGTCGCCGAAGCGCCGCGCATTGCCGCGCATCGCGCCGCGATGGCCGCCAACCTCGCCGCCGACCTCGGCGTCGAGATCGGCGCGATCAACGTCAAGGCGACGACCACCGAGCGCATGGGCTTCATCGGCCGCGGCGAAGGGCTTGCCGCGTTCGCCTGCGTCTTGCTCGACGCCTAGCCGCGCAGCAGCACGTAGACCGCGCCGGTGCCGCCGTCGAGCGGCCGCGCGGAGGTGAAGGCGATGACGTCATGGCGGCGCCGCAGCCAGTCGTTGACCGCGGATTTCAGAACCGCGCCGCGGTCGCCGGACCGCATGCCCTTGCCGTGGATGACGCGCACGCAGCGTCTGCCTTGCTCGCGGCTCGCGGTGATGAATTCCTCGAGCCGCCCGTGCGCGCCGGCCTGCGACATGCCGTGCAAATCGAGTTCGTCCTCGATCGCGTACGCGCCGCGGCGCAGGCGGCGCATCTGCTGATCGCGCACTCCGGCGCGCCGATACGACAGGGCGTCTGCGGCCGCCACCGGCGCTTGAATCGGCGGCGGCGGTTCGCCGGCCGTCTTCTCGGCGGCGGGCGGGCGGCCGGCGCGCGGCTTCGACCGCGGTGCGCGCAGCGCGGCCGGCGATTGCTCGCTCTGCGGCAGCGGCCGCACGTCGCGCATCGCCGCTCGAAACGACGACCGGTCGTCATCCGCGTCGTCATCGCCGCCGCCGCCGCTACGTTGTTGTGCTGTCATGACTTGCGACTCGATCGGCTATCGGCGTTTCGGAGCTTACAGTATAGTCTGCACCGGGCTACCCGCCACTCTTGGGCAGGCTTACAAACCGGTGAAAATACTACTTTCGAACGATGACGGCTATCGCGCAGAAGGCTTGGCGGCGCTCAGGGAAGCGATCACTCCCTTGGGTGCGGTCACGGTCGTCGCGCCCGATCGCAATCGCAGCGCCGCGAGCAACTCGCTGACCTTGGACGTTCCCTTGCGCGTTTGGAAATACGACAGCGACGCGTATTACGTCAACGGCACGCCGACGGACTGCGTTCACATGGCGGTCTCCGGGTTGTTCGATTTCGAGCACGACCTCGTGGTTTCCGGAGTCAACGACGGCGCCAATCTCGGCGACGACGTGCTCTACTCGGGTACCGTGGCCGCCGCGACCGAAGGCCGGTTTCTCGGGCTGTCGGCGATCGCCGTGTCTCTGTGCGTGGACCAGAACAGCCCGCGAAATTTCGCCGGCGCGGCGCGCGTCGCCGCGAGCCTGGTCGAGCGCCTGGCGCAGAGGCCGCTGGGAAATTCCGTGATCCTGAACCTCAATGTTCCCGACTTGCCCGACGGGCAGTTGCGCGGCATCAAGGTGACGCGGCTCGGAAATCGTCATCGCAGCGAACCGGTCGTTCGCGCGAAGGACCCGCGGGGCCGCGATGTTTACTGGGTGGGCTCGGCGGGCCTGAGCCAGGACGCCGGACCCGGGACCGATTTCCACGCGATCGCGCAAGGGTATGCGTCGATCACGCCGCTGCAGATCGATTTGACGCGGCATTCCGCACTCGCCGACACCGAGCGTTGGCTTCGCGTTGAGTAGCTTCATGTCGGACTCCCGCATCAGCGGCATCGGCATGACTTCCGCGCGCACGCGCGAGCGGCTCGTGCAGCGCCTCTCCGAGCAAGGCATCCTGGATCAGCGCGTTCTCGATCGAATTCGCAACGTGCCCAGGCATTTGTTCGTCGACGAGGCGCTCGCGAGCCGCGCCTATGAGGATACGGCGCTGCCGATCGGGTTCGGCCAAACGATTTCCCAGCCGTACGTGGTCGCGCGCATGACCGAGGCGGTGCTCGAGGGTGGGCCCGTTCGCAAGGTCCTCGAGATCGGCACCGGTTGCGGCTACCAGACGGCCGTGCTGGCGCCGCTCGCCGGGGAAATCTATACGATCGAGCGGATCGCCGCCCTAGTCGGCCGGGCGCGGCGCAGCTTGCGTGAAATGAAGATCAAGAACACGCATTTCCGCCATGACGACGGCAGCGTCGGCTGGGCCGCACGCGCGCCGTTCGATGCGATCCTGTTGACCGCGGCTCCGCACGCGGTTCCGCAAGCCTTGTTCGAGCAATTGGCGGTCGGCGGCAGGCTGATCGCGCCGGTCGGTGCCGAGGGCCGCCAGGAACTCATGCGATTCATCAATCGCGACACCAGAATCGAGCGGCAGTCGCTCGGCCCCGCGAGCTTCGTGCCGCTGCTGTCGGGGCTGCAGCGCTAGCTCGAAGGGCCGCGTGTTTCGAGCCGCCAGTCTCTGGGTCGTTTGCGCCGCGCTGCTCGCGGGTTGCATGGGCGAGGGTCCCCGGGGGCCCGATGACTATGTCGTGCAACCGCAGGACACGCTTTACAGCATTGCCTGGCGCAACGGCCTCGATTACCGCGATCTGGCGGAGTGGAACCATATCGGCCCGAGCTACCGCATCGAAGTCGGCGAGCGCCTGATCCTGCGACCCAACGGCGCGGCGCCCCGCGGCGGCGCGCGCATCGCCTCACGGTCCGGCGACGATCGGCGGGCCGTCGCGGCCCGCCGCACCCGCGCACAAGTGGGTGTGGCCGACGGACCTGATCGGCCGGCCACAGCGGCTCGTGAACGGCGGTCTCTTGCTGCGGGGAAAACTCGGCCAGGCCGTGCGCGCGGCGGCAGCCGGCCATGTCGTGTACACGGGTAGCGGTATTCGCGGTTTCGGACTCCTCGTGATCATCAAGCACGACGCGAATCTGTTGTCCGCCTATGCATACAACAGCGAGGTTCTCGTGCGCGAGGACCAGGATGTTGCCGCGGGCCAGGTCATCGCCCGCATGGGGGAGGGCTCACACCAGATACCGACGCTGTACTTCGAGATCCGATCGAACGGGCGCACCGTCGATCCGATTCCTTACCTTTTAGATAAGAAGTAGATTCTAATAAAAATGTGTAATTAACTGAAATATATCATAAAACAAAGGATTCTTTCGGTAGCTTGCTCGACCCCGGTTCCTGTGTTCTACTCTGCAACTCGGCGAGGCTACTTGCGGGGCGCCGAATGATTACATGGGGACTGACGGGGGATAAAAAGTAAAAAGATCAATAAGAAAAATAAAATTTCTCAATTTCACGTCATGAGTCTTTTGACTAGGGACGTGGTCGAGATCCGATCTTCGATTCCTATGTCATCGAGTAAGCGCCCTGCCATTTTGGTCTTGCGGTGCGACGAGCGATAGCCTTGTTCAAGGCAGCAATATGGCGACGGCTCGCCGTTGTTCCGCGACCAGCACGTTGAACGTCCGGCAGGCCGCGCCGCTGTCCATGACCTCGAAACCCACTCGCATGCCGAGGAATCGCGCGCCGAACGTCGGCGCTGGAAATTGCTGTCGGGCGCCGGTACCCAAAAGAACCACTTCGGGGTTCATCGCCAACACCCGCGCCGCATGGGACGGTGTGAGATCGGCAAGGCCGCGCATTTCCGGTTCGACGAGAATCTCCGTCGCGCTGACGATCACGCCGCCGCGGATCGATCGATCGTCGATGCGAAACTCGCCGTCTCCGTAGGAGCGGATGATGTGGGTGCCTGAAGGCCTGTCTTGGGTGAAGCGCATGCCGTTAAGATACTGAATCCGCCGATGAACCGCCGCTCCTCCGCCATTTTCGTCCGTTTTTCGGCGCCGCCGCCGCGCGCCGACGACGACGCGTCGCCATTCGACGATCCGCCGCCGGCGGATCGCGCGCCCGCGCTCGAACGTCTGTTGGCCGGCGCCAACGCGGTGCGGCCGGTCGCCGACTGGCGGCGCGATGCGTTTCAGGTCATCGCGCCCGCGGCCGAGCCCTGGTCCAATCCTTGTGCACCGGCGCTCTATCGCGCGTTCGGGCCCGTGGCGGCGCGCGCCGCGTATTTCGCGTCGCCGGTCGTTTATCGGGCGACGATGACGAGCGTGCATCTGCCGCACGGCGGTATCCTGCGCCTGGCGTCGGCGGAAGCCGCGGCTCTGGCCGAGGACTTCGGCCGCGTCTTCGGCGGCGCCGATGCACGCCTGATGGCGGACTCGTCCGGCGGCTTGTATTGCGTTTTCGACCGCGCGGTCGGCGCGGATACGGCCGATCCGGAGGACGCACTGGGGCTCGCGATCGGCCGATTTCAAGCGACCGGGGCCGACGGCGCGCGCATCGCCGCGCTGATGAGCGAAATGGAAATGTGGTTGTTCGAGCATGCGGTGAACCGCGCGCGCGTTCGCCGCGGCGAGCCTGCGATCGGCGGGCTTTGGCTCTGGGGCGGCGGCGCGACGCTGTCCCGCATGCCGGCCATCATCGGCTGGACCGCGGGCGACGATGCGCTGTTCGGCGCACTGGACCCGGTGCTCGAATTTCCGCGCGACGGCCGGCCGGGTGTCGTCGCGATCGCGGCCCAGCCCGGATCGGATGAGTGGCGCGACGCCGAAGCGCGCTGGCTTCGGCCTGCGGTCGAGGAACTTTGCGCGGGGCGTCTCGAGCGCCTCGTGCTGTGCGCGGGCCGGCGTCGTTTCGACATCGACCGCCGATTCCGGATTCGCATCTGGCGCCGCCGCCGGCCATGGTGGGGGTATTTCCAATGAACGCGACGCATATTCGTCGGCGTCCCGCGGCCGCGGGCGGGGCGCTCGCCGCACAAGTGCATCCGGTTCTGCGGCGCGTGTACGCGGCTCGCGGCGTGACCGACGACCAGGAACTCGATCTTTCGCTGCGGCGCTTGCTGCCGATCGGCTCGCTGGAAGGCGTCGACGACGCGGCGCGGCTCCTGGCGGCGCATCGGCAACGCGGACGCGTACTGATCGTCGGCGACTTCGACGCGGACGGGGCGACGAGCAGTGCGCTGATGGTGCGCGCGTTGCGGGCGATGCGTTTTGCGCACGTCGATTTCCTGGTGCCCGACAGGTTTCGCTTCGGCTACGGCTTGACGCCGGAAATCGTCGACTGCGCCGCCGCGCGCCGGCCGACGCTGATCGTGACGGTCGACAATGGCGTGTCCAGCATCGACGGCGTGGAGGCGGCGAGGGCGCTGGGCATCGAGGTGCTCGTGACCGATCATCATCTGCCCGGCAAGGCGCTGCCGCGCGCCGACGTTATCGTCAATCCGAACCTGCCTCGGTCGGCGTTCGGCAGCCCGTCCTTGGCCGGCGTCGGCGTTGCGTTCTACGTCGTCGCCGCCCTCGCGAACGCCGCGGACGGCCACGATTTCAAGCCCGCCGAAC
>Ga0316628_100003824_pt1 | contig 11667 bp, 7 predicted proteins | sample OWC_Aug_M2_C1_D5_FD_207648 | JGI IMG/M metagenome (GOLD analysis project Ga0316628, IMG submission 207648) | Wetland soil microbial communities from Old Woman Creek delta, Ohio, United States - OWC_Aug_M2_C1_D5_C | ecosystem: Environmental > Terrestrial > Soil > Wetlands | place: USA: Ohio... | reverse complement strand
GAATGAAGAGGCCGAAATCGAAGATCCGCTCTCCTGAAGGTTCGCGCTCCGTGGCCGAGCTCTCGCTGGCCGCGATCGCACTGGTCTTCGTGACCTGCGCGGGTGCCGCACGGGGCCCTTCGTCGAACGCCTCTTCGCGGGACAGAATGCCCGCGCACACGCCTCCGCCCCCGAGCGCCGCTCGGGAGGTGAAGGCGCCCGCGCCGCCTGCTACCCCGGCATCGGGTCGAGGGTCCGAGCCGGCGAGCGTCCCGGTTCCGAACGAGCGACGGCTCACTCATCTGTATGCGGGCCTGAAGGCGCTTTCGGAGCACCGGCGCACGGAGCCCGTTCGCATCCTGTGGCTCGGGGACTCGCATGCTGCCGCGGATTTCTGGCCGGATGCGGTGAGAAAGCCGCTGGGGGAGCGCTACGGGGTCGGAGGCCCCGGGTTCGTCCACGTCGGCGTCACCGCGTACCGCCACTCCGGTTTCAAGCTCGGTCGGGAAGGTTCCTGGCGCGTCGAGCCGAGGCAGCCGTCGTCGTGGTTACGCCAGAACGACGGCGTGTTCGGGCTCGGTGGCATTCGCGCCGTGCCCGGCGACGCCACGGCCCGGGCGACCGTGTCCTTGAGCGGCGATGCCGTTCAGGGCGACGCACACTGGGATCTCGCCTTCCGCCTGCCCGGCCCGCGAGCGCGCTTCCGGGTGAAGGCCGAGGGCCTTCCCACTCTGATCGTCGACGGCAAGACGTTTCCCGTCGGCACCATGGCGCACGCGGAGTGGCAGACGAAGCCGGGCGCGACGGTCTCGGTCGATGCTGCCGCGAACGAGCCGGAGCTCTTCGGTGTGGTCGTGGAGAGCACGAAACCGGGCGTCGTGGTGGACACGCTCGGCATCAACGGTGCACGGATCGGGACGCCTCTCTCGTGGGAAGAAGCGCCGTGGATCTTCGAGGTGAAGCGCCGCAATCCGTCCCTGGTCGTCATCGCCTACGGAACGAACGAGGTCGGAGACCAGGTGGCGCCCCATCGCTACGGGCCCGATCTCGAATCGTTGGTGGCGCGGGTGCGACGAGCCGCCCCCGAATCGGATTGCCTCGTGGTGGGCCCCACCGATCGCGCCGCCCCGGACTGGACCACCTTGCCCCGGGTCGCGGAGATCGACGTGGTCCTGCAAGAGACCGCAGAACGCGCCGGGTGCGCCTACTTCAGCACGTGGCGATCCATGGGCGGCGAGGGCAGCCTCAAGCGCTGGCTGGATCTGTCCCCACCTTTTGCCACACCCGATCACGTGCACCTCACGCCGCGTGGCTACGCCGAGCTCGGCTCTGCCATGAGCCAGGTCCTGCTCGGTGCATCGCCCCGATGAACGGTGTCTACTTCGCGGCGCTGGCCGCGCTCCTCGCGCGAAACTCCGCGTAGCGAATCATCAGCGCCGAGTAGATCCACTTGCCGAGCTTGTCCGCGCCCCAGCTGGTCGGATGCGTGAAGTCGGCGGTACCGAGCCCGAGACGCACCCACTTCGCCATGGATCCACGGCCGCCCATGGCGTCGTACGCACTCCAGAATGCGCACCCGAGCTCCGCGGCCGCCTTCCGTTGCTCCTCGACGATGAGCGGAATCACGGGCACGGTCACGAGCCGGTCGTTCTCCTTGCGCGCGCGGTCCATCGCCCCGATCACGAGGCACCCGGCGTCCGGCGCCGCGAGCGAGGCCCTCGCGATGAAATCTTTCATCGAGCGGTGATACTCGGGCATGGGGTACGCGAACCCGTCGCCGCTCTCGTTCGCTCCGAACTGGTACACGATGAGGTTCGGATGGCGCCAGCCGAGAGCCTTTGCGAAGTGTGCCTCGTCGATTTCGGCGAACGTTCGTAGCCGGGCCCCGACCACGCCGATCGCGTCGAGCACGATCCCCGGCGTGTCGCGCTCGAGCGCGACTCCGAACATCCGCACGTTGCCGCGCTGGGTGAGGAGCTCGAGCTCGTGCGGGCCGTCGGGAACGCGGATTTCCGCGAACTCTGCCCGCTTCTCGGGGCCGTTCGTGTCGATGGCGCGGACCGGGTTGCCATCCACGCTCGCGTTCAGGATGCCGCCACCCGGCTGGGACAGGTACGCGATCTCGAACCGGGACACGTTCCGTCCGAACGTGCCGGTCTTCGCCGTGCCGATCCGCGATCTCAGACCCGACGAGCCGGTGAACGAGACGCCCCCGAGCCCGTAGAGCCCGTCGGCTGCTCGCGGTCCCACGATGCGGCTCACGCGAAAGCCGCGATCCGCGAGCCGGTAAATGTCGTTGTGGAAGTACTGGGGCCAGGCGTTCGCGACGAGCACGAAGCCGTGCCCCGCGTCCCCGAACCGGGCGTCGAGCACACGGCGCAGCGTTCCGGTACCGAAGTCGCTCGCGACGACCGAGTCGCCGAAGAAGACGATCCTCGTGATGGCGCCTGGCTCGTGCCGCTCGCTGCGCTGGAGCTGGGTGAAGAAACGATCGAGCGATCGAGCGGCATCGACGATGGGCACCGGCGCCGCCTCGGAATCCGGAGGCGCTTCCTCCGCCACCTCGCGCGCGATGGGCCCGCCCGACGCCGCTCTCGGACCGACGATCTCGGGCTGGGCGAGATCGGCGCGCGCCTCCGTCGCCAGATCGATTTCCGTCTCACCCAGCCGGGCTCGTGACGGCGCGGGTGTGGGCGGTTCGCTCGCGATCCGGGGCGCGGGGGACAGGATGCGGAGACCGGCGAGGCGGGGCGTCAGCTGCACGACGCCGGCCAGCAGCAGAAGCGTCAGCACGGCCCAGACCGGCTTCGACAGCAGGACGTGTCCGGGGCGTTCCAGACCATCGGCCGGAGCGCTCGATGCGGATGGGGAGCGAGTCGTCACTGGAACGCGAAATCTAGAACGGCGTATCGCGCACGAGCCCGCCCTTGATGTCGCCTTTGCGCTTCGGTGACGCGGGCGTCGCGGGCGCGGGTGGAGGGGACGGGGGCGCAGTCGAAGGCCGGCTCGCGGCTGGCGTGGTCGCTGCGGGAGTCGGGGCAGCGGCCGTCGGCGCATCCTTCGGCTTGCGCTCGGCCGCGGGCAACTCTTCGATCCCGACGCTGTCGGCGTCGAGCGTGGCGATCTCGTTGGCGGCGCGCTTGCGCTGCATCGAGCCGACGTCGGGCGACTTCGCGATCAGGTCTAGCAGCGAGCGTTTGCGCGTCCGGTCGGTCTCCTTCGAGGCCTGATCGAACACGCTGTCGGCCCATCTCGTCTGGATCTCTTTGAAGATGGTGGACTCGCGCAGATTGCTTTCCTCGGGTATCTCCTGCGACTTGCGCAGGGCGCCCTCGACGTCCCCGCTGGCGAGCAGCACCTTCGCTTCGTCGAGCGCCTTGGCGGCGGGATTCACCTCGGCGGGTCCCGCCGTGGTCCGGTCGGGATCGTGCCGCAGGGCCACGGCCGCAACCACACCGAGTGCGGCAATGACCGCGACCATGGCGATCACTCGCGTGCGGCCCGCCGCGGCGGGCTGGTGGTCGCCCACTCCGGGCTCGAGGCTGCTGCGGCGAAGCGGCTCTTGTGGATGATACGCCTGCCCCGCGGGGACGAACTTCAGCTGGACGTCCCCGAGCTCGATGACGTCGCCCGCATCGAGAATCGCGCGCTTGAGCTCGACGCCGTTGACGCGCACGCCGTTCGAGCTGTCACGGTCGACGACCTCGTAGCGGCCGCCCTCGATGACGTGGATCTCGGCGTGCACCCGGCTCACGGAGGTGTCGTTGACGGGGAGGTCGCAGTCCTCGCCGCGACCGATCACGATGCGCTTATCCAGCATCGGAAAGCTCGCGCCGACAGCGGGTGGCGTGATCATCACGAGCCGGTTCGGCAGCTCACGGATCGTCTGGCTCTGCCGCCCGGGGAGCGTCGCCGTCTTGCTGGCGGAATCCGGCTTCACGGCCTCGTCGTCGATGAGCTCGAGCCTGTAATCCCCGAGCTGCAACAGATCGCCGTGCTTCAGCGGTTGCTCGCCGGAGACGCGGCCCCCGTTGACGAAGCAGCCGTTGTAGCTCGTGAGGTCTTTGACGATCCAACCGACGCCGTTCTTCCGGAGGATCGCGTGCTTGCGCGAGATGTTTCTCTCAGTCAGGCGGACCGTGTTGGCCACGTCGCGCCCGACGGAATACTCATCCCGCACTAGGTCGACGACCGTCTGATTGGCCTGATCGTCCTCGATCGAGAGCTTCCACATCCGCATCGGGAATCCTGCCGTGATTCCTCACGGAGGCCAAGTCGCCTCGGAGAATAGCTCAATTTATTCGTGCTTTACGGTCACTCGTCGCACTTTCGTCCCGGCGCCGGCGGAGCCGGGTCGAAGCGCCCCCGGCAGGACGGAGCTCCGGGGGGATGGAGTCCGTACCAGGCCGGGGGGCTATCTCGAGCCCTGGGCAGCCAGATCGGCTGCGATCCGGTAAAGCGCGTCGTTGAGCCCGGGGCGGGCTGCGCGGATGGCGACGTTGTCCCGGCTCGGGTTCACCCGATTGGTGAGGATGACGGTGACGATGTGGGTGTCCGGGTCGCACCAGAGGCTGGTACCCGTGAATCCGAGGTGCCCGAACGCGCGGGGCCCGAAGGCCGTTCCGGCGGAGGAGCCCTCCGGGGACCGCCCATCGAAACCCGCTCGCAGGGTTCCGCCGGGGCGCTCGCACACCAGAGTGCCGGCCTCGTGCGGGAGCAACCAGTCTGGCCTCTTGCCGGCGACGGCATCGAGCATCGCTGCCCCGAACCGAGCCACGGACGCGACGGTCCCGAACAGCCCCGCGTGCCCCGCGAGCCCCGACCCGGAAAGGGCCCAGGCGTTCTCGTCGTGAACGCTTCCCACGACTTCTCCGCCCCGCCAGGGGACGAGCTCGGTGGGCGCGACTCGCGTATCGAAGTCCTGCCGGTGCGCGCGGAAGGTCGCAGCACACGCCACGTCCAGGTCGAGCGGGCCCGTGACCTCTCTCGCGACGACGTCCGCAAGGTCCGAGCCCTCTGCTCGGGCTGCCGCGAGCCCGGCGAGCAAGTAGCCGAGATCACTGTAAACCGGCGGGAATCCGGGGGGCGGGGCGGGCCCCACGCAGTCCGGGCGCCGGGCGCACGCAGCTGTCTCGACTGCCGCTCGCTCATCCACGGCCTTCCCGGTCACGAGCGGCAGAAACAGCCCCCGATGCGCCTCCAGTCCGGCACGGTGCGAAAGAAACAGCAGCAGCGGTACGGGTCCTGACGGCGTGTGCGACAGCTCGGGCAGCACGGCTCCGAGCGGCGTTTCCCACGTGAGGATTCCGCGCTTCACGAGCCGTGCGATCGTCGCGGCAAGGAACGGCTTCGTCACGCTCGCAAGGTCGAACGGGGTCTCGGGGTCGACGGGCTCCGGGTGTGATCTGGAGCGCACCCCTGCCGCGCCTATCAGGACGCGCCAGCCCTGCGCCGTTCGGCAGGCGACGCCCAGCGCGGCTGCCGGCGCCACCTGGGCGCTCACGATGTGGGCGCGGGCAAGAGCGTCGATTTCCGGGGCCCTCACCGGTTTTCCCCGACTCTCTCGCGAGTCAACGGCGCCTCATTGTTCATTAGCTTGGGAGATCGCGGTCCTCCGGGCTAAGCTTTAGCCTGGCTGCAGACCCTCATGGCGGAATTCACCTGGGAAGCGCGCGCCCGCACCGGCGAGGTCCGGAAGGGGGTCATGGAGGCGGACGACGCGGAAGCGGTGAACCAGCGCCTCCGCCAGCAGAACCTCAGCCCGGTCAGCGTCAAGAAGAAGTCGGCCCCGCTGCAGTTCTCTTTCGGCAGCGGCGTCGATACCAAGGATCTGGTCACGTTCTCCCGTCTCTTCGCGACCATGATCGACGCGGGATTGCCGCTGGTTCAGTGCCTCGACATCCTCGCCGGGCAGCAGCAGAACAAGATCTTCGCGGGTGTCCTCAAGGACGTCAAAGGGGCGGTCGAGCAGGGCTCGACGTTCAGCGATGCGCTCGCCAAGCATCCGAAGGTCTTCGACGAGCTCTTCGTGAACCTCATCCGAGCCGGCGAGACGGGCGGCATCCTCGACAACATCATGGCCCGCCTCTCGATCTACCTCGAGAAGCGGCAAAAGCTCGTGCGCCAGCTCAAGGGTGCCTTGAGCTACCCGACGATCGTCCTCTGCATCGCGATCGGCGTCATGACGGTGATGCTCACGTTCGTGATTCCCGCCTTCGAGAACATGTTCAAGGAGTTCGGTGGCGGCAAGGACAACCTTCCGGCGCTCACCCGGATGATGGTGGCCATCTCCCACGGCTTCATCTCGTATTTGCCGTTCGTCGTCGTGATCGTGGCCGGGCTCGTCACCGCGTTCGTCTACACGTACAAGACTCCCGCGGGGAAGCGAGCCTTCCACAAGATGCTCCTGCAGATTCCGGTGATGGGCGGAACGCTGCAGAAGATCGCCGTGGCCCGGTTCACCCGGACGCTCGGAACGTTGCTCCAGTCCGGCGTGCCGATCCTCGACGCCCTCGAGATCTGTGCGAAGACGTCCGGCAACGTCGTCATCGAGTCGGGCATCATGCTCGTCCGGACGCGGATCAGCGAAGGCAAGAACATGGCCGAGCCGCTCGTCGAAGCGAAGGTCTTCCCGTCCATGGTCGTGCAGATGATCGCGGTCGGTGAGCAGACCGGCGCGCTCGATCAGATGCTCTCGAAGATCGCCGACTTCTACGAGGAAGAGACGGACATCGCCGTCGCCTCACTGACCAGCATGCTCGAGCCCATCATGATGGTCGGAATCGGTGGCATGGTCGGCGTCGTGCTCGTCTCGATGTACCTGCCGATCTTCACGCTGGCCGGCAACGTCAAGGCCGACTGAGCCGCCTCCACGCGATGCCGGTCCGGCTGGGAGTTCCCGAGGGCGTTGCCGGTCTGACGCTCGCTCGCCGACTGGCATGGGTCATCGGCGCCCGCGTGGCCATCCTGTTGCTGTCGCTCGGGGCCATTGCCGCGATCAACGTCGACAAGGGGTTCGACGTCGGCGCGACCACGGTCCAGATCGTCGTCGCGACGCTTGCGGGCGCGTTTGCTCTCGCCGCGGTGTACGCGGCCATCCTGCGCAGAGGCCGTCACCTGGTGGGCCTCGCCGAGGCGCAGCTCGTGCTCGATCAGGTGACGTGGACCATCCTCGTTTACGTGACGGGCGGTGCCGCGAGCGGCGCCACCTCGTTCTACGGGCTCACGTGTCTGCTCGGCGCCTTCTTGATCGGCCTGCGCGGCTCCGCGATCGCCGGCCTGAGCGGCATCGGGCTCTACGTGGCCGTGGCGACGCTCCTCTACTCGGGGTACCTGCCGCCGCCGGTGGACCAGCCCGTCGAGGCGTATGCGATCCCAGGCGAGCTGCTCTCGTACCACATCCTCGTCAACGTCCTGGTCCTCGTCGTCGTGATGATGCTCACGAGCTACCTGGCGGATCGACTGAGGCGCGCGTCGGGTCGCCTCGTCGAAGCGGAGGCACGGGCGGAGAGCGCCGAGCGGCTCGCCGCGCTCGGGCGGCTGTCGGCGGCCCTCGCACACGAGATCCGAAACCCGCTCGGCTCGATCGCGGGATCCGCTCAGCTCCTCAGAACGAGCCGTGCGCTGGGCGACGACGACAGGAGGCTTTGCGAGATCATCCAGCGCGAAACGTCGCGCCTCAACGATCTCGTCACGGACATGATCGACGTTGCGAGGCCCCGGAAACCGGATCTCGTCATCGTCAACGCGACGCGGACCGCCCGTGAGGTCGTCGACCTGGCGGCGAAGTCGGGCCGCGGCTCCGACGTCCACGTCGCGTTTGCCGGCGACGAGGCTCTGGGCGTGGAAGCGGACCCGGCTCAGCTCCGTCAGCTCGTCTGGAACCTGGTGCGCAACGCCGTTCAGGCCTCGGTGGCGGGCGGAGAGGTTCGTGTGGCGGTGCGCATGGCCGGGCAAGACGTGGTTCTGACGGTAGAAGACGAGGGCGTCGGTATCGACTCGCAGGCAAAGGAGCGGCTCTTCGACGCTTTCTTCACGACGAGGTCGCACGGAACCGGCATCGGCCTGGCCGTCGTGAAGCAGATCGCCGACGAGCACGGCTTCAGGATCGACGTCGAGAGCGAGCAAGGCGAGGGGGCGACCTTCCGGGTGACCCTGGGCTCACGCAAGTCCCTGAGCGGCGAGACTGCTGCCGTCGCCGTGACAGGCAGCTCCGTACCACCACCCCCGTAACACCGGCACACCCGGGGTGTTGCGGATCGACGACGGTCCGTTCGGGACGGAATTGCCGGTTCGTCCGGAACACCAGGAATGTCCCATAGTTGCCAGCCGTGGTGCCCGACCTCCTGGTCCGGCGCGCGATGGCACTCAACTTGCGTGCTGGCCAAGGAAAATGAAGGTAGGAGTCTCGCCCATGCGACGGATGACTAGGTTCGGTTGGCTTCTCGTTGCTCTGACCCTGAGTATCTCGGCAGGCGCCGCAGAGCCTTCTGCGGAGGCCTTCATGAAGGACAAGCAGGGGGAGCTGGCTGCGCTCGACAAGAAAGGTGGAGCGGAGAACCAGAAGAAGATGGAGGCGATCTTCGATTCCATCCTCGACTACGACTCCCTCGCCCAGTCCTCCTTGACCGATCACTGGGGCACCCTGACGGAGCAGGAACGCAAGGAGTTCCAGGACACCCTGAAGAAGCTGGTCCAGCGCGCTTACCGCAAGAATCTGGACCGGACGATGGACTACGACGTCCGCTTCGAGGGGGAAACGAAGCAAGGGGAGGCGTCTCTCGTGAGGAGCACGGCGCAGAGCCGGACCAATGCCCGCGAGGAGCCGATATCGATCGATTACCTGGTGCACCGCGTGGACGGCAATCTGCGTATCCAAGACATCGTGACGGAGGGCTCGAGCCTGGTCTCGAATTACCGGCAGCAGTTCAATCGCATCATCAAGAAGGATGGCTTTCCAGGGCTGATGCGGCGCATGAAGACCAAGCTGGCGAAGGGAACGGACTGAGCCCGGACACTTGCCCCCCCTCGAACCAGCCCTGATACGATCGGGCCGTCTTGGCTCGGCCCATCCGCGTTCCTGCCGGCACCAAAGCGCCCCCGAGGGAACCTCCCGGCACGGAGCCCACGATCCCTCTGCGCCTCACGGTCACCCGGGGCGCACTCGGGCTCGAGCTGTACGAGAAGCTCGCGGTGGGGCCGCTCGACGTGTGGCGGCTCGAGGTGAGCTTGACGAACCTGAAGTTCCCGGTCGACCTCTCCGGGGGCGTTCGCCTCTTCAGGCATCGGCGCGGCAAGCTCGAGCACCTCGGGCTCGGGCTCGGGCTCGACGCGCTCGCTCGCTGGCTTTCACCGCGCCTGAAAGATGCGCTCGGCGGCCTCGTGCGACCGGTATCGGTGTGGCGCGTTCCCGGCGGCATCGGTGTCGGGATGGTGGGAGCTCGTGGGGCCCTGGCGTTCGACGCGTTGTGGGCCCCGCTCGGTGACTCCGCACGGTTCGTGATCACGCGGGCTCGCGGAGCGGACCTCGCGGCGCCTGCGCTCGCGGTGACGCTTCAGACGGTGGATACCGCTCTCGGTCGAAGCATGGAACGACAGGGGCGCATCGTGTCCTTGCCGCGCGCGGCTCTGGTCGTCACGCGCGAAGTCATGCCGGCCGTGGGGGCGCGTGCGCCGTCGGCGGAAGACATGCAATGTGGCGTTCTCGAAGGCGAGGGCGACGCGGTGCTCGTCGATCTCGATACCACGCTGCCTCCACCGGCCCTGGGCGACGGTGTCGTTCGAGCGCTCGAGCTCGCCGAGCTGACCGTTCGAGCCGACGACGATCTGGCGCGTGGCGCAATGGAATCCGCGCGCGACGGCTACGTCGCCGCGCTCGAGCGAGCTCCGCGGCACCCCGAGATCTCGCGATTGATCGCGGAGCTCGACGTGCACGCCGGGGATCGGGCCGAGGCGGCCCTGTCGATGCTCCTCGAAACGTCGCATGACGTTGCCGAATACGGCGAGGCTTCCGCGATCCTGCTCTCGCGCGTCGGGGATCCGGACGGCGCTTGCGACGCGCTCCGCGCTGCGACGCGCGGCGAAGAGTACGCTCCTCTTTCGGCGCTGCTCTTCGCCGAAATGGCACGGCACGAAAAGGAGGCCCCGGCGCGCCTTCGCGCGCTCGACGACGCCGTCGCGCGGTGCCCCGGGCTCGCACGAATCCGCTGGGAACGGTTCGAGGCTCGCCTCGAGCGGGGCGACGTTCGCGGTGCGCTCGCCGACGCCGAGCATCTCGAGGCGAGCGTGAGCGGTAGCAGGGCCCGCCACGAGATCTGCCGCACCGCTGCGCAACGCCTGCTCGACCTCGGTTACCAGAGGGACGCGGGGCGTCTGTTCGAGCGTGCGCTCCGCTACTTGCCCGACGACGAAGCTGCCACGGCCGGGCTCGGTCGAGCATTGCTCGAGGCCGGCAAGACGAATCGCGCCGTCGCCCTCCTCGAACGGGCAATCGCGCTCGGCGAATCCAGGGGCAATCCTCAGTTCGATGCGATGGTGGATCTCGGGAAGATCCTCGCCAAGATGAACGATCTGCCACAGGCGATCGCCCGGGTCAGGGAAGTCGCGGCGCCTTCGGAACGACTCGCCCTCGCGAGGGCGCTGGAAGCCGGGTGGCGCGAGCAGCTGGGCGACGTGGCCGGAGCCAGCCTCTCGTACGCGCGGATGCGCGAGGCACTCGAGCTCGGCGCGACGGCCCCCGTTGCGGACGCCATCGACTGGCTGAAGAGTGGCGCACGGTTCGAGTGGGAGGTTCGCAAGGACGCGGTGTCGTCGGAGCGACATCTGGCCGTCGCGCTCCGGCTCGCTCCACACGACCGGGGCGTGGGCGATGCGTACCGCACGATCGCCGCCCTAGTCGCCGCGAGCACGAAGGCTCGCCCCTGAAGCGACCACTCTCAGGTGCTCGGGCGGCGCCACCTTCGCAGGCCGAATTTTCCTGCGGCCCAGAGGCTCTCGGTGCTCGCGTCCCAGGCAAGCGCCGAGACCCTCGCCCAGTCGTCGTCTTCGTCGTCCCGGTCCTCGGGTAACACCTCCGCAATGCTGCGGGCTTCGGCGGAAACCGGGTCGATCCAGACGAGCGTCGAGCGCCCGCTGTTCGGATCGAACAGGGCCGTGAACGCCGAGGAGCGCCCGCCGAGCCGTCCGGTCGTCACGGCCGTCGCAGGACGAGTCCCTCGAGCACGCTGCAGGGTGGCACCCGCATCCGCGGACACGCGCACGCCCTTGCTCTGCTCGAGGATGGCGAGGGCATCGCCCGCGGCGGAGATTTCCAGATGCTCCGCGTCCGACGACCAGTCCCTGCCCACGGCATCGAAGCCACCCGAGGGAGCGGAGCGGAGGAGCCGCAACGATTCGCCGCCGGCCTCGACCACGCAGATGGGGGGTGAGCCCGACGACACGGCGACGACCGGCTTGCCGAGATCGACGCGGCGCCAGGTCGTGCCCCGATCCGTGCTCTCGAGCAGCGCGCCGCCGGTGCCCTGGACGTGGAGCAAGATAGCCGGTCGCCCGCTCGGCGTGGGTCCAGCGAGGCGGAGCGACGGTCGCGCCGTTCGTGACCCGGGGACTGCCATGTGCCAGGAGCTCAGGTGATCCGCGGGCTCTCCGGCCGCCACCCGGAGCAGCTCCCCCGATTCGGTCGCGACGAGG
>Ga0316628_100003823_pt1 | contig 11669 bp, 9 predicted proteins | sample OWC_Aug_M2_C1_D5_FD_207648 | JGI IMG/M metagenome (GOLD analysis project Ga0316628, IMG submission 207648) | Wetland soil microbial communities from Old Woman Creek delta, Ohio, United States - OWC_Aug_M2_C1_D5_C | ecosystem: Environmental > Terrestrial > Soil > Wetlands | place: USA: Ohio... | reverse complement strand
TCGAGAGAGGAACCGAAGGCCACCAGCCCGTAGCGACTGACGCGCCCGTACGTCGGCTTGATCCCCACGATGCCGCAGAACGCCGCCGGCTGGCGCACCGAGCCTCCGGTTTCGGAGCCCAGGGCCATGGATGCCGCGCCCGACGCCACCGCCGCAGCCGAGCCGCCCGACGAGCCGCCCGGCACGCGCGTCCGGTCGAGGGGGTGCAGCGTGGGCCCGTGGCAGGAGTACTCCGTGGACGAGCCCATCGCGAACTCGTCGCAGTTGGTCTTCCCGGGCACGAGCGCGCCGGCCGCCCGCAGCCGCCGCACGGCCGTGGCCTCGAACGGAGAGCGCCAGCCCTCCAGGATCCGGGAGCAGCAGGTGGTGTGGAACGTCGTGTCCGCGATGTTGTCCTTGACGGCCACGACCTCGCCGCTGAGCGCGCCGGGAGCGCTCTCCGCCACGGCGCCACCGAGATCCTCCGCCTGCGCCAGCAGCGACTTCTCCGACCACTCCGCGAACGCGTGGACACCGCGTGCCTCCGTCTCGCGGATGCGCTGCGCCGCGGCGGCGGCCAGCGCGCGGAGATCTCTCACGACTCCTCCCCGCCGCCCCCCAGCGCGCCCAGGCGCGGCACGACGAACAGTCCCTGCGCCATCGCCGGAGCGAAGTCCGGCGGCGCGCGCTGCAGGGGATCCGAGGCCTCCCCGTCGGGCCGGAGCCTCGCCGCGCCGGCGGCGACGACGTGCGGCTCGCCGGCCTCGACGCCCTCGAGCTGGCGCACGTAGTCGAGGATGCGCGTGAGCTGGCGCTCGAGCTCGGCGGCCGCCGCGTCGTCCACCGCCAGCTCCGCCAGCGCCGCGATGTGCCGGATCTGGTCGCGAGTGACCGCCACGCCTACTCCCACTCCCTTTCCAGGCCCGCGTACGCGGCCAGCAGCTGCTTCTCTCCCACGGACTCGTCGTCGAACTCGACCGCCACCTTGAGGTCGCGGCCCCGGCCCGCCACGCGGCGGATGGTTCCAGTGCCGAACCGCCGGTGCCGCACGCGCTCGCCGACCGCGTAGCGCGGCGCGGTGTCCGAGACCTGCTCCACCGGCTCGTCGTCGCCGACCACCAGAGCCAGCGGGGCCATCCGCCGCGCCGGGCGCCGCGGAATCTCCCGCGCGATGCTCCACGAAGGACGCGTGACACGCTCCTCGAGCAGCGCCCGCGGCACGTCCTGGAGAAAGCGCGACGGGAACGAGCCGCGAAGGTCGCCGCCGCGGCGGCGCGCCGCGGCGTGCGAGATGTACAGCTTGTCCTTGGCCCGGGTCATGCCGACGTAGCACAGCCGCCGCTCCTCCTCGACCGCCTCGGGCGTCTCAGCGCGAGAGAGCGGCATCAGACCCTCCTCGAACCCGGCGATCGCGACCACCGGAAACTCGAGTCCCTTCGCCGCGTGCAGCGTCAGCAGAGTCACGCCGCCGTCCTCGGGCAGCTGGTCGGCCGTGGTCGTGAGCGCCGTCTGCGCCAGGAAGCGCTCGACGGCCGTCCCCTGCTCCTCCGCCTCGGCGCCCAGCTCCTCCGACCACGCCGCTGCGGCGTTCAGCAGCTCCGAGACGTTGTCCAGCCGCTCCGGCCCCGTCTCGTCCTCCTCCACAAGGAACGCCTCGTAGCCGGTGCGCGCCATGATGGCCCGCAGCGCTTCGGCAGGCTGCAGGTCCCGGACGTCCGCCGACAGTTGCGAGAGGAACCCGGCGAAGGCCTCGAGGCTCTCCCGGGCCTTGGGCCTCAAGTCGTTCAAACGCCCGGCCGCCGCCGCCGTGCGAGAGAGCGACCAGCCCCACCGGGCGGCGGCTCCGCCCAGGGCCACCAGAGTCGTCTCTCCGATGCCGCGCCGCGGCACCCCCACGGCGCGCACGAAAGCAGCGTCGTCGTCGGGGTTGGCGACCAGCCGCAGGTAGGCGAGCAGGTCCTTCACCTCGCGGCGCTCGTAGAAGCTTACCGCGCCGACCACGCGGTAGGGTACCGCCTGGCGCCGCAGCTCCTCCTCGAAGGCGCGCGTCTGCGCGTTGGTGCGCACCAGAACCGCCATCTCGGCGAAGGAGTGCTCGGCGCTCCTCGCCCGCGCCACGAACTCCCGCACCAGGTACTCGGCCTCGTCGCGGTCGTCGGAGGCGCTCACCAGAGCGATGCTGTCGCCGCCGGGACGCCGGGTCCACAGCGTCTTGCCGATGCGGCCGGAGTTGACGGCGATCACGCTGTTGGCCGCTTCGAGAATGGGTCGCGTCGAGCGGTAGTTCTCCTCCAGGCGCACCAGCCGCGCCGCCGGGAAGTCGCCCCGGAACTCGAGGATGTTCCTGAGGTCCGCGCCGCGCCATCCGTAGATGGACTGGTCGTCGTCGCCCACCACGAACAGGTTGCCTTCCGGTCCCGCGAGCGCCCTCAGGAACAGGTACTGGGCGCGGTTGGTGTCCTGGTACTCGTCGACCAGCAGGAAGCGCAGCCGGTCGCGGTAGGCGGCGAGCCGCTCCGGATGCTCGTCGAACAGGCGCAGCGGATGGAGCAGCAGATCGTCGAAGTCCATGGCGTTGGCACGCCGCAGCGCCGCCACCGAGGCCTCGTAGACGCGGGCGATGTTGTTGTGGTAGGGGTCGCGGGCGTCAGCCGCGTACGCTTCGGGGGAGATCATCGAGTTCTTGGCGCGCGAGATCTCGTGCGCCACCATCCGCGCGCCGTACAGCCTGGGCGGCAGGCCCAGATCCTCGACGAGGCGGCGGACCAGCGCCTCCGAATCCTCCTCGTCGTAGATCGTGAACGTCGGCGCGAAGCCGATGTGCGACGCCTCCCGGCGCAGCAGCCGCGCGCAGATCGCGTGAAAGGTACCGATCCACAGGCCGTCGGGCTCCCGGCCCAGCAGCGTGGCCACCCGGGAGCGCATCTCGCCGGCCGCCTTGTTGGTGAAGGTCACGGCGAGGATGCGGCGCGGGTCGACTCCGTGCTGCTCCACCAGGCGCGCCACGCGCACCGTCAGGACGCGGGTCTTGCCGCTCCCGGCGCCGGCCAGCACCAGCAGCGGCCCCTCCATGTGCTCGACCGCCTCCTGCTGCGCCGGATTGAGCGACACCCGAAGAGTCACGCCGCTCCCTCGCGCGGCAGGCGCACGGCGAAAGTCGCCCCGCCGTCCGCGCGCTCGAGCGTGAGCCGCCCGCCGTGCGCCTCCTCCACGATCCGGCGAGCGAGCGCGAGACCGAGTCCCCAACCGCCCACCTTGGAGGAGATCCCCGGCTCGAACAGCCGGCGCCGCAGCTCCCGCGGCACGCCGGGTCCGTCGTCGGCCACCCGCAGCACGATCTCGTCCGGCTCGTCGGATACTGTCAGCGCGATGCGCCCGCTCCGCCCCTTGAGCGCGTCCACCGAGTTCTTGACCAGGGCCTCCAGCGCCCACTCGAGCAGCAGTGCGTCGCCGCTAACGGCCGAGTTGCCGCTGTGGTTGGCCGCATCGATGGTGACGCGGTTGGCCAGCGTCGGCAGCCGCGGCCGGAAGTACGCCGCCACTCCCTCGGCGAGGTCGGCCAGATCCACCGGCTCGCTGCGAGCCGGCTGGCCGATGCGCTCGAAGCGCCGCGCCACCCGCTCCAGTCGGGCATAGTCGTCGGCCAGGTGCTCGGCGACGCGGCGCCCGGGCGCGTCGTCCATCTCGCGCAGCTGCTCGATCCAGCCGGCCAGCGAGCTCAGGGGAGTGCCGAGCTGGTGGGCGGACTCCCGCGCCATGGCGGCGAAGACGCGGGCCCGGTCGGCGCGCAGCCCGAGCCGGTACGCGATGTATCCGGCGCCCACCACGCCCGCCAGCGCCAGCAACTCGAGCGCGACCAGCAGCCGGAAGTAGGACCGCATCGGCGGGACGCCGATGTGGATCGTGCCCACCGACGGCTCGGCGACCGGAGGGTTGACCCGATCCAGACCGACCACGAACGCGCGCAACTGCGGCGAGTCGTACGGCATCGACCGCGGCAGGTTGGCGGTGTCGGTGACCACGCCGCGCGCGTCGGTGACGACCAGCGGAATGCCGCGGGCGCGGATCTCCCTGGCCAGCGCCAGCAGAGCCTCCGTCGCTCCGCCCTCCCGCGGGTCGGCGAGACCGGCGAACACCCGGGCGTACAGCGTCGACGCGTGGCGCGCGTCCGACGCCAGGTGGCGGGCGACCAAGACGGAGGATACGAGGGTGAGCGCGGCGGTGAGGGCGACCAGCACCCACACCGCCCGCGGGGTCAGGCGGACGCCCCAGCCACGCGGCTCACGGATCACCGGGGGCGTACCGCTCAGCGCCGACGTACGGCACGAGCGCGGCCGGCAGCCGCACGCCGCCGTCCGGCTCCTGATACGTCTCGAGAAGGGCGATGAACGTCCGGGGCAGCGCCAGCGCCGAGCCGTTCAGAGTGTGCACGAACTCGGGCTTCGCGCCCTTGGCGGCACGGAAGCGCGTGCCCATGCGCCGGGCCTGAAAATCGCCGTAGGTGCTGCAGCTGGACACCTCGAGCCACTTCCCCACACCTGGAGCCCACACCTCAAGATCGTAGGTGCGCCGGTTCGCGAACCCGAGATCGCCGGCCGCCAGCTTCAGCACGCGGTACGCCAGCCCGAGCCGCTGCAGCACCGTCTCGGCGTGGAGCGTAAGCGTCTCGTGCGATGCGTCCGACACCTCCGGCCGCTCGATCCACACCACTTCGACCTTGTCGAACTGGTGCACACGGATCAACCCGCGCGTGTCGGCGCCGTGGGCTCCCGCCTCGCGGCGGAAGCACGGCGTGTACGACACGTAGCGCTTCGGCAGCTCCTCGGCCGCCAGGATCTCGCCGCGATGCAGGTTCGTCACCGGCACCTCGGCGGTGGGGATCAGGAACAGACCGTCGCCGGTGCGGTAGAGGTCGTCCTCGAACTTGGGCAGCTGCCCGGTCCCGGTCATGGTCTCCCGCGAGACCACGAACGGCGGCGAGACCTCGACGTACCCGTGCTCCCGGGTGTGCAGGTCGAGCATGAACTGGATCAGAGCGCGCTCCAACCGCGCCCCCTGCCCAACGAACAGGGGGAAGCCCGAGCCGGCCAGCATCGCACCCCGCTCCAGGTCCAGCAAGCCGAGAGACTTGGCGGTCTCCCAGTGAGGCTTGCGCCACGGCTCGACGGGGACCGGCTCGCCCCACGTGCGAACCACCTGGTTCGCCGCGGCGTCGCCGTCCGGCACGTCGTCGGCAGGCAGGTTGGGCACGTAGGCCAAGTGATCGTCGAAGGCCCGCTCCACCTGCTTCGCGGCGGCGGCAGCCTCGTCAGCCCGGAGCGACACCTCTCCCAGCTCCGCCAGCAGCGCGGTCGCATCAGCGCCCTTGCGCTTCAACTCGCCCACGGCCCGGCTCTTGGCGTTCAGCTCCGCCTTCAGCGCGTCCGCCTCCGCTATGGCCCCACGCCGGCGCTCGGCGCCTGCGCGCAGACTCTCCAACAACTCGTCGAGTTCCGGGCCCGCGCGGCGCCGCCCCAGCCGCTCCTTGAGCGCGGCGAACGACTCGGGATCGCGGAAGTGGCGCGGATCGAGCACGTCAGCGCTCCGGAATGGTCCCGGCTTCGAGGCCGCGGTAGCCGCAGTTCGGGTCGATGGCGATCCGCATGCGGATCGAGCGGCTGGCGCGATCGATCGTGATGGGCTCGATCTTCGCGTACAGGCCGCTCTGGATACCCCAGTTGCAGGTCGTGTACCGGGAGTGCGCGACGATGACGTAGCCGCTGTCCACCCGGACGGCGCGGCTCGTCTCGTATCCTTCCGCGGGCGCCAGCAGAAGGGTGTCGAAGTCGGCCCTGACTCTCATCAGCCCCGCCTCCTCGCTCAGCCCGATCGCGCCGCGCGGCACGAACACGGGAACGCTGTCGCCGCTTGCCGAGTCGGGTCTGATGTCGAAGGCGAAGTCGAACAAGGTCGTCCGGTCGGTGCGCGCCACGAGCTGGTCGAGGATGTCGTACGCCGACGGCGAGGAAACCGGCGTACCCGACAGCGCCCAGAGCGTCAGGGTGTCGTCGGTCACCCTGACCGTCGCCGGCGGGAGGAGATTCGAGTCGCCGCACGCGGCCAGCGCTGCGGCGCAGACGAGGGCTAGCCCGGCCAGGGGCAACTGCTTGCGCGTATGCATGATCTGGCTGCGAACAATAGGCACTCGGCGCCGGACACGCAACGCGACGCGACCCTCGACACCCGCCGCAAGTGCTTTCCCCAATGTCACTTCTGGCGCTGCGCCCCGCGCGCGCCTTCGCTCGACGCATCTCCGGAAGCGAGCTACGGAATTGCGCTCGCGCTGATCGTGACGGGAGCCAGCGTGGCTACCTGGATCGACGCCGTGTCGGCGCCGGCAGCCGGCCTCAGTCCGGCCGGTACCGCCTGACCAGCTGCCGCTCGATCTCCTCCTCCGAGAACGCAACCGGCTTGAGCTCACCCCGCGCATACATCGCCGCCTGGTCGCTGAACCAGGGCGAGCCAGGCAGGCTGCTCTCCCCGTAGGCAAGGACGGACCGCGCCCGCGGGCCGTCGCGCCCGAACTCGACCGCCATGACGAAGCCGTCGCCGCCGGCCACCTCGAACGTGCCGTCGCCGTGCGGTCGGAGGCCGAGGGTGCGGAAGCACCCGTAGAGCCCGGGGCACCCCATCACCGGCTCGTTGACCGGACCACGCCGCACGCGCGCCACGTCGCTCCAGGGCGGATCCACGCGGCCGTAGCGCCGCTTCGCAGCCGTCGCCGCCTGCGCGAATGCCGCCGCCGCGCGCGCCGGATCTTCCAGGCCGTCCGGCGTCGCCGCCGGCCGTGCCGGGTCCCAGGGCGTGGCCCAGGCCCTCCGCCACCGCTCGGCGCCGTTGGCTCCGCTGCCCCGGTAGTAGGCGTCGAACCACCCGGTGAACAGCGCCACGCCGCGCGCCTCGGGCGAGGCGGTGCGATCCCACGCCTCGATGGCGGCGAGGCCCTCCGCGGCGTCACCGGTCGGGCTCGCGGCGCGCACTGCCGCGACGAGATCGTCGGCGAAGCGCTCGGCGGCCAGCATCCGCGGCGAGTGCTTGAGGCGAATGACGTCTTCCAGGCTCACCCTGGGCTGGCTCCGGATGAGCGTCAGGGCCATCTGGCTCCGCAGGCGCAGGTCGGGCGAGGGGAAGTCGGGTGGCGGGAACCGCGCCGAATCGATGACCGCCTCGAGGTTCGTGAAGTGGTAGGGGTCGTTCTCGTTGTGCGTGTAGCCCGTCTGCGGGTTGAGGAGCTGCGGGAGGCTGTCGGGCGCGTAGAGCGCCGTCCAGATGTCGTCCGTGGAGCGCGCAGCGACCGCCGCCGTGTCGCCGCCCGACGGATGCGGGCGCCGCGGCAGCGCCGCGTTCCAGAAGTAGAAGATGTTCCCCGCGCGGTCGGCGTAGGTCAGGTTCTGGGCGGTGTGCGCGAACATCGCCACCGCGGCCTTCCACTCCGCGAGGTTCCGCGCCCGCATCATCCTCAGGAACTGCTCCGCCTTCCGGTACTCGCCCCAATCGGGCGACTTGAGAACGTACGCCCTGCCGTCGCGCCGCTCGAGCACCGGGCCCAGGGGACTGCGCCAGACGACCCGCGTCTCCGACGTGAGCGCCTCGCCGTTCCTGCAGCGTGCACTCAGCACCACCCGCTCCAGGGGCAGCGACCCGCCGTCGAACAGCACGTGGTCGGGCTGCCGCGGATCGAGGTCGAGGGCGTAGACCTCCTCGATGTCCGGATCGTTGTTGGTCGTGGCCCAGCCGAGCTGCGCGTTGAAGCCGCTGTTGAAGTAGAGCGGATGGCCGACCCGGAAGTCGCCGTAGAAGTCGAGCCGCCCGGGCACGGTGACGTGCGCCTCGTAGTAAGTGGACCACCATCCGTCGCTCCAGTCGATGTGCGGGTTCCGGAGCAGGATGGCCCGGCCGGACGTGGTCCGGCTCGGCGCGAAGGCCCACGCGTTCGACCCGACGTTGTCCCGCCGCACCGCCTCGTCGGGCTCTCCCGGTCGGCCGCGCGCGAGGGCGCGCAGGAAGGTCCGGGCCGCGGGCTCGACCGTCTCGTCGGTCCACAGCGCCGCGGCGTCGTGCGGCGTGAACGGCGCGAGTCGCCAGGCCGCGTACTCCGCCTGATGCGTCTCGACCCAGCGATTCGCCGCCGCGGACCACCCTGCCAGGAGGTGGCGCAGATCGGCATCCAGCAAATGGAAGGTCGCGACCGCCCGGGCGTGCGACTCCTGGAAGGCGAAGTCCGACTCGATCGAGTCGCGCCCGAAGATCTCGGCCAGAGCGCCGCGGGCTCGCACCAGGTTGAGGATGACCCGGGCCCCGTGATCCTCGAGCTGCGCCCACGCCAGACCGTAGCCGAGGGCGCCGAAGTCCTCGGCGAGGATGTGGGGGACACCGTGCGCGGTGCGGCGGATCTCGACGCGCTCGCGATACGGAGCCTGGGCCTGCAGCGGATGGGTAACCGGGAGGAGCAGCGCCAGCGCCGCTCCAACGCAGTGAGGGAAGCGCATCCGCGTAATCTACGCGACCCTCGAGCGAGCGGCACGGGCCGGTACGGCGCGGGCATCGCCCGCTGCCGCAGGCGGGTGACACGCACGCTCCGCCCGCGGCGGCGGCGCGGGACTGCTTGACACGCACAGCGGCGCGGCCTACGTTGCCGCGGACCTTCCCGTCCCGGGAGCACGGTGCCGACAATCCACGACGTCGTCGAAGCGCTCGGCCGCCACGAGGGTGTGGAAGCGGTCATCATCCTCGGCAACGACGGCCTCCCGATCGACAGCCGCACGCCCCCGGGCATCGACCCGGACGCGCTCGCGGCCATGATCCCGAGCGTCCTGCGGGCCTGCGACCAGTTGGGCGGCAGCGCCTCGGGCGGCGGGCTCGAGATGGGGGTCCTCGAGTACGGTGCCGGTTCCGCCGTCATCGCCACGCTGTCGTCCGAGGCCAAGCTCCTCGTGCTGGCCGGCCAGCGCGCCAACATCGGGCCGCTGCTGTACGATCTCAAGCGCTTCCGCACGGGGATCGCCGGCCTGCTGTAGCGTGGCCACTCCTCCGCATTACTTGCTGGTCGTGGACGACGAGCCGTTCGTCGGGCGCGTCATCGACCTGCAGTTCTCGCGCGGGCCCTTCCGCGTGTCCTGGGCGGGGGACGCCGGCGCGGGACTGTCGTACTTGAGGGCGCATCCCGAAGTCGAGCTGGTGCTGCTGGATATTCAGCTGCCGGGCGTGTCGGGCCTCGACATGCTCGCCGAAGCGCGGCAGGATCCCTCCTTCGCGAGCGTGCGCTTCGTAATGCTCACGGCCACCGGGCAGAAGTCCCACTTCGATCGCGCCCGTGCTCTCGGCGCGGCGGGGTTCGTGACCAAGCCGTTCTCACCCAACAAGCTCTACCGCCAGATCTGCGAGCTCGTCGGCGAGCCCGTGGGCGACGCGGAGGACGAGGAGTAGATGCGCTGGGCCGTGGTGCTGGCAGGCGGGGTCGGGTCCCGGTTCTGGCCGCTCTCGACCGCAGCGCGGCCCAAGCAGCTGCTCCCGCTCGCCGGCGAGCGGCCGCTGATCTCCGACAGCGTGGCGCGCATCCTGCCGCTGCTTCCGGCCCGCCGCGTGATCGTCGTGACGTCGCGCAACCTCGGCGCCGCCGTGCAGCGCGCGCTGCCCGAAGTGCCGAGCGAGAACATCCTCACCGAGCCCTTCCCCGCGTCGACCGCGCCGGCTCTGACGTGGGCGACCGCGCTGGCGGCGCGGCAGGACCCCGAGGCGGTCGTCCTGTCCCTCCACGCGGACTGGACGGTTCGCGACGGCGAGGCCTTCCGCTCCGCCGCTTCCGCCGCGCTGGACCTGGCCGCCGACCACGACTTCCTGGTGACGGTCGGCGCCCGTCCGGAGCGGCCCGAGACGGGCTACGGCTACATTGTGCCCGGAGACGCCATTCCCGGGACCCCGGCGCGGAGCATCGCCCGGTTCGTCGAGAAGCCCTCGGCGGAGGGCGCGGCGGCGCTCATCGCGGAGGGCGCCTCGTGGAACACGGGGCTGTTCGCCTGGACCGCGCGGCGCTTCCGCTCCGAGGTGGAGACATGCGCGCCCGAGATCGCCGCCGCGCTGCCGGCGCTGGACCGCGGCGATGTCGAGGGGTTCTTCCGCGGGCTGAAGCCGGTGAGCGTGGATGTCGGGTTGTTCGAGCGGACCTCGCGCGGCGCGACCCTGGCGGCCGACTTCGGCTGGGACGACGTCGGCTCGTGGGCGGCGCTGGCCCGGGTGCGGGCGCCGGATCCGGCGGGCAATGTGCTCGCGGGCCTGGCTCACCCCGTCGACGCGCGGGATTGCGTGCTCTGGGCCGAGGACGGCGCGGTCGTGGCCTTCGGGGTCGAAGGGCTGGTCGTGGTGCGCGCCGGCGGCGTCACTCTCGTGACCACCAAGGAAAGGGCGGCGAGCCTGAAGAGCCTCCTGGCCGCGCTGCCGCCGGATCTCGCAGGGGAGCGAGGCGTATGACGACCGACGTGTACCTGTACGACGCGCCTGAGCTGCGCGACCTGTTCCTGCCGTTCTCCGTGTCGCGGCCGCTGGGAGAGCTGCGCTACGGCGCGCGGCTGCTGCGCGAGCGCTGGTCCGCGCTCCTGGGCCGGCCGGTGGTGGGCCAGATCGCGGCCGCGCACCTGGCGGATTTCGCGGAGCCGGGCGCGGCGCCCGTGGTGGCGCGGCCCGGCGACGCCGGAGCGCCGCGGCTGGTTCTCCTGTCCAGCTTCGTCCCCTCGGCGGGCACCCCGTTCCCGGACCTCCCATCCGGCCCGGCGCGATTCGTGGACGGGGGAGGCGCGCTCGTGGGCTTGGCACTGCCCGCGGGGGCGGAGTGGGGCGGATGGGCGGCGCCCGAGGCCTGGCCCGCAGTGACGCTGCCGGGCAAGCGCCTCTCGGGGGTGTGGAACCTGATCGGCGACCTTCCGGCAGCCCTGGCCGACGACGTCGAGCGACTGCGCGCCGAATGCCTCGAGCCGGGCATCCCTCGTGGCGCGACCGTTCTCGGCGACCCGGCTCTGATCGTCACGGCCGGCGCCGCGGTGGAGCCGACGGTGGTCTTCGACGTGCGCAAGGGCCCCATCGTTCTCGCCCAGGGGGTGGAGGTGCGCGCCTTCACGCGCCTCGCCGGCCCGCTGGCCGTGGGGAGGGACACGCGGCTGGTCGGCGGGCAGATCTCGGGCAGCTCCGTCGGGCCGCGGTGCATAGTGCACGGCGAGGTCGTGAGCTCGATCTTCCTCGGCTACGCCAACAAGTCCCACGACGGATTCCTCGGCCATTCGATCGTGGGCCGCTGGGTGAACATCGGCGCGACCACCGTGACGTCGAACCTGAAGAACACCTACGGGCCCGTGCGGCTCACGCTGCGCGGCGTGCGCCACGAGACGGGGCTCACCAACCTCGGCTCGCTGTTCGGCGACCACGCCAAGACCGCGATCGGCACCATGCTGCCGACCGGGTGCACCGTCGGCACCGGCGCCAACGTCTTCGGCTCGCGCCGGCCGTCCACCGAGATTGCCCCGTTTGCCTGGGGGCTCGACCAAGAGGGAGCGGTGCTCGATGAGCAGCGCTTCGTGGCGATCGCCGAGCGGGTGCTGCCACGGCGCGACATCCGCGTGGACGACGCGATGCGCCGCTACCTCGCCGCCATCTGGGCGGCC
>Ga0316628_100003822_pt1 | contig 11670 bp, 9 predicted proteins | sample OWC_Aug_M2_C1_D5_FD_207648 | JGI IMG/M metagenome (GOLD analysis project Ga0316628, IMG submission 207648) | Wetland soil microbial communities from Old Woman Creek delta, Ohio, United States - OWC_Aug_M2_C1_D5_C | ecosystem: Environmental > Terrestrial > Soil > Wetlands | place: USA: Ohio... | reverse complement strand
AGATCAAGGAAATGCCCATCGGGTCCACTCCCGTGGATTTCGCATACGGCGTCCATACCCAGGTGGGCCACAGATGCGTCGGCGCCAAGATAAACGGCAAGATCGTCCCGCTCAGATACAAGCTGAAAAACGGCGACACGATCGAAATCATCACGTCCCAGACGCACGGCCCCAGCAGGGACTGGCTCAAATTCGTCATGACCCAGAGGGCGAAGACCCGGATCAAGCAGTGGATAAAGTCCGAGGAGAGGCACCAGAGCGTCGAACTTGGCATCAAACTTTTAGAAGGGGAACTCAGGAAGCACAACATGAGCAACGCGCTCATGAAGTCGGACGATATACTGAAAGTGGCGAAGGCCCTGGGCATGACTTCCCTCGAAGACCTTTTCGTATCGGTCGGTTTTGGCAAAGTTTCTCCACATCAGGTTGTCAACAGGCTGCTGCCTGAAAAGGCGGCTGAGGAGCCGGAGCCGGTCAGGCCGAGAAAGCCCGCAAAGGAACATAAAGGCGTAAGTATCAAAGGGATCGATGACGTTCTCTATCATACTGCGAAGTGTTGCTATCCCGTCCCGGGGGACAACCTTGTCGGGTTCGTAACCATAGGCAAAGGGGTGACTGTCCACCGCAGGGATTGCGCAAACCTGGAGAGGCTTGTGGTTGAGGACGCCCGTCTTGTCGGTGTCGAGTGGCAGCCGTCGGCCGATGCGACAGCAAATGCGAGGCTTTTTGTAGAGACCATCGACAAACCCGGGATACTGGCGAATCTTTCGGCCCTCATCTCTTCCGTCAATATCAATATCAACCATCTCGAAGCATCAACCGCTCAGGACCAGAAAGGGCACATAACCTTCATCATAGGGGTCAGGGAGCTCACACAATTGAAGACACTTATCCAAAAGATAAGCCAGATGGAAGGCATACTGAGGGTGAAGAGATAGGGTGGCCTTTTCAGATGAAATGAACGCTTTTTTTGTTTTATAATGGCTTATGCCTGTTTTGAAAAGGGAGAAGAACCGAATGAGAATATATACTGTCCTTTCCTGCCTTGTTGCTATTGTGCTTTCGTCTTTTCTGCTAAACAGTAGCGCTTACGCATTCGGCGGGTGCGAGGAAAACTGTCAGAAGTGCCATTCTCTGGAGCAAAAAGAAGTCCACGGGATTCTAGAAAAGATGAATGCGCCAGACGTGAAGGTGCTGGACATAAAGATGAGTCCGGTGCGGGGACTCTGGGAAGTGTCGGTCGAGGATAAAGGAAATCGCGGCGTAATGTATGTGGGCTTTTCAAAAAAATATATCATGCCCGGCCCCATATATGAAGTTGAGACGGCTTCTAATAAGACGCAAGAGTCGCTCGACGGGATGAACGAACCGGCCGAGCGGTACGTCGACGTCACGAGGATTTCCGTCGGCGACACCCTGGTGCTTGGAGAGAAGGACGCCCGCTATAAGGTAATTGTCTTTACGGATCCGGACTGCCCTTTCTGCGGCAAGTTTCACACCGAGCTGAAAAAAATCGTTTCCGAAAGAAAGGACATAGCCTTTTATCTTAAGCTTATGCCCCTGAAATTCCATCCCGACGCCTACTGGAAATCACAAAGCATACTGTGCGCGAAATCCATGCAGAGGCTCGAGGACAATTTCGAGAAAAAACCGATCCCCAAGCCTGATTGTGAAACAAAGGCCATAGACGAGACCTTAGGGCTGGCCGAAGAACTGGGGATAAGCGGCACACCCACACTGATATTGCCCGATGGCCTTGTAGTCGTTGGAGGAAGAGATGCCGACAAGCTCAAGGAGCTTGTCTTAAATCCTAAGAAAAAGGGGTAGCTATGGACCACATGAGAGGATCGTTCATATTTTCTATTCTTGTGTTCTTGGTGTACATGACAGCCGTTTCTTCTGCTGATGTAAAGATTACGCTCGAAAGCGGGAGGGAGATCATCGCCGAAGCGTGTGAAGACGAAGGCGGACGTCTCATCTGCACTAAAATGGGGGGGACCTTCGACATCGAAAAGAAAGACGTGGCGAACATAAGGGAGATCAGGAGCGGAGAATATGAGCCCCCTTCCGACGAACCGGCATCCTCTCCGCCTGCGGAACCGGAAAAGAAAACTGATGGCGCACCGGGCGAAAACCCCCCGGACAAGGAAAAGTCCCCCGCAGGGGGGGAATCCGGGGCAATGAAGCGGCTTGATGACATCGCGCAAAAAAAAAAGGAACTATCCTCCGAGCATGACAAATTGGTGAAGGAGAGGGAGCAGCTTGAAGAAGACCTTAAGAAGGCGCCTGACTGGATGCCGACAGATCAATATGAAGCACTCACCAAGAGGAATGACCAACTTACGGAAAAGATAAAGCTCTTTAACGAAGAGGCGGTAAAGCTCAGAGAAGAGGAGAAGCGGATAGTCGAAGGGCTGAAAAAGAGAGACTGAGCGGTCTGAAAGCCGGGCAGCCTGAGCTCAGGAATGCGACGGGATTTCATCCTTCCAGTAAATCTTCACCCTATGGAGCATAGAGGGCGTAAGTGAAAATTCTCCAGATCATCTATGAAAGTCAAGGTAACCCGTTCGGCATTGGCGGCGCCGGCGTGAGGGCTTACGAGGTATACAGAAGGCTTCAGGGCCGGCACGAGACCACTTTCCTTTGCATGAAATATCCCGGGGCAAGAGATGGAGAATTCCATGGACTCAGGCACGTCTTTGTCGGAACTGAAAGCAAGAGTCTTACAAGGAGCGTACTCGCTTTTACTGTGCAGGCAGGGCGGTATGTGCATCATTTCGGCCGTGACTTCGACGTTATCGTCGAAAATTTTCTTCCTTCGACACCCTTTTTTTCCAAGTTCTTGTCAAAGACGCCCGTGATCCTGCAGGTCCAGGGAGTGATGTACGGTCATTCGTTCAGAAAGTTCAATCCTCTCTATTCTTTCCCTATGTACGCCGTAGAGAAGTTTTATCCCCAGCTTCACGACCGCTTTATTTTTGTCTCCGATGTTACTAAGGCAAAAGTCATGCGCAGCATATCGAGGCAGGTGAAACTCTGCCGCGTCATTCCGAACGGCGTTAATGAAGAGCTCCTGGCCGCGGAGAGCGCTGACGGTGATTACATACTTTTTTTCAGCAGGATAGACGTGTATACAAAGGGGATCGATGTCCTTCTGGAGGCGTTTGAGGACCTGGCGCGGGATTTTCCCGACATAAGGCTTGTCATGGCCGGGTATGAGTTTGACAGTTTTGAGGGGCTTGTCGCCGGGCTTCCGGCGGAGGTGAAAAAGAGGGTCGAGTACGCAGGATTTCTGACGGGCGCGCAAAAGACGGCCCTTTTATCAGGGGCGAGGATCGTTGTGCTGCCCTCCCGGCATGAATCATCTCCGGTAAGCATAGTGGAGGCCGCGGCCTGCGGCAAGCCGCTCGTCGTGAGCGATATAGAGGAGATGGACTTTGTGGAAGAGAATCATTTCGGTGTCAGGTTCCCCTCGGGATCGGTGAAAGGACTAAAGGACAAGATGGCCTTTCTCTTGAAGGACCGCGCAATCAGGACTGAATTGGGTACGAGGGGCCGCGAATATGCGGGAAAGCTCCTGTGGAGTTCTATTGCGAAGGAATTTGAAAATACATTAGAATTGACAGTCAATGAGCAAGAGTAGAAAGAAACCCGCCAAAACTAACAGGGATGCGCTATCTCCGGAAGTCACCGGAGAGAAAAAACTTATGCACCTATGGGCCGGGGCCTTTTTGTCTATTGCTACTTTTATTGCATACTCGGCTTCTCTTAACGGGACATGGGCGCTTGACGACGGCTTTATAGGGCAGTTTCAGAACATTTCAAGCGTACTCAACCTCCGCCTCGGTTACAGGAAAATCGCTTATCTGACCTTCCAGGTGAACAAGCTCATCGACCCTTTTAATCCACTGAACTACAGACTATTAAATATCCTTATCCATATCGTCAACGCTATGCTCGTTTACCGGTTGGCTTTTCTGACTTTGCAGCTGCCGGGCTTGAAGAATGAGTACGGACGTTATGCATTTGCCGTCTCGCTGGTGAGCGCTGCGGTTTTTGCGCTCCATCCGATTAATATCAATGCCGTAACCTACATAGTCCAGAGGATGGCGTCCCTGGCGACAATGTTCGTCCTTCTCGCGGTGTTAAGTTACGTCTCCGCCAGGACTTCTGAAAGCATTGAAAGGTCAACGGGATTTTATGCGGCAGCTGCGATATTTGTTTTTTTGGGGATTTTCTCAAAAGAAAATGGGATCATGGCTGTTCCCCTTATAATTCTATATGACTTCTTTTTTCTTCAAAAAGACCTCAAAAAGAGCCTTGTTCAGGCCGCCATAGGCATCACAGCGGTATTGCTTGCGCTCGGGGTGTCCTATTTCTTTCTTGACCTGAAGAAACAGTTTATATCGATAGCAGGCACGTTGATAGGCTTCAACCAGCCGATAAACGCATCGGGCTGGACCGCAGTCGATGTCTACTGGACGCCGCTTCAGCATATCCTCACGGAGTTTAGGGTAATTGCGAGATATATGTTCCTCCTGTTTGCGCCTTTGCCGCGTTTCCTGGTTTTCGATTGGTGGGGATTCCCGGTATCAACCGGCATTGCAAACCCGCTGTCTACCCTGACATCATTTCTTGGCATAAGTGCTATTGTATCTTTCGCTGTTTATAAGCGAAAAAAACTGCCTTTTCTTTCTTTCGGGCTGCTCTGGTATTTCATCGCACTCTCTCTCGAAAGTTTTATCGCTGTCGGGTCCGACCTTTATTTCGAGCACAGGAATTATCTTCCTTTGGTGGGTCTGGTTTTTGGGGTCACGGCACAGGTGGCGGCCGCTTTCAGAGGGGCGGTGCCGAAGACAAAAACCATTTGGGCTGTCGCATGCGCGCTATCTATAGTGCTCTGCGGCTTGACCTTCCAGCGGAACCTCGTATGGAAGGACTCGGTCACGCTATGGAGAGATACTGTCGACAAGACAAAGGGGAACCTGCGTGCAACGATCGCGCTGGGTAACTCATATCTCAAAGTCTCCGATCTTAACTCGGCAAGAAAATATTACGAAGATGCAGTGAAGATTAGCGCGTCGGACAAAAGGGCGCTGTTCTTCCACGATTCCATTTACAGTCTTGGGATGGTCGACCTCTTTAAGGGGGATCTGGAAGGAGCAAAAAAGGTGATCGAAGTGATGGATAGGAAGATAGAAGGCTCCCATGCTTCCCGTATCCTGAAGGGTTTCTATCTTTCGTCAAGCGGCAATCCCGACGGGGCGATACGTCAGTTCGAGAGCATCCTTCCCTCTGTTGTCGGGTTGGACAGGGTCATCGTCTTTAATCTCCTCGGCGACGCATTCTTGAAGAAAGGGGTCCCTGCCCGGGCGATCGAAAATTACGAGAGGGCGGTCCGGCTCGACCCGTCTTTTGCCGCGGCGTATTACGGCCTGAGCTACGTATACATGAGCATGAAAGACATAGAGAAGGCATCTTACTTCACAGATAAAACTCTGGCCCTTGATCCATACAACGCACTGGCCTTGTCCCAAATGGCGGATATTCTGCTGATTAAGAAGGAACCGCCAGAGAAGGCGCGGGAATTCGCGGCGAGGGCCGTTGGAAACTCTCCGGTGTTTTATCAACCTTATCTTACGATGGGGAATGTGCTGGTAGTGATGGGGCGGGACGATGCCGCTGAAGAATATTTTAGGAAAGCCAAAGAACATGGCGTGCAGGACTACATGATACCCTTCAGCAAGGCCCGTTCGTATTTTATGAGAGGCGAAAAGGAAAAAGTGAAAACCTATTTGGAAGAAGTCCTGTCATGTAAAGACACCCCGGAAGACTTGAAAAAGACGATCAGCGAAAGTCTTTCCAAAATGTAATTACTCCTCCTCGGGTTCTTCGTGAGGATCGCTATCCCTTTTGTCTATCTCCAGTTCCATTAGGGCGATTTTCTGACTAAGTTCTTTGATCTTTCCTTTAAGGTCTGAAATGACAGAGGAGAAATAGAGCAGCGCCAGTATAAGACAAAAAATTATCCAGGCAAAGACAAGCGCCGGGGGATAGCCGATGCCGAGACGTCTTGCAAAAGGGTCTATTACCTTGTCCGCAAACGAGCTCGCCATGAGCATCAGGGAGACCCCGAACCAGGCGATGGACAATTCTTCCCTGAAACGCCTGCGTCTTACGAGTTCAAATATTATACCGAAAAGAATTACCCCGAGTCCGAAAAGAATTATCCGTATACCTAACGACATCTATCTTCCCGTCCCTCTTACGAGAACCATGATTATAGCGAGAACCATTTTAATTACGTAAAGTACAGGCCTGAAGCCGCTGTGCATGGACTTGCCGAACCTGTTTTCCTCCATTACCACGGGAGCTTCTACGATCTTGAACTTTTTTTTGTGGAGGGCCATGATGATATTGACGTCCGGGTAATCGAGCGGGTAATTGTCTCCTTCGGCGAGATACGAAAAGGCGCTTCTCCTGATTAGCTGAAAGCCCGACGTGGGGTCAGTGATGTTTATTCCCGTATAAGCCCTGGCGATGAGGGAAAAAAGCATAACGCCTATTTTTCTCAGAGTCCCCATCTTGTATCCGCCTCCCGCAAATCTTGAGCCGATGACGACGTCCGCATCGTGTTCCTCCATAGCCTCCACGAGGCTCTGTGCAGAGGAGGAGATATGCTGGCCGTCTGCGTCCATGGTGATTGCATAATGATATCCCTTTCTCACGGCGAATCTAAAACCCGTTTGGAGTGCGGCTCCGTATCCCAGGTTGAATGGATGGCTGATCACCGTAACGCCTTGTGTTCTGGCGACAGGCCCGGTGCGATCGACAGAGCCGTCGTTGACGACGAGAATGTCCGCGAAGGGGATGTTCTGCTTTGTCTCCGCGATCACGGACCCGACTGTCATCTCCTCATTGAATGCAGGCAGGATCACAAGGTGTTTCATGAGAAGGCTCTTGAGATAACTACGGGATATGGGTGTCCTGGAATCATTTTGGATAATTATACTTAAGATTTCCCCGAGTAAGCAAGAAGAAGCAGGCCGAAGAAAACCAAATAGCTGCTCGAACCGGGCGGCAATTGAAATCACGGTCCCAGATCTGGTATCCTTGGAGGTCGATAGAGAGCGGGCTGATACGGATCGCCCGCATCCTCAGCAGATCGACTCTGGCCCTTGAGGATGATGGGACGGACAAGAGAATCAGTCACGGACAGTTCCTTGACTTGGGGCCTTAAATACATTATCTTAAGTGACGTGTTGAATTGAGGTGCTGATGTATAAAAGAAGAATTGCGGCTGTAATACTTTTCTGCTTTTTCGTGGCGGAAGCAAATTATTCACTTGCGGGGACTTCCGGCGAAAATGGCGTAAAGCTCGCATTCTTTCGGGGAAAAACAACGCCTTCGACAGTCCCAGCTGCCCCCTTCGGTACGAAACCTGCTTCTCCTGAAACCGAGCCAGCATCTCAGTCGCCTTCTCCGACATCCCCGGCTGTTACTTCGGAGCCCTCGGTGTCTGCGCCGGATGTTCCATCTCAGCCAGTTTTTCCTGAGGCGACTCCAACGCCTGGGCCGCCTGCTCCATTTGCGCCCACTATGCCTTCGACAGTGCAGCCAGCGCCTTCCCCTGCTCCTGTTGCTCAACCTGTCCAGCAGCCAGAGACTCAGCCCGAGGAAACACCGGCTGCTCAGCCTACCCCTCACATTGCAACTCCTGCCAAGCCGACACGTGCGGCAGCTCAACAACCGTCGCGATCGGCCAAAAGAGGAGATGTCAGTTTTAACTTTGACGATGCCGATGTCTATTCGGTGATACAGACAATCTTCGGGGACGTCCTGAGAGTGAACTATATAATAGATCCTCGTGTCAAAGGCAGGGTGAATTTCAGATCTGTCGCCCCGGTTTCAAAGGAAGACGTGCTTCCGCTGATGGAGGTGATCTTGAGGCTTAATGGCGTGGGCATAGTCGAAGAAGGCGGGCTCTACCGTATCGTGCCGATCGCTGATCTGCCGAAGGAGCCGGCACCGGTCGGCATGGGCAGGGATCCTGAGGAGATTATAATTACGGGTAAGGCACGGCTGCAGGTTGTCCCTATAAAATATATCCAGTCTTCCGAGATGACGAGGATCCTGACTCCTTTCATGTCAGCAAGCGCAGTCATAGTTGATGTGCCTAAGAGCAATCATATCGTCATCATCGATACCGATGCAAATGTGAAGAGGCTCCTGCAGCTTGTCGATACGTTTGACAACGAGAAGCTTAAACAGGTGACCCCCAGAGTATTTGTTTATGCCGTCCAAAACAGTAAGGCCAAAGATGTCGCCGCGCTCCTGCAACAGATATTCCAAAAAGGCGGAGCTACCCAGCCTACTGCTCCAAAAACTACTACAGGGACGACAACAACGCCTCAGCGGCCGCCGATCCCGGGACAGCCTACACCGCCGGCTGCAACTACGACTCAGATCTCGTCAGGCCAATCAACAGGAGAGGGACTTGTTTCGGATATCACGAAGATTATTCCGGATGAGGTCACGAATTCGATCGTAATCCTTGCTACGCCGGAAGACTATGCTTTTATTTATGAAACGATCGAGAAGATCGATATTATGCCGAGACAGGTGATTCTCGAAGGGCTGATAGTCCAGGTGACCCTCACGGATAATTTGAGTTTCGGACTTTCATATTCAATGAATACTGATTTAAAGATAACAGGGTTGAAACCTTTTAAAAATCCAATAGACCTTACCGGCAATGCCACCAACAGTAGCAACCTTGGAGTGAACACCGGCACGTTTTCCAAAATCCCGACTGACGGGTTCACATTTGTAGGCTACGATCCGACGGGAAACATAAGGGCCGTGCTCACCGCGCTTCAAGACAAATCTAAGGCAAAGGTGGTGGCCGCGCCCCATATCCTTGTCGCGGACAACCGCGAAGCAAGGATCCAGGTCGGTCAACAGATCCCTCTTGCCACCTCGACTTCCTCTCAGCCTCTTGCCACGACTACAACTGGAACTGCGACTGCGATCCCGGTCGTTGCCACTTCTACAATTCAGTATAAGGACATCGGTATAATACTCAAGGTGAAGCCGCAGGTAAACGACAGCGGGCTGATAGCCCTTGAGTTATCCCAGGAGATTTCGGCGGTCGGTGATGCAGTAGTAGTCGGAGGCCTTGATGAGGTCTCGATCAATAAGACAGAGGTTACTTCCAATCTCGTTGCCCGCGATGGCGAGACGATTGTTATCGGCGGTCTGATAAGAGAAGATACCTCTCATGGGAGTTCCGGAGTGCCGTTTTTGAGCAGTATTCCGATTCTCGGGTGGCTTTTTGGGAATACGTCGGACAAGGTCACGAGAAATGAACTGATCATACTGCTGACGCCTCATGTGCTGAGGAACCAGCAGGAGGCGAAAGACGTTACCTCAGGGTATCTTGACCGGTATAAGTCCAGCACCAAGGACAAACGAATAGACGATTTAATAAAAGATAGAAGTCTTAAAGGGCGGGGACAGGAGAAGGGCCAAACGCCGGTGGAGCCTATGCCGAATTCCGGCAATTGAACTGACTGCTTTCTATCATATATCCGGATTATGAGTTCTGAAAATTCTCTCCAGTATTATAAAGACCTCGTAACGGTCCTTACGCAGAAGGAACTGAAGATCAAGTATAAGAGGAGTTTCCTGGGCTATCTTTGGTCCGTTGCCAATCCCCTCGCACTCGCCTTAGTCTTTTTTGTCGCCTTCAAGATTTTTATGAAGATTCAGATAGAGAATTATACCCTGTTCCTTATTTCCGGACTTTTTCCGTGGCAGTGGTTTGCAAACTCCGTGAACAGCTCGGCAATGGTGTTTGTAGGCAACTCCTCCCTCATAAAGAAGGTCAGTTTCAGAAGGGAATCTCTCGTGGTTGCGACAGTATTGAACGATATGCTGCATTTTATGCTGTCGATACCCGTCATAGTCGTCTTCATATTTATTTACGGGTTGAAGCCTAACATCTCATGGCTTGTCGGTATCCCGGTTCTTCTAGTTATTCAGTTCATTATCACATTCGGGTTCTCCGTGGCCATCGCCGCGGTAAACCTTTTTTTCAGGGACATGGAAAGGATTGTCTCCATATTAATGACGCTGATGTTCTACGTGACGCCGATAATCTACTCCGAAGATATGGTCCCTCCTGCGTATAAAAAGCTCATATTTCTCAATCCCCTTTCGATCCTCATGATAAGCTGGAGAGACCTCTTTATGAAAGGAAGCCTCGACTACGGCAATATCGCACTTTCCTTTGTCTACGCATGTGTCGTGTTCGTTGCCGGATATTTCGTCTACAGAAGACTGCGCTGGAGATTTGCCGAGGTGCTCTAGATGGAGATGGAATCTTCGATAACGTTTAAGGACGTATATAAAGAATTTCCCTTTTACCAGCATATAACTGCCGGCTTTAAATCCTTCCTCTTCAATCTGCCAAAGAATCTCGCCTCCGTGAGAAAGACGAGATTTGTGGCTTTGGACAATGTTTCCTTCGATATCAGAAAAGGGGAGACCTTCGGGATTATCGGAAAGAACGGATCCGGCAAAAGTACGATTCTAAGCCTTATGGCAGGTGTCATAAGAGAGGACAGGGGAGAGGTTAAGACCTATGGGAAAATATCGTCTCTTCTTGAACTCGGCGCCGGATTTCATCCTGACTTGTCGGGGATGGAAAACATAACTCTGAACGGTATACTTATGGGAAATACGAGAGTGGAAGTGCTCGAAAAGATAGGCAGAATAGTAGAATTCTCCGAACTCGGCGATTTCATCTATCAGCCGCTGAGGACCTATTCCTCGGGCATGCAGGTGAGACTTGGCTTTTCCGTGGCGGTGCACATCGACCCCGAGGTGCTCTTGATTGACGAGGCACTAGCCGTTGGTGATCTGAGCTTCCAGGACAAATGCATGAGGAAGATGCAGGAGTTCAAGGAGTCGGGCGCGACTATCGTCATAGTGAGCCATGATCTGGCCTCGATAGCAAAGCTCTGCGACAGGGCGCTCTGGATAGACAGCGGAAGCATAGCGATGATCGGCGAACCGAAGGAAGTGATCATGAAATATCTCTCCTCCATGGGCCATCGGAAGAATTTCTCCGGAGACGAAGTCGGAGAAGATGAGGTGACGGCTGAAAGCGACGGACGGCCGCCGTTGCCTCTCGCAGAAGACGCCATAAAGGAGGATAAGGAAATGAAGGCCGGAAGCGGTGCCCCTCTGTCACCCCTTTCTGAAATCTCTATGGAGCCGGCTGAAAAGAATATAGGCGTGTCCGACGAGACGGCCTGCAGTGCATTGCCTTCCGGGGCCTTATCGTGGTGGGATTTTCCGGCGATAGTCGGCGAATGCGTCTCCCGGATCACCGGCCACCCCGATGACTCATTCTATGAATTCCTGGCGAGCCGGTACATGATCGGTTCGCACGAGAAAGGGCTCAGCATTTGCTGCAGGCTGGAGGGAATAGAGACTAACTTCATGATAAGCAAGATCTGCAGGTCGTTTGACGTGGTGGACGACGAGGGGACTGTAGAACGCATGATCTCGGGCTCCTGGAAAGGGAACGGACCGTACGATTTTTTCCTCTGCATAGATTTTCTGCACCGTCTCAGAAGTCCCGGCGCCATCCTGGAAACGATC
>Ga0316628_100003821_pt1 | contig 11672 bp, 10 predicted proteins | sample OWC_Aug_M2_C1_D5_FD_207648 | JGI IMG/M metagenome (GOLD analysis project Ga0316628, IMG submission 207648) | Wetland soil microbial communities from Old Woman Creek delta, Ohio, United States - OWC_Aug_M2_C1_D5_C | ecosystem: Environmental > Terrestrial > Soil > Wetlands | place: USA: Ohio... | reverse complement strand
CGCTCTGGTCGCCTGCAACGTGGAGATCGAGGAGGTGCTGGCGGCGCTCGTACCCGGCAAGAAGATCCACAGGATGCAGAACTGCTTTCCCATTCTCGCGGACGAAAGCGCCGTGCTCCCGGAGGCAGTCAGCGCGTTCTTCCGCTCTCATTCGCCCGTGGTGTGCACGACCGGCGCGGCGTCGCCGGAGTACGGCCTCGGGGACGCCGTGGACGCTCTCGACGTCGTGAGACGAACTCTTCCGGGAGCGGGGCTCCTCGTGGTGCTGACGAAGTACGGAGAGGCAGCGTACGAAGCCGAACTAACCGGCAAGATAGACGCGCTCGGGCTCGGGGAGCACGTTCTGGTGCAGAGGGACCTGCCCGACTTCATTTCTGTGATGAAGCGCTCGGACGCCTTCCTGAGAAGCACTCTTGTGGACGGCGACTCGATATCCGTCCGCGAAGCCCTTTTCCTGGGCGTGCCCGCGGTGGTGAGCGACACGCCTTTCAGGCCCGAGGGCGTCATTCCGTTCCACAAGGGGGACGCGCGGGACATGGCCGAGAAGCTGCTGGCGACCCTGAGGGCGGACCGCAGGAGCCCGCCCGCCAGGCCGCTCGAGGACAGCGAGGCCAATCTGAACACGCTCCTCACGTTGTACGATTCGGTGCTGGAATCGCGACGGAGCCCAGACCCGGCCGGTAGAAGCCCAAGAGTAAGACCCAAATCGGGGTGCGAAGCCTGAGCTCCGCTCGCGGCCTCCCGCGCGGGACGGGTGGTCTCCGCGCCGGGTGGGTGCCCGTATTCGATTGTCTTCCAGCGCGTTCCGAGGGTTGAAAGCTCTTGGAGGCCCTCATGGCCGCCTGCCATGTTGACGATAATTACATAGAAGTAGTACGATTACGGGATTGTGGCCGACACGCCGGACTGGGGGTGTGATGAAAGCCTTCATTACAGGGGCCAACGGGTTCGCCGGGACGCATCTCGTTAACCTACTTCTGGCGGAACGCTGGCGTGTCCTGGGGGTCACCAACGACCTCGGCCTAAATCCGGACCTGAAACCGGACGGCGTGGGTCTCAGGCTGGAAGAAATAGACGTCTGCCACAGGAAAGGGCTTCTCCGGCTTCTGGAAGAGTTCAGGCCCGAGGTGGTGTTCCACTTGGCGGCCGTGACCGGCGCGGGCTTGACGAGGGGAGCCGTGGATGAGCTTTATAGGGTCAACGTCGCGGGCACTCAGAACTTGATGTTCTGTCTGATGGAGGCGGGGCTTCTGGTCACGATTCTGGTGACCGGTTCGGGCGCCGTATACGGAACGTCTGCGTCGGCCGAGGCCGCGCCCATCCCTGAGACCGCGCGACTCTCGCCCGAGACGCTCTACGGCGCGAGCAAGCTGGCGCAGGAGTCTCTGGCGGCCGCGTTGGGCAGAGCCGGCAGGATGAACGTGCTCGTGACGCGCGCGTTCAACTACACGGGACCAGGAGAAGGGCCCGGAATGGCCAGCTCCGCGTTCGCCAGGCAGATAGCCGAGTGCGAGATGATGGGTGGAGGGACGGTCAGAGTCGGCAACCTGGATTCGTACCGGGACTATTGCGACGTGCGCGACGTGGTCAGAGCGTACTTCATGGTCGCCACGAGGCCCGGCGTGGAGGGCGTGTTCAACGTCTGCTCCGGCAGGGCGATACGGATGCGACAGATTCTGGACGGCCTGACATCGCTCTCTAAAGTGAAGGTGAACGTCGAGGTCGACCCCGCGCGAGTCAGAGCCGTCGACACGAGTTATCAGAGAGGAGACTGCTCCAGGATCAGGGAGCTTGTCGGATGGACGCCCCGGATCCCGCTCGAGAGGACACTATCCGACGTGTTGGATTTCTGGCGCGAGAAGCTCGCAGGAACCCGCGTGGAGCGGGGGCCTCGCCCGAAAGGAGAAAGCTCAAGATGAACTGGCAAGATCAGAAGGTGCTGGTCACGGGGGCCGGCGGGTTCATTGGAAGTCATCTCGTGGAGAGGCTGGTGTCGCACAAAGCGTCCGTGCGGGTGTTTGTGAGATACAACTCGAAGGGCTCCTGCGGCTTCATAGACGGGTTCGCGCCGCAGACGAGAGAGAAACTGGACGTGGTGGCAGGCGACCTCAGGGACCCGGAGGCGGTGAGAGCCGCGTGCAGGGACGTGCACTCCGTGTTCCACCTCGGAGCCCTGGTGGCCATCCCGTACTCGTACGTGCATCCGGTGGAGGTCGCCCACACGAACGTGCTGGGGACGCTCAACGTGCTGTGTGCCGCCAGAGACGCCGGCGTGAAGAAGCTGGTGCACACTTCGACGAGCGAGGTCTACGGCACCGCACAGTACGTGCCGATAGACGAGAAACACCCCTTGTGCGGCCAGTCTCCATACTCGGCGAGCAAGATAGGCGCGGACCAACTCGCCGAAAGCTTTTTCAGGTCTTTCGAGCTGCCGGTGGCCGTCGTGCGCCCCTTCAACACATACGGGCCGCGCCAGTCGGCGCGCGCAGTGATCCCGTCGATCATCACACAGGTGATAGCGCACGGCACGGTCTACATCGGCGCCACTCACCCGACGCGTGACCTGACCTACGTGGAGGACACCGTGGACGGGTTCATGAAGGTGGCCGAATGCGCGGAGACAGTCGGCAAAGTGACGAACCTCGGCACCGGCGTCGAAGTTTCGGTGCGCGAGCTGATAGACAAGGTGTCCGCCATAGTCGGCAAGGAGACGAAGGTGGTGTTCGACCCGGCGCGGCTGAGGCCCGCCAGGAGCGAGGTGGAGCGTCTCGTCGCGGACACGACCCGCGTGCGGGAACTGACCGGCTGGAAGCCGACGGTGCCTCTCGAAGAGGGCCTCCGCAGGACGGTCGCCTGGATATCGGACCACTTCTCGCAGTACAGACCCGAGAGCTACGCGATCTAGCGTCGGCCCGCCCAGGACGACAGTGAGCGGGCGCGAATAGTCGGAGAGACATGATTGCCAAATCGGAGAAGAAAATGACGGCCGTGGTGATGGCGGGCGGCCTGGGGTCCAGGATGCGGCCCCTGACGTACTCGATCCCGAAGCCGCTTCTGCCCATCGGGGAGAAACCCATACTGGAGATCACACTTGAAAAGCTCAAGAGGGCCGGGTTCGCGAAAGTCTTCATAACGACCAACTACCAGTCCGAGCTCGTCAAGTCGTATTTCGGCCGCGGCGGCCGCTTCGGCATTGAGCTGGAGTACACGGACGAGTCCGAGGCGCTCGGCACGGCAGGCGCGCTGTTCCTTCTCAAGGGCAAGATAGCGGAGCCCTTCCTCGTGATGAACTGCGACGTGCTCACCAAGCTCGACTTGGGCGCGCTGTATCGTTTCCATCTTGACAGGGGCGCTGCCATGACCGTGGCCGCCGTCAGCTACGACGTTCAGGTTCCCTACGGGGTGCTCGAGTTGGACGGAGATTTCGTCACGGGCGTCGTCGAGAAGCCTCGCACGTCGCACATGGTCCTGGCTGGAATGTACGTGCTCAGCCCGGAAGTACTCGAGATGAAGGGGCCCGGGAAGATCGACGTGCCCGAGTTGGTCGAGGCCGTGATCGCCGGGGGCAAGAAGGTGGCCTTCTACGCTGTCAGCGAGCCCTGGATGGACGTGGGCAAGATGTCCGACTACGAACGGGCAACGAACGAATTCAAGAAGTGGGAGGAGTCCTAGGACTCAGGAGGGCGCATGGAAAGGTTCGTGCACGAGACCGCGGCCGTACATCCCAGCTGCACCCTGGGCGCCTACGCGGTCGTAGGCGAAAGGGTGAAGATAGGGCCTGAGTGCGTGATCGGCAACGGCGTGGTCATTCACGCGGACACGGAGATAGGCAGAGGAGTGCGCATAGACGACAACGCGGTCGTGGGCAAGCTCCCGATGAGGGGAGCCATAAGCATCCTCAAGGTGGCGGACGAGCTCCCGCCGGCCAGGATAGCGGACGGCTGCATCATAGGCACTTCGTCTGTCGTCTACAGGGGCGCCGACATCGGAGCCAACGTGCTCATTGCCGACCTGGCCACGGTAAGGGAGAACGTGAAAGTGGGGCAGCGCACCATAATCGGCAGAGGCGTCACCGTCGAAAACCTCTGCACCATAGGCTCTAGCTGCAAGCTCGAGACCGAGAGCTACATAACGGCGTATTCGACCCTCGAGGACAACGTGTTCATAGCGCCTCAAGTGTCCACTTCCAACGACAACTTTGTGGGCAGGACGAAGGAGCGCTTCAAGCACTTCAAGGGGGTCACGGTGAAGAAGGGCGGTAGGGTGGGCACCGGCGCGGTGATACTGCCGGGCAAAGTCATCGGGGAGGACGCTCTCGTGGCGGCCGGCTCCCTGGTGACCAGGGACGTGCCGGCCAGAAAGGTCGTGGCCGGTGTGCCGGCGAAGGTGTGGAGGGACGTTCCGAAGGAGCAACTACTCGAGAATCAGTAGCAACCGGCGTCGCCGGGACGGGGCCGGAGGCCTGTGCGCGGCGTCGGACGAGTTCGGGGGAAGACTTGGAGGAGTGAATGCGCGTACAGTTTCTGGACTTGAGACAACAGTATCTTTCGATAAAGCAGGAAATAGATGAGGCCGTGCTCCGGCAGGTGGGCAGCGGGAACTACGTACTGGGTGAGACGGTGGCGCAGCTGGAGAAGAAGATAGCCGAGTACTCCGGAGCGGCTCACGGAATAGGAGTCGCCTCCGGTACCGACGCCCTGTTTCTCTCTCTCAAGGCCTGCGGCGTGGGACCCGGGGACGAGGTCATCACTTCCACTTACAGCTTCTTCGCCTCGGCGGGCACGATCTGGAACGCCGGCGCGCGTCCGGTGTTCGTGGACATAGACCCCGGCACCTTCAACTTGGACGTATCGCTGATCAAGCACGCGGTCACTCCCCGCACCAAGGCGATAATGCCGGTCCACCTGTTCGGCCAGTGCGCGAACATGGGCCCGGTGATGGACGCTGCAACGGAGAAGGGCTTGGCCGTGGTGGAGGATGCCGCCCAGTCCGTGGGTGCGGTCTGGCGCGGCAGGAAGGCGGGGTCAATCGGCACCACCGGCTGCTTCAGCTTCTATCCCACCAAGAACCTCGGCGCGTACGGGGACGGAGGCATGATAGTGACGAGCGACGCGGCCGTGGCCGACAGGCTCCGGCTCATTAGGGTGCACGGGGCCAAACCGAAATACTTCCACAAAGTGGTCGGGTTCAACAGCAGGCTCGACGCTCTTCAGGCGGCGATACTGCTGGTCAAGCTGAACCATCTGGACTCTTGGAGCGAACGACGCAGACAGAACGCGCTGGTGTACGACCGGCTGTTTCGCGGGAGCGACGTCGTGGTGCCGGAGGTCAGAGAGGGAAACGCGTCAATATTCAATCAGTACGTCGTGAGAGTTCCAAAGAGGGACGCCGTCAAGGAGTTCCTGAAGACGAAAGGCGTCGACACCGACATCTACTATCCGCTGCCGCTGCACCTTCAGGAATGCTTCAGGGAGCTCGGCTACTCCAAGGGGCAGCTGCCCAACTCGGAGAAGGCAGCGGCGGAGTCGCTGGCGCTCCCGATCTATCCGGAGCTCACTCTCGAGCAGCAGGAGTACGTGGCTTCCTCGGTCAAGGAGGCCATCGCGGCCGTGTGAGGGCCGCTCAAGAAACGGGCCGGCCCCGAGACGGCTTTGGCCGTTCCGGGCGGCCCGAGCCGCGTCTGTTTCGACAAAGGGAACGGTGGACCAGTGAAGAGCCTCGTCTGGAAGGCCCAGAGGGCGAAAGTGATGAGCCCGCTGGAGGCGGGCGGCAGGGCCGCGAGGGAATTGAGAAACCTCGCGGAGCACGCTCTGCAAGCCGCAGGCTTGTCCGGCGGGGCCTACCGGATCGACCTGGCCGGCGCGACCTCGTGCCCTTCCGCTCCCGGGCGAGCTCCCGCCGCCGGAGCCCCGTCCACCGGCGCGGTGTTCTTCGACGCGGCGGACGACGAGCTGCGGGCGCGGCTGGCTCCTCTGCGGCCGGCCTACGAGACCGAGGCCGAGGCCATTCTGTCTCACAGGGTGCGCGTGCTGGGGCACGAGTATCGGCTGGGAGACACGATCGACTGGCATCGCGACCACCGACTGGGCCGGAACTGCCCGATACGATACAGCGGATTCATCGACCTCAAGGATCCGGACTTCGAGGAATCAGTGCGATGGGTCTGGTATCTGAACAGACATCGCCACATTGCGGTCCTGGGAAGGGCCTACTACTTGTCGCGGAAGCCCGAGTACGCACGGGAAATATTGAACGAGCTCCTGGCCTGGGTGGAGCAGAATCCGCCCGCCCTCGGGGTCAACTGGGCCGCGCCTCTTGAGATCGCACTGAGGCTCCTCTCGTGGTGTTGGGCTCTCTCGGCCGTTCGGGAGTTCGAAGGATTCACGCCGGAGGCTCAGAAGAGAATAGTGGGCTCCGTGGGGCTGCAGCTCAGGCACATGAACCGCAATCTCTCGATGCAGTCTTCGGCCAACAATCATCTCATCGCGCAGGCGGCCGCCCTCTTCGTGTGCGGCAGCGTCTTTTGCGGGCTGCGCGGCGCCGCCGCGTGGACGGACAGAGGAGCGGGCATTCTGTGGCGAGAGATACTGCGCCAGACCTTCGCGGACGGAGTGAGCAAGGAGCAGTCGGTCCACTATCACGGCTTCGTGGCTGAGCTCTGCGCCATGTCTCTTCTGTTCGCGCGCAGGAACGGAATTCAGGCTCCGGCGAGCGTGACCGAGCGCCTCGGCCGGATGTGCGATTTCCTGCTGGCGGTTTCGGGTCCCGGTGGTGAGACGCCGGCGATAGGGGACTCGGACGACCAGTCCGCGTTCCTGCCCGAGTCGCCGAGGGGCTTTCTGGACGGGCTCTTGGCCTGCGCGGCACACCTGCTGAACAGGGAGGACCTGGCCTGCGCGATAGACGAGGTGCCGCTTGAGGCGGCGCTGCTGTTGGGACGAGAAGGCCTGGCGCGCGTGGACAGCATGGCCGGGAGGCCGGCACGCGGCTTGAAGCCGACCCGCCGGGGGTCGCGAGCATTCTCCGAAGGCGGCTATTACGTCCTCAACGGCGGGGCGCCGGGGCTCGACGCCTGCTGCGTCTTTGACTGCGGAGAGCTGGGGTTGGGTAGTACCGCCGCCCACGGCCACTCGGACTGTCTTTCGGTGACGTTGAGAGCCAACGGGAGGGAAGTCCTGATAGACCCGGGCACCTTCACGTACCACAGCCAGCCGGAGTGGAGGTCCTATTTCAGGTCCACGGCCGCGCACAACACGGTGTCAGTCGACGGGCAAAGTCAGTCGCAGATGCTCGGGCCTTTCGTCTGGGGTCGCCGGGCCCGGCCGCTTCTGGAAGACGTGACCCTGGAGAGCTATTTCGATCTTGTGACGGCATCGCACGACGGCTACGCGGGCATGAAGGATCCGGTGCGACACCGTAGAACTGTGGTGTTCGTGAAGCCGGGTACGCTCATGATCGTCGACCTGCTCTCCGGCAAGAGCTGGCACGAGTACGAACAGAATTTTCACTTGGGCGGCGAGGCCGCCATGTTGGCCGACGAGGGCTGCGTGTCGGTCAGAACGGGAAGCGACGGCGCCGAGACGCTCCTTTTCTGCCCCGCGATCGGCTCGACGGCGGCGGAGCTGGTGTCGGGTGAGACCCGGCCCATACTCGGCTGGAATTCGCCGCGGTTCTGGGAGAAGACGCCCTCCCAGTGCCTGTCGGTCCGGGGCAAGTTCAGGGGCACGCTGTTGCTCGAGACCTGCATCGTGACCGGCGTGGTTCCCGGGGCGCGGCCGCGAATCTCGTTCCCCGGCCGCGGCACGGAGAAGAGGCTGTTCAGCGTGGTCAGGACCGAAACCGAATCGTACGAAGAGATCTCATTGGTCAACCTGGGCCCAGGGCCTGCGGGCCACGAATCGTTGGTGGCAGACGCGTCCTACGTCTGCCTGAAGGAGTTCGCGGCCGGCGGACTGGAGGTCTTCGGCAGGAACGTGAAGAGCCTGGTGCGCCGAGGGGAAGTGCTGTTGGAGGCCGCGACGCGGATGCCGTTCGTGAGGGCTCGACTGGAGAAGAACGCTCTGCGGTACGAGGCCAGAGGCGAGGGCGCCGTGACCGTTCGCTCCGGGGGCGCGGAAAGCGTGGTGTCGTCCATGCCGGGCATAAAGTGGGAGAAGAACGGAGAGTTCGTGCGGATACTCGCCGATACGTAGAGCGGCAACCTGGAGGAGTTCATGCAGAAGAAGTTGAGGGTCGCGATCGCGGGCATGGGAGAAATGGGAATGGTGAGGGCGGTCATAGCAAAGGGTCTCTCTCAGTACGAGCTCGTGAGCGTGATAGACGCCAGGGGCACTTTCGCGAGACTGGCCGGGAAGCAGTTGGGCGTGAGTCACTACACCAGCTACCCCAAGGCAGCTTCGTCGGAGGAGTTCGACGCACTCATCATCTCGACCCCGTTCACCTCGCATTACGAGCTGGGGAAGGAGGCGGTCCGGCAGGGAAAGCACGTGTTTTGCGAGAAGCCTCTGGCGGGCGATTCCCGAAGGGCCATAGAAATGCACAGGGCCGCCGCGAAGAAGGGCGTCCTGACCCAGGTGGGTTACAACTGGCGTTTTCATCCGACCTTCAGCAAGGCGAAGGAGCTCGTCGCGGGTGGGGCGATCGGGCAGCTCAAGTACGCCGGTCTCAAAGTCTACAAGAGTGAGGTCACGAGGCCCGAAGACAAGGCCGACAAGAAGAACAGGGAGGAGAGGTTCGGGTTCTACGGCGCTCTCGGAGTTCACGGCCTGGACCTCTGGCTGTGGTTCGGGGGAAGGCCGTCCTCACTCAGCGCTCAGACGACCAGAGTGTTCAGCTCGGGCCTGTCCGACCTCATATCGGCCGTGTGCCGCTTCGACAGCGGAGTTCACGGCCTGGCGGACCTCGGCTGGAGCCATCACGGATTCGTGGACAAGGACGAGCTGACGTTGTTCCTCACCGGCACGACCGGCACCATGACCGTGAACGCCGACCGCATCGAGATGTATCTCGAGAAGGAATGCGGCGGGTTTCCCTGCGGTGACTCGCTCATATACGCGTCCGAGATACCGTACCACACCGAGTTCTGGTTCACTCACAGAGGACTCTCCCACGAGATGGAGTCGTTCGCCGATTCGGTGCTTCAGGGGAAACCGCCCAGCCCATCCTGGTACGACGGCTATCTCGTGGACAGACTGGTCGAGGCGCTGGAAGAGTCGGGGCGCGACAATCGTGTGATCTCACCCGTGATCGAGGAGTCAGAATGAAGCTGCCGAAGATAATGCTGGGATCCAATCCGTTTCACGCGGTTTCCTACAGGGGTTCGGAGGAGAGAAAGGAGTTCAGGAGGAGGTTCTGCGACGTCGACAGCGTGTACAAAGTGATGGCGCGCTCGGCGGAGCTGGGCGTGACGGGGTTCCACTCCTACGCCAAGGACATGGAGATCAGGGCGATCGTGCTGCTCAGGGAGAAACTGGGTGACTCCATGACCGTCGTCTCCATCCTGCCGGACATATACGGAGCGATGACGCGCCAGGCGGGCGAGGGGACACAGGACAAGAACCTGGCCAAGATCAAGCTCCTCCTGAAGAACATGCCCAGCCTCATATCGGCCGGCGTGACGGGGAATCTTCTCCCGATGATAGACTCGATTCTCAAGACCGAGCTCAACTTCGTAAAGGTGACAAGGCCCAACTTCGTGCTCCTGCACGGCACGCTTACCGACATGGCGTGCGTCACCGGCCAGAAGAACCTGCTTCAATTGTTCAAGGACAAGGTGCTGGAGACCGGCGCGGTGCCCGGGCTGACGACTCACAATCTCGGAATGACCTGCGGGAAGGTGAAGGCCATGGGTCTGCACTTCCCGGTGATAGAGGCGCCGTTCAACCCGCGCGGCTTCATGATGCAGCCGTCGGTAGAGAGATGCCTCGAGGTGCGGAGGGAGTCGGCGGACGTCTGTTTCATAGGCAAGAAGGTGCTGGCCGGCGGCTCGGTGGCGCCCGCCGAGGGATTGACGTTCGCGTACAGGACGGCCGGCGTCCAGTGCACCGTCATCGGAATAGGAAGCGTCAGTGAGGCCGACGAAACCTTCTCCGTGGGCAAGGACGTCCTTGGCGAGGATTTCTCGGCTCAATACGACATACAGGCCGTCTGACGGCGCTGCGGAAGACCGGCCGTCGGCGAGCCGCGCTGCGACCGGGCGAATCACCGGAGGGGCCTCGACATGGAGATATCGGTGTTCGGACTCGGCTACGTGGGAACCGTAACCTCTGCCTGCCTCGCGAAGCTTGGTCACAAAGTCATAGGAGTGGACGTCAACGAATACAAGGTCGGGTGTCTCAAGCAGGGGAAGAGTCCCATCGTGGAGACCAGCCTCGAGGGCCTGATCAGGGACATGAAGGCCGCCGAGCGCCTGGACGCGACTTCCTCCGCCGAGGAGGCGGTCGGGGCGTCCACGGTGAGTCTCGTCTGTGTCGGCACTCCCTCCAGCGAGAACGGCTCCGTGGACTTCGGCTTCCTGGACAGAGTCTGCCGGGACATAGGCAGCGCGCTGGCGTCGGTGAGCCACTTCCACGTGATCATGGTGCGAAGCACCATGCTGCCCGGCACGGTGGAGCGGCGCCTGGTGCCGCTTCTGGAGGAGTCCTCGGGGAAGAAGGCCGGGGTGGATTTCGGAGTGTGCTACAACCCCGAGTTCCTTCGGGAGGGCAGCGCGGTCTCGGATTTCTTCAACCCGCCGTTCACGCTCCTCGGCGCGTCGGACGAAAGGACACTGCGCGTCGCGGAGCAGGTGTTCGCAGCCCTCAGCGCCCCGGTGGTCAGAACCTCCCCAAAAGTGTCCGAGATGGTGAAGTACGTCAACAACGCCTACCACGCGCTCAAGGTCACTTTCGCCAACGAAATCGGGAATCTGTGCAAGAGGGAAGGAATGGACGGCCACGAGGTCATGAGAATATTCTGCATGGATAGAAGACTCTCGATATCCGACCACTACCTCGAGCCCGGGTTCGCTTTCGGCGGCTCGTGTCTTCCCAAGGACGTTCGTGCCATCCTGGCCAGACTGAAGGAGCACAAACTCGAAGCCCCGGTGATAGAAGGAATAATGAGAAGCAACGAGGGCCAGGTGCGGATCGCGCAGAGGATGATAGAGGAAACCAGGAAGAAGAAGATCGGCATCCTGGGCGTCAGCTTCAAGGCCGGCACTGACGACCTGCGGGAGAGCCCGATAGTGAAGGTCATAGAGAGCCTTGTGGGAAAGGGATACGAGCTGAAGGTCTACGACGAGAACGTGGAGCTGGCGAGACTCCTCGGAGCCAACAGGCAGTTTGTTCAAGAAGAAGTGCCCTACCTGCCGTCGATAATGTGCTCGTCCATGGACGAGGTTCTGGAGTTCGCCGAAGTGGTGGTCATCGCCAACAGGGGGCCCGGCTTCAGCGGAATTGGGAAGCGTCTCAGGCGAGACCAGATAGCCATAGACCTCGTGCGGATCGTGAAGGACGGAACGGAAACAAACGGGGTGTACAGAGGAATCTGCTGGTGAGACGAACGCCGGGTTCTGCGGACGGGATGCCCGGGGCCGCTCCGCTCCGCGTGACGTTCGTGGCCTCGACCCTGGCCGTCGGCGGCACCGAAACCATGGTGCGCGAATACGCTCTGCGGATGGCCCGATCGAGGTT
>Ga0316628_100003820_pt1 | contig 11672 bp, 12 predicted proteins | sample OWC_Aug_M2_C1_D5_FD_207648 | JGI IMG/M metagenome (GOLD analysis project Ga0316628, IMG submission 207648) | Wetland soil microbial communities from Old Woman Creek delta, Ohio, United States - OWC_Aug_M2_C1_D5_C | ecosystem: Environmental > Terrestrial > Soil > Wetlands | place: USA: Ohio... | reverse complement strand
TCGGCTGTCTCGTCCGGCGGGAGAAGCATCTTGGACTTTATGTGAATCAGCGTGGCCGCCATCAGGAGAAACTCGCCGGCCACGTCCAGGTCCAGCTCCTGCATGAGCGCAAGATAGCGGAGGTACTCGTCGGTGATGGCGGCGATGGGAATGTCGAGGATGTCAAGCTGGTGCTCCCGGATCAGATGCAACAGGAGATCCAGGGGACCCTCGAACATGTCCAGCTTGACCTGAAACGTCATGGCGCCTCCGCCGTGCGGATCATACCCCGCAGGCGGGCGTAGCGCTTGGCGCCCACGCCCGACACTTGCAGGAGGTCGGCCGGACTGCGGAACGGCCCGTGCGTCTCGCGATGGGCCACGATCCGTCGGGCCAGCGCCGGCCCGACGCCGGGCAACGTTTGCAAGGCCGTCAGATCCGCCCGGTTGATGTTCAGCGTCGACGGGGGCAAGGACTCCCCAGCGGCGTCCGCCGTTGCAGCGTATCTGGCGGCCGGCCCCGGTTCCGCCGCGGCCCGCGGTGCGCGAACCTCGCGCGTTCTTTCCCCGCGCTCCGACGCGGCATCCGGGGGGGCGACCACCGAAAACGGCGGACCCGACGACATCACGCCCGACAGCGCCGTCCCGGCGAGGAGCCACACCCCGAGGCAAACCGCAGCCGCCACGTGCCCGTCCGCGCGAGAGCCGGACGGCTGACCCGGCGCTCGAAGGTCGCTCACGCATTTTCCTCGGCAGCGGGCGGCCCGGCCAACCCGAAGGCCTCGTGTAACACCCGCACCGCAAGCTCGGCATACTTGGCCTCGATCACGCACGAGACCTTGATCTCCGACGTGCTGATCATCAGGATGTTGATCTTTTCCCGTCCCAGCATCTCGAACATCTTGGCCGCCACACCGGAGTGGGTCCGCATCCCCACCCCGACGATGGAGACCTTGGCGATCTTGTCGTCTCCGATCACCTTGCCCGCCCCGATCTCTTTCGCCACGGCGCGCACGATGTCCTGCGCCCGCGCGTAATCGGTCCTGGGCACGGTGAAGGAGATGTCCGTCGACCCGTCCTGGCTCATGTTCTGGACGATCATGTCCACGACGATGTTGGCTTCGGCGACGCGACCGAACAAGGTGGCTGCGATCCCCGGCCGGTCCGCCACCCGCGTGATGGTGATCTTGGCTTCCTGCTTGTTGTAGGCGATGCCCGACACCACCACTTTCTCCATGGCTGCGTCCTCCTTCACCACCATCGTTCCCGGATTGTCGTTGAAGCTGGACCGGACGTGTACCGGCACCAGGTAGTTCTTGGCGTATTCGACGGAGCGGGTCTGCAGGACTTTCGCGCCCAGGCTGGCCATTTCCAGCATCTCGTCGTACGAGATCCGATCGAGCTTCCGCGCCTCGGGCACGATGTTGGGATCCGTGGTGTAGACGCCGTCCACGTCGGTATAGATCTCGCAGACGTCGGCCTGGAGTGCCGCCGCCATGGCCACCGCCGTGAGGTCGGAGCCGCCCCGTCCCAGGGTGGTGATTTCGTCCTCCGCGCTCACACCCTGAAAGCCCGCCACGATCACGATTTCCCCGTCGCCCAGCGCCTGCCGGACACGCTCGCTGTCGATACTCACGATGCGAGCCTTGGTGTGGACGTCGTCGGTCTGGATGCGCACTTGGCCGCCGGTGAAGCTTCGCGCGCGCTGCCCCAGTCCGTGGAGGGCCAGGGAGAGAAGGCCAATGCTGACCTGCTCGCCCGTGGCCAAGATCACATCCAGTTCCCGTTCGTTGGGCCGATCGGCCACCTTCTGGGCCAAACCGATCAACCGGTCCGTCTCCCCAGCCATGGCCGAGACGACGACGACCACATTGTGGCCGCCCGCCCGCGCCTGGGCCACCCGACGGGCGACGTTCTTGATCCGATCGACGTCCCCGACGGACGTCCCGCCGAACTTTTGGACGATCAGCGCCATGGCACACCTCACCCTGGTCCCACTACCTGTCCGAAGCCGCCTGGCGGGCCTTTTGCCCGATCTTCCCTTCCGTTCCCGCCCACAGCCGTCCGATGTTCTCCCGATGTCGCACGACAACCAGCACCACGAGTGCGCCGCTCAGCGCGAGCATCGCCGGCCTGCCATCCGCCAGCCAGACAAGCAGGGGCATCGTCGTGGTCGCCACCAACGCGGCCAGAGACGAGTACCGCGTGATCGCCGCGACGGCGACCCAGATGACGACCAGCAAACCGCCGACGCTTGGCATCGCCCCCAGTACCACCCCGAGGGTCGTGGCCACGCCCTTGCCGCCCCGAAAGCCGGCCCACACGGGGAACAGGTGCCCGAGAACCGCCGCCAGGCCCACCGCGGCCACGAGGCTGGCGCTGGCGCCCGTCCAGCGCGCCAGCCCAACCGCCAGCGCGCCCTTCCCGATATCCCCCAGGAGCGTGAGCGCTGCCGCGCGCTTCCCGACGGTTCGCAACACGTTGGTGGCGCCGATGTTCCCGCTCCCGACACGGCGCAAGTCCACGTTCCCCGTGCCGCGCGCAATCACCAGGCCGAAGGGAACGGAGCCCAACAGGTACCCCGCGGCCAGCAGGACCAGTTCAAGGAGCACGTCGTCCTCGGAAATCGCGGCCGGCGGCCAGGTGTGGGTCGTATGCGGCCGCAGAGCCGCCGCCTCGCGTCACTTCGCCAGGTCGATGGAGCGCCAGAACTTCTGGAAGTACAGCCAACCGGAGACCAGGGACAGGGCGATCGCGATGAGCAGCGCCGCCTGGCCCAGCGTCACGGCCACCGGCGGCCAGCTCAGAATCATGAGCGCCACGGCGATTACCTCGGTCGTCATGGTGACTTTGCCGAAGTCGCTGGCCTGGATGATGAGGTTCTGGGAGGCCGCAATGGCCCTGAGCCCCGTGACCGCCAGGTCGCGGCAGACGATGAGCACCACCATCCAGGCGGGCACCCGCCCGACCTGGACCAAGGAGATGAGACTGGCGGCGATCAGCAGCTTGTCCGCCACGGGATCGAGCAGCTTTCCAAGCGTCGTGACCTGCCGCGTACTGCGGGCGATCCGCCCGTCCAGCCAATCGGTCAGGACCGCCGCCAGAAACACAACCGCGGCCGTGAGGTTGTACGGCCGCGGCACCGCAATGAGGAACACCACCAGGACCGGGATCAGGAAGATCCGGACCAGGCTGAGCGCGTTGGGAAGATTCACGCCACCCTCGCCGTTCGCTTACGCCGTCGCTCCCAGATCTCGGACGACTTCCTTGACCAGCTCCACATCCAGCTTGTCCCGTTTCCGCAGGAAACCTTCCAGCAGCACGTTGTCGCAGATGGTGTTGATCAAGCGGGGGATCCCGCGGGAATCCTGCGCGATCTGATCCAGCACGGACTCCGCGAAGATCTCACGCGTCGCGCCCGCGACCTTGAGCCGGTGCCGGATATAGGCCTTGCTTGTCTCCGGGCTGAGCGAACTGAGGCGGCACTTCACCGCCACCCGCTGCGTCAGCGGAGCGTCGAGGGCCAGGAGCGCATCCAGGCTGGGCAGACCGAAGAGAATAAACGTAATCAGCTTGCTGCCCGGCACCTCGAGGTTGAGAAAACCCCGCAGCTCCTCCATCAGCTCCCGCTGTTGGAGCATGTTGGCTTCGTCGATGAGCACTACCGCCTTTCGGCCGGACTCGTGCAGTTCCATCAGGCGCTGGTAGATCTGCGTCAAGATGGCAACTTTCTCCTCGGCCACCTGGCCGATGCCGATCTGGGAAGCGATGCGTCGGAGCAGCCACTCGGCCGAGATCGCGGAGTGGATGATGACCAAGAGCGCGGATTCGTAATGCTCATCGTCCAACTGGTCCAGCATGCGGCGGGCCAGCGTCGTCTTGCCGGTCCCCACGTCCCCCACCACCACCGCGAGCCCCTTCATGGTATCGACGGCATACACGAGCCGGGCCAGCACGTCCGCATGCTTGTCCACCTCGAAGAAAAAGCGGGCATCCGGCGTGTTGGAGAACGGCTGCTCCCGCAGCTGATAGAACTGTTCATAACTCATCGAAGATCCGCCCTGGCAAGAGTCCGCATCAGATGAAGGAGATCTTTTTCTTGCGCCGCGGCTTCTCGCCGCCTGCGGCTGGCGCCGGCGGCTTGGGCAACCGAGCGCGCAGCGCCTCGAGGCGCGTTTGCACGTCGAGGAAGCGCGCCCCTTCCGACTGGAGGATTTCGAACTGCTCCAGCGCACGCGGCAGATCCCCGACCGCTTCGAACGCTGTCCCGAGGTCGTACCGCACGGCGTGATAGGCATCCGGAGGATGCCCCTCGATGGCGAGGCCGGTCTGCAGGTCTTGAATGGCCTGCTCCGGCTGTCCCTTGGCCAGGTAACAGAGCCCGACCAAATCCGCGCATTCCAGAGCGCGCTTCGGCTCGTGCGCGGTCAGGCGAAACTCCTGGATGGCTTCGTCGTAGAGCTCCATCTCCTTGTAGGCGATGCCCAGGTTGTAGTGGGTCTCGTAGTCCTTCTCGTCCAGCTGCTCCCGGACGCCCTTCTGCAGCTCCCTGAGAAGCCCATCCACGACCGGGCCGGGGGGCGGCACGGCAGCCGCCTGCTCACCCCCGTCCAATTCTTCGTCCAGCTCGGCGTCCAGGTTCACGAACCCGGCCGGTCCCTCGGCCGGCCACTCGCTGGTCACGCTGAACTGCGGGCTCATTTCCCGCGCGGTCGCGTCGGTCGCCTCCGCGGACATCGACTGGGCGCCGGCCGGCTCGCCGATGGGCGGAAGCTCCGGCGCTGTGGTTGGTTTGGGTGCCTCCGGAATTGGTGCGGCCAGCGCCGCTGCCGCACGCTCGATCTGCTCGGCGAGCACGCCAACGGTCGGATGCTCTAGGTCCCGTGACTGCATGCGGCGATGCACGGCCCGGGCTTCCTCGATCATGCCTTGTGAAAGGTAGAACTCCGCCTCCGCCACATCATCCGCCATGGTCCGGTCGCGCTCGGTGCCGGGCTCCGCCGCAGCCGCTTCCGGCTCGGCCTCGTCCCCGTCCAAGAGGGCCTGCAACTCCGTCGGCAACGTCTGGCCGTCGGCAGGCGCCGCAACGGGAGCGGCGGCCGCCGTCGGTTCCGCACCCAAGGCCGCCTCGTCCAGTTCGAGCAAGAGAGGCACGTCGGGCGGGGGAGCCTCTCCCGCGCTGTCGCCCGCGGCCTCGGGCAGGTCAATCTGGACACTCTCCGACGCGGCCGACGCCCCGGCGTCGTCCCGCTCCTGAACCGCCCCGGACGGGAACTCAAATGGGGATGCGGCACCCGCCGGCTCATTCATGGGCGCCGCCCCCACCAAGAACCGCAACAGGTCGGGGCGGTCGGGGGCCATCGACAGGCCTTCCCGGATCTCGGCCACCGCCGCCTCCTCTTGGTGGCGCTCCCGCAGGATTCGAGCAATCGCCAGCGTTTCCGCGCACGCCTCCTCGGTCTGGCGACGATCCTTGTAGATCGTTTTCAGACGCCGTCGAGCCGTAAGGTTGTCGGGGGCGATGTGCACGACTTCCAGGAGGCGCTCGCGGGCCTTTTCCTCCAAACCGTACTTCTGGTAGACGTCCGCCTCCGCCAACTGCTCGGCGACCTGACTCGAATGCGCGTCCTCTTCCGCCCGGTCAACCGCGCCCGCCTCCGCCGCAGAGGGGGAGAGGTCGAGGAGCGAGGCGGCCAAGTCCTCGGCCCCCTCCGCCAACTCGACCACCGGAACGTCCAGCAACGAGGAGTCGCCCTCCGAACCTCCTGCCGCCCCTTCCTCTGGTGGTGCCGAATCGACCTCGAGCGGCGCCAGGCCCGACCCGCCGAAGTTCGCCGAGATGTCTTCCAACTCAAGCGCCGGCCCGCCGGAAGCCCATGCGGCGTCTGCCGCCTGACCGCCCGCAGTCGCCTCTTCCAGGTCAATCGATTGGAGTTCCTGCGTCAACCACGCGGTGGTCTGGGACGTCTCATCCGAGGCTTCCTCTGTCCCGCCGGGACTTGACTCCGGCACCGGAGGGGCAACGTCCGGCGCGCCGGTGGTCATCGCGGACTCCGGCTCCTCCAAGAGCAGGGCCGCGTCCTCCGCCCCGAGCGAAAGCTCGAGAGCCTCCAGGGACGAGAGCGACAAATCCGACACTTCGACCTTAGGGCCCTTCGGGGACTCGGCGGGGAGTTCGACACTCTCGTCCCGGGATGGAGACGGCGGCGGCGCTTCCGGTTCTGGAGTGGGCGCCGGCGGCTCCAGCTCTTCCAACCGCGCCCGCGCGTTTGCATCCGACGGGTCCAGCTCGACCAGTCGGTGATAGGTCGCAACAGCCGACTCGGGCTGCCCGGCGGATTCCTGCGCCGCCGCCAGGGACCGCAAGGCAACCCCGGCCTCCTCCATACGCCCCAAGTTCTGGAGCATCGCCGCTAGGTGGGCGTGCAGAGCGACAAGCTGCGGAGCCGTCGCCACCAGTTCTCGGCAGAAGGCGATGGCCGCATTCGGGTCGCCGCTCGCCAGGCCGGCCTCGGTCACCCGCTGGCAAAGGGCAACCGCGTCTTCAGCCCGTCCGGCTTGCAGCAACGCCAGGCCGAGGGGCCGCGCGACCTCGCCTTCAGGGACGCCAAGCGCCATGGCCCGCTGCAGGGCGGAAATCGCCTCCGGCGCGCCTTTCTGCGATGCCTGTGCCTCCCCCAGGGCACGCCACGCCTTGGCGTTTTCCGGCTCGGCGCTGGTGATCTCTTTCAGGACGTCGATCGCTTCCGCGAGCTTGCCTTCACCGAGCAGTCGCGCCGCCAGGCTTGCCTTCGGCTCAGGCGCGCCAGGGGAGAGAGCACGCGCCTTCTGGAGCAGGCGCTTTGCCTCCGCCGTCTGGCCGGCGGCCTGCGCGGCCTGCGCGGCCCGCTCGTATTCCGCAGCGGCGGGCTCCCGCATCCCTTCCCGAAGCATGAGGTCCGCCAGCCTCGTGAGGACGGCGGCGTTGGTCGGATCGAATTGGCTCAAACGCTTGTATGCGTCGATCAGCTTCGGCGTTTCGCCTGCCCTGGAGAAGTGCTCGACGACCGTCGCCATCTGGATCTTGGCCTCGCCCACCAAACCCTGTTCCCAGTATAGATCGGCACACGCGAGGTAGGCTTCAGTGCGGGCGGGATCGAGCTTGGCGATTTTCTTATAAACCGCGATGGCCTTTACGGACAACCCGTCCGCCCGGTACAGCTCCCCCAGCTTGAGATATTGATCGATGGCGTCCGCCGTCTTGCCCGCCCTGGCGAACAGATCGCCCAAGTTATTGCAGACGGTTACGTCGCGCGGGTCCGCCTTCAGGATGGATTGATACTCCGCGATAGCGCGGTCCCACCTGCCTTGCTGCGTATAGGCTAGGGCGTTTTGCAGGGCTTTGCGTTTGTCGAACGCCATAGGCTGGAAATCCCTCGGATTATGAAGGCGAATCGAAGACTGAGGCTACCAAAGCGCCTCCGGAGTGTCAAGCGGTTTGCCCGGCTTGCGAACTGCTGTTGCCGCGCGGACCGCTCGAATTCGTCGTCGTGAGAACCAGATCCCAGCGCCTCCAATGAGTGATCAGCGACGCCAGGTCCAGGCGGGCGTGGCGTATCGCGTCGCGGCCAGGCGCTCCGCTTCGTGCCGCTCCCACGTCGTCAGGTCGCCTGACGCGCTCCGGATGTTCAATGCCGTCGCCCAGCCGTCCATCAGGGCCCGTTCTATGGCGGAGCGAGGGGGGACCTCCTGCAGAAGGGCCTTCAGCCATGTCACGCCCTTGGCCGGATCCTCCCGGGGCCAACTGGGAAACACTGCCTGATGCATCGCCAAATCCACGTCCAGGAGCAAGGAGCCGTGCTGGAGGATGGCGCCTCCCAGCCGCCGCTGCGCCGACCCCACGAGCTTCTTCCCCGCCGCAAGGACGGCGGGCATCCGTGGCGTTTGGAAGCACGCCTCCGCCTCCCCGGAGGCCGCCAGAGATCCGCCCGCTTTCCCGAGCGTCGCCGCAATACCCAAGCGGCGCAGACCCGCCACGAGCCCTTCGCCGATGCGGCGAAAGCTTTCCCCCACCGACAGGCGCGCCCAAGACGGGTCCAGCGGAACGCACACGCTATACGTGAGTTCATCATCGTGCAGGACGGCCCGTCCGCCGGTTGGACGACGAACGATCGGCACTCCGAGCCGGTCGCACGCCTGCCGTTCCACCGCCCCCCGGCCAACTTGCAGGCACCCCAGCGACACCGTCGGCTTGTCCCACGCGTAGAAGCGAACGGTAGGCGCTACCCGCCCCGCCTCTACGGCATGGGCGATCGCCTCGTCCAGCGCCATGTTCCGCGGGCCGTCCTGTGCCCCGTCCGACAGCACGCGCCAGATGGCGGTCCCCGAAGGATCGCCGTTGTGACCCGGCCCGCGCCCGCAACCGCCCCGCACTACTCCGCCTCCCCAAACAGGCCCTCGATGAGCGCGGCGAGCGCGTCAAGCGCCGCCGACGCGTCCGCCCCGACCGCGCGCAGCTTCAGCGTAGTTCCTTGTGCCGCGGCCAACAGCAAGAGGCCCATGATGCTCTTTCCGTTCACCGCGTGCGCGCCGGCATCGACCGTGATCTCGGACCGAAATCTCCCGGCGGTCTTGACGAACTGAGCCGAGGCTCGAGCGTGCAGGCCCAGGCGATTTCGGATCACGACGTCCCGGCTAAGGGCGAGTTCGCTCATCCTGCGGTCTGCTCCACCGGCCGTCGGAGTCGTGAACGACCGGCGCGGGCCTCAGTTGGCGGGCGCGGCGGGTTTCGCCTGCTTGGCGAGAAATTCGCTGGCCACGAGGATGTTCCGCTGACCGTACTTCGCCAGGTGGTCTGCGAGGGCGCGCAGGTCTCCCTCCTCGCGCAGGGATGGCAGCTTCATCAACATCGGCAGGTTGACCCCTGTCACGACCTCCAGCCGCCCCGCCTCTAGGTACGAAAGGACCAGGTTGGATGGCGTTCCCCCGAACAGGTCGGTGAGAATGAGGACACCGCTCCCGTCATTCACGCGCTGGAGGGCCGCCTCGATCTTCTTGCGGGCCTTGTCGATCGGCTCCGACGCGTGAACGGACACGGCCTCGACGCCGGGCGATTTCCCGACGATTTCCTGCGCCGTTCGCAGCAACTCCGTCCCGAGATCCCCGTGAGTGACGATTACGATCCCGATCATGACTTATTCTCGCTCCACGTCCCGATGTCGCACCGACGCTTCGTGGCCTGTCTCTCGCATGCGCGCGGCGAGCTCCTCCGCGAGCACGACGGAACGGTGGCGTCCTCCCGTGCAGCCAATCGCGATGGTCAGATAGGCTTTCCCCTCTCGAACATACAGGGGAAGCGCGAAAGCGAGAAAGCCCTGCATCTGGTCGAGGAACGCCCGGGACTCCGCGGCTCCCAAGACGTAATCCCTCACCCCTTGGGCCAGCCCGGTGAGGGGGCGCAGATTCTCGACGAAATGGGGATTGGGGAGGCACCTCGCGTCAAAGACCAGGTCCGCATCCACAGGCAAGCCGTACCGGTAACCGAAAGAGACCAGGGCCAGCACGGTCCGTGGAAGCACGGGCAGATCCAGAAACGAGGTCGCGAGCAACTTCCGGAACTCGTGCACCGTGAAGCTCGACGTATCGACGACGAGGTCGGCCTTCGCCTTGAGCGTGGCGAGAAGGGCTCGCTCGGCGCGGATGCCTTCGAGGGCCGATCCGGCCGGGGCCAGCGGATGCGGGCGGCGGCTTTCACTGAAACGACGCACGAGCACGTCGTCGCTGGCATCGAGGAACACCATACGCACCTGATGCCCCTCCCGCCGGAGGTCCACCAGGATATCGAAGAGCGCATCCAGGAATCGGCCCTCCCGGGCATCGATCACCAACGCGACCCGCTCGATGCGCTTCTCTGCTTGAACGCATAGCTCTGCCACCTTGGGAATCAAAGCCGCCGGCAGGTTGTCGATGCAAAAGAAACCCAGGTCCTCTAGACAGCGGCTGGCCGCACTTTTCCCGGCTCCCGACATCCCCGTCACCACAATGAAATCCACGCCGCTCATCGCCGTGCCGCCGTGTGTCGCCCGCCGCCGCATTTCCGGAACGCGAGTTCGAAAATCATGCCGCGCGCGTCGGACCGTCGCCAAGCCGAGACGCGAAGGCACGCGCCGCATGGACCCCCATGCGCTTCAGCAAGTGGTTGCGCGCCGCCACCTCCACCAAGATGGCGATGTTGCGACCCGCCGAGACAGGGATGCGCAGCATGGGAATCTCGATGCCCAGAAGGACGTACGTTCGTTCCGCCAGTCCCAGCCGTTCGTATTCCTCCTCCGGGCGCCATGCCTCCAGTTGGATCACCAACTCGATTCGCTTCCGGTCGCGGACAGCGGCAAGGCCGAACAAATCCCGGATGTTGATAATGCCCAGCCCCCGGATTTCCATGTGATGGCGGATCCGAGCCGGCCCGTGTCCCACGACTGCCTGCGATTCGTCGCGCCAAATCTCCACCACGTCATCGGCGACCAGACGATGCCCCCGCGTCACGAGATCCAACGCGCATTCGCTCTTGCCGGTCCCGCTTTCCCCCAGCAGCAGCACGCCGATCCCACTCACGTCCACCAACACCCCGTGGAGGCTGGATGCGGCCGGATCACCCGCCGGGTCCATACGACTCACCCTTCGGGCTCGATGAGGCCGTAGTGTCCATCCCGGCGGCGGTAGACGACGTTCACTTCGTCCGTGCGCGCGTTCCGAAACACGTAGAAACTGTGCCCCAAAAGGTCCATCTGCAGGACGGCCTCCTCCACTTCCGCCGGCTTGACGGCAAAGCGTTTCGTCTTGACCACTCGCGGGGCCTCCGAGGCGCCCGCGCTCGAGGCGCTTTGCCGATCCTCGCGATGAACGGGCCGATCCATGTGAGCGACGATCCGCTCCTTGTGCCGGAGGATCTGCCGCTCCAATTTTTCCGCCACCAGGTCGATAGAGGAGTACATATCGTCGGTGCTCTCCTCCGCGCGGACGGTCAGGTCCCGCACCCGCAGAGTCACCTCGGCGATCTGCCGGTGTTTTTCCACCGAGAGCACGACATGGCCGGAGCCGATCCCTTCGAGGTATCTGCCCATCCGCTGGACCTTCTCCTCCGCGTACGTGCGGAGAGCATCGGTGACCTCCAGGTTTCGCCCTTTCACGGAGAGTTGCATCGTCGGACTCCTTCCCGTGACTACGCGGACCTCAGAAAACGACGCGCCCTGCGGGACCGGCCGGGCTCAGTATCGCTTACGTCGACTGGAGGAGGGAATCTTGAGTTGGCTGCGGTACTTGGCCACGGTTCGCCGGGCAATTTCGATGGCATGGTCGCGTCGCAGCACCTCCACAATCCGCTGATCCGAGAGGGGACGGCCGCTATCCTCCACCGTCAGCAGCTTGTGGATGAGATCCTTGACCTTCAGCGAGGAAACGCTGTCCCCTCCCTGCGTGCTGGGAACGCCTCGGTGGAAGAAATACTTCAGCTCGAAAAGCCCTTGGGGGGTCTGGACGTACTTGTTGGTCGTCACGCGGCTGACCGTGGACTCGTGCATGCTGATGTCCTCGGCCACCTCTTTCAGGGTCAACGGCTTGAGCGCGGTGATCCCTCGCTCCAAAAAATCCCGCTGGAACTTCACGAGGCTCGTCGCCACCTTGAAGAGGGTTCGCTGGCGCTGCTCGATGCTGCGAATC
>Ga0316628_100003819_pt1 | contig 11674 bp, 13 predicted proteins | sample OWC_Aug_M2_C1_D5_FD_207648 | JGI IMG/M metagenome (GOLD analysis project Ga0316628, IMG submission 207648) | Wetland soil microbial communities from Old Woman Creek delta, Ohio, United States - OWC_Aug_M2_C1_D5_C | ecosystem: Environmental > Terrestrial > Soil > Wetlands | place: USA: Ohio... | reverse complement strand
AGTAAAGAAGAACGCCAGGTGATGAGCCTGAACTCCACCACCCGGCGTGCGCATCACGCCCTGCATTACGCTACTGCAGCATGTCGCTCATGGGCGCGGCGCTTCCCGCGCTGCCGATGTTGCCGTCAATTCCCAAGTACGTGGTGATCGTTTTGAGGAGGTTCTGATGCTGGTACAGCGTCGTGCTCTGGAACCCCTTCTTCGCCAGCGGTCCAATCACGACTGCGGCAACCCGGCCACCACCGTGAGTAGCGTCGCTGGTGCTAGCTTCGTCAAACACAATCACCAGCAAACCGTTCTTCTGAAACGAAGGATTGCTGAGCAGCGGCGCAATGTTGGTTTTCAGCCAGGTATCGGCTTGGGTCAACGTGCCGTCATGGGCGTCGTTCTGCAGGTTGGGAGCAACGAACGAAAAGTCCGGAAGCTGGTTGTTACTCAGATCAGCCGCAAACTGAGTGAAAGGCACCAGATTCAGCTTTTGCGCGCTGCTGTTCACCACGTCTGAAAAGAAAGACAGTGGATTGTGCTTGCGCGCATAGAGCCCGGTGTCTCCGCCGGTGTATCCCACCGAGGGGATGCTTTCCGCATAAGACTTCCAGGTCTTTCCTCCGGTGAGCAGGTGGCGCACCAGATTATCGGCGCTGACCGTGCTTGAGTAAGCGTCGTTGTTGGTGATGATCTGGCCGGCAGTCATCATGAAGTAATTACCGATGGAAGGATGCGTGTTGGCGTAGTACTGCGTGGCCAAGCCATACTGCGCGGCCAGGCTGTTCAGGTACGGCATGGCTGAGCTGCCGATCACACTCGAGTAACCGTGATTCTCTTCCACTACCACAACCACTGAACCACGCTGCAATCCGGGTGCAGGCGTGGGCGTAGGCGATGGAGTGGGGGACGGAGACGGGGACGGGGACCGCGCCGGAGTGGGCGACGGCGTTGGAGACGGAGGCACGGGCGTCGGACTCGGGCTGGGCGACCCGGAGGCCGTCGGGCCGGATGTGGCTGGCGAAGACGACCCTGACGTACTGTTTGTGATACCGCAACCCGCCAGCAGTAACAAAGCACAAGTAATGCCCGACAAGACGAAAACGTTGAAGCCGAGCCGGAAAGTGCGATCCATAGTGTTCCTCCAAAGGAGAACTGGAAGGTTATGGGCGCATCTACTCTGGTTGTATCCGGCTCACACCTATTTGCTGGGGGAAAGACCCGTAACCCCCTTAGAGGGCTTTTCCAGCAGCTCGGGGAGACCTCTTACTTTTGGGTCGTCGCGTTCAGCACTGGCCACAATCAACACCGCGCAGGCTCTTGCTAGCCGACGCAAGGTTTTCTTTACGAGTCTATGTTTCGTATCTCAACAATGCCGCTTCAGCCCCAGCGATGTGGCTCACAATCGTTCCGCCGGGGGACGGCAAATTACTTGCCTGAACTCAGCGCGACCTCGGCATGGCGAAAGCAGCCGACCAGGTGATCGTTTACCATGCCCACGGCCTGCATGAATGCGTAACAGATGGTTGGCCCCACGAACCTGAATCCTCGCCGCAGCAGGTCCTTGCTCATGTTGTCCGACGCCGGCGTGCGCGCCGGGACCTGCGCCGCAGACCGGCGAGCATTCGTGACGGGCCGCCCGCCTACGAATTGCCAGATGTACGTATCGAAGCTGGGGAATTCCTGTTGCACCGCCAGATACGCCCGCGCGTTCTCTATCGCTGCCGCAATCTTCAGCCGGTTGCGCACGATGCCCGCATCACCCAGCAACTCTTTGACCTTGCGCTCGTCGTAGCGAGCAACGCGATCGGGGTGAAATTCGCTGAACGCCCGGCGATAGGCTTCCCTCTTGGCCAGTATGGTTGACCAGCTCAATCCTGCCTGCGCGCCTTCCAGGATCAGAAATTCGAAGAGCACGCGATCGTCGTGCTGGGGCACGCCCCACTCCTCATCGTGGTAGGCGATTTCCAATTCATTTCGGGCCCAGGAACAGCGTTTCTTGTCGTTCAACAGTCAGTACCCTCCCAGTGAACTTAACCGCACAATATCATTACTATCGGAGCGATCAGAACAACTCACGCCGTTCTCTGCTCCTTCAGTCCCAACCGCTCCATCATTTGTTGCCGGATCAAGAATTTCTGGATCTTCCCTGTCACCGTCATGGGAAACTCCGTGACGAAGCAGACATAGCGCGGGACTTTGTAGTGGGCGATCTGGCCCTGGCAGAAGTCGCGCACCTCCTGCTCCGTCATGGATTCTCCGGCGCGCAGCTTGATCCAGGCGCAGAGTTCCTCGCCGTATTTTTCATCGGGCAGGCCCACCACCTGCGCGGCTTCAATCTTGGGATGGCGAAACAGGAATTCTTCCACCTCGCGGGGATAGACGTTTTCTCCGCCACGGATCACCATATCTTTAATTCTTCCGACGATGTTGCAATAGCCCTCGTCGTCCAGCGTAGCCAGGTCGCCGGTGTGCATCCAGCCGGCAGCATCAATGGCCTCGGCGGTTTGCCCGGGATCGTCCCAATAGCCCCGCATCACCGAGTAGCCACGCGTGAGCAGTTCGCCCGCTGTCCCGCGCGGGACTACGCGGCCCTCGCCGTCCACGATCTTCACTTCCAGGTGCGGCTGGATGCGGCCAACGGTGGAGACGCGCCGATCAATGGGATCGTCCATGGCCGATTGAAAGCTCACCGGGCTGGTCTCAGTCATGCCGTAAGCGATGGTGATGTCGCGCATATGCATCGAGTCCATCACGCGGCGCATGACCTCGATGGGACAAGGTGACCCGGCCATGATGCCTGCGCGAAGAGTGGTGAGATCAAAGCGCTTGAATTCCGGGTGCTCCATTTCGGCGATGAACATGGTGGGAACGCCGTGCAGCGCGGTACATCGCTCGGCTTGCACCGTCTCAAGCACCGCCAGCGGCTCAAACCCGGCGCTGGGAAAAACCATGGTTGCGCCTTGGGTGACGCAGGCCAGCGTGGACATGACCATCCCGAAACAGTGATAGAGCGGCACCGGGATGCACAGTCGATCGCCCTCGCGCAGCCCCATGGCCTCAGCAACAAAGAAGGCGTTGTTGAGAAGGTTGTGGTGCGTAAGCGTTGCGCCTTTGGGAGCGCCAGTGGTGCCGCTGGTGAACTGTATGTTGATGGGATCGTCAAACTGAAGTTGCGCGCCCAACTCTTCCAGCCGCTCGCGTTCTTTGGGACCGCCGGCGCGTTGAACATCGCTGAAGCTCAGCATGCCCGCCTCGATCCCCTCGCCCAGATGAATTACCGAGCGCAGGTCCGGCAGCCGTGGCGCGCGCAGCCGACCCGGCTTGGTACTTGCAATTTCGGGCGCCAGCGTGCGCAGCATGCTCAGATAGTCGCTGCTTTTGAAAGAAGGCGCCAGGATGAGCGCTTTGCATCCTGACTTGCGCAATGCGTGCTCGAGTTCGCTGGTGCGATACGCAGGATTCACAGTGACCAGAATCAACCCAGCCCGAGCACTGGCAAATTGCGTGAGCACCCACTCCGCGCAGTTCGGCGCCCAGATGCCGATGCGATCGCCCGGCTTGAGCCCCAGCGCGAGCAGCCCGGCGGCCAGTTCATCCACGCGCTGCTTGAGGTCAGCATAGCTCCAGCGAACGTTTTGGTGGCGCACCACCAGCGCTTCCTGCTGAGGCCAGCGTTCCGCCGCCCCGCGAAAGTGCGCGCCGATGGTTTCGCCGAGCAGCGGTATGCTGCTGACACCGCAAACATAGCTTGGAAGTGGCATCCGGATTCCCGCCCTTTATTTCTGAACTGCGGTGAACAGTGTAACCCGGGCATGCACGAAGCTGGGGTAGGTGCCCATGGATTGCTTGATCGGCTTCCACCCCTAATTGGGAATGGAGAACGAATCGAAAAACTGCTGTTGGAAGGAAGGTGTCGCTCCCTTCCTGTGGAGCACCAGCAATTGGTAAACGCGTGGTTTTACATATACGAACCGTCCGTCGATGAGGGTATTCTCTCCAACACCGATGATCACGGCCTTCGCTGGTCTACCTCTCATGGTCAGTGACTTCTGATCGAGGAGTTTGCCGCCGACGTTATCAAGAGTTCCACCTATCGCGCTGTCGATTGCATCACTTGTTTTGAGGTCAGCAGGAGGCGGCGTGAGATGGACGTAAGACAGCATGAAGTTCGACGCCGGGGTCTCGAAGGAATAAGAGTGTGCCTCGACGTGAATCGGGCCAGAGTCTGAAATATTCTGTTCGTGGCGAGGCTCGCCGGGAAAACTTATCTCAAAGGTCTTGTCGGGCGCGATCAGCCTGAAAGACCGCTGGGCTGAAGCAGCTAGAACCATCATTAATAACAGAATTGTGGAGATGGCTGCTCGTGTCATGCCCATCACTATATGCTGGAAGCGGCCTGAGTTCCACGGTTTTAAGCTCTAGCCGTTTCAACAGTCGTCGGCGGGATGGCCATTTCAACGATAGAATGCCTCTGCTCGGCGCGGCCGGTAAACTAAACATGCAAAACTGGCTTGACCAACATCCAACCGCCCTCTGGGTCATCTTTCCCGTTTACTTCTTAACTCTGTGGCTTCTCGTATCTGCAATTATCAGCTACATCGGTGGCTGGACCACGCTGGCGAAACGATTCCGGCTGAAGCAGCCGTTCGCCGGGACACGATTCGCTTGGCAAAGCGGTCAAATGCGTTGGCTTACCGGCTATGGCAGCTGCCTGACTTTGGGCGTTTGTCCAGAAGGCCTGTATCTCGCAACAATGCCTTTATTCAGGTTCAGGCATCCATCGCTACTGATTCCATGGACGGAAGTCGCAATCGTGCGGCGGCGCATACTATTCTTCCAGTTTGTGCGGTTTGGCCTGGGGCGCGAACTCGATATTCCACTATACGTGAGAGAAAGTTTGGCTGACAGACTAAGACGTGCCGTGGGAGACCGTTGGCCAACCGAGCAGGTTGGATAGCGTGCTGGAAGTGGACGTTGACAAGCTATCTACTTCTGCGCCATAAATCTTTCATGAATTCAGCGCTGCTGATTTCCCTTACGTTGTTGGTCCCCGCCCTGCTGCAGGACACGACCAAGCCCCGTTCCGAGCACCCGCCACAAATTGCCGAGCTGGTTGCGAAACTGCCGGAATGCAGCAGTCTGCGCCGACAACTTGAGCAAGGAAGGTTCGGCGACGGAGTCGAGAAGCCGTACATGCGACCGATGCTCGATCACGGAGTGCAACGCGCTTACTTTGAAGTTGAAGGGGTGTGGCGACACGGACGCCCTGAAGACGTCCGTATCGTGCGCCGGCTTTACTACAAGCAGCTCGACGGACCTCATGCGCAGATTACGGACGTGGCAACGCTGAAGGAGATTGGAAGCAGTGGGCTGGAAGAGATGCTTGATCAGGCTGTGCTGGCACGGGTGAAAGCAGCGGTGCTGCACGCCGGGATTGACCGATGGGCCGGATTGGGCCGGATCAATTACTGGCAATGGCAGCTCAGCGGGAGCAAGATTTCTGGAGCTATCGACCTGTTTGCAAGCGGGTGGCTGTCTCCGTCCCGTCCAGATTGGATGTTGCCTGGCACGTATCGGGACAGCGTTGCGAATGCTGCATCGGTGGGAGATGTAATAGACCTCTCAAGACTTCTCAGTGCACGCAAGTATGCCCAGCCAGAGCTGAAGAGCGCACTAAACTCAGCAGTAATGTCGCTCTGGGACAATACCGCTGCCATCGAGCTGCTGATCAGGGCCGGGGCTGATGTGAATGCCACGTTGAGCGAAGGTACAACACCTCTGATGCTGGCTTATGAGTCATCCTGCAATATTCCTGTCCTGCTTGAGCATGGCGCTCGGGTGGACGCCCGAAACAAATGGGGCAAGACCGCTTTGGACTTTGCGCGAGAAAGGCACGATGCCGTTGCAGAACGCCTTCTTGAGGCGGCCGCAGCAACACCGTAGACGATCGCTACGAGCTGTCAATCGAACTGTTGATTTCCACCTCCCAAAGGGTATTCAATTGGGAAGAGCGCGCGGAGGTCATTCATGAACCGCAGAGACTTTCTCAAGAACGCCTCGACTGTGGGCGGCACGATACTTATAGCCCCTTCCCTTCTAAAGTCGCTGGATCTCAGCGCTGCTTCCACGACCGCCCGCGTGGCCTTCGTAAAGACCACCGACCGCACAGCCGGAGTCGCTCGCGCCATCGATCTGCTGGAAACGGCGAAACTCGGCGGCAAAGACCTGTTTCTCAAGCCCAACTTCAACAGCTCCGATCCCACGCCGGGTTCCACCAGCACGGACACTTTGGCCGCGCTGGTGAAGAAGCTGAAAGCCATGGGCGCCGGGCCGCTGGCCATCGGCGACCGCAGCGGCATGGGCAACACCCGCGAAGTCATGGACCAGAAGCATGCCTTCACCCTGGGCAAGGAACTGGGCGCCAAAATTGTAGTCTTCGACGATCTCAAGGCGGACGACTGGGAGTTGATCAAGCAGTCCGACTCGCACTGGCAGCAGGGCTTCGCCGTGCCCAAAGTCATGCGCCAGGCCGGAGGCGTGGTCCAAACCTGCTGTCTGAAGACGCATCGTTTCGGCGGACACTTCACCTTGTCGCTGAAGAACTCAGTCGGCCTGGCGGCAAAATATGTCCCGGGAAACGGCTACAACTTCATGCGCGAGCTGCATTCCTCGCCCAACCAGCGGCGCATGATCGCCGAGATCAACGCGGCGTATCGCCCTGACCTTATCGTGCTCGATGGCATACAGGCCTTCGTCACCGGCGGCCCCGACCAGGGCAAGCTGGTGAACTCCAGTGTGGTCCTTGCCGGAACGGATCGAATCGCCATCGACGCCGTGGGCGTTGCCCTGTTGCGCTATTACGGGACCACGGAAGAGGTCAGCCGGGGAGCGATCTTCGAGCAAGAGCAGATTGCCCGCGCCGTGCAACTTGGAATCGGCGTCAGCAGCCCGAAGCAGATTGAGCTGGTTACCGGCGATCCCGAAAGCGCGGAATACGCAAAGAAGATACGCGAGATCCTCGACGGAAGCCCGGGAGCCAAAGCGGCTTAACTTTCAGCGCAACACATACGGCACGATAAAGCGGGCGCATAGTACCGCTAACAGCACGATGCCGGCGACCACGCCGATCCATACAAAGAAAATCAGCCGCTCTTTTTCTTTTGCTGGCGCGGTGATTCCCACCATGTAATGGAACAGGCGCATCATGGCGAGCAGAGACTTCATGCGGGGAGCGGTCTTTGATCATTCTATGCCGCGCGGGCTCATTCCGCTGATCATGAGCAGAACTGGGCTTGAGCAGGCGGGGCGACTGCCGAAAAATGGAAAAGGCGGCGCAATGGCCGCCTTTTTCAAACTCGTTCGGATTTACAGCACCTTTACGTTCTCTGCCTGCCAGCCCTTTTTACCTTTAGTTACGGTAAATTCAACCGCCTGGCCCTCTTCCAGGCTGCGGTATCCGCTGCTCTGGATCGCGGAGAAGTGCACAAAGACATCTTCCCCATTCTGACGAGAGATAAACCCGAAGCCCTTGGCGGCGTTGAACCACTTCACAGTTCCTTGTTCCATTGCTTTTCTTTTCCTGAGTGTTGATTTGACGCTGAATGAATTATCGAGTGTTCGGCAGGTGCAGACAAAAGCGCTTGCAGAAGATCCAACAGTTCAATTTCTAACGCAGCATAAGGATAGCACAAGTTGCTCGCCAGAGCCGGACCATGAGACTGGGAGAAGCAGACGGCTCATACTACCAGTTTGCAATACCGAAAAATCCCTTCTGAACTTTTTCCGTAGATCAGACCACAGCTCCGCGCCAAGCGCTCCAATGGCGTATTCCGGTGGCATCAGGGTTCCAGCACAATCAGCAGATTCTCTGGCTTTTCCACGGATTGCGCGTCATGGCAGAAAACGCCCGCATCCAAATAAGCAAGCACGAGGAAAGCCAACATGTTATTCCGCACCGCTCTTGCCGCCGGTCTCTGCATTTTCGCCTTTTCCCTCAGCGCCCAAGACAATAAGAAAACCGCAACCAACCCACAACAATGTCCCGCGGGAACCGCTTGCTCGAACTTGCATGCGGGCGGCTACCCCACGCTGGCCACGCGCCCGGGAGCCGTCAAATGGCAGATTGAGGATTTCACGCCCACCGATTCCTCCATCTCCTGTGCCGTTGTGAAATATGACATGGACGAGTTCATGCCCATCCTGCACCTTCTCTGTCCCGGCCCTCAGGTTTTTGCCCCGCTGCGCGTCCACCTTACGCTCACCTGGAAGACGCCGGACGAGGTCCCTGAATCGATGCAGAATATGCTGGTGGACGCAGCCAGCAACAGCACGGTGAGATTCAAGTCCAGGCCCGGTGAATCGAGGGTTGAACTCACGCTGCGCGACGCGGAAGAGAAGCAGTCGCTGAAGGAATGGGTGAAATTTACCAAGGTCAATGTGGGTCTTGTAGCGCCGCCCCAATAGACCTGCGGTTGCGGCCGCAAGAGCGGGCCGCTGTGGACTATTTTCGAGTCTTATCGCGGAGCATGGCCTCGACGTCATCGGGATGGACAGCGTGGAGCAGCGCGTCTTCGCGGCCAATGTGGCCCTGGTGCACCAGATCCACCAGCGACTCTTCCAGGCTGAATGATCCCAGCTTCTTCGTAATCGTGATTTCCTGATGAAGATGCTGCAGCGCGTTACGGCGAATGTGCTGGCGCGCACCGTAGCCGGCCACCAGCAACTCCGCCGCAGGAAGACGCCCGCCATTTCTGGCCGGCACAAGAATCTGCGTGAGGACCGCTGATAGCGCCATGGCAAGCTCCTGGCGGATGGTGTTCTGCCGTTCCACGGGAAATGAATCCGAGATGCGGCTGATGGTGGAAGCCATGTCCGTTGTGTGCAGCGTGGAAAGCACCAGGTGGCCGGTTTCAGCCGCGCTCACGGCGATGCGCATGGTTTCCGGGTCGCGCATTTCGCCCACAACAATAATGTCCGGCGCCTGGCGCAGCGCGGCGCGCAACGCGGTGGGAAAATCCGGAGCGTCGGCGCCGATTTCCACCTGCTCAACCACGCTGCGCAGATTGGGATGTTCATACTCAACCGGATCTTCGATGGTGAGGATGTGGCGGGCCTCGCGGCGGTTGATCTCATGGACCAGAGCGGCGAGAGTGGTGGTCTTTCCCGAACCCGCTGGTCCGCCGATCAGGACCAGTCCGCGCGGCATCCGGCTCAAGGCCTCAACTTGCGCGGGCAGATGCAGTTCGCGGACCGTCGGGATTTTTGACGGCAAGGCGCGGATGGCAGCGGCAGCGCGTCCGCGTTCCCGGTGCAGATTGATGCGGAACCGGCCCAGTCCCGGCAGGCGATACGAGGAATCCGCAATCTGGGCTTCGCGGTACTGCCGTGAAGCATGCGGCGTCAAAGCGCCCATCACCGCAGCCTCGATCTCCTCACCTTCCAACGGCCGGCTCTCCAGGCTCACCACTTCGCCTTTGACACGAAGGCAGGAGGGCGCGCCGTGAACAAGCAGCAGATCACTGCCGCCACGCTCCACCAGCACGGCGAGCCACTGGTTGAGGCGCGAGTTGGACTCCGAACCTGGCCGTCTCGCCTCGGATTCTTCCGTATCGCGAACCAGTTCGATCTTGGGCAGTTCGTCCATGTCAAGACTCTTCCTGAGGGTAACACGGCGTTGAAGGCCGCACCCCCGGCATACGCCAAGAACGCTGCCAGCAGTTTTTCTTGAATGAAAAGGCCGGGCGCCCCATGCCCGGCCTCCTCGCCCATACTGCCGGCGAGGAAAATCGTTTCTTGGTCACTAGCGTGCTTTGGCCACAGCTACCGCGTGCCACCCGGACCGAATGCGCAACTCGGCCGCTTTGGACGCGCGGAGACAGCACTCAAGCGCGCGGTGCAACGATCCTGAACCTGCGCCTCCCGCGGCCCGGGCGGAGGCGGCTGCTATTGGCTGCGCACCGGCACGCGCGACAGCGCTTTTTGAATGACAAATTGAGATTGAAAAATCACAGCCCGGGATTGGTGTGGCTGCGCGGTTTCACACCGAGCCGTGACACCCGGCCCTGCCGGGTGATGCTCTTAACAGAGCAAAGGGACAAGGAGTTGAGGAGAACCCTTTTCAAATTGCGCCCGCGTATACGCGGTCTCGGCCAGGCCGTAAGTCTTGTGCTCCACCGTTGAGAAGACCGCCAAGAAGTCTGCAGCACGCGATCTCACATCAAACGTGGAGCGAGGGGGATGCGCAACAAATTTCAGTTCGACGGTGACCGGCGGGACTTCATCCTGATCGTCATTGTCATAGGAGATGGAGACGAGATTGGCGGCAGCGACAAGCAACAACATTGCTCCAAGCACCGTCCGGCATACCAATCTATTCCAATACGATCTCATCCTGGCTGTTTCACCCTTATCCGACCTGGCGGCGCCCAGCGCAAATCCCGCCCGCGATCACAGGATTATACAACCGAATGCAATGCGCGACGCCGCGAAATCAACAGCCATCTCTCCCACCCCATTGCGCGAAAACCGCGTCCCTGGGAACGCGCTCACAGGTGAAAGGAGACGCCGCAGAGGCGCCGCGTGCAGGACAGGGCCGTTAGACCAGGAACCTCACTGCGGTGTCAGCAGGAAGACTCGCGTGGGCCCGGAATGGACGTGGCTGTCCATGCGCGCTTCCTGGTGACGAGTAACGTCTGGGCTGCGCAGGCCAAAGGCGACGATCTCCCCTTTGTCATTAATGGAGAAGGCGCCAGAGAGGACCACATTGCTGGGCAGACCAGTGACCACACTGTTGAGGTCAATGATGCCGGCGTTGTGCGTCCAGACGAAGGCACGCGCGCCCAGGGAACTATCCGACTCGCCTACCACCTGGCCTTGGTTGTTGACGCCAAATGCCTCACTGTAAGCGCCGCCATTCAGCGTGGGGATGGCCTCCATACCGCCGGCCGTGCTCCAGAAAAAAGCGCGGGTGCCGCCGCTGCCCTGCGATGCGCCCACCGCCATGCCACTGTCGTTGACGTGGCCGGCACGGCTGTCGGAGTCGCCGGGGAGCGTGCCCAGGTCCTGCATGGTCCCGCTGGTCCAGAGAAAAGCATGGGTGTGGCCGTCCGCGGTGTCAGCCATGCCCGCCACCTGGCCCAGATTGTTGATGCTGCGGGCTTCACTCGCCGGACCGCCCAGCGTACCCAGGTCCTGGATTGAACCGCCGCTGAAGATCACCGCGTGCGTCCCGGAAGAGCCGGCAATCTGCCCCTGATTATTGACTCCATACGCCTGGCTGGCGTCCGTTCCTGCCAACGTGCCCAGGTCCTTCATGCCTCCGGCCGCAGTCCAGGAGAAGGCGTGCATCTGTGTGGCGGTATTGGACGTGCCAACCGCCAGCCCGGAGTCATTCACGGCGAAGGCGGAGCTGAAATCGCCGCCGGCAAGCGTTCCCAGGTCGCGCATCCCACCCTGCTTCTGCCAGAAGAAGGCGTGCGTGTCCTCACCGTGGGGATGGCCAGTGCCGCCCACGGCTTGCTCATTGGCGTTGATGCCGTGGATGCGGGCGCTGCCATGGCGCACCGCGCCAAGATCGGTCGCCGTGTACGTCTGGGCTCGCGCAGCCAGACACAAGAGCGAAGCAACCGTGACGATCATGATCAGTTTGGCCTTGGTATCGCGCATGCTCTGTTGCCTCCGCTAGAAA
>Ga0316628_100003818_pt1 | contig 11674 bp, 12 predicted proteins | sample OWC_Aug_M2_C1_D5_FD_207648 | JGI IMG/M metagenome (GOLD analysis project Ga0316628, IMG submission 207648) | Wetland soil microbial communities from Old Woman Creek delta, Ohio, United States - OWC_Aug_M2_C1_D5_C | ecosystem: Environmental > Terrestrial > Soil > Wetlands | place: USA: Ohio... | reverse complement strand
GGCATCAAGCCGCTGCCAAGGATGCCCTCGACACTCTCTTCCCGCGAGGCCGCGCCACCCCCGAGCAGGCCCGCCTTACCCATCTGCTCGGAACCAACCGCCATGGCGACATCGTACTCGCCCGAACCAACCGCGAAGTAGGCCTCCCGAAACGCTGTCGATCCCGTGGCACAAGCATTCGACACGTTGATCACCGGGATCCCGGTCTGGCCGATCTGCTGCAAAAGCCGCTGGCCGACCATGGCGTTGGCCTGGAACAAATTGCCGGACGCGAGCAGCTGAACGTCTTTGATCGTCATGCCAGCGTCCTTCAACGCGAGCAGCGCCGCCTCGGCCGCCAGTTGCGGTACGTCCCTGTCGGGATAGCGCCCGAATTTGATCATTCCGACGCCGAGCACGTACACGTCTCTCATGAAAAGCCTCCTATGCGCCCGCTCCAATCGCCGACGGATCAGCTGCCGTTCGCCGGACGAAAGAAAAAGGCGATCACGTCATTGCCCTGCTTATCCTCTCGCACCTTCCGGGTGACCATCTCGACGGACATCCCAAAGGGGATCTTGGCCGGGTCGGGTTCCACATCCACGATATTGCAGCGCACGCTGACCCCTTCAGGCAGGTCGACGATGGCAGCGACGTAAGGCGTCGGGATGCCGGGAGCAGACTGGTACACGATCGAGTACACCCACAGGCTACCCTTCGTGCTCAGCGCGATCTCGGTGAACTCACCGGGAGTGCCGCACTTCGAGCAAGCCACTCGGTTGCCGATATAGACGGCGCCGCAGCGGCCACATTTCTTGCCGACCAGGTGAGGCCGGTCACCGAGCTTCAAGAACGGCACGATCGGCCGCACCTTCTTATCACCCGTCGCTTGCGTTGCCTCCGCCATGGAATTTTCGCGCCTCCTTCAAGCCGGAATGGACGTCTCGCGGAACCGCCCGTGACGTCGAAAATCTCACCAGTTTGTTGCCAGGTCAAGGAGCGACCGGCGTACGGGAGTCTCAGCCCGCCCAAAGCCCCGCGAGGACGCCGAGGAGCAGGTATACGACGAAGCCGAGGCCCGCGATCACCGCAGCGCGGCCGCGCGAAACACCGAACGCCGCCCGCGTCGCGACCACGGCCGCCGCCAGCAGCCAGAACCATACGACGATACGAACGACGACTCCGACCACCGGCAAAACACCCAGGAGATTCACCACGGCCGGGATGTCGGCAAAACCAAGACAGCAGGCGACCGTGCGAAACGAGGTCGCTCCGGCCCTCATGAGGCGAGCACCGATCACGTAGACGATGACGCTGAACAGCAACCAGCCCACGACGCTGACGACGATTCCAACCAACGCTCCAACCAAGCCGCGAAGAAACGGGATGGCCAGCCCGTTCACGATGCCGGCCAGAAGCACGACGCCAATCGCCTGCGAGAGAGCAGTCCCGTCGTTCGCGACCTCCTCGTACACGCTGCGGTCGAGGATGAGAGCGCGGATGAGCCGCTCCATGACCTGGGCGCGGGTCGCGAAATCGTATGATCCGTCCGGAATCGCCACCTCGCCCCTTTAGCGGCGCTCGATCGCGGCTTCAACCGCGCCGGCGGAAGATGGCACAATCGCCGTCCTCGTACACGCGCTCCATCTCCGGATCCGCACCGAGGGCGGCGAGAAACCGATCGTGCGAGTGATCGCTGAGCACCACCTGCGCATCGAAGCGCGGCAAGAAACGCGACGGCGGCGTGACCTCTCCACGGCCCAGTTCCTGATAGAGACGATACAGTGCGGCGTCACGCTGGGCGAGGTAGCTCGGATCGAGGCCGACCACGTACCGGTTGTGCTGGTCGTGGAAGAAGAGCAACGGGAAGTCGTCCCAGTTGGGGGTGAAGACGATGGCGCCGGGGGCCGTATGCTCGACCAGCCAAGCGGCGCCACCGGCGTAGCGATCCGGGCTGGGTCGGCGGCGTAGCTGCCGGACCGTCACAAACGTGCTGACGCCGAAGGCCGCGAGCAAGACGGCCGCCAAGGCCCGGCGCCGGGAGACTGACATCCGCCGGACGCCGGCATCGGCCCACCGGTGCAGTGCCATCGCCACGGCAATCCCGATGAACGGGGCGGCATACTCGATGAAGCGACGCGACCTCCATACCAGGACGAAGAACACCGCCGCGATCATCAGCCAAGCTACGGTCGGTTCGTCGAGCTGCCGGCGGGCACGGAAGGTGAGGATGGCCGCGGTAGCGAGAACCGCCACCGCCCCGCCCCAACCCAGCCACTGCGCCACCGGATAGGGGTACCATTCCGTACCCAGGTGGATCTCGGTGCCGATCTCGACCTTGCCGAGATAGTGATGCACGATGAACCAGAGGTTGTTCGGAAAGTAGGGGTTGAGCAGCAACCCCACTGCCGCCCCCAGCAGCGGATAGAGCACGGCTCGCCATTCCAACCGGCCCTCCAGAAGCGCCATCGACAGGCCCACCAACGCCGCAATCATCAACAGCAAGGGGAAGGCGTCGTACAGCCACGTGTACAGGGTCGCCAACGGCAACAGCCAGGTAAATCGCCGCGACAGCAAGAGCTCGATCGCCAAGAGCAGCATCACCAGCGACACCGCCTGAACCCGTGGCATCTCCATCCGGTAGAGGAAGTCCGGCGCCAGCGCCATCATCGCCAGCAGCCACCAACCCGCCCGCTCCACACCGCGCCGCACCATCGCCGCATACACGGCGGCCAGCGCAGCCGCGCCAAACAGCGCGCTGGCCCACTTGGTTCCGCTCACCACACCGAGGCTGGTGAACGGCGCCAGCAGAACATGGAACAACATGTGATGGTCGTAGTAACGATCGGCCGACAAAATCGTGAGCGGCAGCCACGGAAACGCCGGCGGGAAACCCAACAGCCCGTCTTGCCGGACCAGACTGGCATAACGCGCATGAAAATAACCGTCGACGGAGCCAAGAGACGAGGTCGAGAACTGCAGGGCGAGCGAGAAACCAAGCAGGATCACAACCACGAGCAAGTGACCCGACCAGGTCGCTTCACTCCTGCCGCCACGCACCCACATTCGCGCTCCATACCGTCCCCACCCGCGACAGGCAACGCGGCGCAAGCGCGCCGGGGTTGACGAGCGCGGCCGATCCCCGGCCCCCCAGCGACGGAGAGCAACGCAGAGCGGCGATTTATTCTGGTCAGGGACGAGTTCGTTGGTATCCGATTGTCACCCGACGGCCTGCTAGCGTTCACGCTCGGGAGCACACCGTAGATGGGGGCAGCCACCGTCAGCCGCTGCGACGTGGCATCTGCTTTGCTTCTCGGAGCCATGGTACAAAACAAGCGTCGGGGCAGCCAGTGGCAGAAGACCGCAACCCTCTCAACCGAAAGCGGGCGTTCCTCCTGCTCCGCTATGCCTTCATCATCGCGGCCGGGTATCTGATCCTGCTCGAGGGTTCCCGGGTCCACTTGGACTCCGCCGTTCCCTACCTGATCATCGGCGCGTTGCTTTCGAACCTCGTCTTCGGGTTCGTTCCCGAAGCCTATCTGTTCGGCTGGGCCATCCAGGTGTCGGTGTTGATCGCGGACACCCTTTGGATCGCCTACAGCCTGTCCCTTCCGGGTCAGATCGGCCAGCAGTTCTTTCTTCTCTACTTCTTCGTTCTGACCCTGGCAGCCGTTGGGGAGAGTCTGATCATTGCTCTGGTAGGAGCGGTGTTGATCGGGATCGTCGACTGCTACTTCTCGCCCCACCACGGGTCGTTCTGGACGTCGCCGTCGCTCATTCGCATACCGTTCTTCTTCACCCTGGCCCTGTTCTACGGACACGTCGGTACCCGGGCGCGGTCGGAGCGCGAGCGGCTGGCGAGCGAGCGTGAACTGGCTCACCAGCTCGAACGGCTGGTCGAAATCCGCACGCAAGAAGCCAATGCGAGAGCCGCGGCGATGGAGGCGCTCTACAAGCGGGCGGAGGAAGCCAGTCGGCTCAAGACGCAGTTCGTCGCCACCATGTCCCACGAGTTTCTGAGCCCTCTGCACGTCATCCTCGGCTACGGGGACCTGTTGAGCCAGGGGACATGGGGAACCCTCGACGCGGGCGCACAAGAGCTCGTCGCTCGGATGCGCCACAACGCCCGCCGACTGCTGGCGATGGTGACCAACGTGCTCGATCTGTCCAAGGCCGATTCCGGTGACACCTTGCTCTTTCTGGCACCGGTGGATCTGAGCGAGTTGGCCGAGGATCTCACCGATCCGACCAACCTCCCGCGCCCGCCTCATATTCGGGTGGAGAGTCGGATCCAGCCCGACCTACCCGCCATCGTCAGCGACGACCACAAGCTGCGCGTTATCCTCGGCCATTTGCTGAGCAACGCGATCAAGTTCACCCACGCGGGCGAGGTCGTCCTCGCCGCAAGGAGCGATTGCAGCGGCGACCAGGTGGAATTCACCGTCAGTGACACCGGGATCGGCATGCGCCAAGAAGACATCGACACCATCTTCCAGGACTTCCGGCAACTCGACGGCTCGCTCGAGCGTCGCTACGAAGGATTCGGCATCGGCCTGGCGGTGGTTCGACGATACACACGTCTGCTCAACGGCACCCTTCGAGTTGCCAGCGAGCCCGGCCGCGGCAGCACCTTCACCTTGTCGATTCCCCGCCAGCATCCCGAGCACGTCGCGGCGCCGGTCGCCCGGCAAGTCGCATGACGCCAGACGTGGCCGCGCCTCGCGAGCACACCCGCCCGCCGCTCCGCGACGGCGTCTCCATCGTGACGGCTCTCCACGCCGCCTCCGAACGATAGAGCCCGGCTTCGCTCGGCCGAGCTACGAAACGCGCTCAGCGTCCGAATAGCTCGCGCAAGCCGCGCTGCAGGGAGTTGCTCGGCTGTTTTGCTCCCGGCGTGGATTCCGCCCCGCGCTTGCCACCGAAGAGCTTGTCCAGCAACTGTCCCGCGCTGCCCGCGGCCGCGCGCTCGAGCAGGCGGGTGAGGTGGGCCGTGTCTGGCTTGGGCTTTGCCTCGCCGAGCTTGCCTCGCAGCTCGAACGGGATGGCCAACTGCCCATCGTCGAACAGGTAGCGCGCCTCCTTCACGTCAGCGGCAACGTCATCACTGAAACGCTTCGACATGCGCAGGGTTCCGGTCATGTCGACGTTGCGATCGAGGTCGAACCAACCGGCCGCGCGCACCCCGAAGTCCTCGGCAACAATCGTCATGTCGTCGGTGTCGGCGCGACCGTTGGAGACTCGGAAGCTCGCCTGCACCTTGTCGAAGCGCGTCTCGTTGCTGTTGAAGATGTGACCGTACTTCGGCTTGATGCGATCCGCGATCATCCGGGTCAGCGCGGGCAGACCAGAAACGCGCGTGAGCAGCTCGTTGACCAAGTTGAAGTCACGAATCGCTCCCCCGGCAACGTCGACCGCCATCGTGCCGGCCATCGAGCGCAGCAGATCTCCGCCGGTGGTGCCTCGGAGATCGAGACGGAGCGATCCGTTCCCCTCGATCGCGTAGGCCGACGCATGGCCGCGGACGGAAACCAGCTGCTGCAGGCTGATGCCCCGCAGCTCACCAGCCAGCCGCACTGGCCCGCCGCTCCCGAGCGCGTAGGCTCCGGCGAGCCCGAAGGTGCCCGATAGCGCGTTGCCGCTCAGCTGCTCGAGCTCGATGGAATCCGGGGTCATGAAAGCGCGCAGATCCATCCCGTCCACGGCGGCGTTGAGACTCGCGAACGGCCCGAACGAGCCTTGCACCTTGAGTGGCAAGCGGGCCCGTTGTGCCAGGGGACCCACCAAGCCCGTCAGACGCACGTTGTCACGGTCCCCCTCTACGGCCGCCTTGAGATCGAAGCCGATCGGCCGGTCCTGACTCACGTCGCGGAACTCCAGATCGATTTTTTGCACCTTGGTGACCGACTCCGGACTCCGGGCGCGATCGACGAAGACGGCCGTTCCATCCGTCACCTTGACGGATTGGACCAGGAACGCAAAGGGGGGCACGGGGGCGGCGCTCGCCGCGGGGCCCGCCACCGGGACAATTCCCTCCTGCCGGCGCGCCTGCGAAGCGTGCGGTCCGAGGCTCTCGTAATTCCACTTCCCCGTGGCGTTGCGAACGATGCGAAGGGTGGGCGCGGTCAGGCTGACCCGTCGCACCTCGAGCCGGCGCTCGAGCAGCGGCCACAGCTTCAAACGAGCGGTCAGCTCGTCGGCACGCAGAAACGGCTCGCGACCGAACGCGGGATCGTCCCCAATCTGGATCTGTGTGAGACCGATCCCCAGCCCGGTTCCGAACCGCACGACGACGTCCTTGACCTGGACCGGTCTGCCCACCGCTTCCTGTAACCGCGCCACGATGACGTCGCGATTGGCGGCGATGATGCGATTCAACGAGAGAACGGCAACTACCAGCGCCGCCGCCAGCACCAGAACCACGATGGCCAGGCCGATCAGCAACTTGCGCATACACGTAAGCTACGAAGGGCAGGTGTCGATGTCAATTTGGCGCGACGCACTTCGTCCGGCGTCTCGCTTTTGACTGTATCCCGTCCCCCCGGTACAACCGGCGCCGCCAACGGGGAATACCAGAGGAGCACTCAGATGGCCTACGAGCACATCAGCCTGACCAAGAGCGACGAGGGAATCGTCACGTTGACTTTGAACCGGCCGGAGAGCCGCAACTCGATGACCCCCGCGATGGGCGAGGAGGTCGTGGCCGCGGTCGAGGAGGTCCGCGAGGATGCGGGAGCGCGCGTCTTCGTGCTCACCGGCGCCGGCAAGGCGTTCTGCTCCGGAGGCGATCTGGGCATGCTGGCGCGCGACAGCGGCGCGGTGAAGGACACCGGAGCCCCGAGCATGGCCGGCTCTCCGCGCGGCTTCTACACGCGCTTTCTCGCCATCCGTAGCCTGGCGATTCCCACCATCGCCGCCATCAACGGTCATGCCATCGGCGCCGGCCTGTGCATTGCCCTCGCCTGTGACCTGCGGGTCGCCGCCAGCGACGCCAAGATGGGGATGACGTTCGCCAGGCTCGGCATCCACCCGGGCATGGGCGCGACCTACTTTCTGCCCCGCCTGATCGGTGTCGCCCGCGCCGCCGATCTCTTCTTCACCGGTCGAGTCATCGATGCCGCCGAAGCCGACCGCCTCGGTCTGCTGACCCGGGTCGTGCCGCGGGAGCAGTTCAACGACGCCGTCATGACCTTGGCGGGCGAGATTGCCGGTTGCGCTCCCATCGCGGTGCGCATGACCAAGAAGGCCATCTACCGGGGCGTGGAGCACAGCCTCGACGACATGCTCGACTTCGAATCGCTCCAGCAGGGAATCACCTTCACCACCGCGGATGCCCGCGAGGGGGTGCTCGCGGTGATGGAGAAGCGAGCGCCTAAATTTCGCGGCGAATGAGGGTCGCTGCTCACACGCCAGCAGCCGCCCGCGCCACCTCACCTGATGATCTTCTGCACCACCTTGAACTCGGAGGCCGCGGCCGTGCGCACCCACTCGAGGCTGATCATCTCGACGCTGCTCGGCACCGCCCCGGACCCGATCATCTTCTCCCAGGCGACGCGGTAGTCACCCTCGAAACGCGCCGAGACGGCGTCGTGCGGTAGGTGCACCTGGTATCCCTGATCGAGCAGGTCGTGCACGGTCTGATTCACGCACGCATGCGCTTCCAGGCCGCAGACCACGATCTGGCGTCGACGGAGCCCATCGAGCGCGGCCGCGAAACTGGGCTCACCGCAGCAACTGAGGGAAAGTTTCTCGATCACCGCCTGGTCCGGCGCGAAGAGCTCGCTGAGCTCCGGCAGCGTATGACCCAAGCCCTTGGGATGCTGCTCGGTCACCAGCACCGGCACCTTTACGGCCGCGGCCACCTGGAGAAGCCGGCGCAGGGCGCGAACGACTCCCTCGTGTCCCACCGTGACGCCGCGGTAGGCTTCCTGTACATCGATCATCACCAGGGCACTGTGTGCCCGGTCGAGGACGCGGGGATGAGACATGAACTCTGTCCGATCAGGTGGGCGTGGTCAGAACAGCACTCGCGAACCGCGCGGAAAGCCCTGGGGAAGTCCACGGGGCAGGAACGGGCTCAACGCCGGTCCCATCCCGGTCGGGAGGCGTTCGTAGAGGAACGGGCCATCACGGTCGAGTTGAAACTGATCCTGTAGCAACATGCGCAGGGTCAGGTGACGCGAGCGACCACGGTCAAAGGAGGTGGTTACGAACGGGTAATAGAATGGCTCGTACCCGGGCACGACAACCGACCCTCCGCGAGCACCGGCGACGGCGAGCGGGCCGTTGATCTGTACCCCGCCGCCCGCGCGCGCCAAGGCAAGCCCCTGCTGCAACCCGTCTACGTACGCGTCCCTCACCCGCGAGTAGTCGTAGACCACCGGAGCCTCTCGTGGCTCCTCTGCCGGTCGTGGCGCGGGAGCGGCGACCCCTGGTGAGGCGGGCTGCTCGGTGATCATCACGCGCGCCCGCTCGGTACCGGGAACCCCTTCTTTGTTGTTGGTGAAGTGACGGGTGCCATCCGCATCACGCCACTCGAAGATATCGGCCCGGGCCGCTCCCGCAAGGAGTACCAGCATGAGAACGGCGAGAAGCGCTGCAGGCTTCATGAAAGCAATTCTACGCCAAAGGGACAGCACAGTCGACTGCCGAGGGCCGCTACGAATCGAGCTCCCCAATGGCTCGCCGGATCGCCGCGGCGTCGGCGTAGTCCCGCAACACCACCCGTGCCCCCGCCCGTGCCAAGCGAGCCCGGCCCCGCTCGCTTTCGTTGATCCCGATGAAGCGGAGACCCAGCTCTCGGGCCGCCTCGACATCCCACGGTCCGTCCCCAAGGCTCACGATCCGCGACGACACGAACCGGCGACGATAATGGCGCTCGGCCGCCTCGATCGCCCGCAGCACGATCTCGGAGCGACGCTGTTCGCCGGTGGAGAAGCCGCCGCACGGGAAGTGGTGATCCAGACCTGCATGACGAAGCTTGAGGCGTGCCGACGGCTCGACACAGCCGGTGGCCACAGCCACCGACGCGACGTCGGCGCACGCCGCCACGAACTCGCTGGCACCGGCCACCGCCCGCACGGACAAGGCACCGCTCAGAATCCCTTTTCCCAGGTGATCGACGAAGCGAGCGGCAACCGTCGCGAGGTCGTCCGGCGTGGCTTGCCGGCCGGTGGCTCGCTCCACGACGGCGGCCATGAAGCTCGTGTCGCTGGCGGTGATGTCTTCCGGCCAGCTCACGTCGACGCCCTCGCCGTAAAGCTCGCGGAAAGCGCTCGCGAACGCCACTTCCTCGGCAACGTGCACCAAGGTGCCGTCGACGTCGAACAGGATCAACATCTCCTTCACAATTCACCTCCCGCCGGCGCGGGCTTGGCACGCAGCAGGATACCCACACCGATGGCAATCGAGGCCAGGCTGAACCACTGCGCGGTCGTCAGCCCCAGCAACCAGGCCGGGTTGCGGCGAACGAACTCGATGCCGAAGCGCGCCGCTGCCGAGCCTACGAGATAGATACCGAGCTGCGACCCCTGCGGTGGGTCGCGGTGACGGCGATGCCACAACCACGCAAAGAGCGCGAGACTGGTGAGCATCTCGTACACCGGCGCCGGATGCACCCGTACGGTCGTCGGCACCACACCGTTGGGGTAGCTCATACCCCACGGCAAGTCGGTGGGCACCCCGTAGTCGCCGTCTCCCGACAGCTGACAGCCCAACCGGCCGAAAGCCAGGCCCATCGCCAGCGCCGGCGCGGCGACGTCTGCAACGAGTGCCATCGCCAGCCCCTGGCGCCACGCCCATGCCAGCACCGCCACCGCCCCTCCGATCACACCGCCGTACCACACCCACCCGCTGGCGGCGGTCAGGAAACGTAGAGGCGCGGCCGCGAACTGATCCCAACCGCTCGGGATCAGGAGCAACCGCGCGCCCACCCAGCCGCCGACGTACGCCCACAGCGTCATGTCGTAGGCGAGGCGCGCATCGAGGCCCCGCCGTCGCAGCTCGGCGCGCGCCAGCAGCATGGCAACGAAGAAGCCGGCAAAGGCCGTCACCCAGAAGCTCGAAACCCCATATCCGGCGATGTGAAACAGGACCGGGCGCATCGGTCAGGCAGCCGCCTGCGGCGGTAAGCGCCGCGGTCGCCAGCAGAGAGCCAGACCGACGGCGCAGGAAACGATGCTGAGCAGCTGCGGCAAAGTCAGCCCGAGCGTGACGACATGATTGATGCGCACGAACTCGACGGCGAACCGCGCGCAACCGGTGCCGATCAGGTACAAGCCGAGAATCACTCCGGGTCGGTACCCCCGCCGACGCAGCCGCCATAGCCCCCAGAACAGCAGCGTGTAGAGGATGGCCTCGTAGAGCGGTGCCGGGTGCACACGCTCCAGCGTGGGCACGGTCCCGTTCGGGTAGCTCATCGCCCAGGGCAGGGAACTGGGCGTGCCATAGTCGCCGTCACCCGCGAGCTGACAGCCAATGCGGCCAATCGCCTGCCCGATGGCCATGGCCGGGCCGGCAACATCACCCGCCACCAGAATGGGCAATCCCCTGCGCCAGCATCCCCACCAGACGGCCAGCGTTCCACCCAGCACACCGCCTTGCCACACCCAGCCACTCCCGGAGAACAGAAACTCGAACGGGTCGCGCACGAAGATGTCCCACGCGCTGGTGAGCAAGAACAGGCGGGCGCCAATCAACCCACCGATATAGGAATAGAGAATGAAATCGTATGCCCAAGTAGCCGGATAACCGATTCGCTCGAACTCGGACCGCACCACCTGCAAGGCGACGAAGAAGCCCAGGAACAGCATCACCCAGAAACTCTCGATCGAGACCGGGCCCAGACGGAACAGGACGGGATACATCCTCTCCCGTGTGCCTGACGACTGACCGCGGGGCAAGCCATGGAGGCTTTGCGGGAGAACGCTACGACACCCGTAGCGCCGGTCCAGTGCCGCCAGCCCGCCTGGCAAGCGGACAAATCGGGCGAGCCCTACGCGCGCGGCTCTTCCGGCACGTCAAGGGCGCGAGCCGGCGACTGCCCCGATACGTTGGCGGCGAGGGAGTCTGGCGACAAGGGCGTGGCGACCGACGACGCCTGCTCCAGCATCATTCCCGAACCAGCCAGGCCCGAGACTCCGCTGAGGCGAAAATATTGCAGCCAGCGGCGCAGACTGTTCTTGCCCATGCCAAGGGTGTCGGCAACTTGGCTGATGGTGGCGCCATCTGCCACCGCCAGCACGGCGCGGGCCCGCTGCGCTTGCTCCCTCGATGGGTGATGGACCAGTTCCGCAAGCTGCTCGCGCACCTTGGGCGCCAGCGGCCCAATCGGATTGGCCGGTCGACCCCAGTGCTCCCGGGAGTACTGGCCGACGCGAAGCAACAGCCGCAACGACTCGACGCTGATCGAACGCACAAGGCCCTCTCGCATCAGATGGCCGCGGAGCTTGCACAGGGACCATCTGTCAAAGTCCGCCCCCAGAGCCCTCGGATCCATGCCGGCACGACGCCGGATCTCCGCCCGCACCGACTCCCCGAACACGACGTTCTTGGGGCGGCCGGCGTTGCCGTGACGGAGCCCGCTGAGCCCTCGGTTGCGGAAGCGGATCACCCAGCGGCGAACGCTATCACGGTGCAGACCCACTGTGCCGGCAATCGCGGTCAGCGAGGCGCCATCAGCGCGTGCCAAGACAATCCG
>Ga0316628_100003817_pt1 | contig 11676 bp, 12 predicted proteins | sample OWC_Aug_M2_C1_D5_FD_207648 | JGI IMG/M metagenome (GOLD analysis project Ga0316628, IMG submission 207648) | Wetland soil microbial communities from Old Woman Creek delta, Ohio, United States - OWC_Aug_M2_C1_D5_C | ecosystem: Environmental > Terrestrial > Soil > Wetlands | place: USA: Ohio... | reverse complement strand
CTATATGAAGGAGGCAGCCAATGAAAGGGAAGTTCAAATAAGAGTGCTAATCCGCATTATTCAGGCATCGGAGCGATCAAAGACCGAGCCCTCCGGAGCGAGGCAATGGGCCTTTGCCTTGGAGCGACCTGCAAACAGAGTTTGTCGAGCCAACACCTGTAGAAAAACGCGAGCGCCGAGCCAAGCACCAGAGACGGCATTGAAGCTGTTCGTTTCGCTCCTCCAGCCTCGCCATTTGATCGACACAGTGTCATTGTTTTGCCTCTGAATGCGAACTAACTTGACAGCTCTTTTTCCAGGTCTTTGCCCGGGGGCGGGTTGGTGTGCAGCTCTTCATCGCTGGCGGTTTCCTTGGCGACGGTGTCGGAGTGGTCTTCCGACGGCTTGGGCGCATCCAAGCGAAACCTTGGGATTTCGGAAACGCGCCAAGCCGTTATTAGCGTCATTGAGGAAACAATAAGCCCGCCCAAAACAGTTGTCGCGCGTGCCCCAATGAAAGGAACCACGAGTCCTGTTTCGACCTGGCCGAGTGGGTTGAGTCCCTGATTGCTTAATTGAAAGATGCCCATAACTCTTCCGCGCAGCCTATCCGGTGCGATCCATTGAAGTATCGTGCTTCGGGCGGCTGCCCAGATGGTATCCACGGCGCCGACGAAGGTCAGCAGTGAAAGGCATAACAGGAACGACGGAGATAGGCCGAAAAGCGCGAATGCCACCCCGTAGAGAATTGCGGAAGCCAAGAGGATCTTACCTTGATAAGGACGTTGCCCCATGGCGATATAAAAGCTGGAGCCTATTACGGCACCCAACCCGCGAGCCGACTGGAGTAGTCCGAAGCCGCGCGCGCCGACGCGTAGAATGTCGCTCGCAAAAATAGTCAGCATAGCGTTATCCAACCCGAAGATAGAGGTCGTCGCTTCCATAATAATCACGCCGAAGATGGTTTTTTGCGAATAGACGTAGGACAAACCCGTTTTCATGTCGCTCAAAAAACGCCGGCTTCGATCCGGCGACGGCGCTGCGCTGCGCATCAAAAGCAGCGCGATCACAACAGCCAGAAAACTGGCGGCATTGGCATAGAAGGCGCCGCTGGTGCCGGCGACACTGATGGCAATGCCACCCAGGGTCGGCCCGAGCAAGGCCGCTCCCTTCCATAAAATTGAATTTAACGCGACGGCATTAGGAAGCACCGCTTTCGGAATCAACGACGGAAACAGAGATTGGCGCGCCGGTCCATCGCACGATCCGACCGCCGCGCTAAGAAAGGTTATGGCATAAATATGCCACGGCCGAATGTTGTCGGAATGATCGAGCACACCGAGCAACAGGGCGAGCAAGCCCAATAGAGACTGTGTAGTGAGAAGTAATTTTTTCCGATCATAGCGATCGGCCAGAGTGCCGCTAAATATGCCGAGGGCGATAGCGGGAACGGATCGAAAAAGGCCGTTCATGCCCAACTGTACCGGCGATTGGGTGAGCTTGTAGAGGAGCCAGTTGACGGCGGTCATCTGCATCCACGTGCCGATGTTTGATATGAAGATGCTTATCCAAAACAGTCTGAAGTCCCGGTAGCGAAACGCCGCCAGCGCGCTCCCGGATTGCGGATTCGGGTCGCTTGATTGGTCGCTCATAGGCGGTCGCTGTTAGGCGTTGGAAAGAGTTTAATGACGGCAACTCGGTTGATTAACAAAATTTCCCAGACCTGATTCCATCTCAACCGGGCCGGTTTGGCGTGATCGAGGGTCTGGGTTGCGACGTTCGCGATAAAATTTACAATAAATATTTAGGTTGAACAATGACCGAAAGAACTGATTCGTCAGTGATTTTTATCTTGGCGTAAATATGGAAGGGGACTACTGTGTCTGCCCAAAAAGAAAGGGCATCCTTTCCGGAAAAGATGCCCTTCCCCGCGCATGCGCGCTTATCGACATATGTTAATTGCTTGGAGAAACACCGCATCTCAACGACATCCGATCTCCGTCTCGAAGCTAATCATCGGATAACTTAGAGTGCCGCAGCTCTTATGACCTTCCTTAAATTCTCGCGCTCGCGAGTATTTGCCTTCAGGCAACTTAGTTGAGGTCTAGCTACAACTACTCCGTTCAATGAGATTAGCTTTCATTCCGGAGAAGAAATAGCCCGCCGAGAGCGGGTCTTGATTGTCAGGCGGAGCACTGCTTTCCATAGAGAGAAATCCTCCTTTCTGACCTTGGGGCTCTAAACTTGTGCGATCCATCGGCCCCATCGCCTGGCGGCGTTGAATGGATCTAATTCACCATTTACGTCCAGCGAATTTGTTTGTCAAGAGGAATTTCTTCGAAATGGAATCTTTCATAAATAGGTCCGAAGAACTCCCGACAACGTCACAGCCCGGACTGTTCACGCGTGACAGCGAGCAGGGCACGAGGCTTGCCGCTTTGATGCGTCAGTCATATGGATTGCGGCACGATGAGGTGCAGCAGCTTCAATGGCAAACGGCCGGCTTGCTTTAGGCTGCCTGACTCGCGAGGTCCGAGATAAATTCCCGCACCTTTGGATACTTCATACTCTTGAGTTCCGAGCCTGATGACGCCGTTTCCGTCCATCAAATAAATTAGCTGGTGCTTGCCCGGCAGCGGCTCAGCGTCAAAACGTTCGCCCGCTTCGAGCCAGCGCAGCATGCCGATAACATTTTTCGCGCCGCAAAGATCTCGATTGACTATTTCTGCCGCGGCGCCGTGCGCGCCAGGCAGCTTGGTCCGTGGGCATTGCTCGGTGTCGATGTAGGTGATGGCCATGCTTAACTTTCCTTTCCACGAGTTATCCGTTCACATGAACGCCGGTCTAATGGTAAGATCGTGGTCAGCTTTGCAACCAGATTTTGCCGTCCACGCGTTCCCATTTCAGGTCGTCTTCGCTGCCCTCTAAGATGGTGGTCTTGAAGCGGTTCGGCGCTTGGAATTCGAAATAGAACAAGGCGGTCTGCGCCCGTAGGCGATGTTTTTCCTCGGCGGGAATGAATATGAGATGCCCCGCCCTGACCTCTCTAACGCCCTCCTCAGTTTCTACGGAACCGGTGCCGGCGATGATAAAGTAGAAGTGTTCGCAGTTCTCGTGAAGGTGATAGGGAGATGCAGCTCCTTGCTGGTAGCGCATGATGCCCGCCAGCATGTCATCGATGCCGGCAAGCTCCTGGTTGACAAAGAATACGCGCTCTCGCCCGGGCACCACGGACACGAGTTTGGGAAGCTCGTCTTGATGGAAAATGTAGGCCATAAAATTATCTCCCGATGTTTGAAGGTTTGAGTCTATTGCGAAATCTCACTTTGCCGCGAACGGAATTCCCGTCTTCCGCGAAATGTCGCGCAAGTCTTCCACCACGGGCGTCAGTAGTGGAATACCTTCTTTGCCGCGAACCGCTTCCGCCTCTCGCTCCGGATCGCCGGGAATGAGCGGACCGTTTGTGCCGGGCGCGGGTTTGGCATTTCTGAACACTTGAACCCATTCGTCAATTTGCTTTTTGAAATCTTCTTTATCGATGAAGCCGTCTATTTGCATCGCGCCGAAGAAGTGGCCGATCCCCTTGCCGACGCTACGCTCGGGGATTTCCTGGCGCAGCGCGAACGGCGGCGCGAAAGGTCCCCAGTTCGCCCCGCTCAAGACACAGCAGAGAATATCGACCATAGCCGCGAGCGCGTAACCTTTATGCCCGCCCAAATCTCTTTCGGAGCCGAGCGGCAACTGTGCGCCGCCGTCGATCATCTCCTGAGGATCCGTCGTATCGCGGCCGTATCGGTCCACAACCCAACCTTGGGGGACCGCGCAACGTTGGCGCAGGGCGATTTCGATTTTGCCATAGGCTACCGCGCTAGTCGCCATGTCTATCACAATCGGCGGCTCTTTATGGCCTGGGAAGGCGATGGCAATCGGATTGGTCCCAAGCATTCTTTCGGCGCCCCACAAAGGCGCCACAAGCTTCGTCGAATTGGTCATGGCCCAGCCGATGAGATCTCTTTCGAGCGCCTTTAAAGGATAATAGCCGGCGATGCCGAAGTGATTGCTGTTGCACACGCTTACCCAACCTGAACCGTGCCCCTCGGCCTTTTCCATGGCGATCTCATTGGCTTTAGGTCCAACCACCAGGCCCAAGCCGTTGTCGCCATCCACGGTGGCCACGCTGCTTTTCTCACGGATGATTTTGATATTAGGTTTGGGATTGATTCGTCGGAGTTCCAGCATATCGACATAAGTGTGCAGCCTGGCCACGCCGTGCGAGTCAATGCCTCTCAGATCGCTTCTGGACAAAACATCGGCAGCCTGCCAGGCATCAGCTTCGGCGATGCCGAAATGCATGAACACCTCGGCCGCGAAGTTCTTAAGATAGGCGGCGGGAAATACGTGAAGGTCTGGCGCGTCCTGCATGAATTCCTGCCCTAGAAAGGCAAGTCGAGTCTGGCGACACGGTATCGAATCGGCCGCTCTCCTGTCAACGCCGAACAGACTGTTGTAAAGGCCCGGCTCCTTCCGCTCTAAAGCTGCGCCGGAAATCCACAAAGCCACAGCTTGACAAATCGTGCTGCTCCATAGCTACATAGTGACACCCCTAGCTGCGAGAGTTTGAGGTGGTGCAATGAAATTTGATGCCAGCCTGCTGGTGCGCGACTTGAGCCAAGTGCCTGCGCTTGTACGATTTGCCGAGAAGGCTAAATTCGACGGGCTGTGGACTTGCGAAACGGCGCACGAGCCTTTCATGCCACTTGCGCTGGCGGCCGAACACAGCCGGCGGTTGAGCCTGGGAACGAGCATTGCCGTGGCGTTTGCACGCAGTCCGGCCGTATTGGCTTACATTGGCTGGGACCTGGCGCGATTCTCCCAAGGGCGATTCATTATGGGACTGGGCACTCAGGTCAAAGGACATAACGAGCGACGTTTTGGCGTTAAATGGGAGAAGCCCGTGGAAAAGATGCGCGAGGTTATTCTCGCCGTAAGGGCTATATGGGACTGCTGGCAAAACCACACGCCGCTTAATTTCCGCGGTGAATTCTTCAAACTGAATCTGATGACGCCGTTCTTTAGCCCGCCGCCGCATGACTATCCGAATATCCCGATCTTCACCGCCGGCGTCAACCCGCGCATGTGCCAACTTGCCGGGGAACTAGGCCAGGGCTTTCATGCGCACCCTCTCCACACCGCGCGTTATCTGCGAGAAGTGGTCGTACCGAATATTGAAAGCGGGTTATCAAAAGCCAGACGGCGGCGCGAGACCATAGAGCTGTCGAGCAGTGTCTTTGTGATTCCAAGCGACGATCCCAAGCAAGCCTTAGCCTACGAATTGGAGGTTTGCCAGCAAATCGCGTTCTATGCGAGCACGCCGGCCTACCGGCCGGTGTTCGAGATCGAAGGTTGGGGCGAAGTCGCCGGCAGGCTCAACCGGCTGGCAGCGCGTGGGCAATGGAATGACATGCCAGCTCTCATCACTGATGAAATGCTCGACGCCTTCGCCCTGCGCGGTGGCTGGGCGGAGCTACCGAAAAAGATTCTGCAAAAATATAGCGGCTTACTCGATCGGGTGAGTTATTACTTTCCGATCACGCCTGGCCGGAATGAAGAGGGCTGGAGGGCGACGGTGGCCGGATTTAAAGACGGGCAGGAATAAGACAAGCCCTCGGTCTTGTTTCATACTGAGGCGCAGTCATTGGCAACCGCGTTCAAAATTCAATGCGCCCGCTGCAGGACCTCCTTCAGCAGCGAGGCCTATTTCTTATCGACTTGATTTTTGAGCTCCTCGCTCACCGCGTTGACCGGAGGAAACTTGTCGCGGCGCTTCCTCTGACGATGGCTATGTTCGATATAGGTTGTCGATGAAGCCGCTGTCGTCGATTCGACGCAGAAAATGAAAATCCCACAAGGAAAGCGGGTCGGTCTTTTCTGCCGCCCTATCTTGCTGCACAGATATCTCATAGACGTTGTTGATAGCCGGCACGCTGGCGTAAGGCTTTGCCTGAAGGATCGAGTTTAGCTCATCATAAAGGTGGGTGGCCGTCTCATCATCGAGTTCGCCTTCGTCTTTGTATTTGTCTTTGATTATTTTAATCGATTCGGCGCGGTGCGTCTTGAAGTACGCAATCCCTTCGCAAATGCCGCGGAGAAAACGGTCGACAATATCCGGGTGCTTCTCCACAAAAGGGAGCCCGCTGGAAGCCGTCGTGAACCAAACCATCGGCAAGTAATCCACATCGATCACTGTCATTCCGGCGCGGCGCGCCAGAATATCCGCGGGCGGCGTGACAAACGCGGCATCCGCTTTCCCTTCTCTTACCGCCTCCCAGTGCGGCTTCTCGCCGCGAAAGCGTTCCAAGGTGCATTCTCCCAGCAAGCCGTGCTGTTTGATAAAGAGCCAGGTGTTGAGCCCCGGGTGCTGGCCTTTGCTAGCGACTCGCTTGCCGCGTAGATCCGAAACCTTGTTAATTCCGGAGTCGGCGCGCACGACCATCCGGTGATTCAACACGCTCACGCTTTGCCCCAGGTAAACCCACTTATCGCCCTGCGGGCGTCTGATATAGGGCGACAAATGATTACCGCCGACAAACTCGACGGTGCCGTTAGCGACGTTCTTGTGCGCGTCCTCGGAGCTGATGAACTTGTCGTATTCGACTTCCAGCCCGTGTTTCTCCCAACTACCGGACTGTCCGACCACGTGGAGAAACGCCAGATGACTATCCGAGCGATACGGAAATTGTATTTTGTCCATATCTCTGTCCCCCTCATGTTATTGACGGTCGGTTATCGGAAACGCAGCCTATAAGGAACCTTCCACCGATTCAACCGCGCGCATTTTCTCGAAAGCAGCCTCAAGGCCCGAAGCCCGTATGATCGTTGATCGAAAACAAAATCGCTGCTTGCGTCTGTGAAGGCGGCACTGTTTGCTGTTTCGTGCGTGTCTCGATAAAATAAACGAGGTCTCAGTGTAAAACTGCTTTTATTGGAAAAGTTAGGATCAGCCGCCGGGAACAGGAGGCCCCTATGGATTTTGTCAACCTTTCTGAGAAGATCACCGAAGCAAGAAACAACCAAAAGAGAAAAATCGATCTATTCGGCACGGACAATTTTCGCTGCTGGATGCTGTACTTTGTCCCCGGAGACGGTACGGATATGCACTATCACGCCAATGCGGAGACTTTCCTGGTCCTGGAGGGAAAAGGTGCAGTCAAAGGGATCAAGGGCGAGGAGCGGGCGATTGGAAAAAGTGAAATCGTATTCCTTGCAGCCAAGGACTATTACCAGATTACCAACACGGGGACGGAGCCTTTGGTGCTCTTCGGCAACCGTTCCGAGGCGTTTGGCGGGCCGCACGTGAAGGCCGACGGGTCTGATCGCAATGCCACGTTATGAGGCCATTTATCACCGGCCGTCCAATAGACCGGCCGCTGGCCTGATTGACAACGCCCAACGCAGTGATTAATTTACCCCGGCAGTCGTCGGATCGAGGATTCTCCATGCCCATATACGAATACAAATGTGAAAAGTGCGGAACCTTTGAAGTCACCCAAAGAATCACGGAAAAGGCCCTAGGCAAATGCCCTACCTGCAAAGGCAAGGTCAAAAAGCTTATTTCGAATACGTCTTTTCAATTGAAGGGAACCGGCTGGTACATTACCGATTACGCGCGCAAAGGCAAAGACAAGGACAAAACTGCGGCCAAGAGCGACAACGGCGCGAAATCCTCCGCCGAAACCAAAAAAGAGTCCAAGACCGAGAGTTCCTCAGCGGGCGGTGAGAAATCCTCGCCCACTTCCGCTTCCACGTCCGCTTCATAGCTCGAAGACGGCCTCCACGCTATCGCGTTATTCTAAATGGGCCGTCCATGACGCCATTCATTGTGCGCGCATTCGGCCTGTCATCCTAAACCGAATTTCTCACGTGTAAGAGTGATCGAGAGGCGAGCTCTCCAGAGCGAGGCAACGGGTCCGTGCGTATTCGCATAGGGCATGGAACAGGGAGCCTTTTAGAAATATTCACTGACTTGATCGTAACGCCTTGTGCTCTGCTCTTTGTTTTTTTTGTATCGCTTCTCGATCGACACCGTATCATCGTTTTTTCTCTAACGGTGAGAAAAGCCGGCTAACCGTCAAACGGCTCTAGATTTGAAAAGTGTTTTTCGCTATAGGTGGGGCAGCCAAAATCATTAATCAAGAATCCTAAAAGGAGGATAACATAGATGGCTCAGACGATAGAGAATATTGTCGATCCCAATGACGCGAGCCTGGCGTCGGAAATGGTGCAGTTTCCCGGTACGGCCGGAAACGTCAACGCCTACGTCTCTCGGCCGAAAGACGGAAAGAATCTCGGAACGGTCATTGTGATCCATGAAAACAGAGGTCTCGTCGGTCACATCAAAGACGTGGCTCGTCGCTTCGCAAAAGAAGGATTCGCGGCGATCGCGGTGGATTTGATGGGGCGGATTGGGGGCAGCGATCAATACAATGGCAGTGACGCCGCCACGGAGGCGATAAAAAAAGTAACGGGTCCCATGGTCGTGGAAGATTTAACGGCGGCCTTGAGCTACATGAAAAAGCAAAACTACGTCAACGGCAAAGTCGGCGTCGTGGGTTATTGCTGGGGCGGAGGCAATTCTCTCAATTTTGCAACCAAGTGCAAGGATCTAAGCGCCGCCGTCGTCTACTACGGCCGCAATCCCGATCCGCTGGATTCGGTGGCGAATATTTCTTGCCCGGTGATGGGCAACTACGCTGAGGATGATCCCAACATTATGCCCGGCGTCGAGCCGCTGAAAGCCGCGCTGGCTAAGGCCGGCAAGAGTTTCGATATCAAAACATATCCGGGCGCTAAGCACGCTTTCAACAACAACACTAACGCGGATCGCTACAATCCTGAGGCGGCCCGAGATGCATGGGCCAGAACCGCGAGCTTCTTCAAGAAGAATTTATTTGCCTAGCCCCGAGGCGAAAGCTAACGGCAGGTAGCCCCCATCAGACGAGCGGGGCTACTCTGCTGCCCTACCTATTTTTGCGATAACTCCGGCCTCTGGCCGACAGCTTTTTGGGCCAGTTCGGGTGTGATTACATATGGGTCCTGAAGGGTGTCTTGCCAGATCTGTTGCGTCAGACTCAAGTTCCCGCCGGTCAGAATGAACGACAAGGCTCCGGTGACAATCCCATTGGTAGCGGATATGGCTTTGAGGGGGATGAACCACATGTTACCGGCGCTCACCCCTACGGCCACTCCCGCCTTCTCAATCGTGTCTTCGGCTCGCGACAGAGCCGGAGCAAGACTACTTAAAACCAACGCCAATGCGATCGCGCTTTTCGAAGCCGCCGTCAGTTTCCGCATAGAGCTATCCTCGCAAGAAATATTTGGCGCGAATGGCATTCACACCATGGCTGGGATTCCAATAGCGCCGCACGCCGAAATAATAGCAGCATGCCTCGTTATCGAGATCGTTGTTAAAACAACGCAGTTGACCGTCTTGAAAGCGAACCCGCGCAAGACACGTCCCGCCCGGAACCGATGAAGTCATGACTTCCATAACGACCCCAATGCCCCATTCTTCGTACCGAAGGTGGGAGACTTCATCGCCGACGCGTAAGAAAAGTCTTTTTCGTTCCGACACGACCATAGCCTATTTTTTTTCAACCATAACAATCTTGTTTGGCGAGATCAATGCTGATGAGCGCCGCGGTGCGTCGATAGTCAAGCGTCGCTTCACTACTAATCATTGATCGGGTGTAGAAGTCAAACGCGTCAAGAGAGGAAATCAGCCAGTAAAGCGGCGAGCATGGCCGGGTTGTCCTGGTGGACCATGTGACCGGCATTATCGACCTGGACGAGGCGCTTATCGCGAAGCGCGTCGAGGCGCGCTTGTTTATCGGGCCGCGCGGTCTGGTCGCTTTGTTTGCCTTCGATAACGAGAACCGGACAGTTTATGCGGCGGAGAAATTCGATTGCCTGAAATGAATAAAACGGCTGCGGCGCGGTCGTGCGGTGTAGCGCGTCGAACTTCCAAACCCATTGGCCTCGTTCATTCTGTTTCATCCCGGCGCGCGCCAGTTCCATAGCGAAATCGTCATCGAGCCGGGGATTGGTTCGTTGCAGCTGCCGGGCGCCGGCTTCGAGATTTTTATATTCGCGAAAATGATCCCGCCCGCGCTCATGCAGTTCAGAGATCCACTTTTTCATTCGCGCCGGCGCGTCGGAAAAATTCATGCCGATGGGGCCTATGCCTTCGATCAAAACAAGCTGGGTCACGCGTTGGGGAAATGTGCCGGCGTAGAGGAACGAAATCGTGCCGCCCATTGAGTGGCCGACCAATTTGAATCGGCTCACGCCCAGGGCCCGGACGGTACAGTCGAGATCTAAGACGTAATCAGGAAAATGATAATAACCACCGGCGCCGATCCACCCGCTGTCGCCGTGGCCGCGGCAATCGGGGGCAACGATCCACAAGGATGGATCCATTCTTTGCTGTAGAGAACGGACCAAGGGCTCCCAGCTGAGCGCCTGATCGAGGAAACCGTGAATGAGCAAGAGCGGCTCGCCGGCCGGAGTTCCCCACTCCCGGTAATGAATCGGCAATCCGAAAACGTCAACCGTTTTCTCGCGGGCGGGCGACATGGATCAGGCGCGCTGCAGGGGGACTGCAACGAAGTCCTTTTCTTCCTCGGACCACAAAAACACGCGCATGCCTCTCACCACCTTGTCGTAAATGGAAACGACAATTTGCGCGGCGCCGGGAAATGTCGGCTCGCCAAAAGGGCTCGCGAACGCCTTATCCTCTTCGGAAAAATAAGCATCGTGGTTGGGATGCGAGTGATAGAAGGCCTTGAGCTTCGCTCCATGCTTGTGCGCGGCGTCGATTACCGCCTCGAGCTCTTTGGGATCCATGGCGTATGCGATCAGCGCGGTGCGAGGATAGGTTTGCGGATCGAGAGCATGCAAGCGGTTTTGAAGGTTTTGCAGGCGTTGAACGCGATCCCTGGCCCCATCGGTCAACACCACGCCGCAGCATTCCTCGGGAAAGGTATCTTGAGCATGCGTGGAAATTTCATTCCATGTTGCGTTAGAAAGAAAAAATTCCTTGTTGGCCATATGCGTTTGACGCGGTCTATCGGTTTTCGCCTAGCGCAAGAAATTGGACTCCCGCCATGCGCAAATTGCCGAGGCTCTCTTCAATGCAGCGTCTTTTCTTTTTGCCAGATCAAGCGCGTCATGATCTCGTTGAATGGCGTGGGCACCTGGAGTTCCTTGCCGTAACGCCAGATCTGGCCATTGATCGCGTCGATCTCTGTGCGCCGGCCGCGTTGCAGGTCCTGCAGCATCGAGCTTCGATGATCATAGGTGGAAGGAACCAGATGACCATAAAAGTATTCCCGGTACTCGTCCGCGTTTTCCCACAAGCAGTCAATATTTTGTTTCGCGGCAACCTGGAAAGCTTCATCGATCACGCGATCCATAACCCTTGTCAATTCCGGTTCATCGGCAAGAACACCGTAGTGCACATCGAGCAGCGCGCCCAGCGCATTGAGCGGCGCGTTATAAAATACTTTGGCCCAGAGATACGATAGAACACGAGTCGTCGTCTCACAAGGGATCTTGGCCGCATTGAAAGCCCGCACCCAGGCATGAATCCTTTCCATCATGACGCAATCTGAAACTTCGAGCGGGCCAAGGATAATGGGC
>Ga0316628_100003816_pt1 | contig 11677 bp, 4 predicted proteins | sample OWC_Aug_M2_C1_D5_FD_207648 | JGI IMG/M metagenome (GOLD analysis project Ga0316628, IMG submission 207648) | Wetland soil microbial communities from Old Woman Creek delta, Ohio, United States - OWC_Aug_M2_C1_D5_C | ecosystem: Environmental > Terrestrial > Soil > Wetlands | place: USA: Ohio... | reverse complement strand
CCTGTCTGAATATAAGGGGATTCATAGGGGATTAACTTCACCTGGAAAGAGTACATCTGCATTGTCCATGTGCGGTTGTAATATATACCTATTCCCACAATAATCGAACAGAAATAACAAGAAGGAATCATTGCAGAAACTTGAAGAGGCGGAAAATCAACCCGGCTCAATTGCTTTCGGCAGGCGTTGGGAGGGGAATTTTCCTCTTATCCTGGCCTGGAATTTGTCCAGGTAAATATAGATGACGGGAGTAATATAGAGGGTGATGAGCTGCGAGAATAGCAGCCCTCCAACCACGGCCAAGCCCAGGGGACGACGGGCCTCGGCTCCCGCTCCGAAACCGATGGCGATCGGTAAAGTCCCCAGAAGGGCGCACATGGTGGTCATCATAATGGGGCGGAAGCGGATCAGGCAGCCTTGATAGATTGCTTCGGCGGGGCTTTTCCCTTCCTTTCGCTCAGCCTCCAGGGCGAAGTCGATCATCATGATGGCGTTCTTTTTTACCAGCCCGATCAGCATGATGATCCCCACAAAACCATAAAGGTCCAGTTCGGCGTTGAAGAGGAGCAGCGTCAGCAGCGCTCCCACCCCCGCGGAAGGAAGGCCGGAGAGAATGGTCAAGGGGTGGATGAAGCTCTCATAGAGAATCCCCAGCACGATGTAAATGACCAGGACGGCCATCAGCAAGAGAATCCCCAGACCCTTGATGGAAGATTGGAAGGCCTGAGCGGTACCCTGGAAGCTCGTGGTGATGGTGGGGGGTAATAGGGTCCGGGCGGCCCCCTGAACCACGGAGACCGCTTCTCCCAGAGATACCCCGGGCCGGAGGCTGAAAGAAAGGGTTACCGCCGGAAGCTGGCCCTGGTGGTTTACGGTCAGAGGTCCCACATTTGCGCTCACATTCGCCACCGCATTCAGCGGAACCAGGGCCCCTTTATTTGAGCGGATGTAGAGCATGGCCAGCGCCGAGGGCTCCATCTGATGCTGGGGCTCCAGCTCGAGGATCACCTGGAACGAATTGTTGGGGGCATAGATCGTAGAAATCTGCCGCGAGGAATAGGCGCTGGAGAGGGCATCTTCGATCTGCTGGGCGGTAACCCCAAGCAGGGAAGCTTTATTGCGGTTGATTTCGATATTGACTTGCGGGTTCTTGATTTCCAGGTCGGAAGTCACATCCTGCAGCCCTGGGATCTGCTTGAGCCGGGACTCGAAAATCGGGGCATAATGATAGAGGGCGTCCAGGTCGGTGCCCTGCAGGGTAAATTGATACTGGCTTTTGGTCAGGCGCCCGCCGATGCGGACCGGGGGCGGGTTCTGCAGAAAAACCTGGATCCCGGGAACGGCAGATAATTTCGGGCGCAGTTCCTGAATAACTTCGTCTACGCTGAGATCCCTTTGGTTTCTGGGTTTTAGGCGGATGTTGAGCCGGCCGGTGTTGGCACCCGGGCTGGATCCGCTTGGCCCGATCGAGGACATGAAGGCCTCCACGTTGGGATCTTCGGAGATGATGGCGGCAACCTCTTTTTGATGCTTCTGCATCGATTCGAAGGAAATCCCCTGGCTCGCCTCCGTGAAGCCCATGATTTGATTGGTGTCTTCGCTCGGAAGAAAGCCCTTGGGCACGATGATGAACAGGTATATCGTAGCCACGAGGATCAAACCGGAGAGAATTAGGGTGGCCAGGCTGTGATCCAGGGTTTTTTTGAGGCTCCACTCGTAAGCCTGCAACATGCGGACGAAGGTTCGTTCCGAAAGCGCGTAAAGCCGCCGGTGGCGTATCGCCCCTGGAGGGCGCAGAAAACGGCTGCAGAGCATGGGAGTGAGGGTCAACGATACGACTCCGGAAATCAGGACCGCCAGGCTGATGGTTACGGCGAATTCATGGAGCAGGCGCCCCAGGATTCCGCCCATGAAAAGCACCGGGATAAATACCACCACGAGAGAAAGGGTCATGGACACAATCGTGAAACCAATCTCCTTGGAACCGTTGAGCGCCGCTTCCAGAATTCCTTCCCCCTGCTCCATGTGGCGGATGATGTTCTCCAGCATGACGATGGCGTCGTCCACCACAAATCCCACCGATAGGATGAGGGCCATCAGGGAAAGGTTGTCGAGACTGTAGTCCAGGAGATACATGGCCGCAAAGGTGCCGACGATCGAGAAGGGGAGGGCCAGACTGGGGATGATCGTGGCCGATAGGTTGCGCAGGAAGAGGAAGATGACCAGAACGACCAGGCAAATGGCCAGGAAGAGGGTGGCCTTGATGTCCGCCACGGAATCCCGGATCGATACGGAGCGATCGTAGAGCAGGTCCAGGCGGATGGAGGCAGGAATTTCCGCACGCAATCCATTGACCAGTTCCTTGACGGCGTCTACCACCTCCACCGTGTTGGTCCCGGGTTGACGTTGAACGGCCAGGGTGATCGCCCTTACGTGGTTATGCCAAGCTGCGATTTTGTCATTCTCGACGCTGTCGATGACCCGCCCGAGATCTTCCAGGCGGACGGGAAAGCCGTCCCGGCTGGCCGCGATGATGGACCGGTATTCCGATGCTTCCATCAATTGACCGGTGGCCTGCACGGTAAAGGCTTTGTGGATTCCCCACAGGGTGCCCGTGGGCAGATTTACATTGGCGTTCATGACTGCATTGGCGACCTCGTCAATTCCGATCTGCCTCATGGCCAGCGCTTTGGGATTCACCTGAACCCGAACGGCGTATTTCTGCCCGCCGAAAATCTGGACCTGGGCTACCCCGCTTACCATGGATATCCGTTGAGCCAGCAAAGTCTCGGCATATTCGTTGACGGTGGAAAGCGGGAGGGTCGGGGAGCTCAGGGAAAGGTACAGAACAGCCTGATCCGCTGGATTCACCTTATGATAAGAGGGAGGGCTGGGCATGTTGGGAGGAAGGATCCTGGCCGCTCTGGCGATGGCCGCCTGGACATCCTGAGCGGCCGCGTCCATATCCCGGCTCAGGTTGAATTGCAGGGTGATCGAAGAGAGGCCCAGACCATTGGTGGAGGTCATGGAATCCAGACCGGCAATGGTGGAGAATTGGCGTTCCAGGGGAGTGGCCACGGCGGAGGCCATCGTTTCCGGACTGGCCCCGGGCAGCCGGGCCGAGACATGGATCGTGGGGAAATCCACGCTGGGGAGGTCGCTTACCGGAAGTTCCCGATACCCGATAATGCCGAAGAGCAGGATGGCCAGCATGAGGAGCGTTGTAGTAATCGGACGGCGAATAAAAAGGGCGGCGATGTTCACGGAAGCTTTCCTCGCTCGCCGGATTCCTTCTTTATTTCTACTTTCCCTCCCGCGACGAGCCGAAGCTGGCCGGTGGTCACCACGGATTCCCCGGGCTGGAGTCCCTTGGCCACCACGGTCAGGTTATCAAGGGAACGGTCCACGGCCACGGACCGGGACTCCACGGTCAAATCGGGTTTGACCACAAAAACGTATGGACCTTCCTGTCCGGTCTGAATCGCCTGCGAGGGAACCACGACGGCGTTGGGCCGCGTGGTTAACGTCAAGATGACGTCTACGAATTGTCCCGGCCAGAGCCGCTTCTCGCGGTTCTCAAAGGTTCCTTTAAGCTTGATCGTTCCCGTGGCGGTGTCCACAGCGTTGTCGACAAAGGTCAGGATCCCTTGCTCTGGAGGCTTCTCATCACCCGGGATGACTGCTTCCGTTTTGAGCGCTCCGGCCATCATGTGCTTTTTGATCTCCGGCAGGTTCTGCTCGGGAACCGCAAAGGTGACATAAATGGGCGTGATCTGGTTGATGACCAGAATGGGGACGTCGTTGGCCTTAATGATATTTCCCGGCTGAACCAGCAGGCTCCCGGTGCGCCCACTGAGCGGGGCGCGGACGGAACAGTATCCGAGCTGGATCCTGGAGGTTTCCACGGCGGCCCCGGATGCCCGGACGACCGCCCGGGCGTTTTCCAGGGCGGCCTTGTTGGCCTGCAGAGTGGCTTGGGCGTTTTCGATAGCGGCCTTGTCCGCCTGGACCGTCGCGGCTAGAGACTCCCAGTTGGTTCGGACCTGATCGTGCTGTTCTTTGGCCACATATCCCTTCTCGGCCAAAATGGCATACCGTTTGGCCTGCTCTTCGGCATTCTTGGCCTGGGCCATATTCTTAGCCAGGTTGGCTTCCGCCTGGTTTACCTGGGCGAGGTCTCTCGTCAGGTTGGCTTCCGCCTGCCGGACCAGGGCTTGGTCCCTTTCCAGATTGGCTTCGGCCTGCCGGAGAGCAGCTTCGAAAGGCCGAGGATCGATGGACAGGAGCGGGCTGTCCTTCTGCACATCCTGCCCTTCTTTAAAATAGACCTTCCACAGCTCCCCTTCGACCAAAGACCTGACGGCTACCGCGGAGTAGGCTTCCACTCTTCCGACGACCCGCAGTTGGACAGGAACATCCTTCTGGGTCGCCGTAGCGACGGTAACCGGGACGGCGGGGGGCGTTTTCTCACGTGCCTTGGTATCCCCGCTGCAAGATGTCAGCAGGCTAACCGAGAAGAATCCCGCGACGAGGAATGAAAAACCACTGAGAAAGGAAAACCTTCGAGTGAGTGACTTGCGGTTTCGATCCGAAGATATCAACTTCAATATAAAATCCCCCCAGCCGATTCAAGTACCCCAGGCATGCCTAGGATCTCTCCACCGGGCAGGGATGAAGCCCGTGGAAAGGAATCTTGCGAATCAGCTGTTCCTCATGATTTCTTTTCGACGCTGAAGAATCAAACCTTTAGGCAAACAAGGACTTTGGCACCATAAGGATTCTATGAGATCAGAGGGGCCAAGTCAAGAAGACCGCTCCCGATCGCCTGCCCATAGGTTCTATTGGGGGGTCCCTATTAAGCATGGGCTCGGGGGGGTTCTGGGGCAGACGCCCGCGGGAGCGATAAATTCGGTGTCAGGCAAAACTGTTAGGAACGCTTCAAGAAAGGAGCCATTACGAGGAGCGCTGCGACACGGCAATCTGATTAGATTGCTTCATCCCGCCAAAGCGGGTTTCGCAATGACTCCTCCCTTTATGCCCACTTATTTATCCGGTTCGCTATCATCAGGCATTGTAAAGGAGCCTTGACGTCAGCCCCGCTTTAATCCTTCCCACCGCCCGGTCGATTTCTTCTTTTGAGATTTTTCCCGTGGGGCTCGCCGGCATAGAGGCGGCCGTTGTTGGTTTTGAGGAACTCAGCCAGGGGAATTTCCTCTTGTTTCAGGAATCCCTTGCCGGGCAGGGACCCGTTGCTGACCATTTCCACCGCGGCGCAGACCGAGGCCGCGGTCGTCCAGGAAATCGCGCGCCGTTTTTGGCCCGCAATCTCTACCGGGTAGTAGGCCCTGACAAATTCATCGCGGGAGAGTGATCCCCCTTTCCATCCTTCAACCGAAGCGTGAATATAGACCACGTCTTCGGTCACCGGCGGTTTGGCGCAGGTCAGGATCTCGCCGGCCACCTGCCGATCTTTGCGCATCAAAAGCTCATGGAAAAAGAAATTCATCAACTTCGCGTGACCGGGGTAGCGAATGGTCTTGTAATCCAGGTTTTCGACCCGTCCCTTGTAGGTCTGGCACATGGTGCCCAGGCCGCCGGAGGTGGTGAAGGCTTCCAGCTGCACGCCATGAATCACGATGGTTTCCAGCCACTCTAAAGGCGACACCCACTTGAGTTCCCCGTCTTCGATCACCTCGCAGTCATTCAGGTACTCGTTTACCACCCCCTCGGGAGACCAGTTGAAGGCATACCCGAGCAGGCCCGTGGGATTCTGGGGGAGAGCCCCGACACGCAGTTTAATACTGCGGATTCCGTCGAAGTTCTCAGCCAGCGACGCGCCCACAATGGCAATGAAGCCCGGCGCAAGACCGCACTGAGGGGCCATGACCGCCCTGGCCGTAGGGCTCAGCTCGAGGATCGCTTGGGTTGTGCGCACGTCCTCGGTCAGGTCGAAATAATGGATGCCCAGCTCATGGGCGGCGGAGGCTACGCCGATGTTGAAGTTGTACGGAAGGCAGGATACGACGGAATCAATTCCTTTCATCCTTTGCTTCAACTCCTGGGGCTTGCTCAAATCCAGCTTTACCGTGGGGAAAGGCAAATCGATCGTTTCCCGAAGATCGGCCCCCATGACCTGAAAGCCGGTCTCATGAAGCAGGGTGGCAACCAGCAAGCCAACCTTCCCGAGGCCCAGGACAAAGACAGACTTGATTTTTGCGCTCATGGAAATTCCTTTCCCGCCCCATGGGAATCGAGATCTCTTTTTTCCCTCCGGGATCCTTTTCTGAGCAAATATTACCGGAAATTCGACGCTTGGCAAGTAAATAAATATGCTGTTCCGGCAACCCTCTCCTTTCAAATTTCAATCAATTTTCCCCCGGCGGGCAGGTCGGTTTCCTGGTATCCAAAGTCGGTCAGCATGCGCCGGGTGGCTTGTTTATTGATGTCCCAGCCCATCTTCTCCTTGCGGAATCGGGTGGCCAGCACATAGTCCACCACCGGCGAAAGAACTCCCATGGCCAGGAAATTGGGCTGAGTCCGGGGGTAGCCTCCGGGCCCCCCTTCGCTGGCCCAGAGGGCGTCGACGATGCAGAGCTGCTGGAGAGGAAAGAGCACCCGTCCGGTCTTGGGATCCATGGGACCCAGGACCTGGGGGGTCTGGTTGACGGCCAGAAGATATTCGAGGGCTTCATCCTGGTGCACATACATGGGGGAAAAAGTCCCCATGTGGTTCTTCAGGGTCATGGTGAACCCGCCCAAGGTGTCGCTGTGGCCTTTGCACAGGGCGATGTTGACGAGAATATCCACCTTTCCTTCGGCCAAATGCCGCAGGCATCTGGTTGTCCTTCTCCCGTCCCCCCAGGGGGCCGGTACTGATATCGGGGTGTTGATTCCGCCCCACTGATCTTCGATCTTTACGCCTTCCGGCAGGCCGGCGAAAGGAGTGTTTTTCCCCATGGATCCGCCGTGAATCCCGTCGTAGATATGGATGTTCGTCCCCCTCACCCCCAGGAGATCGGTAAACACCTGGCAGACCTTGGATAGGACCGGGCTGCGGGTATGCTGGAGGGAGATGTTGTTGGTCTTGATCGCCACCACCGTGTCGGCCCACGGCTTCCGGGGAGGTTTGATAAAAACAGCCCGCCAGGCATCTTCCGGGTTCCGTATCTCCGCCAGGCCGCACGCCAGTTTGTCCAGGTTCTCCCAGACCATTTCTTTGACCACCATCTTTTCCTGGAGCGACCAGGAGGTGACGGGCCGGACCCCCTTGATCATTCTGGGGTCCGTGATTCCCACGACCCGGAGATTGTTCACATTCGGGTGGACCATCGACTTCCTTTCCCAGGAAGCCTTTGCCTTGGGAACAAAGATCATCGGGGGGACAACCAGGGTGGCCCCGGCGACCGCGGCCTTCTTGATGAATTGCCTTCGGGAGATATGGATCATAGCCTGTCCCTTTTTACGAAACCTTAAGACTTTTGAGGCAAGACGCAGGGGGGGGTTCAAACCCGCCCCTACTGGCCTCCTTAGGTTTCTGTCTGAGCCATTATATCTATTTTTGTCCAACCTTATATGATCTACTTCACCCGCCCGGGAGCAATGGATTCCCACTGGATAGTCCAGAAGGATTTGGGATATACTAAATTGTCTCTCAGAAGGCACCCACCCCTTCCCATAAGGAGAGAGTATGAAGAAGGCACCCCTGGCCCTCCTGTCCTTTTTCCTTTTTTTCCTGAACCTCAGCCTCAACCTCAGCCTTGACCTCAACCTTGACCTTAACCTCAACCTCGGCTTCACGCTTTGGGCCCAGGAACCCCCCCGGGTGGAGAATTTCACCCCCCAGGGAACGGTGAAGAACATCCGCCAGGTCCGGGCACAATTTTCCGAACCCATGGTTCCCTTCGGCGAGCCCCGGGACCTCGCCGAACCTTTCGCCGTCTCCTGCACCGAGAAGGGAACCCCCCGTTGGGCCGATCCCAGGAACTGGGTCTATGACTTCGAAAAGGACCTGCCGGCCGGGATCCGCTGCGAGTTTACCCTCAAGCCCGGCTTGAAAACTCTTTCCGGGAAGGAGATCACAGAACCAAAGATTTTTGCCTTTTCCACCGGCGGGCCCGCGGTGAGGGACTCCATTCCCAATCAGGGCAACGAATACATCGATGAAGAGCAGGTCTTTATCCTCCGCCTCGATGCCGAGCCCGACCCGGAATCGGTCCTGAAGAACGTCTCTTTCTCCGTCGAAGGACTTCCGGAGCGGGTGGGAATCGCGCTGGTCGAGGGAATAGAGAGGAAGAAAATCCTGGATTCCGGAAGGGCCCGGTGGATTTCACGTAATTTGAAAGAGTCCAGGCATTTCCTCCTCTTCATTCAGAGCAAGCAGCGTTTCCCCAACAAAGCGAAAGTCAGCCTAGTCTGGGGAAAAGGGGTTCAGACCAGGACCGGCGTGGCCACCGAGCGCGACCAGGTGCTTCCCTTCAGAGCCAGGGATGCTTTTTCCGTGGTTTTCCGCTGCCAGCGGGAGAACCCGAGGTCGGCGTGTCTTCCCATCACTCCCATGACCCTCGGCTTTTCCGCGCCCGTTCCCGCGAAATGGGCCCGGGAAATCGTTTTGAAGGGCCCCGGGGAAAAGGTCTGGAAGCCCCGGCTGCCAGAGGAAGAAAGGGATTTTTTTAACGGAATCACCTTCCAGGGTCCTTTCCCGGAAAACGCTGCCTTCCGCGTCGAGCTTCCCGCCGGTCTCCAGGATGAAGTCGGCCGGCCATTGGTCAACGCCGATAAATTTCCCCTCGCGGTGCAAACCGATCGCTACCCTCCCCTGGCGAAGTTCTCTTCCCGCTTCGGCATCATCGAGCTGAACGCCGACCCCGCACTTCCCGTGACCCTCAGGAACGTGGAGCCCCAGATCAAGGGCCGGATGGTGAAGCCTGATGAAGAACGGGGAATCTTCGGCAGAGTGATGGGCAAGATTTTCAGCCTGCCGCCTGACAAAAATGTGGAAGTCCAATCCTGGCTCCGAAGAGTGGCCGCCGCATCCCGGGAAAAATCCCTTCTCGGCGATGAATCCGCGGCCCATCCATTCCAGGTCCCCAAGCCCCGGGGGGGCCAGGCCTTCGAGGTGGTGGGCATTCCCATGCCGAAGCCCGGGCTCTACATCGTGGAGCTGGAAAGCACGATCCTGGGAGAGGCCCTGCTCGACCCGCCCCGGCCCATGTATGTGCCTGCGGCAGCCCTGGTGACGAATCTCTCCGTCCATTTCAAATGGGGCCGGGAATCCTCCCTGGTATGGGTGACCACCCTGGATAAAGGGGAACCGGTGAAAGACGCCCGGGTCACGGTGCGGGACTGCCAGGAAAAGATCCTCTGGGAAGGAAAGAGCGATGCCGAAGGGCTGCTCCGCATCCAGGGGCCTTTGCCTTCCGGTAAGGACCTTCCCCGTTGCGAGCACTCCATCGATTCCCACGATTACTCCCAGGCCCAGGCTCTCCACCTTCAGGGAGGCCTCCTGGTCATGGCCCAGACCCAGGATGACATGGCCTTTGTCCACTCCGGCTGGAACCAGGGGATCGAGCCCTGGAGATTTCAGCTCCCCTACGAGGATTACCAGGGGCCGGTCATGGGCCATACCGTCTTCGACCGCACCCTTCTCCGCGCCGGGCAAACCGTGCACATGAAGCACATCCTGCGCCAGCGAACCACGCAGGGATTTTCCCCGGTGGCCGAGGCCAAACGCCCGGACCTGGTCTCCATCCAGCATGGGGGAAGCGGCGAAAAGTACGAATTTCCCCTGAAGTGGGATGGCCAGGGAATTGCGGAAACCACCTGGGCCATCCCCCGCGACGCCAAGCTGGGCAGTTATAATGTCGTCCTGGTCAAGAAAGAGACCGGCGAACGCCGGAGAGAATGGCGGAGATCCTCGGGCCAATTCCGGGTGGAAGAGTTCCGGGTTCCCCTCCTGCGGGGGACGATCAAGCCCCCGGCCGAGCCTCTGGTCAAACCGGAAGGGATCCCCCTCGACCTGAGCGTCCAGTATCTGACCGGGGGAGGAGCCGGCCTGCTCCCGGTGAGACTGCGCAGCGAGGTCCGCCCCCGGTGGGTCACGCCTTTCGAGGGATTCGACCGCTTTGTCTTCAGCAACGGACCGGTCAAGGAGGGGCTGGTCCGCAGAGGGGCTGCTTTTGAAGACGAAGAGACGGAGGGGGAAGAAACCGCCGATGAACGGAAAAAAGCCAAGATTCCCTCTATGGATCTGGTCCTGGACCGGGCGGGGTCGGCGCGCACGTCCCTGCAAAAGATTCCTCAGTATGAAATCCCCATGGAAATTTTGACGGAAATGGAGTTCAAGGACCCCAACGGGGAGATCCAGACCGTCTCCACCAGGATGCCCTTGTGGCCGTCCCTCTATCTGATCGGAATCAAACCGGACTCCTGGGCCGTCTCCAAAGACGCCTTGAAATTCCACGTGGCCGTATTGGACCTCAGGGGAAAGCCGGTGTCCGGCGCGCAGGTGAAGACCGAGATCTTCCAGCGGAAAATTTTCACCCACCGCAAACGCATCGCCGGCGGGTTTTACGCTTACGACCACACCGAGGAGACCAAGAAGCTCGACTCCCTCTGTTCAGGTAAGACGGATTCCAAGGGTATCCTGATCTGCGAAACCCGTTCGCCCGTCTCCGGGAACCTGATCGTCCAGGCCCAGACCGCCGACGCCGCGGGCCGGCGCGCCGCCGTCCAGCAGGAAATCTGGGTCGCAGACAAGGACGACTGGTGGTTTGCCGCGGGGGACCACGACCGGATCGACCTTCTTCCCGAGAAAAAGCGTTACGAGCCGGGAGAGACGGCGGTTTTCCAGGTCCGCATGCCCTTCCGCGAGGCCACCGCCCTGGTTACGCTGGAGCGGGAAGGGGTCATGGAATCGTGGGTCCAGAAAATTTCCGGGAAAAAGCCGGTGATCGAGGTGCCGGTCAAAGGGAACTACGCCCCCAATGTCTTCGTCTCCGTCCTTCCTGTCCGGGGGCGGGTTACGGACGTAAAGCCGACGGCCCTGGTGGACCTGGGGAGGCCTGCCTACAAGCTGGGCATAGCCGAAATCAACGTGGGCTGGAGGGAACACGAGCTGAAAGTGGATGTATCCCCGGACCGGAAAGTCTACCGGGTGCGGCAGAAGGCCAGGGTCAAGGTGGCGGTCAAAACCTGGGACGGAAAAATTCCGCCTGCCGGAAGCGAACTGGCGGTGGCGGCCGTAGACGAGGGCCTGCTGGAACTCATGCCCAACCAGAGCTGGAAAATTCTTGCCGCCATGATGGGGCGGAGAGGCTACGGGGTGGGTACGGCAACGGCCCAGGGCCAGGTTATCGGCCGGCGTCACTTCGGGCTGAAAGCCCTGCCGCAGGGCGGAGGGGGAGGGAAACAGACTACCCGCGAGCTCTTCGACACCCTTCTCCTGTGGAAAGGCCGACTGCCGCTGGACGCCAAGGGCGAAGCCTCCCTGGAAATCCCCCTCAACGACTCCCTCACCAGCTTCCAGATCGTGGCCGTGGCCACGGGAGGCACCGGCCTCTTCGGCAGCGGCTCCACTTCCATCCAATCCACGCAGGACCTGATGGTCTTTTCCGGCCTTCCCCCCCTGGTCAGGGAGGGAGACCGGTTCCGGGCCGAGTTCACCCTGCGCAACGCCGCC
>Ga0316628_100003815_pt1 | contig 11677 bp, 8 predicted proteins | sample OWC_Aug_M2_C1_D5_FD_207648 | JGI IMG/M metagenome (GOLD analysis project Ga0316628, IMG submission 207648) | Wetland soil microbial communities from Old Woman Creek delta, Ohio, United States - OWC_Aug_M2_C1_D5_C | ecosystem: Environmental > Terrestrial > Soil > Wetlands | place: USA: Ohio... | reverse complement strand
AACAACGGCGCGAGCACCAGCGTCACCGTGCTGAGCAGCTTGATCAGCACGTGGAGGGAGGGACCGGCCGTGTCCTTGAACGGATCGCCGACGGTGTCGCCCACCACTCCAGCCTTGTGCGCATCCGAGCCCTTGCCGCCGTACGCGCCCGCCTCGATGAACTTCTTGGCGTTGTCCCAGGCCCCGCCGCCGTTGTTCAGCATCGTGGCGACGAGGATTCCCGCGATCGTCCCGACCATCAGGAAGGCGGCGACGGCTTCGGCGCCGACACCGAGCAGCCTGAACCCGACTCCGACGGCGATCGGCATCCCGACCGCCAGCAGGCCGGGCGCCACCATTTCCTTCAGCGCACCGATGGTCACGATGTCCACCGCCCGGCCGTAGTTCGGTCGCGAGGTGCCGGCGAGAATGCCCAGGTCCTCCGCGAACTGCCGCCGCACCTCCTTGATCACGCTCACGGCAGCCTTCTGCACCGCGTTGACCGCCAGGGCGCTGAACCAGAACACCAGCATCGCGCCGAGCAGCCCGCCCACGAACACCTCGGGCTTGGCGATGTTCACGACGTCGAAGGTGCGGCCGGTGTAGTACCCGATCTCGTCCATGAACGCGGAGAAGAGGAGGAACGCCGCCAGGGCGGCCGAGCCGATCGCGTAGCCCTTGGTGAGCGCCTTGGTGGTGTTGCCCACCGCGTCGAGGCGGTCGGTCCTGGCCCGGACGTCCTCGGGCTGCTTCGACATCTCGATGATTCCGCCGGCGTTGTCGGTGATGGGCCCGAACGTGTCCATCGCCAGGATGTACGCCGCGGTGCCGAGCATCCCCATCGTCGCGACCGCGGTGCCGAACAGACCGCCGCTCGGGACCGCCGACCTGCCGAGGTAGTAGGAGCTCAGGATGGCCAGGGAGATGGCGGCCGTGGGCAGGGCGGTGCACTCCAGCGCGACGGCGAACCCCGCGATGATGTTCGTGGCCGGCCCCGTGACCGAGGCGGCGGCGATGCTCTTCACCGGGCGGAACCGGTACTCGGTGTAGTACTGGGTGATGTACACGAACGCGACGGATGTCGCGATGCCGATGACGCCGGCGAGCGCGAAGTGCCACCAGGCGTTCGGATTGCCGGGGAACTGCAGCAGCCAGTAGGTGCCGCCCACGAAGCCCAGCGCCGCGAGCACGGCCGCGACCCAATACCCCCGGTTCAGCGCGCGCATCGGGTCCTCGTCGCCGCGGGCCTTCACCACCACGACGCCGACGATGGACGCGATCAGCCCGAAGGCGCGCACCACCAGCGGGAACAGCATCACGCCCACGATCGAGAACGCCGCACCCGGGTTGTCGGCCTGCACACGCAGCGCCAGCGTCGAGCCGAGGATCATCGCGCCGATGTTCTCGGCCGCGGTCGACTCGAACAGGTCGGCGCCGCGCCCCGCGCAGTCGCCCACGTTGTCGCCCACCAGATCCGCGATCACGGCGGGGTTCCGCGGGTCGTCCTCCGGAATGCCGGCCTCCACCTTCCCCACCAGGTCGGCGCCCACGTCCGCCGCCTTGGTGTAGATGCCCCCGCCCAACTGCGCGAACAGCGCCACGAACGAGGCGCCGAAGCCGTAGCCGACGATGAGCAGCGGGATCTTCTGGACCGGAATCGCCGTGAGGCCGTCGAGCAGCGCGTACAGCCCGCCCACGCCGAGCAGGCTCATGGCCACGACGAACAGGCCCGAGACCGCACCGCCCCGCAGCGCGCCCTGCAGCGCGGCATTCACGCTGGAGCGGGCGGCGCTCGCCACCCGGATGTTGGCCCGGATGGAAACGAACATCCCCACGTAGCCGGCCACCGCGGAGCACAGCGCGCCGAAGAAGAACGATGCCGTGGTGGCCACCGCCAGCCAGGTCCTGGACACCTCGATCGGGTCGTTCGGGCTCGGAGACCGGATCCAGGCGTAGATGGCGAAGATCACGAACCCGACCACCACCGAGAGCAGCCCGATGGTGCGGTACTGGCGCTTCAGAAAGGCCTCGGCGCCCTCCTGGATGGCGTCGGAGATGACACGCATCTCCAGGGTGCCGTTGTCCATCCGGAGCACGTGCCTCGCCAGCAAGACCGCGACGAGGAGGGCCAGCGCACTGACGACCAGGACGAGAGGAAGCATGGAAGTCCCTGGAACCGGGGGCACCACGGGCCAACTCACGGGCAAGAGCGGCAATCTTAGCAGGGAGGACCGCGGACTGCAACCGCCTGAGCTACAACGTGATGCGAATCTCGAAGACCGCCGCGATGGGCTGGCCCTCGAGCGTGTAGGCCGGCGTGAAGGTGTAGCGGCGCAGGCGATCCACGAACTCGTCCGCGAAGCGGCGGTCCCTGATGGGCGGCTCCAGGCTGACCCGCGTGACCTCGCCGCGCGCCGAGATCTCGAAGCGGGCGGTGACGGTGGAACCACGCAGGCTCGACGGCCGGTCCGGAGGAGGCATGATGATGCCCTGTGGCTGCGGCGGATAGTACCGCCCGCCCTCGCCTCCGGTGCCCGGGCCGGTTCCGGTGCCGACGCCGGACCCGGACCCGCCCCCCGAGCCGGACCCGGAGCCCGGCCCCACGCCGGAGCCCTGCCCCGAGCCCTGGCCGGAGCTCTGCCGCTCGAGGAGTAGGAGGTCCTGAGCGGAGATCTGCTGCGGAACGTCCTCCGGCGGACGCAGCTCCGGCACCGTGAGAGCCACCAGGCTGGGGACGGTGAGCGCCGGGGCCTGTGGCGCCGCGGGGAGAGCCGGCGGCAGAGCGAGCACGGCGAACACGCGCCCGCCGCCCCCCCCTCCTCCCGCGTCCCCCGGGCCTAGGCCCGGCCGGTCGCGGGCCTCGGTGAACCGGTGACCGCCCCAGGCCGCCAGGCCGAGCAGGCCCAGATGCACCGCGACCGACAGGCCCAGACCGCGGATGTTGCCGCGCTCCTGGACCTGCCGGCCGAATGGTGTGGCCAGCGGGACTTGCCGGTCGGCCTGCTGCTCGATGGACATACCCCACCCTACCTTACGTCCGACGAGCGGCCATTGTTCCGCGGCCGTGCAGCTACTGCGTCGGCGTGGCTCCCGAAACCGCCGCGTTGCCCGGCGCCAGGCCGAACACCTTCACGCCCGCGCCGCGCGCGATGTCTATCAGCTCGACCACCTCGGCAAAGCGCCTGGTGTCGTCCGCCCTGATGAAAATCAGCTTGTCGGGTCGGACGTCGTAGATCTGGTGCAGGCGGGCCGACAGCTCCGGCTTGGTCACCGGCTGAGTGTTGATCTCCATGGCCCCGTCCGCGAGGAGCGAGAGAACGATCTGCGGCGTGGGCCTGGCGTTCGGCTCGGTCTGCTCCACCGGCACCTGGATGTCGAGCACCTTCCGCAACATGGGCTGCGTGATCATGAAGATGACCAGGAGCACCAGCAGCACGTCGATGAACGGCGTGATGTTGATGTCCGAGTTCATCTTCCCTACGCCACCCCCTGTCCCTGACATGGCCATATGCCGCTACCTTCCGCGCTCTTGGGAGACCGTCGGCTCGGTGCCAAGCCGCTGCTCCGTCACGGCGCTCATCATGCGCACCCCGGCCCTGCGGGCGATCTGCACGGCCTCCTGGATCTTCTCCATCCGCAAAGTCTGGTCCGCCTTCAGGTACAGGATCTTGTCCTTGGTGCGGGCCGCGAAGATCTCGGTGAGCGTGCCCTCGACCTGCTCCCTGGGGTACGGGCGGGTGTTGATGAAGTAGTTGCCGTCCCTGTCGATGCCGAGCACCACGTCGTCCGGGTTTTCCTCGGCCTTGATCAGGTTGATGCCCTCGGGCATCTTGGCCTGGAAGCCGGTGGCGATCAGCGGCGCCGTGATCATGAAGATGATCAGCAGCACCAGCATCACGTCCGCCATGGGCGTGACGTTGATGTCGGCGTTGACCGCGCCCTTGCTGCTACTTGTCGATATGGCCACTGCCGCTGGTCACCTTGGCCTGGAAGTCCTTCGTGAAGGTCGAGCGGCCGAACTCGTGCCCCACGCCCTTGATCAGATAGTCGATCAGTTCCTTGCCCGTGTACGTCATCTCGACGGTGAGGAAGTCGATCTTGGTCTGGAAGTAGTTGTACAGCCACACCGCCGGGATGGCGGTCAGAAGGCCGAACGCCGTGGTGATCAGCGCCTCGGCGATGCCGGCCGAGACCGCGGCCAGGCCACCCGACCCACCGCCGGCCGCCATGCCGGTGAACGCGTTCACGATGCCCATCGTGGTGCCCAGAAGGCCCACGAACGGCGCGGTCGCGCCGACAGTGGCGAGGACGCCCAGGCCGCGCTTCAGTTCGGCCACGATGATCAGCATCTGGCGCTCGATGGCGCGCTCGGCGGAGTTGATGTCCGCCACGGTGATCTGCTGGTCGGTGAGGAGGGGCTTGATCTCCTCGAGAGCGCCCGTGAGCGTGCGCGCCACGTGGCTCTTCTTGTACTTGCCGGAGAGGGCGACGGCCCCTTCGATCTGCTCTTCCTGAAGGAACCGCGAGAACTCGGGGGCGAACTTCCTGGTCTCCCTCTGAGCGCGGAACAGGCGCCACCACTTGCCGAACGCTACGCCCAGCGACCAGATCGACATGAACGCCAGGACGAACACGACGCCCCTGGCGAACCACATCATAGTGCCCCATAGATCGATCAACGACATGTTCATGCTGTGTTTCCTCCGAGTTCCTGATTCTGTCCGCGCGGACCGGCGCCGCGCCTACGGATTCTGGCCTGCACGCTGGATGTTGAAGTTGATGGGCTGCTGCACCCGGACGCGCACCGCGCGTCCCTGGATGCGCCCCGGACTGAACAGGCTGGCCTGCGCCATCTCGCGGGCCGGCCCCTCGAACAGCTGGTGAGTGCTCGAGAGCACCCGCATGGAGCCGCGCTCGACGTGGCCGGACGTGTCGATTACCATCTCCAGGAGCACGCGGCCCTCGATGCCCGCCTGCCGCAGGATGTCCGGGTAGCGCACCGGCGGGGAGCTGATGCGCTCGGGCCGCTCCTCCACGACCGCCTCGAGATAGGGCTGGTCCTGGCGGATGACCGTCTGGCGCTCCTGCTCCTGCCCGCGCGCGATTCCGCCCTCGACGCCCACGCCCGAGAAGTCGGCCGCGTTGAACTCCTGCGTTGACGGCGGCGGGATGTCCACGGGGATGTTCGTCGGGATGGCCAAGGTCCGGAAGCCCTGAGCCACCGGCGGCGGCGGGGCGGCCTCCTGCTTCGCCTCGGCCGCCTTCTTCTGCTCCACCTGGACCGTGAGCTGGACCACCCGCTCCTCGGTCACCTGCTCGCCCGCCGACAGCGTGGCGACGATGGCCGCGCTGATCACGACGCCGTGGAAGATGACCGAGAGCACACCCGACCCGACGCCCCCGGCGTGGCGGCTCTTGGGCTTGGACTCAATGAGCGTGTCGAACACCAGATCCTCCTGGGTCTGCTGCCACACAAAACCTACACTCAACAAGTGGCCCTTCAATTACTCCCAGATGACGATTCGATTACAGCCGGACCGCCCGCCGAGCGGGGGATTGTGACGGTGAACGCGCTTCCCCGGCCCGGGCGGCTGGTGACGGCGATGGCTCCCCCGTGGGCCTCGGCGATCCACTTGCCGATGGCGAGCCCGAGCCCGATCCCGGGGCGCTCGCCCGTGCGCGAGCGGGCGGCGTCGGCCCGCCAGAAGCGGTCGAACACGCGAGCCAGGTCCCCCGCCGCGATGCCGATCCCCGTGTCCCGCACCGCGACCGCGGCCGTCTCCGGGGTGGCGGTGAGAGTGATCCAGATCGTGCCGCCATCGGGTGTGTACTTCACGGCGTTGGTGGCCAGGTTCATCACCAGCTGGCGGAGCCGCCCCGCGTCCACTTCGGCGACGACCTCCCCGTCCGGCCTCTCCAGGAGGACCGTGAGGCCGGCCTCCTCGCCGAGCATCTGGGTCGTCTCGTGGATCTCGGCCACCAGCGCGCCGAGATCGGCGGGCTCGCGGTGCAGCTCCAGACGCCCCTCGTCCACCCGGGCGAGCGTGAGGAGCGAGTCTACCAGGTCGGTCATGCGCCGCACTTCCTGCAGCGTCTCCTCGAGCGGGACCAGCGCCTCGGGCGAGGCGCGCGGGTCGGTGAGCGCGCGCTCCACGCCGGCGCGCATCACGGTCAGCGGCGTCTTGAGCTCGTGGCTGGCGTCGGCCACGAAGCGCCGCAGGGCGGCGAAGCTCGTTTCGAGCCGCGCCATCATCGCGTTGAGCGTGTTGGCCAGCCGGCCCAGCTCGTCGGTTCGCTCTCCGGTCGCGGGCAGGCGCCGGTGCAGGCTCCGCCCGTCGGTGATGGCCTCCAGCTCGTCGATCATGTCGCCGACCGGGCGGAGCGCCCACGACGAGAGGACCCATCCCACGCCGGCCGCGGCGAGGAGGATGAAGGGGAGGACGACGAGGATCGAGGTCACGAGCCGCGCCGGGACCGCGGCGAGCTCGCGGGTCGGGGAGCCGACGGCAACGGCGATCACCGCGGGCCCGGCGTCGGTGATGCGTCGCGCCACGAACCGCACCTCGATGCCGTCGAGCTCCAGGGAGAAGCTCTCGTGCTGCCGGGTGACCGCGAAGGTCCGCAGGCGCAGCCGGTCGGCCGCGGCCGGGTCGAGCCGCCGCACCTCGGCCGAGCCGTACACCGCGAAGGCCGCGGAGTCCACCACGACCGCGTAGTCCTGGACGCTGCGGTCGAGGTTCTCCACGACGTCCACCCGCATCCCCGCGGTGTAGGGTTCGGAGGAGTACTCGATGATGGGTCCGGGGGCCAGCGTCGCCTGCCGGATGAGCGCCGCCGCGAGGTCGGCCTCGGAGGTGAGCCGGCGCTCCAGCTCGCTGTAGCTCGAACTCCGCTGTACCAGGGAGAGAACCACGCCGAAGGCCAGCACGGACACGAACAGCGCCACCGCGTAACCGACGGTGAGCTGCCTCCGGACGGTGGCCACTTCAGGCCTTCATCATGTAGCCGACGCCGCGCACCGTGTGGATCAGCTTGGCCCGGTGCCCCGCGTCCATCTTCTTGCGCAGCCGGTTGATGACGACGTCCACGATGTTGGTGCCGGGATCGAAGTGATAGTCCCAGACGTACTCCGTGATCAGCGTCCGGCTCAGCACCCGCCCGGCGTTCCGCGCCAGATAGACCAGGACCTCGTACTCCTTGGGGGTGAGCTCGATGCTCTGGCCGGCGCGCGTCACTTCCCGCGAGCCCGTATCCACGCGCACGTCCGAGATCTGGAGCACCGGTCGCGCGAGGTCCTTGGGCCGGCGGCTGATGGCCTCGACCCGCGCCAGCAGCTCCGCCATCGCGAACGGCTTGGTGACGTAGTCGTCGGCGCCCATCCGCAGGGCATCCACCTTGAACTCGACCGAGTCCTGCGCCGTGAGGACCAGCACCGGCGTGCCGACTCCGCGGTCCCGGAGCGTGCGCAGGACGTCCAGCCCCGACATGCCCGGGAGCCGGAGGTCGAGCACGATGAGGTCGAAGGGACCGGCGCCCGCCGCGTCCAGCGCGGCGCGCCCGTCGCCGACCAGCTCCACGGAGTAGCGCTGCTCGGACAGCCCCCGGGCCACGTACTGGCCCACGGTCCGGTCGTCCTCAACTACCAGGACGCGCACCGACGGGGAGGATGACGCGGAAGGTGGAGCCGCGCCCGATCTGGGAGTCCACTTCGATGCGGCCGCCGTGCTCCGCCACGATGGCGTAGCAGATCGACAGGCCGAGCCCGGTGCCGCGACCCTGCGGCTTGGTGGTGAAGAACGGCTCGAAGATCTTCTGGATGTCGGACCGCGCGATCCCCACGCCGGTGTCGGAGAACTCGATGAACACCTCGTCGGCGCGGCCCGGGTTGCGGCAGGTGCGCACCGACAGCGTGCCCCGCGCCTCCATCGCGTCCATCGCGTTCAGCATCAGCGACATGAAGACCTGAATGAGCTGCTCGGAGCTGGCCTGGATGACCGGCAACCCCTCGGCGAGATCCTCCCGCAGCTCCAGCCGCTTGAACCGGTCGTGGTGCTTGAGGAGGAACAGCGTCTCCCGCACCACACCGTTCACGTCCACGTCGGACTTGGCGGCCTTCTTGGGCCGGCTGTAGTCGAGCAGGCCCTCCACGATGCGCTTGCAGCGCTGCACCTCCGCGTCGACGATCTTGAGGTACTCCTCGACGCCGGCCGCGACCTCCTTGCCGGCGTCCTCCGCGCGGCCGCGGATGGCGTCGGCGCAGGCACCGATGGTGGCGAGCGGGTTGTTGATCTCGTGCATCACCCCGGCCGCCAGCTGGCCGATCGCGGCGAGCTTCTCCGACTGCGCGATCCGCCGCTGGGCGTCGCGCCACTCGGTGATGTCCTCTCCGATGGTGATGACGTGGGTTACCTCGTCGTCGTTGAGGCGCATCGGGATCTTGGTGATGCGGTAGTGGCGCGTGTCGCCCACGCCCCCCGTCTCCATCTCGATGACCTGCATGCTGCCCGAGGCGAAGACCTCGGTGAACTCGCGCGCCAGCAGGTCGCGCGGCTGCCGGGAGAGCACCTCGTAGATGGTGCGGCCCAGCGCCTCCTCGCGCCGCACGCCCTGCGTGCCCGTCTCGCGCTTGCGGTTCCAGGCCTGGATCCGGAAGTCGCGGTCGATGACGTACAACCCCAGCGGCAGCGAGTCGATGATCTTCGCCGTGAAGCGTCGCTGCGCGTCCGTCTCTCGCGCGCGGCGGGCCACCTCGTGCGCGAGGCCCTGCGACAGCTCCTGCGACGCGAGCAGCGGCGCGAGGATGTTGGCCGCGACCGCGAGGACGTCCCGGACCATCCGCTCGCGCCCGTCGCGGGCGACGCGCACCTCGAGAACGCCCAGGCGCTCGCCCTCGTGGAGCATCGGCACCATCAGCTCCAGCTGGTCCCACGAGTCCTGCCCCTGATCGGGCTCGGAGTCGAAGCTCCGCGCGATCCGCTCGGCGTCGCCCGCCGCGGGCTCCTCGCCGGGAGCCGCGATGGCGCGGTAGGTCTCCCCGTCCGGCGCGCGGATCCACAGCCGGCAGCCCAGCGCCTGCACTCCGCTCCGCAACGTCGCCACCGCGGAGACGAGCGTCTCCTCGGAGAAGACGCTGGCCGAAAGCACGCCCGCGAGCTCGGCGAGCAGGCGGATGCCGGGATGCGTGGGAACAGCGGCATCGGGCCAGCCGCCGGAAGAGCGATCCGTGGTCGGATGCGCCATATTGTGCGAAGCTAGAGCGCCCGCGGGACGACTGCAAGCGCGACGTACGGGGAGAGGACGAGCCGGAGATGCACCGACGCGACCTGCTGGGGGCGGCCGCCGCGGCCGCGGCCCTGCCGGGACTGCGCGCACCCGGGCGGCGCCGCCAGGGTGAAGAGCAGGGCTGGATCTTCACGCTCGACGGCCAGCTCCGCTGGAGGCTCGGCCCGCAGCGCGGCCGCCCCGTGGTGGATGGTGCCGAGATCGCCGTCGAGTTCGAGGGCGGGCCGCCGGTCCGGCTCGGCGCCCTCTCCGGCGTGCGCCGCTACCGGTTCGGCGGGCGCGGCGAGGCGGGCGGCTGGACGGCGGTCGGCACGACGGATCAGGTCGAGGTCACCGCCCGGTTCGAGGACGGCCTCGGCCCGTCGGCCCGGCGGGCGCGCTGGCCGCGGCTGGCGGTGAGCCTGCGCGGCCTCGACGCCGCGCGCTCCCTCGTGGCCGTGCACTTCCTCGATTCCTCGGTCGCGAGAGTGCCCGCGCTCTCGCGCCCCGGGACCCGCCTGTGGATCAACGGCTACCAGTCGTGGAGCCCGTGCGGCGTCGTCGCCCTCGGTCCCGGCGCCGCAGCCACGGGTCACTGGCAGCTCGCCACCGCCTCCGACGCGCCGCGCCGCGCCGCCGATGTCCCCTCCGGGCTCGGTCTGGCCTTCGGTGCCGACGACAGCGGCGAGGGGCGATTCGCCGTCTCGGGCCGTGCAGTGCGCGCGTCCTCGCACCTCGCGCGCCGGCTGTGCGGAGCGGCGTTCCCGCCCGCCACCGCGGAACTCGCGATCCTCCCCTCCGACCAGCCGCTGGAGAGTCTGGGCGGCCTGGCGGCCGACGCCCTGCCAGGACCGCTGCCCGCCGAGACGGCCGCCGGCTGGTGCTCCTGGTACGAGCTGTACGGCGACGTCACGGAGGCCGACGTGGTGGCGAACCTCGAGTTCGCGCGCCGCCGCTTCGACACCCGGTCGTTCCGCGTCGTCCAGGTCGACGACGGGTTCCAGCGCGCGGCCGGCGACTGGAACACCAACGACAAGTTCCCCCACGGCCACCGCTGGCTGACCGAGGCGATCCACGGGGCCGGCTTCCAGGCGGGCCTGTGGATCGCGCCGTTCGCCGCCGCGGACCGCTCCGGGATTCCGGTGAGCCGGCCGCACTGGCTGCTCCGCGACGAGAGGGGCCAGCCGCTGGTCCTCGCCACCCGCGAGGACTGGGGCGGCCGCGTGTTCGGCCTCGACGCGTCCCAGCGAGAGGTCCAGGAGCATCTCCGCGACCTGATGCGGCTCGCGGTGGACGAGTGGGGCTACGACTACCTCAAGCTCGACTTCCTCTACTACGGCGCGCAGGGGACGCGCGAGGGCCGCTGGCAGAGCGGCGCCGAGGCGTGCCGCGCCGGCCTGCGCGCCATGCGCGAGGGCGCGGGCCGCGCGTTCCTCCTCGGCTGCGGGGCGCCGCTCCAGCACGCGCTGGGCTACTGCGACGGCATGCGCATCGGCGCGGACGTGGACGCCACCTGGGAGGGCATCCAGACCGCGGCGCTCGCGGCAGTGCGGCGCGCCCACCTGCACGGCCGCGCCTGGCAGAACGATCCCGACGCGCTGGTGGTGCGGGAGCCGCTCACGATCGCCGAGGCGCGGGCGTGGGCCTCGGTGGTGGCGTTGACGGGCGGGATGGCCCTGGCCTCGGACAACATGCCGCGCCTCCCCGAAGAGCGCGTCGAGATCCTGCGGCGCACCTTGCCGGTGGCGCGGCTGGCTGGCCGCGCCCTCGACTTCGGCGCCGCCGAGCGAGTCACCGCGCCGGCGCTGTGGGCGGGACCCGCGCGCCTGGCGGAGCTTCCTCTCACGTGGCGCTTCCGTCCGGGGGACGACCCGGCCTGGAGCGCGCCGGACCTCGACGACTCCGGCTGGACGACGATCGCTGCGGGCGCGCCCTGGGAGCGGCAGGGCAACGAGGGCCTGGACGGCTTCGCCTGGTACCGGGCCGCCTTCACCGCGCCCCGACGCGCTCCCGCCGGACCGCTGGCGCTGGAGCTCGGGCGCGTCGACGACGCGGACGAGACGTTCGTCAACGGCGTGAGGGTGGGCGCCACCGGCACCGTGCCGCCCGCCTACGGCAGCGCCTGGCAGGCCTACCGGCGCTACGCCGTCCCCAGGGAGGCGATCCGGTGGGGCCGCGACAACGTGGTGGCCGTGCGGGTCTACGACGGAGACGGGCCGGGAGGGTGGTACAGCTTCCGCCGCGACCGGCCGCCGTCGCTGATCCTGGCTCAGGTCCGCGCCGACTGGTGGATGCTCGCGGCCGTCAATTGGGACGACGAGCCGCGCCGCCTGGCGGCCGATCTCGCCGCGCACGGAGTGGCGGGGCCGCTGCTGGCCTACGACGTCTGGGCCGACGCCCGGGCCGCCGACGTGGACGGCCGCTGGTCCGGCGCGGT
>Ga0316628_100003814_pt1 | contig 11679 bp, 8 predicted proteins | sample OWC_Aug_M2_C1_D5_FD_207648 | JGI IMG/M metagenome (GOLD analysis project Ga0316628, IMG submission 207648) | Wetland soil microbial communities from Old Woman Creek delta, Ohio, United States - OWC_Aug_M2_C1_D5_C | ecosystem: Environmental > Terrestrial > Soil > Wetlands | place: USA: Ohio... | reverse complement strand
TCGGGGGCTGTCTGGGTATATCTGAGCGGCAACTGCTACCGTTGCGACGGCCACCGGCGAAATTGCGGCGGCCCATGCGGGGCGCAGACCCCTCCGGGCCTCGATGCAACTCGATAAAATCGCTCAATTTAGGTATAAATAGGGCTTCTCCTAGTTGACGTTTCACCGCATTGCTTTACCCTTTCATCACCCCTTGGCAGTCACCAGCGCCTATAACAGGGTCTTCCGGTGCCGGAACAGTCGAGGTGATTCCTGCCACCCAAACGAATACTTCTTGCCGAGACCCATCCAACCTTTGCGGGAGTCGTTCGTCTTATTCTCAGGGAAACGATGGGCGCGTTGTTTATGGTGGCAGACGAGCCCTCTCTTGCTGAAGCCATTGCCGGTGCACAGTTTGATCTCGTCATTGCGGATCTCTCATTTCCGGTATCTTCGAGGGGGGAACGTTGCCAGGCTGCTCAAGAGATTGAACCCCGAACTCAAGGCCATCATCCTGAGCATCCATGACGACCAGACGGTGGTGGGTGAATGCTTTGCGGCAGGGGTGAAAGGATTTGCGCTCAAGCGGACGGCAGCCACCGATCTGCTTCCGGCCTGATGCTTCTTTTTTAACACCCTGGTAAAGCCGCAAGTCGTCGCGATGCGGCGAAAACAACGAAAGGAGAAAGAAAATGAAACCTGTCTTTAAAGCATTGGCTGTTCTGTTTGCCGTGGCCGCTGTGCTGGCAATTGCCGCAGGGCCTGCCGACGCGCAGCAGAAGCCCAACATCGTCGTCATCATGGGAGATGACATCGGCTGGTTCAATATCGGCGCCTACCACCAGGGCATGATGGCCGGGAGGACGCCGAATCTCGACAAGCTCGCGGCCGAGGGGATGCGTTTCACCGATTACTACGCCGAGGCGAGTTGTACGGCGGGCCGGGCGAATTTCATCACCGGCGAGCTGCCGATCCGCACCGGCATGACGACTGTGGGACAGGCAGGCGCATCAGTCGGGCTGCCCGCAGAGGCGGTGACCATCGCCACGGCGCTGAAGGCGATGGGCTATACCACGGGGCAGTTCGGCAAGAACCATCTCGGCGACAAGAACGAGTTCCTGCCGACCGTCCACGGCTTCGACGAGTTCTTCGGCTACCTCTACCACCTCGACGCCATGGAAGACCCGTGCCATCCCAACTACCCGCAGACTCTTCTGAATCTAGTCGGGCCTCGGAACATGGTCCACAGTTGGGCCACGGATAAGGATGACCCGACCGAAATGCCGCGCTGGGGCAAAATCGGCAAACAGAAAATTGAAGATGCCGGTCAGCTCTGCCCCAAGCGGATGGAGACCGTGGACGACGAAATCCTGAAGTATACGCTGGACTTCATGGACAAAGCCAAGAAGGACAACAAGCCGTTCTTTGTCTGGCTCAACCCGACACGCATGCACATCGTCACCCATCTTTCGGACAAGTATGAAAAAATGCGCAACTCGGAGAACAACTGGACCATACATGAAGCCGGCATGGCTCAGATCGACGACATCGTCGGCGATGTAATGAAAAAGCTCAAAGCCATGGGCGTGGACGACAACACCATCGTCGTGTTCACCACCGACAACGGCACCGAAGTCTTCACTTGGCCCGACGGCGGACAGACGCCATTCGCGCAATCCAAAGGGACGATCATGGAAGGCGGTTTCCGCGCGCCGGCCATCCTTCGTTGGCCCGGCAAGGTCCCTGCCGGCAAGGTGGAGAACGGCATCATCTCCGGCCTTGACTGGTTCCCGACGTTTGTCGCCGTGGCGGGCAATCCCAACATTGCCGCGGAGCTGCTGAAGGGGAAACAACTCGGGGATAAGACCTACAAAGTGCATCTCGACGGCTACAATCAGATGGATATGATCACCGGCAAAGGCCCGTCGAATCGCCACGAAATCTTTTATTTTGGCGAAAGCACGCTCGGCGCGGTGCGCATCGACGACTTCAAGTATCGTTTCATCGACCAGCCCGGCGGCTGGCTGGGTGACAAGACCCACGCTGACGTGCCATACCTGACCAACCTTCGCCTCGATCCTTTCGAGCGTACGGGCTGGCCGGAAAACGGGACTAAAAGTGGGTCGCAGGAATACTTCCAGTGGTTCAAGTACGAATTCTGGCGTTTCGTGTTTGTGCAGCAACAGGTGGAGAAGCTCATTATGACTGCCATCGAGTTTCCGCCGATGCAGAAAGGCGCGAGCTTCAACCTCGATGCCGTGAAAGCGAAGATCGAGGCGGCACGGACGGCAATGGGCAAGTAAGCAAGCGAGGTTGTTTGATGATTTTCATAGCAGGCGCTCCGTCAGGGGCGCCTGCCTCTTAACCTGACGGGTGTTTTGAGGTTCACGGCGCGCGGTCCGCAATGACCGCCCGCATTCTCGGCTCATTCAAAACCCGGGCAGTATTCGCCCCTTCCAGGTGCGACCCGGCCAACCAGGCAACGAAAAAATTATGAAAATACTGCTGGCGGTGACAGCGGTAATCGAAGTGGGAGCCGGCGGGGCGCTGATGTGTTTCTCGTCGGCGACAGTGGCGCTGCTGCTCGGTTCAGGGCTCGACACGTCCACCGTGGTGGCGCTCGGGCGGCTGGCTGGGGCGGCGCTGTTCGCGCTGGGAGTCGCCTGCTGGCTCGCTCCGTATGACGCGCAGAGCTGCGCCGCAAGAGGACTGGTTAGCGCGATGGTTCTCTATAACCTTGGCGCTGTGGTCATCCTTGGTACCGCAGGTATCCGATCGCGGCCGGTCGGCGTCGCGTTGTGGCCGGTCGTTGTGCTTCACGCAATAATGACCGTCTGGTGCATCACGTGTCTTCTGAGAAAACCAACACAGATCAGCGAAAAGGCGAAATGAACTCGGAAAGGGCACAACAATGAAAACCACACGCAGACTGAACCTCCTCGCTGTCGTGCTCGTTGGCGCGCTGGCGCTAGGAACGACCGTTGCTCAGGCCGCCGACCTGCTGTCCTCTTGGAACGATGGCCCCGCCAAGCAGGCGATCATCGAGTTTGTGCAGGCGACCACTACGCAAGGCAGCCCCAAGTTTGTGCCACCCGCAGAGCGCATTGCCACCTTCGACCAGGACGGCACGCTCTGGGTCGAGCACCCGATGTACTCGCAGGTGATGTACTGCCTGGAGCGGGTCCCGGCGGTCGTGAAGGCGAAGCCGGAACTCAAGGACGTTGAGCCCTTCAAGACGGTGCTGTCCGGCAAACGCCAGGCAATGGCGAAGCTCTCGATGAAAGACCTCGAGAAGATCCTCGTGGTCACCCTCACCGGCATGTCGGTGGATGCGTTCAACGCCGAAGTGAAGAAGTGGCTCGAAACGGCCAAAGATCCACGCTGGAAAATGCCCTACACCGAGCTCACCTACCTGCCGATGCAGGAAGTGCTGAAATACCTGCGCGAAAACGGCTACAAGACTTACATCGTCACCGGCGGCGGCCAGGACTTCGTGCGGGTGTACTCCGAGCATGTGTACGGCATTCCGCCCGAGCAGGTGGTCGGCACCGCCGGCGGCACGAAGTACGGCTACGGCAAGGATGGCAAGCCGTTTCTGACCAAGGAGCCAAAGCTGCTGCTGAACGACAACAACGCCGGCAAGCCCGAGGGCATCCACCTTATGATCGGCCGCCGGCCGTACGCGGCCTTCGGCAACTCGACCGGCGACCGGCAGATGCTGGAGTACACGAAAGCGGGTGACGGCGCACGGCTTGCGATGCTGGTGCTGCACGACGATGCGAAGCGCGAGTATGCCTACGGACCAGCCCAGGGGCTGCCCGACACCAAAGTCGGCACCTTCACCCAGGCGCTATACGACCAGGCGAAGAAGCAGGGCTGGACGGTCATCAGCATGAAAAACGATTGGAAACGCATCTTTTCGTTCGAACCATGAACAGCCGCAAAGACAACTTGATTTAACCTAAATTGAGCGGTTTTATCGAGTTGCAACGAGGCCCGGAGGGGTCTGCGCCCCGCATGGGCCGCCGCAATTTCGCCGGTGGCCATCGCAACGGCAGCAAGTGCCGCTCATATATGCCCAGACAGCCCCCAACGGAAACATCCCACGACAGCCACTGCCGTCGCTGCCTGTTCGGATTTATTTGCGTTGACCGCCGAAGCTGCTGTGGCCGCTCCGCATGCCCTCCCCGGTCCCTCGGCCGTGACAGCCGAGAAGATCCATCTGGCAGCCGGCACCACGGACAAGGATGAGGAAGCCACCATTGGAGATCCCGGCGAACAGGCGACCGTCGGGGACCCGGGAGAGCAAGCCACCGTAGGGGATCCCGGGGAGAAGGCCGGGATCGGAGACCCCGGAGAACGGGCCACCATTGCCGACCCGGGGGAGAAGGCAACCATTGGAGACCCGGGCGAGAAATTCAGCTTCTGAGCCGATTCTCCTGAGGCCGGTGGAATGCACCGATTATGAGGAAAAGGTTATGAAAAGATCGCTCATATTTCTGATGACGCTGACTCTTGGCGATCCTTTCACTAACTTGCGGCCATGCTGCAGAATACGGACTCGCAGCCATATGAATTGCAAATACAGGAATCCGGGCGGCCTTACAGTAATCAGTACGGGATCATTGAAAATGCTCGGGTCGAGATTTGTTTTAATGGGTGCGAGATGACATTGCTCAGCACGGGTCAAACGGTCCATGTCAATCCGAAGGATGCGGTGGTCATCGACAGCGGCGTCATGAGTGTCACCCCAAGCGAGTGAAACGAATTATTCCATTTATAGGGATTGGGGGTCGCAATCAAAAACTTGGTTTTCTCAGCGGAAACGATCCTGGACTGCCTCGGAGACGGAGGAAGCTTGCCTTATGACATTACTTATATTGCTTGGGCGGCGAGGTCTTGTCAATACACACGCTTGACCAGTCGCTGACTCTGACGCAGTGATCACGGCGTTCATCCTTCTCCCTACGTTCACCACCTTTTCTTCTTTCTAGGCCACCTTGCTCGAAGTAGTCTAAATCATAGGTGTGACGCCTGTCCTCACCAGACCGTCGGTCGAGAAATGGATCACTAGTCCTGTTGTCCGTTAATTCTGGGCTCATTTGTTCGAACACCTCCCGAACTCTTGGAACATGTCCTTGCGCGTCCAGAAGAGGTTCTGGGGGTCGAAGAAGACCTGGATGCCCACCCCGGCCGTCCATTCGGTGTAATCGGCGCTGTTGTTGACCGAAGCGAAGCCGCCGGCGGCGAGATAGGGGGTCATCAGCTTCATGCCCTGCAGCCTCAGGTTGAATCCGATTTTGTCGTCGGTGTCGGAGGCGTACTCGCCGTTGGCGTCGGCCGCGGCTTCCGGGGTGAAGCCGGCGGTGTTGCCATTGAAGAGGGGGTAGAAGGGGCTGCTGTCCAGCCGCTGGTGGAGCCAGCCGGTTGAGGCCTGGGCGTCGAACCAGTAGTCGCGGCAGGCGGCGGTCCGGTAACGGACAAAGGGGCCCAGCATGGTCATCAGCTCCGGGCTGTAGTAGCCGCCGTGGCCGAAGGTGTAGAAATCGCTGTTGCGGCGGAAGTGCTGGGCGGTGAAGAACAGGCCGTAGCTGAACTCGTCCCGGTCGAAGAGCAGGGTCTGCCCGACGGCCGTGTCGAGGTGCACGGCCTGGTTGTCCCAGACGCTGTCGCCCATGTAGTAATCGAAACCGGCGGAGCCGCTCACCCACCACCTGCCCCCGAGGTCCAGGGTTTTGCCGGCCTCGAGCCCGTTGCGGGTGACCCGGCCCCATTCATCGCTGCCGTAGGGGTCCTTCTGGCCGACGTAGGACAGGATCGAATCCTTCACATTGCAGCGGTGCAGGTCAACGAACCAGTCCCGGGCGCTCAGGCGCGCCTCGAAGGTGGGCGTGGGGTCGACGGGCCCGTTTAGGGGTGTGGTTCCGACATGGATTTCCGTGTACAGCCGGCCCTCCAGGGCGAATCCTATATCCGGCTGAACCACGAACAAGCTGTCCTCCAGGTCCTGCTGCTTCGGTGTGCCGTTCAGAAAGCGGTAGTGCCGCCCGGCCTGCGGGTTGGAGGGGCCGCTGTTGCCGGCCAGGTGCTTGGGCGTGATGGACGCGGACCACTGCTGGCCGAGCTCGGTCGGATAAACCAGGGTCATGGGAAGAGCGGTTTCCTCGAGATCGCCGAACCTGCCGTCGCCCTGCTTGCTGCGATGGTAGAGGAAGGCCTCCATGCGCGGGGAATCCGCGTTGAAATAGCAGCGGTCCGCGCTGCGGTCGAGCTGGGCGGCGGTGATGGGCGCCCCTTGGTCGAAGAAGAAGCCGCCCACCGACGCCCTGATCCCCGGGTCAGAATCGCGGGCCAGGCGGTGGGCCATGTCGTAGGCCTGGTCTTCATCCCCGGCCTCCGTGTAAAGACCCAGCAGGCCTGTCGCCAGCGACGGGCTGGGCCTTTCGGCGAAGCTTTCCTCCATCAGGGCTCGGGCGTCCGCCCTGCGGTCCTGCTGATAGCGCGTCCAGGCCAGCATTTCCTTGGCATCGTGATCCGCAGGGTCCAAGGCCAGGAGTTTTTCGAGGTCAACAGCAGCCCGGTCCCAGTCCTTGGCCGCATAGGCCATGGCCGCCTGCTTCCGGTAAACCAGCTCTCTGAGTTGGCGGGTGTCCGTGTCCTCGCCGACCCGGCCTGATTCAAGCGGGTCAAGGGCCGTGTCGAGCCGGCCGGAATTCAAGCGGGCATACCCCAGGCCCAGCGCATAGTCTTTGTTGTCGGGCTCCTGCGCCGCCAGCCGGCTGAAGAGCTTCTCCGCCTCGGCGTACTCTTCGCGCTGAAACCTGTACCAGGCAAGGGCCGACAGGGCGTCGGCGTCCTCCGGTGCAAGCGCGAGGATCTGCTCGGCCGTGCGGGCCCGTGCGTCTGACTCCGGCGGCAGGACCGCCAGGCGGCGCTTGAGGACCTGCAGCTCCAGGGCGTCCAGGTCGGCCATCCGCTGGGGCGCGGCCCGCTGCAGGCCGGGTTTTTCTTTTTTGAGCAGCGCCAGGGCTTCGTCATCCGGAAGGGAGTTCATGAGTTCGGCGAGGATCCCCAGGCGCAGGTCCGGGGGCAGCGGGCATTCCAGGAGCCTGCGGCGCAAGTCCGCTGCCTGGCGAGCGTCCCCGGCAGCGGCGAGCCTTTCGGCGATTTCGTGGAACAGATCCGGCCGGATGCAATCGGAGAGGGCCTGCGCATGGGTGCTGAGGAAACCTGAAAGGGTCGAAGGGCCGGCGGTCTCGGGTAGGGCCTGGAAATCCTTCAGGAGTCGGGCCTCGGCGAGGCGTTTCGCCCATGGGCCGCGCTTATCGGCGGGCAGCTGTGCGATCTGCGTCTGGGCTTCCGTCCACCGTCCGCTTTGCATCAATGCATGGATCAGCGCCTGCCGGGTCTCGGCCGACCGGTAGCCCTGATCCACCAGGAAAGTCAGGTGGGGGATGGCCCGATCGAACTGGCCTTGCTGGATCAGGCTGTAGGCGAATCCCAGCCGGGCGTTCATTGCCTCCTGAGGTTTGTCGGAGGCCATGAGCGCTGAGAACGCTGCAGCGGCTTCCGCGTAGCGGCGATGGCTGTAGAGCTGCCAGGCTTTGGCCAGAAGAGAGGGTTCGGGCGGAGGCTGCGCAACGCCGGGCGGACCCCGCTGCTCCCAGCCTTCCAGAATGTCGGCGTCCTCGGGCGAGGTGTACTGCCAGGGCGGCTCGGCCAATTCCACCAGGCTGTCGTGGGGGCGGGATTGGGTCTGCTCGGCCGAGCGGCGTTGAACGACGTCCTGGGTGTGCTCATCGACGCGCCGGGGTCCCGGCTGCGGGTGGCTGCGCAAGGTCTGGTCCAGCGGTTCCTGGTGGACCTGGGCCGGCGCTTCCGGTGGGGAAGCGGACATCCATATGATCACGACCAGCAGAAAAAGCCGAGGCACCATGACGACCACGATCCTCGCGTCAGGTTAGAAGCCGTCTTAAAAACAGCAGATCGCGCCCGAGGGCAAATCGCAGTCCCGCCAACGGCGGGATGAGCCGTACATTTCGAGAGGGCTGCAATCCCGCCATCCGGAGGGACCATCGGATGTCAGATGCATTTTTGAGATCGCTTCTAGTCCAGTTTACCCGTGGCCAGCAGGAAGAGCGTGTTGGAATAATAGTCCTTCGGCTCGCGGCTGAGCCTGGCCCCGGCATCCTGAAAAAGCTTCTGCGCCAGGGCCGCCCGGCCCAGCCGCTCGGCGCAAAGCCCCATCACGGCGTGGAATCCTGCCGGCGCTTCGTCCCCGGCCATCGACCCGTCGATCACGTTCACCCGACTCGGCAGATAGCCGGCCCGCTCGACAAAGTCGAGATAGGCCGTGAAGGACGTCAGCCTGTCCCGGGCGCCATGCCAGGCCAGGTACAGAGGCACCCGGATGGCCTCAAAGCCGAAAAACGGACTGCGCGATGCGGCCACCGTCACTTGTCCGTTTTCCAGGGAAACCCAATCGGCCGGCAGCTTGAAACCGGAGAAGGCGGCTCTTTCCAGCAGCCTCTGGCTGTCCTCCAGGATGCGTTTCCAGAAGGCCTCCTCGTCCACCCGGGCAAACCCGGCAAAAGCCGGCAGGACCAGGTAACCGGTATTGAATGCGTGGCCCGCATGGCCGTTGAAGCCGTAATACGCCGGTGCGATCAGTTGAAAATTCGGCAGCTTGATCGCCAGATGGGCACGCATGTCACGCAGGATACGCAGGGCTGCCTCGCGAAAGGGCGGATGGCCCCAGCGGTCTGCCGCCTTCAGCAGGGCGAACGCGATCAGAATGTCGCCGTCGCTGGCGTTGTTGTAGTCGATGACGTTCCACTCGCCGTTGGGCCGCTGGCCCCAGGACCAGGCAAAAAGCGCATCACGTCGCACCTGGAGGTTGTCCGCCGTCCATCTGAACATGCGCTCGAACACGGCCCGGTCGCCGTTCATCACGGCCAGGAGCAGACCGTAGCCCTGTCCCTCCGAGTGGCTGATGGAATTCTGGAAAAAATCCACTACGCGGCCATCGCCGGAGACGAAGGCCTCCTGGTACAACTTCCAGTCCATTGCCGAAGCGGCCCATGAAAAAGACAAAAGGGCCAGACCGATGCAATACGAAAGGGTGCGGTGCCTCGGCCGTGCCATCAGCCCTCGGATACATTCAAGCGTCGCTGCCGTCGGCGCTTTAAAAACGTGAGGATCAGGCCGCATAGGACCAGCAAAATTACCAGCAACGCCAGCAGCGAAAGGATCGGGTGCGAGTTGACGAAATTCTGAAGGGCCGGCATACGGCCGGGATTGCCCAGGTAATAGCTGGGGCCGATCAGGTGTGCCAGGGTCTCCCGTTCCGGCTTTTCCAGGTTGACCAGGAAGAGATCCCCCCAGCAACCCCCTTGAACGCCGGGTTCCCACAGCGCCTTGCTGCCGGCGACCAGATCTTCCGGGACACCGGCGGTCAGGATGATCACGGTGCGTTCGGCAGCCTGCGGATGCTGGAGCTGCATCAGGGCAGCCCGGCCCGGCCCCAGCGCCCCCGAGAGGTCATCCCTGACATGGCTTTCGGCCCTGACGTCGGAAAGGTTCAACGGCTCCGGCTGCGGGGCCGTTGCTTTGGACCAGAAGTCGATCGGCTCGCCCTTGCGCGGCTGGGGGCGGGCCATCAGCGGAAACGACAACCGCAGAGGGTCGAGGCCCGCAATGGGGGCTTTTTCAAGGGCGGACTTGGGCAGCGTGGGCAGGCTGCCGACGATCAGCAGGTCCTTGAGGGTTTTCTCGGGCTCGTAGTTCAGCATCCAACTAAGGCCGAAGGGTGGAAACCCGATCTTCTGGGCGCTGAGGGCCACCACATTCAAGGCGGCGTTGGCGGCCGCCGGGTTCTTTTCGGCCAGGACCACGGCCGCCTCCCGCAGGTCCGGCCAGCGGCCGATGGGGAACGCGTCCTGGAAGAAGAGGTCCAGCTGGGGCATCTTGATCCAGTAGGGCACCTCCGGCAACAGCACCGTGGAGTCCTCGAAAACGGTCAGCCGCAGGTTTTCAGTCTGGATCAAGGTGCATTTGTCGGTGTGCAGCGGGGTGAGTTCAGCCTCCAGGCTCAGCCGGTTCATCCCTGACTTGAAGGAGGACAAGGGGATGTCGACCCGGTAGCCTCGGAAATAGTCTCCCTTGGGGTTGTCGAGGCGCACCCCGGAGATGAATTTTCCGTTGAGGCGGATGTTGAGAACGGAGTCCGAGCGCATGGCGGCGTCGTAGGCCATGTGCAGGATCAGGCTGGCGAAGGTGTTGGGCGACAGATAGAGATCGGAAGGAAACCGCAATTCGATGTCCAGCGGCGGCGGTGAAATGCTTCTGAACTCCGTGGTGCGGAGGCCCAGGCTGGCCAGGGTGTAAGTTTTTCCGGGCAGAAGCCCCTTCTGCACCATGTGTTCGTCCACCTCCGGCAGCTTCACGTCCACGATGCGGGTGGATGACGAGTCCGGCAGGGGATAGGCAAGAGAGGCAAAGGCGCGGCAGGCGGTTTCGACCGCCGCCGCTTCCTGGGCGGAGATGACCACCAGCGCCAGATGGGGGTTTTCGACGAGGTCCGGCTGGCCGGCCGCCGGAGCGCTCCTTTTTTCAGGCAGGTGATGCACGGCGATGCCGGCCCCCTCCGACATCGTGCTCAGGGCCGGTGCAACAGAGTTCAGGTCCTTGCGCGTGGTGATCAGGATGTTGTCCATCCCTGGCCTTTGGGCCTGGGACAACATCAGGTCCGGCGTCCGGTATTCGTAACGCAGGGCGATTCCCGCAGCCGCCAGTGACGCTGCCTTGAGGTAGGCGGGGGTCAGCTCCGGTATGACCAGGTTCACCCGGGTGTCGAAGATGTTGCGCGGGTCGAACAGGAAATCGGCGATGGCCGAAACCCGCCTGGGCACAGGCACCGGTTCCAGCTCGAATATGAAATACGCATCGGATAGCTTCAGCCAGGTCCACAGCTCAGGGGCAAACGGGTCCTCGCATTGCTCGTCGGTGTAGTGCTGGGATACCCACAGGTTGCAGGGATTGTATCCTGTTTTGAGCAGGGATCCGGGGATGGGCACCGTAACATCCCCCTCCGGGGTATCCGGGTTCAACCGGACTTGGGCAAGGGGCTGGTTGTGGACGGTAAAAATGAGCCGGGAGGTATGGGGAATGAGGGACGATGAATTAACGTAGCTGAAATGGAGAGTCGCGTTTTGGACTTTCCAGCGTTCGGGGATGGGGATGGTGAAACTGTAACTGTCCATCGACCCCCGGAGCTGGTGATCCTGGATCGGCGCCAGCTTTTTCAGAGGGATCCGCATGGTGGCCGCTGCGGCCGTATCAAGGAAAAGAGTCAGGAACAAACTGAGAACGAACAGCACCCTGAGGAGTATCGTCGGCAAGGTCCCTTCTCCTTTTTATATGTAAGTATTCTCAATATTTTACAATCAAAGCCGCCGTGAAGTAAAGAAAAATACGACAGGCGCTGGCAGTATGGCGCAGGGGCTTTATTTAACCTAAGTTGAGCGATTCTGCGTTGGGTTCTTACGGAAAGGCCCGGAGGGGTCTGCGCCCCGCATGGGCCGCCGCAAATGCCACCGTGGCTGCGACAATGCCCCCAAGGGTTCTAGAATGAATCCGAACAGGCAGCGACGGCAGTGGCTGTCGTGGGATCTTTCCGTTGGGGGCTGTCTGGGCCTATAT
>Ga0316628_100003813_pt1 | contig 11680 bp, 2 predicted proteins | sample OWC_Aug_M2_C1_D5_FD_207648 | JGI IMG/M metagenome (GOLD analysis project Ga0316628, IMG submission 207648) | Wetland soil microbial communities from Old Woman Creek delta, Ohio, United States - OWC_Aug_M2_C1_D5_C | ecosystem: Environmental > Terrestrial > Soil > Wetlands | place: USA: Ohio... | reverse complement strand
CGGCGGCGGTCTTTTTTTCAATGCTGATGTGCATGATGGCATTCTCCGGGGTCCTGCCCGATGCTTCTGCCGCCGGGGGGCCCGGCCTTCTGGACGAGAGAATCGTGCCAATGACGACCGACAGGATGAACATCTCCGCGGATTTCAGGCCCAGCACCCCCATAGACCTGCGATGTCCGAGGCTGGAGCCGAGAACCGGGCTTCCCGACGGATACGACGAGGTGGTCCAGGTCATGGACAACCTGACATATCCAATACGGGGCATCTATTATACGGCCGGGATGGTGGGACAGGGGGATGTCCCGTTCTCTGTGACCGTGCTGGACGATTCCTCGAGGATTATCTACAAGGGGCCCGAGAACCTTACGCACGCATCAGTCGAGAGGTTCATAGATTTCGGCCGGTCCGTGGAGACGGCCGAGATCGTCGTGAAGTTCTCCACCAGCGGAACGCCGCTCCCCAATGCCACCGGGGGAGTCGAGCTGGGAATGCTCAAGTGCTCCGAGCCCCCGACGCAGGTGACCTCATATGGCCTCGGCGGCGGGGAAGTCACCAAGCTCCGCCAGTACAACGACCGGACGGCCGCCATCGCGGTGGCCTATGTCGACGCAAGAGTGAGAATTGATTCGCTCATCATTGACAACAGGATGATAGGCCTTGAGGGAAATGCGGGGAAGCTTTGCGGCAACATCACATTGTCATACAACGTGAGCCTCGACACAGAGGCGCGTCTGAGGATAGTCTACTATGATATATTCAGGAAAGAGCATCCGCTCATCGACACCAAGGCACCCCTGTCCGTGGCCAACGACAGCCTGAAGGTGTCATTCCTAAACGACAAGCCGATCGAGTTCGTCGAGGGGAAATACTATCTAGTCTGCGGCGTCTATCACGGCGGCGGCCTGGTCGACCGCTTCGGCGACGAGAAGGAGGAGCTCTCCTCGTCCACCTTCATAGCCTCCGCCCCGAGGATAATGGGCGCCTCCGTCGACCCGACCGACGCCGTCTCAATCGACGGCAAGCTCAACTTCACCGTCATCGACATCGACGGGGTCCCCAAGGAGGTGGACGACGAAAGGCTCGACCAAATCAAGCAGCGAATCGTCAATTTCTGCTCCGACAACTCCATCGGATTCGATTTCAGCTACATCCGCACCCTCCCTGCGCTGAAGGATTTCATCGACAACTCCAGGGACCGGTCCGTGGTCATCAACCTCCACGGCTCGGTGCTTCCCATGCCCGACGATTACTTCGCCGAGTACGCCGCCCTGGACGACACGAAGCTTCTGCTACACTGCAACGACCGCGGATACCTGGACAGCTCGTCCACAGGTAACCTGCTGTCCCGCCAGACGGTCCTGCCCCCAGTACAGTGGAATTACAGCGGTTTCAGGATAACCGACCCTTGGGGCGCAAACAAGGTGGATTCGGGAAGCGCCGCCTACTGCTACCCCAGGCTGAACGGCAGCATCGCCTACCTTCCGGTGGCCAACTGGAAAAAGGACGTTTCAACGTTGGACATATCGTTCAAGCTGATGTCCTATCCCGCTCCCGACACCCGCGCAGTGCTTTTCTCCTTCTGGGACGCGGTCAACGGCACCGAAACGGGCTTCAGCCTGAGCCTGTGGAAGGACCCCGCCAAAATGAAAAGCGGCCTTTACCTCGAATGGAGGTGCATCCAGTCCAGCGGCAAGCTGCAGACCTATTTCTATGCGATAGACGGCAACCTGGGGCTCGGCAAGGAACTGTGGCTGAGAATTGCCCGGCCGGACTTCTTCTACAGGACCATGTTCGGGGGGATGGGTTATATGGTCCGAATCACCGAGTTCGTGTCGCCTGAAAAGGACACGACCTCCGTCAACCGCCTCGCGCCCGGCATAGGCGATCCCTCCAGCTGGATGAACGACATCCGGTTCACCGGGGATCCCATAGTGATAGCCGGCAACCTGCCCGATGGTTCGGCACCGCTGGATTGCATGCTCAACAGGATGGATTTCTACCATTCGTACGCCCCTGGCATATCATCCTGCGGGGTGAAGATTCATTCCTGGGAATTCGGCATGACATTGCCAAACGAGGAGAGAATTCCCCATTATGTCAAGGAGGGGACGGTGAACAACAAAGGATATCTGTCGTACGGTTCGAAAAAGGACGCCGGGAACGCGGGAAGCATCGAGACCATAGAGACAAGGCTCATTCCGGCCCTCACCGCCAGCATACTTCCAAGGTTCGGAAACGCCTACCAGTTCGACGGCCAGTGCTGGCTGGAGGCGAAGGGCAGCGACCAGATAAGGCTCCAGCAGTTCACCCTGGAAATGTACGCCAGGCCCGACAGGAGCCCCGCCCCGGGCAAGGCCTGGACGCTGGCCTCTGACATGGGCGGGGACGGGCTCACCGGAATGGACCTTAGTCTAAAGGGCAATCCCGACGGCGGCAATTCGGTGGAGCTCAGCATAGGCAACAGGAGCGCCACGCAAAGATATGCCATATCCTGGGGCAACGCTTCCTCCAGCGCCCTGGCGCCCGGCCAGTGGCACAAGGTATCGGCGATGTACGACGGTTCCACCCTCAGCCTGAGAATCGACGGGGCCCAGGTGGCTTCCCTTTTCGTCAACAGGAGCATCGACCACGCCAGCCGTCCCCTCTCGATCGGCGGCCGCCAGGGGCAGGGATTGTTCATGGGGGCGCTTGATGAAATCATACTATCAATGGGGGCATTCAAGGCCAACCACAACCACCAGTACGAAAAATGGCTAACCAACATCTCCAGGTGGATGGCCAACGCGAAAGGGGTATGGCTCAATCCGAGCGGCATTCCCTTCGGCTACCTCTGGAACAGCAATGACACCGTATATGTCGGAAGCGCCGCGATAGACGGCCTCATGGCCCCGGTATACGGGGAAGTGGGCGACTTCCACAGGAACAGCTCCTCCGCCAGACTGCTCGACTATGCTGCCCTCAATCTCAAGGGTGTCAAGTACAGGTCCCTCTCCCTTCCAGGGACCCTTGATTACAGCGCCGCCGCTTCCCTGTCCAGCAGGGGTACGATAGATCCCCTGTACGCAGACGAGGACGCCAACGCCGTTCCGGCGGGCTTCATAAGGTTCGGGCTCGGGGGCCTGGCATTCTCCACGGTGTTCTCGCCGGACATCGCCGCGCTGCTTTCCGTCCTGAGGATGCCCACTGACTTCACCCTGAACACGTTCGCGAGCGAGCATTACAAGGGGGAGACCGTCTCGGTCAACGTGAAGCTGAGGAACCCGGGCATCGACGTCGAGGACTACTGCGTGAACCTCACCGCCGTGGACCCGTTCGGCACAGAGCTGAGGGTCGATTCCCGAAATGTGACCCTCAAGCCCGACAAATGGACGGACACGGTCCTCATGTTCAGACTCGACAACAAGTCATACCCAAAGGGGACATACCGGCTCATAGTATCGGTGTACGCGCCCGATTCCGACCTGCTGGTCGACATATGGGGCGACAGGGAGGAGGAAATGGCGGACCTGTCGCTGTCGGTGATAGACCATGTGAGGCTTGACATCCTGCCCCATCCCCTTCAGACATCCAATGAGGACACCCTCGAGATACCCGTGAGAGTCACCAACTTCGGGGCGATGACCAGCAGGACCGTGCTCAAGGCCACGTTCCTGGCGACCACGGGAGGCCTCTACAACACGGAAGTGAGACAGAACATCACCGTGGGGCCAAAGTCGACGGCCGATTTCAGGGTTGTCTTCGACCCCGGGGAGATGCTCAGGTCCCAGATAGAGCAGGGCCAGCTGGCCCATGTGCCTTTCGGGATGTACAAGGCCGTCCTGGCGCTGTACGACTTCAACGGCCTCAGGTACGCGACAGACGAGGCGTCCTCCGGCGGGGGAAACGGGACCATCGTCTATGACATGGCCGCATTCGGCCACGACACCGGCCGCGCATACGGTGCGGACTGGACCGCCGAGGCGGGCAAGGACAAGGCGGGCCTGCTTTGCAGGGGCCCCTACGTGGCGGCGTCCACCGACGACAAAACCATGGACGCGGCATTCTCCCTGAAGATAAACGACATAACCGGCAACAACGACAGGGTTGCCACCATCGAGGCCTTCGATCGGACGGCCAACCGGAGCCTGTCATCCTCGGACATCTACCGCCAGGATTTCGATGCCCCCAACACTTACCAGGAGTTCGAGATAACGTACGACACCGCCGGAATCGGAAGCGACATTCTGGAGTTTAGGACCCGATGGCTGGGAGTTTCCCAGCTCTGGGTGTCCCGCGTCGCCGTTTCCGAATACATAGAGGAGGACGAGACATCGGCGACCGTCGAGGTCAAGACCAGGCCCCTCGACATCGGAATCACTTGCTTCGAGATGCTGGCCAGGACCAACATTTCGCTGCACAACTTCGGGGCCAACGAGCTTGCGGTGGCCTACGGAGTGGCCGGGAGGTCGGGCCAGGTCACGCTGGTCGCCGGCAAGGACGCGGAAATCGGGCTGCTCCACTACCCCAGCGAGATAATCGACCTGCGGGCCTCATGCGCCAGGCCCTCAACCGACCGGCTGCAGGTCAAATCCACGCGCAGCATAGAGACATTCCTGGTCCTCAAAAGGGAGGCAAAAATACTGGATGTGGAGCACGCCCTGTCCGGACGGACCGCCAATGTCAGCATGTCCGACAGGCGGGCTGTCCTGAGAATCAAAGACACCCTCACGATGGAGGACCTGAGCGTGAGGGATTACGCCACCGGGGTCAGGGCCGGCTACGACGACGGCGCTCGCAAGCCGTACATCCAGATGTCCAAAAGCGGCACCGACCACTGGGTGGAGTTCGACCTCAAGCTCGCCTCCGGCGGCTGGTACCGCATCTCCATCGAGGGATTCGCCTTCTCGGACCATCCCGTCGTGATGAAGGCCGCCGTCAAGGGCATCCCGGTCTACGCCGGCCAGAAGACCGGCCAGGTGGAGCTGACGTTCGTTTTCGACCAGCGCGACGGCTCGTGGGTGGTGAATTCCACCGAGGTCCAGCTGTCATCCGGCAGCTACATAGTCCACCTGTGGAACTTCGGCAGCTACGAGAGCCGGATGTACCCAGAGGTGTCCGCCACCCTGCTTCCGACCCATGACTTCAAGACCAACACCCAGCCGGGAAGGGACCTCGATTCCAAGGTGGTCACGCTGACATTCTTGGGATTGTACGTGCCATTCGATTCCAGCTGGATTCCCAAGATTCCCGGGATTCCGAAAATCGACCTCACATACGGCATGGACCTGCTCGGCGTCTTCCACCTTTCGATTCACGACCTCAACGGAAGTGAGGTGGCCAAGATAGAGACCGGGAAGGAATACTATCTCAGAATCGCGCTCTCGATTCCGATAAGCTGGGGCAAGAGCGAGAACCGGTCCCACGCAGGGCTCTCGTACAAGGACGTCAGCGACCAGCACAAGCGCATCTCGGCGACGGTCAAGGTGGCCCTCAATCTGAAATTCGTGGAGGTCCTCGACGAGACGAACGGGAGGGTCCATGCCGTAGTGAAGGCCGTGGAGTTCTACCAGTTCAGCCTGACCCTCCTCATTCCCCTGAAGGTCTGGACCAATCCCGGGGAGTTCCTGGTGGACCTCGTCTCGGGGGGGGCCGGGTCGGAGGCCCTCGGCTTCGTTCTGGGGCCGATGTGGAAGGGCCTCCAATTCCTCTCCAAGTGCCTGGGTGGGCTGGAGGTCGACGTCGGGGCCGGCCTCTACCTTGGAATCGTGTTCGAGATGACATTCAAGGACGGCAAGAAGGTGGACAAAATCAAGATTGACGTCTACCCGATGGGCTCGATATGGTGCTCCATCAAGTTCAAGATTCTGTGGTTCATCAAGATAACGATTCTCTCGCTCGACATAAAGCTCATTCCGGTGGCGCTGGAGCTTGTGCTGGATGTCCTCGGCGGCTGGGGGCTCTATCTTGTGTTCTACTTGGAATACAGCGTTTCGATAGTCCTGTTCCAGATAGAGCTCATCCCGAAAAAGTGGCAGTCCCACCGGTTCGACATTTCGCCCAAGCTTTGGATATACAAGCCCTGAGGATATCCGCCCGATGCCGGCGCAATATTGATTATCCGCCCCCGCCCATTACTCCGAAGGTGAGCTGATGAAAGACTACGGCCTCATCCTCGTGGGCACCGGCTCGGGCATGAACATCGTCGGCCCGTACATGGAGCGGAACCCCGGCCAGAAGATAGCCATAATAGACAAGGACGAGCCGGGCGGCATTTGCCTTACGAGGGGCTGCATACCGTCCAAGCTCCTTCTGTATCCGGCGGAGGTTGTCAGGACGATTCAGACCGCATCGGCGTTCGGCATCGCGGCAGACATCAGGGCGGTGGATTTCGGCAAGGTCATGGAGAGGATGCATTCAATCGTCGACCGCGACATCGATGAGATACGGCACGGCCTGTCCACCGCGCCCAACGTCGACTATTACCCGGTGACAGCGGAGTTCACCGCACCCTACACATTAAGGGCCGGCAACGAGACGATTCGCTCGAGAAACATTCTGCTTTGCACCGGCTCCCGGCCCCTCATACCGCCCATCAAGGGCCTCGACAGGGCGGGATGCCTCACAAGCGACACCGTGCTGAAGCTCAAGGGGCTGCCCCGGTCGCTGGCGATAATCGGGGGAGGCTACATCGCCGCCGAGTACGGCCATTTCTTCTCGGCGATGGGCTCAAATGTGACAATCATCGGGCGAAACCAAAGACTTTTACCCGACGAAGAGCCGGAGGTCTCGGAGCTGGCGGCCGCGGAACTCTCCAAATACATGACAGTGCTCACCGGCACGGCCGTGCTGGAAGTGGAACGGTCCATCACCGGAAAAAGAACGGTGACGGGCGCCAACATCTCCACCGGCGAGAAGACCGCGGTGGAGGCCGACGAGGTGCTGGTGGCCGTGGGAAGGGCATCCAACGCCGACATATTGCACCCGGAGAGGGCCGGCGTCAGGACCGACAAGAATGGCTGGATAGTGACCAACGAATATTTCGAGACCTCCCAGCCGGGCATATGGGCATTCGGGGACGCGGTGGGCAGACACCTTTTCAAGCACGTGGCCAATTTCGAATCTATTCTGGTCTTCCAAAACGCATTCTTGGGAAGGCGCGAAGCCATGGACTCCCATGCCATTCCCCACGCGGTGTTCACCCACCCCGAGATAGCGGCTGTCGGGATGGGGGAGAGCGAGGCCGTGGAAAGGTTCGGGAAGGACAACGTCCTTCTGGGCTTGGCCAGGTTCGAGGAGACTGCCAAGGGAACGGCGATGGGCGTTTCAGGTTGCTTCGTGAAACTGGTCGCCCACCGGGAGAACGAGCGCATTCTCGGGGCGCACATCATCGGGCCCCAGGCCTCGGTGCTGATTCAAGAGGTAATCAACCTCATGTACACGGTTGAAGGCAACACCCTGCCGGTCAAGAAAGGCATGCACATACACCCATCATTGAGCGAGGTCGTGGAGAGGGCCGTGGGCGCCCTCATGCCTGTCGACCTTTACCATCATGTCCGCCAGCACGAAAAGCAACACATGCACTGAGCGAGTCTTTCAAGCGGTCTTGCCGTTTTGCCTCTTGCCGATGGCCCTTATTGCAATGAAGGCTCCCGCAAGTACAGCCATCAGGATGGCCGAGATTGCCAAAACGAGGGGATACTGGGAGTTGCCCGGGACATTGATGTCGCCGACCCGGACGGGAGGCGCCGCCGGCACGCTCACCCTGTGGGTGATGTTCCAGGATTGCAGCCCTGAGCCCGCCAATAGGCACAGGTCGTAATCCCCGCCATCCAAGGCATCCGGCACCGTGTAGGACACGAATGCACGGCGGGTGGAGCATGGGGGGATTGTTAAAACCGGACATCCGGCGTTCCATGACGGGCTTGTGGCCTCAATTCGGACCGTTTCGGTCTCCGGGCCCCGGTTGCCCGCTTCCAGCCAGAATCCTCCCTCCTCGCCCCGGCCCGCCCGGGAGGCATTGTCATAGGACAGCGAGAGCCGGGAAATCCTCTCGACCCGGATTTCGACCGTCACCGTCCGCTTGACGCTGGGGTCCCGGACGGAGGAGATGGTGATTGTCATGCAATAGTCCCCCGAGGGGGTCATCTGGGGCACGCCTATGTCGACGCCCGATGTCACCGATGAACCGGGGTCCAGCCCGATCATGTTCTCCGAAAAACAGATGCTCAGTGGCCCCACGGCTGAGAGAACATACCGGTCCGGGCAGTTGCCGGTGTTGCGGATGGAAATGCAAAAGCCGCTCTCGGCACCGGGCAGCAGCCGGTCCTGCCCGCGATCGATGTATGTAGAGAATGATATCTGCTCCAGGACATCGACCGAAAGGGCCAGCGACTTGCTCCATCCCGTGGTCCTCGCTTCTATTTTCACGATATGGATTCCGGCTGCGGCGTCCGAGGGGATTTGGACGGTGATGGCCACGTCCTTGCTGCCGAAAGGCGCCACCTCGACCGTGTCCGGCGCCGCGGACACCATCCAGCCGTCCGGGAGCTCCACCGGGAAGAAGGATACGCTCTCTTCGAAATTGGACCGGCTCTTGAGCAAGAGGCTGAAAGAGGCGTCGCGGCCCCGCTCGACAATCTGGATGTTCTCCGGGCACAACGCATCCAGCGACGTGTTGGGGTCCACGGTGGCCGTCAGGTTGAGCGTCCGGAAGAGAAAGCCCTTTTCCGAGTAGAGCGAGACGCTTAATGTATAGTCCCCGGCAATTGTCGATGGCCCGGGCATGGCAATAAGGACCGCGGATGTGCTCGAATACGCGTCAATGCCAAGCATCGGGGGGCAGGACACGGCCCAGCCGTTCGGTATTTGGTCGACCGAGATTCCGCAATGGTCGAAATGATTGCCTGTGTTTTCGACTACCAGGTCGAACCGCGCTCTGAAAGAGACGCGGACATGGTCGTCGAGCGCACCCAGCTCGAACCCGCTGACTTCCTGGACAGTCACCTGGATCGGCGTGGTACTGGACGCAAGACCCTCGGTCCAGGCCGCTACCCGGAAGGAATATGCCCCTGCAAGGCATTTTGCAGGAACGGAGAATCTGGCCTTTCCCTGGACACTGTCCCGCGGTCCTATCGTCCGGTCCGCGAGGGTGGAAGTCATATCCCAGAAGCGCCCGTCGCCGCCCCACATGCGCAAAAGGACGTTTTCCACGATGTTGCCGTCGTTCGTGATGGAGTAATTGAACGATATGTCGTCCCCTGGGTCTGCAAAGAACCCGGATCTGTCTATGCTGTACCAGACCTTCCTGACCCGATTGGCCCCGGTTGTCACATTCATTGTGGCGGCAAGCCCGGTGCTGGCGGGGACCAAGACTATGGTGCAGTTGTCGGTTTCGTATGCGTTTGCGAGCGGCGAGACATCGACCCTCAATGTGATGTTGACCGATGATTTGGCGGGAATCGTCACCCTGCTGGTGTCCAGCGTGCGGTCCCACATGCCTCCCGTGACCGAGACGTCGACATGCTCGGCATGAAGCGCGGTGTTATTGAGCTGGAGATGGTAGAAGACCGGCGCCCCCGGATCCGCCATGAGGGAATTGCACCCCATCGAATGCTCCAGGCCCTGTCCGCCGATGAACGTCACCGGGTCGCCCAGCTGGATGTACTCCACCAGGGTCTTGACATCCGCATAGTCCCAGATGCCCACGTCGGCAAGATAGCCCCTCTTGGTGGCGTCGAGCATGGGGCCGGGCATGATCGTGCCGTTCGCGAAATGCTCCATGAGGTGTACCATCATGTAGCCGGAGTTGGCATAGGTATGATAGATGCCGAACATACCGTATCCTATTCTCGTGGCGCCAATGCTGTTGATCGAGCCGCCGTTGTGATTGAGGACCAGGTACTCGCCGAGGCATTCGCCGTAGTCTATGGCATGGGTGAGGCATGCGTCCAGGACGGAGAGCGGGAGCTTCGCCCCGTTGCTGAGGCTGGAGGCCGTGGAGCTCGTGAGGCCCACCCCGCCTGTGGACGGGTAGACGACCCCGTCAACGTTCCCGTGGTCGGCGAACAGGGCGAATCCCTCCCCGAGGTTGAGGCAATTCTTGATGTTGTTGGCGTTGAATGTTCCCTTGGTCTCGTAGAACTTGGAGAAATTGAAAAGGGGAATGTACGTCGATGACCTGTCGCAGCCATACTCGCCCTCTGCAACTCCCGAGGTGTCGTACCAGGGGTCGCGGTTGGCGAATGTGTCCGAGCCTACCAGGGTGGCGTTCTGGAACCAGGCCACCGAGACGTTTGCGGCATATGCGACGGTCTTGTTTATCATCGCCCGAAGCTCGGATGCGGTGCTCGCGGGGAAACGGCCGACGGCCACATCAGGGTCGAAATCGACGCCGTCCGGGTTGGCCGAGGACGAGCTCGATTCCGCGTACCGGCCGTCGCGGTCTCGGTCCCAATCGCAGAATGTGAAGTTCCCGCCCTTGAAAAGGTCCCCGTAATAGAGGTCCGATGGGGTGCTGGTGCCATCGATGTCGCTGATGTCTGCGGTCCGGGTCGGGAACTTGTCGGTGTCGCCGGCCAGGACGACGTACTTGATGCTCCAGTTCTGCCGGGCCGAGGCGACGAAGAGCTTGATCTTCTCCTGGTTGTCGCGGCCTTGGCTGACATTGAATATGGCGCTGGAGTACACGGTTGTGAGGTTCACGACCTTGACGCTGAACCCGACCGATTCCTTCTGCTGAGCGTAGATGGCCATCTCCGTTTCGAACTCCGGGGGCGCAAGCACCAGGATGTCATGGCTCTCGTTGCCCATGGATAAAATGGGGGCCGGAAGCGAATATCGGACGTTCAGGGTGGCCGACCTGAGCTGGACGGCCCGCCCCGTGACTGGATTGTACAGGATTGGAAATACCTTGACGAAGAGGTGGGCGGCGGCAAGGCCGGAATCATCCATGCCCGTGGTGAGGGAACTGGTCAGCCGCGTTTCCGGGTAGAATGCGTTTCGGGAATACGCGGGGCCTTCGAACGGGGGCGCTGGGGCCGCGCCGGCGACATTCGGGACGCGTTGCGGGGCCGGGAAGACCTTCTGCGGGAGCACATGGCTGTCCGTGACAGCATCCGAAATTTGGGCTTCGTTTATTTCGGTCCCGGGCGGAAAGCTAAGCATGGTGCCCCACATCGGGAGCATGGGCGCCCCGGGCATTAGGGCATATCCGGTGGTAAATTCAATTTCCAATCTGAGATATCTGCCCGATTCGTCCGCCTGACCAGTGGCCTCCGGAAATGCCAGCGGGATGCTCAGCATCTGGGAAGAATCGCTGATACGAGGGCTTCCGGCGCCCCGCGCGGCGGCGGGCGGCATTAAGGGAAATGAGACAAGGGACACCATGAAAATGGCGGCCAGAACCCGGTACATGCCCGTTTGGCGCCTCATGCCGCACAAATAACTAGTAGATTTATATATACATTCACTCTCGACAATTGGGAACCAGGAAAAAATGCCGTAAAACGCTTATTTTCAATAGTGTTTGTACACGGGCATCATGCGCAATCATTTTTCTCCAAATCTTTTTGGACAGGGAGTGCACATTCCAATCAGTGCATTCTTTTAATACTTCGACCCATTCCCCCTCGCACTGCGCCGAGGTGGCCCAGCCCGGTACCGTGAGGACCTGTGCGGTTTTTCCAGGTCCTCTCGGCCCGGA
>Ga0316628_100003812_pt1 | contig 11680 bp, 7 predicted proteins | sample OWC_Aug_M2_C1_D5_FD_207648 | JGI IMG/M metagenome (GOLD analysis project Ga0316628, IMG submission 207648) | Wetland soil microbial communities from Old Woman Creek delta, Ohio, United States - OWC_Aug_M2_C1_D5_C | ecosystem: Environmental > Terrestrial > Soil > Wetlands | place: USA: Ohio... | reverse complement strand
GCCGAGCACCGTTCGCTTCGTGCGCAACAAGGCCGAGTACGTGCTCTTCGTCGAGAAGGAGGCGATGTTCAGCCGCTTCAACGAGGACAAGTTCTGGCGCAAGCACAACTGCATCCTCATGACGAGTAGCGGGCAGGCCACCCGTGGCGCCCGGCGGCTGCTGCAGCGCCTCGCCAACGAGCTCAAGATCCCGGTCTACGTCGTCGTCGACAACGATCCCTGGGGTCTCTACATCTACTCCGTCCTCAAGCAGGGCTCGATCTCGCTCGCCTACGAGTCCATGCGCCTCGCGGTGCCCGGCGTGCGCTTCATCGGCATGAGCGCCCTCGACTACGACAAGTTCAAGCTGACCAAGGCCGTGGAGATCAAGCTGAGCGACAAGGACATCACGCGCGCCAAGGAGATGAAGGCGTACCCGTGGTTCGCCGACAAGAAGTGGCAGCGCGAGATCGACGCCACGCTCCAGAACGGCTTCAAGATGGAGGTCGACAGCTTCCTCACCAAGGGCGTCAGCTTCATCTCCGACGAGTACCTGCCGAAGAAGCTCCGCGACCGCGACTGGCTCTCCTGAGCGGGCCCGCACCTGCAGGTGAAATTCGCGGTCGATCGTAAATCTCGATCGTCATCAGAAAAGGGCCGTGGATTCCTGCGGATCCAATGTAAAAAGCCATTTTTCGGAGAGCGCGTGCGGAGCATTCGATGTAGATTCCACGCGGTCGCGCGGGAAGCGGTCGGCACGAGCGGCGCCGACGGTGGTGGGGACCGGCGGCCATTAGGCACCATCAGGGTCGTTTTCTTCTAGGAGCCACGCGATGCGGTCCACCACACTGCTATTTTGGATGTTTGCTTCAGTCTCCGTCGTTGCGTGCTCCGGCAACAACGGCTCGGGGTTCGGCAAGGACGGCGGAGGGGGCGGCGGTGGCGGTGGTGACGGCGGCGGCGGGGGCGGCGGGGGTGACGGCGGCTGCGCCTTCTGCGGCGTCGACGGCAGCACGTCCGATGGTGGTGGCGGCGGCGGCTGCAACCCCAACCCGGCCAACTTCGACGTGCCGGGCAACAACTGCGACGACGACGGCGACGGCGTCGTCGACAACCCGCAGGGCGCGTGCGACACGGCCCTCCCGGCCAAGAGCCCGACCGCGGCGCAGTTCGCGAAGGCCATCGGCATCTGCCCGAACACCGGTGACACCTGGGGCGTGACCTCGGCGACCTACACTCAGGGCTACAGCAACACGAAAGCGCCCAATGCCCAGCAGTACGGCACCGGCGCGACCTTCGGGACGGGTGGCGTCAAGGCTCGCCAGGGCGCCGTCCTCGGCATTCTCTCGACGGGCGTCGCTGCCGCGCAGGACTGCGGCACGGGCGAGTTCAAGGGCAACGTCTGCACGCTGACCGGCGCGGGCGCCGCGCCGCCTGGCTACCCGAAAGCGGCGCAGAACTGCCCGGGCAGCAGCGTGGCGAACGACGTGGTGAACGCCGTCCTCAAGATCCAGGTCCCGGCGAACGCCAAGGGGTTCTCGTTCGACTTCAACTTCTACTCGGGTGAGTGGCCCGAGTACGTCTGCACCAGCTTCAACGACTCCTTCGTCGCGTGGCTCCAGTCGAGCGCGTGGCCAGGCAAGAGCAACGACTTCAACATCTCGTTCGACGGCAACGGCAATCCCGTGAGCGTCAACAACGGCTTCTTCGACGTCTGCTCGCCCGCAGGTCTCCAGTGCCCGAGCATGCCGAGCAAGGCGACGTGCAAGCTCGGCGCGACGGAGCTGCAGGGCACGGGCTTCTTCATCAGCGGCGACGCGCAGTGCGGTCCGACCGACTCGGGCGGCGGCGCGACGGGTTGGTTGACGACTCAGGCGCCCGTCACGCCGGGCGAGACGATCACGCTCCAGTTCATGATCTGGAACACCGGCGATCAGGCGTACGACTCGAGCGTGCTGATCGACAACTGGCAGTGGGTGGCGTCGGACACGAGCGTCAGCACCGTCCGCCCGCCGAACTGAGCGCCATCTCTGCAGCTTGGTGGTGGGGCATACGGCGCCGCCCGCCTCCCGGAGAAGCGGCGCGGCGCCCCGCGGAAAACGGAAATTCCGTCGGATCTCCAGGTGTTTCGTGACGTGGCGCGCCGCGTGCTAGGTTCACCCGGCCATCGTCATGCAGCGATTGAGAATCCTCCTCCTTCTGCTCTCGGTCGGCGCCGCGGGTTGCAAGCACGAAGCCGCCGCCGCCGACAACGCCGAAGCCCCGCCCGGGCAGGCGTGGCTGACCGAGACTCAGATCAAGGACGCCAAGATCGAAGTGGCGCCCGTCGACGAGCAGGACGTCGACGACACCATCCTCACGAGCGGGCGCGTCGCTTTCGACGACACCAAGGTCGCGCACGTCTACTCGCCGGTCACCGGGCGCGTCACGCACATCGACGCCACGCTCGGGCAGCGCGTCAAGCAGGGCGATCCCCTCGCCGTGATCGACTCGCCCGACATGAGCATCGCGTCGTCCGACGTGGGCAAGGCCGAGGCCGATCTCAGCGCCGCCGAGCACGACTACCACCGCAAGAAGGACCTCTTCGAGCAGCACGCCGCCTCGCAGGCCGACTACGAGCAGGCACAGGACAACTACCTCAAGGCGAAGGCCGAGATCGACCGCGCGCGCCAGAAGCTCCGCCTGTTCCGCGGCGGGGGCGGTCAGGTCACGCAGGGCTACGCGCTGACGGCGCCCATCGAGGGGGAGGTCATCGCGCGCAACGTCTCGCCGGGCATCGAGGTGCAAGGCCTCTACGGCGGCGGCAGCCCCGTCGAGCTCTTCACCATCGGCGAGCTCGATCGCGTCTGGGTGCTCGCCGACGTCTACGAGATGGACCTCGCGCGCGTGAAGGTGGGCTCGCCGGTCATCGTCAAGGTCGTCGCGTTTCCGGAGAAGGTCTTCTCGGGCAAGCTCGACTGGATCTCGGGCGTGCTCGACCCCGCGACGCGCACGGTGAGGGTGCGCTGCTCGTTCGACAACGCCGACGGCCTGCTCAAGCCGGAGATGTTCGCGACCGTCTCCATCTCGGTCGACGAGAAGAAGGCGCTCGCCCTGCCGCACGACGCGGTGATCCGCATGGGCGATCAGACGGTGATCTTCGCGGAAGTGGGCCGCGCCCCCGACGGGCGCATGAAGTTCGAACGCCGCCCCGTCTCGGTCGACGAGGGCGAGGGGAGCAAGTGGGTTCCGGTCCAGCACGGCGTCGACAAGGGCACGCGCGTGGTGGTCTCCGGCGGCATCTTGCTCTCCGGAATGATGTAGAACAGCGGCGATGATCCAGAAGCTCGTCGCGGCGGCGCTGCGCATGCCCATCGTCGTGCTCGTGTGCACGGCGGTGGTCATCGGCGCGGGCCTCTTCGCGTACAGCGACCTCGACATCGAGGCGTACCCCAACCCGGTCCCGCCGCTCGTCGAGGTGATCACGCAGCCGGAGGGCTGGAGCGCCGAGGAGGTCGAGCGCTACGTGACCGTCCCGCTCGAGGTCGGCCTCTCCGGCATGGCGGGGCTGGATCACATCCGGAGTCAGTCGCTCTTCGGCCTGTCCGACATCAAGTGCTACTTCAAGTGGGGTACGAAGTACGAGGCGGCGCGCCAGGAAGTCATCAACCGGATGCAGTTCGTCGAGCTGCCCAAGGGGGTGCAGCCCGAGCTGTCGCCGTGGAACGCGATCGGCGAGGTCTTCCGCTACCAGCTCAAGGGCGACGGCTACACGCTGCGCGATCTCAAGACCGCGCAGGACTGGACGCTCGAGCGCCAGTTCCGCCAGGTCCCCGGCGTCATCGACGTCACGAGCTTCGGCGGGGAGACGAAGCAGTACCACGTCAACGTGGACCCGTACCGGCTGCGCGGGCACAACGTGACGCTCACCTCGCTGATGGACGCCGTCGGTCGCGCGAACCAGAACGTCGGCGGGCAGCGGCTGGTCATCGGCGAGCAGAGCTACAACGTGCGCGGCATCGGCCTGCTGCGCAACGTGCACGACATCGAGGACGTCGTCATCGAGAGCCACGGCGGCGTGCCCGTCCGCGTCAAGGACGTGGCCACGGTCGACATCGGCGCCGCGCCGAGGCTGGGGCAGGTCGGGCACGACGAGGAGCCGGACATCGTCGAGGGCGTCATCCTCATGCGCTACGGCGCCGAGACACCCCACACGCTCAAGGGCATCCACGAGAAGCTCGCGCAGATCGAGCGCGACCACCTGCTCCCGCCGGGCATGAAGATCGTGCCGATCTACGACCGCGGCAACCTCGTCAAGCTCACGACCCACACGGTGCTCGAGAACCTGCTGCTCGGCATGGGCCTCGTCGCCATCGTGCTCTTCGTCTTCCTCGGGCACACGCGCGCCGCGATCATCACCGCCATCAACATCCCGATCTCGCTGCTCGTCGCCTTCATCGGCCTCGTCACGACCGGGACGTCGACCAACCTCATCAGCATCGGCGCGGTCGACTTCGGCATCGTCGTCGACTCGACCGTCATCGTCATCGAGAACATCTTCCGCCACCTCGGCAGCCATGGCCGGGGCACGATGCGCGACCGCATCCTCGCGGGCGCGCGTGAGGTCGTCGGGCCGATGGCGTTTTCCAAGCTCATCCTGGCCGTCGCCTTCATCCCGCTCTTCACGATGACCGGCGTCTCCGGCGTCATCTTCTCGCCGATGGCATGGACGTATGCGTTCGCGCTGACCGGCGCGGTCGTGATGGCGCTGACCCTCACGCCCGTGCTCGCGTCGAAGCTCATCTCGCCGGACACGGAGGAGAAGGAGAACGCGGTCATGCGGACGCTGCACCGCATCTACCGGCCGCCGTCCGACCTCTTCATCCGCAGGCCGTGGCTGGGCGGCGCGTCGACGGTCGTGCTCATCGCGCTCTGCGTGGCCATCTTCCCGCTGCTCGGCGGCGAGTTCATGCCCAAGCTCGAGGAGGGCAACTTCTGGATCCGCGCGACGCTCCCCACCTCGGTCTCGCTCGAGCAGTCGAGCAAGTACGTTCAGCGCATGCGCGACATCCTCCGCGGCTGTCCCGAGAAGGACAAGTGCACGGACGAGAGCCGCCGCCACCCGGAGGTGGTCACGGTGGTGTCGCAGATCGGGCGCCCGGACGACGGCACCGACGTCTCCGGCTTCCACAACATCGAGCTGTTCGCGCCGCTCTTGCCCTTCGACAAGTGGAAGCACGGCCTCACGAAGGAGAAGCTCACCGACGAGCTCTCGAGCGCGCTCACCGCCGCCGTCCCCGGCGTCGTCTTCAACTTCTCGCAGATGATCGGCGACAACGTCGAGGAGGCGATGAGCGGCGTGAAGGGCGAGAACTCCGTGAAGGTCGTCGGCGCGGACCTCTACGACAACGAGAAGAACGCCCTCGCCATCGCCGACGTGATGGGCGAGGTGAGGGGCGTGAAGGACCTCGGCGTCTTTCGCTCGCTCGGGCAGCCGAGCGTCAAGATCACGCCGGACCGCGCCGCCTGCTCGCGCTTCGGCCTCAACACCGGCGACGTCGATCAGGTCATCCAGGCCGCCATCGGAGGCATGGGCCTGACGGCCGTCTACGAGGGCGAGAAGCACTTCGACCTGACCGTGCGCTGGCTCAAGCCGTACCGCGAGTCGCTGGAGGCGATCCGCGAGATCACCGTCCACACCCCGACGGGGCAGGTCGTGCCGCTCGGGCAGATCGCGCACATCGGCCTGGAGGAAGGGCCGAGCGTCATCTTCCGCGAGGACGGCAAGCGTTACGTCCCGGTGAAGTTCTCGGTCCGCGGTCGGGATCTGTCGTCGACGGTGAGCGAGTCGAAGCAGCGCGTGGCCGACAAGGTGCACCTGCCGTACGACTCGCACCTGGAGTGGGGCGGAGAGATGAACGAGCTCGGCGACGCGCTCGGGCGGCTCGTCGTCATCGTGCCCTTCACGCTGCTGCTCATCGTCTTCCTCGTCTACGGAGCGACGCGCAACTGGATCGACACCATCATCGCCGTCGTGTCGATCCCCGTGTCCTGCACCGGGGGCGCGCTCGCACTCTTGCTGACCGGCGTGCACTTCTCCGTCTCGGCGGCGATGGGCTTCATCTCCATCTTCGGCGTCGCCATCCAGGACGCGATCCTGGTCGTGGCGTATTTCCAGCAGCTCCACAACGTGGACGGGCTGCCGCTCGAGGAGGCCGCGGCTCAGGCCGGCGAGAAGCGCTTCCGCCCGGCGCTGATGACGACGCTCGTCGCGACGCTGGGCCTCTTGCCCGCGGCGCTGTCGAACGGCATCGGCGCGCAGACGCAGAAGCCCCTCGCGCTCGTCGTCATCGGCGGCTCGCTGATCCTCGCGCTGACCTCGCGCATCCGCCAGCCGGGGCTCATCGTGTGGATGCACCGCCGGCTGGACCGCTTCACGCCGGCGCAGAGCGTCCGCGCGGCCGACTAGCGTCCCTCACTTGGGGCGACTCCAGATCCCGAAGGTGTAGGCGCCGCGGCCCTCGCCGTCGACCTCGACGTGGAACTCGTAGGTGGCGTCGTCGTCCATGCACCACGCCTTCTCGAAGTCGATGATGGCGACCGGCTGCGTCTGCTGGTCGCTGGCGACGATGGAGCCGCCCGGCTTCTGCACGAGGATGTCGATGTCCTTGATGGTCGAGTCCGCGACGGCGAAGTAGCGGTAGCAGTAGCCGCCGAGCAGCTTCACCGAGAACGTGTCGCGCTTGTCCTTGACGTGGTGGAGCTTGCCTTCGGCCGGCTTGACGTACTCGAGCAGGCCCGCCGGCTTGCCGCACTTGTCGACCAGCGCTGCGAAGTCCCTGGCGTGCTGGCCGGAGAACTGCACGTCCTTGTAGCAACCCTTCTCCGGGGTCGTCGCCTTCGGGAAGGCGGACTTGGGCGTCCCCTTCTTCACGAGCGGAGGCATGTCGATGGCCACGGCCGACTCGTTCGGATCGTCGTAGGCCTCGGCCGGTGCCGCAGCGTTCGACGCCGCGGACGCCGTGGCGGTCGGCGCGGGGGCCGTGCTCGCGGCCACCGAGGCGCTGGTGAGCGGCGCAGTGGCGGAGCTCTGGCTGTTGCCGCCGCCGCACGCGGCGAGCAGCAGGATGGATAGCGAGGCGAGCGGACGATGCATCGGAGGATGAGCGTATGGGCCCCAGGGCGCGAGCGTCAACGTGGCGGTGTTGACGCGCCCGGGATGTCCTGCTTGTTTGGTCGGCGATGACTTTCCGCAAGGTCCTGATCTCGAACCGTGGGGAAATCGCGAGGCGCGTGATGCGCACGTGCAAGCGCCTCGGCATCGCCACCGTCGCCGTCTACTCCGAGGCCGACGCGCAGAGCCCGCACGTCGCCGACGCCGACGAAGCCGTCCTCATCGGCCCGCCCCCCGCGAAAGACTCCTACTTGAACATCCCCGCCGTCATCGCCGCGGTGAAGAAGACCGGCGCGGACGCGGTGCACCCGGGCTACGGGTTCTTGAGCGAGAAGCCCGCCTTCGCGAGCGCGGTCGCCGAGGCCGGCGCCGTCTTCGTGGGGCCGCCCCCCCAGGTGCTCGACGCGTTCGGCGACAAGATGAAGGCACGCCACGTGGCGCTCGCCGCCGAGACGTCGCCCGTGCCGGGCACCGACCAGCCTCTTCCCATCGACACCCCCGAGCAGCTCGAGGAGGCGCGCGCGCTCGCCCTTCACGTCGGGTTGCCCATCGTCGTCAAGGCGGTCGGCGGAGGCGGGGGCATCGGCATGCAGATCGTCCGCGACATCGCCCAGCTCGATCGTGCCCTCAAGAGCTGCTCGGATCGCGGCAAGGCCTCCTTCGCCGACGCGCGCGTCTACCTGGAGCGCTACATGACGGAGCCTCGGCACATCGAGGTCCAGGTCTTCGCGGACACCCACGGCGCCTTTTACGCGCTCGGCGAGCGCGAGTGCAGCGTCCAGCGCCGGCACCAGAAGATCATCGAGGAGACCCCGTCCGCGGCCCCCTTCTTCGCGGGCGAGGCCGGCGAGCGGCGACGCCGGCGCCTGCACGAGGCCGCGTTGCGCGTGGTGCGCAAGGCGGGCTACGTCGGCGCGGGGACGTGCGAGTTCATCGCCAACGCCGAGGGAGATCTCTACTTCCTCGAGGTCAACGCCCGCCTTCAGGTCGAGCACCCGGTGACGGAGATGGTGACCGGCCTCGATCTGGTGGAGCTGCAGCTGCGCGTCGCCGCCGGCGAAAGGCTCCCCGATCTCTCCTCGGTGACGCCGCGCGGTCACGCCATCGAGGCCCGGGTCTACGCCGAGGACCCGAGCAAGGGCTTCATCCCGAAGCCAGGCCCGATCGAGAAGCTGGAGTGGGCGGGTGGCGCCGGCGAGGTGCAGTCGGAGCGGCTGCGCATCGAGTCGGGCGTGCGCGCGGGAAACGTGGTGACGCCGTTCTACGACCCGATGGTCGCGAAGGTGGTCGCGTGGGGGGAGACGCGGGACCGCGCGATCGCCGAGCTGGATGGGGCGCTCGCGGGGACCATCCTGGCGCCGCTCGTGACCAACGTGGCGTTCGTGCGGAAGATGCTGGCGAGCGAGGAGTTCCGGTCGGCGCGGTACGACACTGCGAGCGCGGAGACGATCGCGAAGCGCGCGTAGAGGCGGAGTCGGAGTCGGAGTCAGACCGGGTTGGGGAGCGGCTCTCCGCGCGCGAGCGCGAGGACGTTGTCGGCCGCGACCGCGGCCATGGCCTCGCGCGTGCGCCGATCCGCGCTGCCGATGTGCGGGGTGAGCACTGCGTTCGGCTGCGCGAGCAGGCGCGGGTGGACGCGAGGCTCGTCCTCGAAGACGTCGAGGCCCGCCGCAACGAGAGGGCCGTGCTCGAGGGCGTCGGCGAGTGCGGCCTCGTCCACGCACGCGCCGCGGGCCGTATTCACGAGCACGCTCCCCGCGCGCATCGACGCGAGGCGCTCCCGCGAGACGATGTGGCGCGTCTCCGCCGTGAGGGGGCAGTGGAGGGTCACGAAGTCGCTCGACGCGAACAACTCCTCGAGCGGCACCCACGTGGCCGAGAGCGCGCGTTCCAGGGCCTCCTCGAGACGGCGGCGCTGCGTGTAGAGTACACGCATGCCGAAGCCGCGAGCGCGCCTCGCGACAGCCTGGCCGATGCGGCCCAGGCCGACGATGCCGAGCGTCGCGCGGAAGACGGGAACGCCGAGGAGCGTGGTGGGGCTCCAGCCGGGGAACTGGCCGCCCCGGACGAGGCGATCGCCCTCGGCCACCCTGCGGGCCGCGGCGAGCAGGAGCGCGAAGGCGAGGTCGGCCGTCGCGTCGGTGAGGACGCCAGGCGTGTGGGTCACGGCGACGCCGCGAGCCCTGCACGCGGCGAGATCGACGTTGTCGACGCCGACGGCCACGTTGGCGACGAGGCGAAGGCGCGGGGCGCGCGCGAGCAACGTGGCGTCGATGCGGTCCGTCAGGAGCGAGACGATGGCGTGCAGCGTTTCCGCGTGGTCGTCGAACGCCGCGGAAGCGACGCCGCCTCCCACGACGACGTCGCAGCTGGCTTGCAGCCGAGCGACCGCGTCGCCTGGGAGCGGCCCGGTGACGAAGACCTTCGTCTTCTCCTTCGGCCTCACGCTCAGCCTGGAGAGCTCGAGCGGGCCTCGACGTCGTACGGGACCACCTCCGAGCCGGCAAGGCTCGGGATGGCACCGCGGACGCCCTCGAGCAGGTCGCTGGCGGTCCCGACGACGGTCACGAGCAGGTCCTGGGGGCGGATGCGAGCGCGCAGCGCCGCCGACGCCGACTCCGCGGTGACGGCGGCGATCCGCTCGAGGTATCCGCTGTAATAGTCGGGGGGCAGGCCGAGCAGCTCGATGTCGAGGGCCTGATGGGCCCTCTTCTGCGCGGTGTCGACCTCGAACGCCCACGACCGCGTGAGGAAGCGCTGGATGAAGCGGACCTCCCGATCCGTGACGCCCTTGTCGACGAGCCTCTCGAGCAGCGAGAGCTCGAGGGCGATGCACGGTGCCGCGTCCGTCGCCGCGGGGAAGGTCCACATCGCGTACGAGTGGCGGTGCCTGTCGACGCCGAGGCGGGAGCTCGCGCCGTACGACCAGCCGCGCTTGCCGCGGACCTCGCGCGTGAGCCGCGACGTGAAGGTCCCGCCGAAGATGGCGTTGGCCACGGTGAGCGCGACGTGGTCCTCGTCGCGGGCCGAGGTGCCGAGCCCGCCGATGAGGATCTGCGTCTGGGTGCGCTCGGGTTTGTCGACGAAGACGAGGTGACGCCCCGACAGGGCGGGGGGCTCGGTCAGCACGTCGGCGGCGGCGGCCCCGTCCGGGAGCCTCGCCACGAGCCTCTTGGCCATCGCTTCGGCGACCTCGGCGGTGACGTCCCCGCTCATGGCGACGACGACGTTGCCCTTCACGAAATGCGTCGCGTGGTGGGCCACGACCCGCGCCCGATCGATCGCGGCGATGGAGCGCGCCGTCCCCTGACCCGCCCTCCCGTAGCCGTGGCCGGCGAACAGGCGTCGGCGGAAGAAGCGCTCCGCCAGGCCGCGGTCGTTGTCGAGGGACTCGAGTAGCTCGGCCTGGCTCTCGCGCAGCAGCCGGCCGAGCTCCTGCTCGTCGAACGTCGGGGCGCCGATCAGCTTCGCGAGCAGGTCGACGAAGGGCTCGAGGTTGCGCGAGAGGACCTGGCCAGAGACGGCCGACGACGACGCGGCGACGTTGGCGCCGACCTCGCCGCCGAGCCGATCGATGGCCGCTTCCAGCGCGAGGGCATCCATCCCCTCGCAGCCCCGCCGCAGCATGCGCGTGGTCGCGCGCATCAGGCCCTCCAGGCCCTCGGGGTCGTGCGACGAGCCGCTGCGGAGCGCGACGACGATGGAGACGATGGGCAGCGCGGTCGACGGCTCGAGCAGCAGGCGCACTCCGCCCGGGAGCTCGCGCGCGACGACGTGGCTCGCGGGGGCGCTCAAGCGGCCTGCTCCGGCTGCGGCACCACGTGCACGATCGTCCGTGTCGACGGGGAGAGGAACCTGCGCGCGACGCGCCGCACGTCGCTCGCCTCGACGTGGCGGTAGGCGTCGAGGCGGCGCATCGCGCCCGCCGGATCCCGCAGCACGGTGTCGTAGAAGCCGATCTGCTCGGCCTTGCCGCTCGCGGTGTCGAGCGCCTGGACCCCGCCGAGCTCCAGCCTGGCCTTGGCGCGTTCGAGCTCGTCGGCGGTCGGCGGCGCGTCGCGGAGCCTCTCGATCTCGGCGTCCAGGACTCGGAGCAGGTCGTCCTTCGTCTTGCCGGCGCGCGCGGTCAGGTAGACCTCGTAGAGGCCCGGATCGCGGAACGTCGACGGCCAGCCGCGGATGTCGCTCGCGAGCTCGCGATCGATGAACAGCGCGCGGTACATGCGCGACGCGCGCCCGCCGAAGAGGATCTCCGAGAGGACGGCGAGCGGCGCGTGGTCCGGATCGCCGAGCGCCGGGCCGTGGTAGCCGATGATCAGCTTGTCGGTGGCCGTCGGCTTCTGCAGGGTCACGAGCCGCTCCTCGAGCTGCGGCGGCTCCGGCCACGTGTCCTCCGGCGGGATCTCGGCCCGAGGCAGCGCACCGTACGCGCGGCGGATCCGCTCGAGCAGCTGCGCCTCGCGGAAGTCGCCCACGATGACGAGCGTCGCGTTGTTGGGCGCGTAGTACGTCCGGTAGAAGGCCTCGCAGTCGGCCGGCGTGAAGTTC
>Ga0316628_100003811_pt1 | contig 11681 bp, 13 predicted proteins | sample OWC_Aug_M2_C1_D5_FD_207648 | JGI IMG/M metagenome (GOLD analysis project Ga0316628, IMG submission 207648) | Wetland soil microbial communities from Old Woman Creek delta, Ohio, United States - OWC_Aug_M2_C1_D5_C | ecosystem: Environmental > Terrestrial > Soil > Wetlands | place: USA: Ohio... | reverse complement strand
AAAAGAAGAAAAAGAGGGTCTTGCAGGTGAATCCCTATCAAAACGCCGATCCTTCTTCGGTAACATTTTTTATGATTCAACAGCCCCATGTTCGGTAACATGGTTATTTGAGTTGACACGAATCCGATAAAACTTGCGGCCGCCCATCTCGTAATTCATAATAGAAAGGGACCGCGATCGATCCTTAAGGAAAAGCCGCCATGTCCAAGACAAAGACAGTCGCCGCGATCGTCGCCTTCATCTTCGCCTTCACCCTCACCGCCTCGGCCGAAGCGGCCCGGTCTAAGTTCCAGTTCGGCCTGGCCCTGAGTCCGGCCCTTCCCGGCGGGGAATTCCACGATGTCATCGGAAAGACGATATGGGGAGGAACGCTCTCCTTCGCCTACCGACCGTTTGAGAGTCCGTTTCTCATCGGCACATCTCTCGGCTTCGGCATCTACGGCACCGACTATTGGGAAACCTGGCTGGGAGTCACCTGGCCGGACGTCTTGGTCGACGTCCGGACGACAAACGCCGTCCTGGCCTGGATGGTGTTTCTCCGGTTCCAGCCGGAAACCGGATTCCTCCGGCCCTACATCGATATCTTCGCCGGGCTTCACATCCTGACCACCGACACGCGGATCGGCGATGAGGATTGGGATGACGACGCCAGCGGCGATTTCAATGTCAACAATGCTTCCGACGCGGCCTTCGCCTTCGGGGCCGGAGCCGGCCTCATGATGCCCATCATCCGGTTCGTCCGCCAGGATGGAAGAACCGTCTCCACGATCGACCTGGATCTCGGAATCCGGTACGCCAAAGGCGGCCGGGCGGATTACCTGGTCGAAAGCATCGATCCGGGCATTTACGACTCGTGGAATTCCCGGACCGACATGGTCACCATCATCGCCGGGCTTTCTTTCAGCTTTTAATCCCGCGCTCGAGCGCGCTCAACAATTTCGCCGTCGGGAAGAAAAGTTGGCCGGGAATTTTCAAGTCCCGGTCGTTGGACCATAGAGGGAGCCGGAGGCGACGGGCTAAAGCCAGGGCGTGGGCGTCTTCCGGATCCCGGCTTTTCATCGCGGCTAAAGCACCCCGAAAATACCGTTCGCACTTGGCGAAAGAATGCCTTTGGAAAGGGAGAAGCCTCCATGAGAGGAAGACCAGTTCCCGCTCAAGATGGTATTTCTCCGCCATCAGGGGAAGGTATTCTTCCACTTCGCCGCAGGTAAACGCCGCGACGTGAACGACGACATCGAATTCATCGAACACCCGACGCGCGGCCTTGCCGACGACCGCCGATAAAAGGACGTTAGCGTCCGCGACGACGGCGGCGATAGGCACGGAAATCCTCTTCGATCATTTGCTCGGAAAGGCCCTTGAGATCCAGCGCCCGGGCAAGATGACGGCCTATCGCGGCGCCGATCTCTTTCCTCCAATCATCGGGCAGCCGGTCGGGCGTCTCCAGGGGAATGAAAACGCCCGAAACTCTGCCGTGCCTCGTGACAAGGAAAGGCTCCGGGCTTCCGAGGTATTTGGCGCTTTGCTCGCGGATTTCGCGAATTCCGGCAATTTTCATCTGATTATCTCCGTTATAAATATACGCGGGAATTATTATTGTGTCAATATTTGTGTACACAATATATCGTTCAAAAATTCGATCCTCCACGGAGAAAACGGAATCAAAGGCCTCGAATTGACAAAGGCCTCGGCGAATAGCTATATTCCGGCCGAGTGCCGAAATGAAAAAAATACATAAAATCATTCCGTTTTCCTTATTATTCCTCCTGCCGGTTTTCTCCTCCCCCGGACCGGCCCAAAACGCCCCATCCTGGGAATGGAAGCCGGCGGCCGCCTGCGGGGGGCCGGCGACCTGGTTCGCGGCCGCCTTCACGGCCGGGAGCAAAGCCTATCTCTGCGCCGGATACGGTTTCGGAAAAGCGCTCTGGGAATACGACGCCGGCCGCGACGCCTGGACGCGCAAAACGGATTTTCCCGGAAAGGAACGGGGCTCGGCCGTCGCATTCTCGATCGGCAATAAAGGCTACGTCGGCCTGGGTTTCGGGGACAACGACAGGTTTTCCGACCTCTGGGAGTATGACCCCGCCGCCGACCGCTGGAAGCAAAAGGCATCCCTGCCCGCGGTTGGCCGCGATCACTCCGGCGCGTTCGCTATCGACGGGATCGCCTACGTCTTCGGAGGGACCAAGGGAGAAACGGCGGGAAACGATGATTTTGTGAAGGAAGTTTGGGCCTATGATCCCGCGACCGACATCTGGACGAGAAAAGCGGACATGCCCGAGGGCACAGCCGCCCCGGCCTGCTTCGCCCTGAACGGGAAAGGGTATTTCGGCACGGGCATTCTTACGGTCGTGCCCTACGCGCTGTCCCGGGTCTTCTGGGAGTACGATCCGAAGCCGGACCGCTGGACGCGCAAAGCCGATTTCCCGGGAGCGGCCCGATTCAAGGCCGTTGGATTCGCCTTCGGAGGCAAGGGCTACATCGGAACCGGCATTGAAGAGGTGGGCGAATCTTCGGCGAAAATGGCCGGCGACATCTGGGAGTACGACCCCGCGGCAAATGCCTGGTCGCCGAAGCCCGCGTTCCCCGGTCCAGCCCGGGGCGCGTCTGTGGGCTTCGTTATCGGCGGGAGGATCTATCTCGGAACGGGGATGGATTCCGGCCGAAAAACGTTATCCGATTTCTGGCGGACCTGACGGCCGGACCGGCGCCGGTCCTCCGGTTGAATTCTCCCCGCCCCTTCCATTATAGTAGCCTTCCGGGAGGAACCCATGAATAAAAAAAGCGCCCTGTTTTCCCTCATTATCGCCGCCGTCCTCTTGACGGCCGGCGGATCGCTCGGACACGGCGTCCAGGACCTGCCCAAAGCGCAGACGGCCCAAGCCGCCCTCGCCGCCATGGGCGCCTGCCCGGTCTGCGGCGATTACGATCCCCGCCTCGAGGCCTGCACCGTGGTCATGGTCGGGAAGAACGCCTCGGTCGATGGATCCGTCATCACGACTCACACCTGCGACTGCGGGACCTGCGATTGGACGTTCCGCCGCATCCCGGCCGCCGACCATAAGCCCGGTGAAACGCGCAAGATCTACCATATCGGCCAGTTCGACGCCCCCGCCCCGGACCTCGGCCTGAAGTGGGACCGCGTCAAGATCGACAGCTTCACCGGCCTGGAGCTCCCCGAACCGCCGCACACCTACGGCTACATCCACGGCGATTTCGGGTACATGAACGACAAGCAGGTCAGCATCGGCGAGTCGACTCTCGGCAACGTCTCCAAGATCGAGAACACGACGGCCGCCCCGAAATTCGACATCACCATGCTGACCCTCCTAGCCATGGAGCGGGGGGGAACCGCCCGTGAGGCGATCAAGGTCATGGGCGAAGCGGCCGAAAAATACGGCTATGGCTTTTCCGACTCCGGAGAGATGCTGGCTGTGGCCGATCCGAAGGAAGTCTGGCTGTTCGAGATCATGCCGGTCGGAGCCCTTTGGACGCCAACCAGCGGCAAGCCCGGCGCGGTCTGGTGCGCCCAGCGCATCCCCGACGATCACGTCGCCGTCTGCCCTAACGAGTCGCGGATCGGCGAGATCGACTTGAGCAAGCCCGATTATTTCATGGCCTCGCCCAACGTCGTGTCGTTCGCCGTCGAGCAGAAGCTCTACGACCCCAAGAGCGGCAAGCCCTTCAACTTCAAGCGGGCCTATTCCCCCAACGACCTCAGCGCCGTCTCGACGAACGGAAGCCGCGTCCGGATGTGGCGGTTCTACAACCTCGTCGCGCCCTCGCTCAACCTCGGCCCCGAGACCAACAACATGGATTTCCCCGTCTCGGTGAAGCCGGATAAAAAGCTCTCGGTCCAGGATGTCATCGCGATCCTCCGGGACAAGTGCGAGGGCACGGTCTTCGATCCCGCCCGCGGCCTCCAGGGCGGCCCGTTCGGAAATCCCAATTTCCTCCCCTACGGCTTCAAGCTGGACGGGAAAACCTACAACACCTCGCGGATCATCGACGTCAACCGGGCCGAGTACGTGACGATCACCCAGTCCCGCGATTGGCTGCCCGACCCCATCGGAGGGATCGTCTGGCTGGCCTTCGGTCCCCAGGATACCGCCTGCTTCATGCCCCTCTATAATGCCATGACTGAAATCCCGCGCGGTTTCCAGATCGGCGACCACTGGGAGTTCAGCCGGGATTCGACCCGCTGGGCTTTCGATTACGTCGATTTCCATACCCAAGTCGTTTATTCCCACGCCATCCAGGACGTCCGGGCGGCCCAGGCCCGTTATGAGGCTGCGGCCATCGAGCGGACGCCGGTCATCGACAAGGCCGCCTTGGAGCTTTACCGGAAAAACCCGGCCGACGCGATCAAGTTCCTCTCCGATTATTCCTGGAACAACGTCCAAGCCGTGACCGACGCCTGGTGGAAGCTGGGCGACGCCCTGCTGGTCAAGTACAACAAGCTCTGGATCTATGACGTGAAATCGCGGAAACGCATTGCCTTGACCTTCCCCGACTGGTACCTCAGGGAGCTGGTCCAATACAACAAGCTCTCCCCGCAGCCGGAGAAAAAATAGCATGACGAAAATCGCGATCATCCTGGCGGTGTTCGGCCTGGGCCTGGCGTCCGCCTCGGGACAAGCCCCCGCGAAACCGGAGCCGGGAGCGTCTCTCGACCGCCCGGTTCTCCTGATCATCGACATCCAGAATTTCTATTTCGAGGGCGGGAAGATCCCTCTGACCGGGCCCATCCCGGCCAGTCTCAAGGCCAAGGCGCTTCTGGAATCGTTCCGGGCGAAAAAGCTCCCGGTCATCCATGTCGCCCATATGCCCAAGGAGAAACCGGAAAAGCCCGATCCGCAATACGAGATCCATAAAAACGTGACTCCTATCCCGGGCGAAGCGGTCGTCGTCAAGCATTACGCCAACTCGTTCCGGGAGACCGATCTCGACGAGCGGCTTCGGGCCCTCGGGGCGAAAACGCTTGTCATCTGCGGGATGCAAACCCATATGTGCGTCGAGGCGGCCGCGCGTTTCGCCGCCGACGCCGGCTACCGGGTCGTTCTGGTCGAGGATGCCTGCGCGACGCGCGATCTCAAGTATAAAGAGACGACCGTCAAGGCCGCCGCCGTTCACGCCGCGGTCCTCGCGGCCTTAAACGGAAATTACGCCAAGGTCGCGACGGTCGACGAGGTCAAGGCCCTTCTCAAGTAGGCTTATGAAGGCCCGCGGAAAGCTTCTCGGCTGGTTCTGGGAGGCGCCTTCCGCCTCGCGGCGCTCGCTGGCCGCGGCCGCCCTGGGGTGGATGCTCGATTCGTTCGACGTCATGCTCTATTCCATGGTCCTGGCCTTTCTCATGAAGGACCTGGGCATGGGGAAGACGACGGCCGGCCTGATGGGCTCGATCACCCTGGTCGCCTCGGCCGCCGGAGGCGTGATCTTCGGCCTTGTGGCCGACCGGATGGGACGAACCAAGGCCCTCCGCGGCAGCATCCTGATCTATTCCCTGTTCACGGCCGCCTGCGGCCTGGCCGCGTCCGTCCCGATGCTGGCCGTCTTCCGCGTCTTCCTCGGTTTGGGCATGGGCGGGGAATGGGCCAGCGGGGCGGCCTTGGTCTCCGAAACCTGGCCGGCCGAGCATCGGGGCAAGGTTTTCGGCATCGTCCAGAGCTTCTGGGCGGTCGGATACGCCCTGGCCGCTCTGGTCACGGCCGTCGTTTACCCGTGGCTTGGCTGGCGGGCTGTCTTTTTCGTCGGTGTCCTCCCCGCGCTTCTCGTCTTCTGGATCCAGTCGAAAGTCGAGGAACCGCGCCTCTGGAAAGACCAGCGCAACCTGGCCCGGGGCACGGAGAAGCCGTCCGTGCGGACCGCGATCCGCGGCCGCCTTCTGAAAACGACCATCCTCATCACGGTCATGAACGCGGCAACGCTTTTCGCCTGGTGGGGATTCAACCTCTGGATTCCGGGATACTTATCGCTCGCCCCGGACCAGGGCGGGATCGGCCTGGCCCCCAGCAGGATGTCGGCCTTGATCGTCTTCATGCAGGTCGGAATGTGGCTGGGGTACCTTTCCTTCGGATATATCAGCGATCGTCTCGGACGCCGGCGGACGTACGCCTTCTTCCTCGTCGCCGCCTCCGTTCTCGTTTTTACGTACGCCGGCATTCAAGCGCCGACTGCGTTGTTCTTCCTGGGGCCGTTCGTCGCTTTCTTCGGCACGGGGTATTTTTCGGGATTCGGAGCCTTGACGGCGGAGCTCTACCCGACCTCCATCCGGGCGACGCTGCAGGGATTTACCTACAACATCGGCCGGGTCGTCTCCGCCGCAGCTCCCCTCGTCGTCGGTTCGCTGGCCCAGACGAAGGGTTTCGGGACGGCCTTTCTTATCGTCGCCGTATCGTTTATCCTCGCCGCGGTCCTCTGGATCTGGATCCCTGAAACCGGCGGCCGCGAGCTGGCCTGAAATCAATCTCTTTGGGAGGCGGCGGTTCCCCCGATTCCTCGGGAAACCGCCTGAGCAGCATATCCTTCAGAGAACCCATTCCATAGCGATCCTCGCGGCTGGAAATTTCCGCGATTTCGGACGCGAGAGGGCGGAATTTCACATCATGCTCGACCGCCAAGGCCGCCAACCGATCCATCGCGACCAGGGCGTCCCGCGGGTCGTTGCCCTGGTCCCGAACCGAAAGCAGCAGGAGATGGGCTTTTATGCCCGCCGGGGACGTAAGCGCTTCGGCCGGATAGGCAGCCCAAGCGAATGAGCCAAAGTCCCGAAATATCCGGCGCAGCTTTTCCCGAACGGATTCCGGTCCTTTCAGGTACCGATCGAGGATCTCCGCGATCAGCGCTTGGGCCTTCCTCTTGACGCCGGCTTCTTTCAAAGGATCCCGCCCCGCGAATTTCGCGATCCAGGCGGGATCGGTGATGTCGATCGGCTGTTGGGCGAACGGTTTCAGGCGGGCATCGCAAGAAAAGACATCCCGGCGGATTTCGGCAAGGGATCGAGGCTTTTTCCACGGAGGCGTTTTCAGCACAGGGTTTCCGAAACCGGCGGCCGCGAGCTGATCCGGGTCAAGTCCTTTCGGCAAGCGCCGGCGCTGCCAGGCCCGCTCGGCTTGCGGATCGGCGACAACCTTGAGCGCATACCAGGCCGCGCCGCGGGCATGCCGAGCGGCGTGGGCGGTCGCGACGGCCTGACCGGCGGCCCGGGCCGCGGCTATGGCCGCAGGATCCCCGGCTTCGCGGGCGGCGGCATGGGCCGCAAGGGCGGCCGCCCGGATTTCTCCGAATTTCACCCCTTCACGGACCCAGGCCTTCCCCGTCTCCAAAGCCCGACGCGGCCTGTCGTCGTCCGGCTTGATCCTCTCGAATAAAGGGAGGACGCGGTCGGCGCAGGCGACCGCCCAGAGAACCAAGGGGGCGCGGGCGCCCGCGTCCAGAAAAGGCTTCTTCCTCCCGGATTTCTTCAATCCGCCTCCGCTCGAGACAGATTTTACTCCTTGATCCTGAATTCGTGTATCTGGCAGCCGCGATCCCTATCGGTCAGAAACAGGCGGTCGCCTTTGATGAAAATGCCATCGACAAAGATGCCGACAGGAATCGATCCGAGGAGAACGCCGTCCGCGTCGAAGATCTCGAGCTTGAAAGCGTCGGTCGTCCTTAGATCCACGGCGCCGGTAGTCTTTGAACTCGCGTTGGACCCTCCGCTGCCGGTTGAATACGAAAACGAGGTTTGGACCTTCTCGTTGTCCCGGAGCTGGCGGGCCATCGTCACGACCCAGAGCCTCCCTTTGTCATCGACGGCCGAGGCGGTCATGCATTTCGTCATCGTCGGCAGCGTAAGCCGGTAGGACGTCAAGTTCGAGCTCTTACTTTCGTCCGAGAGCTTTCCTTTTCCCTTGATCTCCATGGGATAGGCCAACTCCCGGTCGGCCCGCCACAACAACCGCCCGTCCGAAGCGTATTTCTCGACCCTGTTTTGATTGATGAACGCGAGAAAAAGATTATCGGAAGAGTCGAGCGACGACGTCAGGGTGTTGGCCGTACGCGTGACCATTGGATCATCGAAAGCGGCGCCCCGGCCGAATTCTTTTACCGTTTTTCCGTCGCTATTGATGAATTTCGCCAGAGGCGGAAGCTCGGCATTCGCATTGAGGCTGCCGCCGTTAAGCTGGAACATGCCGCCGAGACCTGTCCCCCCTCCGGCCAAGAGGAGCTGCCCCGAGGAAGGGAGGTGGATTTTGCCCAATCCGGGATCCAATTTCCACGTTTTGCCTATCTTTCCTTCCGGGGTGATCTGCTGAATACGACCGTTGTTCCCTTCAACGACGTACAGGTTCCCGGCGCCGTCGAAGGCCATCGATTCCGGCATGAAAAACTCGCCGGGGCCCTGGCCACGCCGGCCGATGGTTTTGACAAACTTGCCCTCCCGGTCGAAAACCTGGATCCGGTTATTCCCCGTATCCAGAACATGCAAGCGCCCTTGAGAATCGACGGCCAGGTCAGACGGTCTATTGAAGGCGAAATTCTCGTCTTCCGTGTCGACATCGCCGATCACCCGGACCGGCTGGAGGGTGATGGGGGGCGTTTTTCCCCATTTTCCGGCGGCCGGATTATGGACGACTCTGACCCCGTCCACGGTCTCGATTTTCTGGGGGAAGCCCGGGCCGGCGGACAGGAAAACGAGCCCGGCGGCCAGTACGGTGAAGATCACAACGCGAAATGCTAATTTCATAGCACACCTCACTGGCTCTTTAACGCCGGAAGTCTTCCCTCCGTTGCGAAGTCCTGGAAAGTTTATTATTTAACCGGCCGTCTTAAATCTCGAATACCGTTCCTCAAGCCGATTTCGGTCCGGACGTTCGCCGATCCGGCGCGGGAGGAGGATGATTTTTCCTTGGAATCCCTGTAATCCGTGCCGTAACATGGGGCCGTCGATTTCGTTCAGGATGTCCTCTCTGATCTCAACCGCATAGTCGGGCCGTATCCCCAAAATATTACTGTCAAAGGCTTTATGATGAATCGCACACATCGAGAGGCCATTACTTACGACAGGAATACCGTGGGGGTGTTTATCCTCAAGGATATGAGCGGCTTCTAATAATTCGGGGTGTCTCAAACGACAGATAGAACAAGAATTATGATAGGCATGCAACACGCGCCGACGGAACAAATCTTGATGAAGCCTTCTTTGGACTTCGGCGGTGATGTATTCTCGGCGCAAGTTTAATTCGGGAAGAAGGCTCCAAGCTTCCTGATTTTGGGCCAATTGCATCTCATCGACAAGGACATGAAACGAAAGGGTCTCAGGATGGTCTTCCTTAATAAAAACAGGCCAGATCGGCTTATATGTGCCTTGGACTAAACCGAAAAAATAGATTAGGGGGGTTCCGGCCGTCATAGCCTTTCTTAATCCAACATTATCCCAACGGAAGGGATTTTCCCCTTGATAACGGTACATCATGACGCCAGATTCTACCGGTCGATCATCATACGGCCGTGGTTTTCCAGGAACCTCTGGAGCCGTTAAGATACTGATCGGGATTTCGGGAAGAATCTTTGGCTTAAAGATCCCCTGCGGACCGATAAGAGGTACTCTTTGGCCGTTAAACTGAAATCCTTTTAAAAGAACGGCATGAGAGATTTCCCCATATACATTCGTCTGTTCCGTGAGAAACGAAAACGCTGCATAGCGGACTTCACGATCGAGTTCGATCTCGGCGTAATTCATCCTAGATACCGGTTTTCATTGTGCCAAATCAACATGGACGCGTCCGGATGATCGGCTCTGTCTTTTGGAAGATGATTTAAAGGCATGCCCTGAAAAGGGTAATAGGACCTTCCATTCTCAAACTCCTCCTTGATGCGCCGACTTATTTCAATCCGGTATTCGGGCGTGACCGTGATGTATCCCCGGTCAAAAAGACGGTGAAAATCGCTGCGAAGAAGCAAGCCATTGCTGATTTCGTGCGGCCCGTTTTCACTATAAGGCTTAATATGCGCCGCTTCCAACGCCGGAAGCGAATGCTCTTCGGTAATCGCGCATGACCGCACATAGGCGTCGGTCACGGCGATCTTGAAGGATCCCTGCCCCAAACGGGGTCTGATGATCGTTTCCCTGCCGAATCGTTCACGCTCTTCGGCAACGCGTTGAGTTTCATTGAAAAGGTCCGACATTTTGCGAGCTTCCAATCCGCGCTGGACATGCGTCCAGATAAACCGACCGGCTTCTTTGTTCAACTCGTAACCTTTCGATTTTCCCTGCACGATTTGCGGCTTCCAATCCGGAGCGGGGAACCAGGACGATTCTTCGAAAAAGAACGGTTGGGTTAGGATTATGCAACCGACTTTAAAATCTTCATTCAGCCGATCATCAATTCTACGATACCGGATCAACCGCTTGCGCATTTCGGAAAAGGAGGGCGCTCCGTTTCGTACGCCGAAAGCTTCCCAAGCAAGACTGACAGGCAAGATCGAAAATGAAGATAAAATGCCCCCCCCAGCGATCAGATCACGATGGCCTGTTCGGACGCCACGATGAAGCTTAAAAAGAAACATATCGCCCTTGCCGATCGCTTTGAAGGGATCGTCAGCGGAGGGCTGCCAGAAGTTAACTTCATCGATTCCAGCAAGAGCACCTAGAAAATCAAACCAATCCTGGTCCGTGACACCGACATAAACTTTCATCTTATCGGCTTCCCGGATTAAAAAACGTCATTTCCTGCCTCGAGGGCCGACGTCCCGTTAGCGTCCCGGGATCAATATAACAAGGAGATTGGCGGGAGGCAAGATCGCCACCCGTCAAGCAGGCTACGGTCATATTCCATTTGGTCTCCGCACATGGCGAGAAAAATCCCAATCCGCTCCGTCCCTCTCTTGAGACGGCATTTTCCTTGACGGGAGGATTATACAAATGTATACTCTAAGTGATCACTTTATGACGCGAAAGTCAGACATGAAAGCCACCTTTCTGGACCTGCGACGAAAATCGAAGGAGATCGTCAAGGCGCTGGACCGGAATCAGACCGTCACCCTGTACTACCGGGGAAAATCCAAGGGAATGATCATCCCGATCTCACAGGAGCCGAAGAAAACTCTTTCCGTAATGGACCATCCCTTTTTTGGGATGTGGCGCGACCGGGAGGACATGAAAGACGTCCAGAAATGGGTCGACGAAATCCGGAAGCCCCGCCATGCTCTTTGATACCGACGTTCTCATTTGGATCTCCCGGAAAAGCGAAAAAGCCGGTCGGATTGTCGATTCGGACACCAATCGGGCGATGTCCATCGTTAGCTTCATGGAACTCTTGCAGGGTGCCGGGAATAAAGAGGAGTCGCGCCTGATAAAGGATTTCGTTAAAAGTCTTGGGATTTCCAACCTCCCCATCACGGAAAATATCAGCCTCCGCGCCTCCGTCTATATCGAGGAGTTCGGCCATTCGTCCGGGCTTCGCGTCGCCGACGCGTTGATCGCGGCGACGGCCGCGGAACACGGCCTCCCGCTCTGCACGGGCGATCAAGCCCATTTCAAGCGCATCCACAACCTTGAGATATCGATTTTTCGTCCTTGAGGATGTCGCTTCATTCCTTCAGACAATCAAGAAGACGCTTCCTCGGGCTTTCAAAAACGACTTTTTTGGGGTTAAAACGGTTCGGTCTCCACCCGCCAAGCCAATCTAAAAGGC
>Ga0316628_100003810_pt1 | contig 11681 bp, 11 predicted proteins | sample OWC_Aug_M2_C1_D5_FD_207648 | JGI IMG/M metagenome (GOLD analysis project Ga0316628, IMG submission 207648) | Wetland soil microbial communities from Old Woman Creek delta, Ohio, United States - OWC_Aug_M2_C1_D5_C | ecosystem: Environmental > Terrestrial > Soil > Wetlands | place: USA: Ohio... | reverse complement strand
CGTCGAGGGCTTGTCTTGGACAAATACATTTTTAAAGGATAAATCCTCAGGATCTGGTCCGTAGAGGCGCTCGATCAACTTGCAGGATGTCCTTGAAAATACTCTGGGAGCAGTTTGGCGACCACGTCGCCATCCGAAGCCCAGGCCATACAGCCGTCGAGCTGATGTGGCTTGTCGGATCCTGATTTGGCTGGGGTCGCCGCTTCCGCGCCATCGACGCGGCGCCAGCCGCCCAGTGTTTGGAAGACAACGGTCCCGACCGGTAGCAGCAGTTCGCGGAGGTGGGTGCAGCTCTTCACCCCGCCTAGATACTCATGGATGGCACGCCGCCAGCCGGCGCCGACCTTGCTGCCGATCAAACCCTTGAAATTCGGCGCCACCTCGAAGCAGGGCCCATAGGGCGCCGCGTCGGTCGAGACCTCGATGTCCCGGACGATCTTGTCGTCGTCGACCGTGAGGCGAAGCGACATGTCATGGACCGGCGATCCGGCCGCTACCGCCCCCCGCATCGGCTCGTCATAGGCATAGGTTTTGGTGTCGACGATATGGGCCTCGATATCCCACAGCCCGTCATCGCGGCGATAGCCCACGCAGGCAATTCGGCGGGTGTGCAGGCGACGACGCGGTACAGGTGCTGGCAATCCCATTCCTCCAATTCCTTTCAATTCTCTGCCGGGCCGCCGTCAGGGAAGCCCGGCCGCATGATGCGGAATTCGGCATCGCCGTCGCGCACGATCTGGTCGACCAATCCGGCCTCCCAATTTAGATAGGCCTTCATCTCGCCCTCCGCGCCGCTAGTCCGGTCGTACGGCGTCCAGATCTGTTTCGGCTCGTCCAGCATTCTTTCTGCGCCGCTTTCGAGGCCGAGGCCCGCCTTAATCCAGGCCCCATTGCCACCGGCGAGCACAACGACCGGACGGCCTGTTGCAGCCGCGACCTCGGCCGCGGCAAGCCGCGCAACCACGCCGTCGCTTGAGGTCAGGACGATGCGTTCGTATGCCGGCAGGCGGGCTAGATTGCCAGGGAGGTTGCTTCGGACCGCGAATAGGGCGCCCGGTACATGCCCGCCGCGATAGCTCCGGACATTCGCGAAATCGACGACGACCGTTGCGCCGTCGCCAAGAGCGCGCTGGAGGCTGAGCGGTTCGATCATCATCGCCCGTGCGTCCTGGAGGCCGAGGACATGGCCGCGACGCTTGCCCGTCGCGAGGGGCTGGCCGGCTAAGCCGTTCTCCAATACAGCCACGTTGCGCCAGCCCATCTGGCGAAGCCACGCTCCGGTCATTCGCGCACGCACGCCAGTGTCGTCGACCAGCACCATACGCGCGTGGCGAATCGCCGCATAGCGGTCGGTCTCCTGGACCAGTTGGCCCCCTGGGACCGACCTAGCTTCCGGTAGATGCCCGGCCTCGAACTCTTCGAGACTCCGGACGTCGAAGACATAGAGCGCGCGTGCCCCGCGCTCCGACCACCAAGCATCATAGACCGTGCGGTCGATGATCCGGAGGCTGGCTGCCTCGGCAACGCGCCCCGCCGCCACCCGCGCTTTGGCCAACCCCTCGGGAGAAGGATCGGGCGCCCGGCGCGTCGCGCCCTTGGCTAGCGCCAGACCCGCGAGGTGCCACCCCATTGTACCGTTCTTCAGCGCCACCACCGGATTCGGAATCCCGGCATTGATCAGCGACTGGGCACCGATGATGCTCCGCGTCCGTCCAGCGCAATTGACCACGATAAGGGTTTCCGGCGAGGGCGCGACATCGTGCACCCGGTAGGCCAGCTCGGCGCCCGGACAATCTATGCCCCCCGGAATGCTCTGGCGCCGGTATTCGTCGAAAGGGCGGCTGTCGAGGATGACAACATTCTCGCCCGCATCGAGGCGGCGCTTGAGCTCCTCGGGCGGCAAGCGCGGCGTGCCGCAGCGCTGCTCGACGAGTTCGCCGAAGGCCTTGCTCGGCACATGCATGCCGCCGAACAGCTCGAAGCCCGCCGCGGCCCAGGCCTCGATCCCTCCATCGAGGATGGCGACGTCGCTGTAGCCGAAGGCGCCGAGCCGGTCCGCAGCCCGCCGGGCCAGACCGCCGCCGCCGTCCATGACCACAACGCGCGCGCCGCGCCGCGGCACCAGATCGTCGATCAGGATCTCGAGCCGGCCCAGCGGCACCGAGCTCGCGAACAGCAGATGGCGCGGAAAATAGTCGGCCTCCTCGCGAACGTCCAGAAGCGCGATCTCGCCACCGTCGCGGATCGCCGCCTTGAGCCGGGGCGCTTCGATAGTCCGGATCACGCGAGTTCCGTGGCATCGGCCCGAAACAGCTTGGCGCCGTTGCCGTAGAGCCAAGCCTCGACCGTGTCCGGCCGAAGCGGCAGCGCCCGCACCTCGTCGATCAGCTGACGCATGGGCAGGCCGAGAATGTCCCAAGAAGTGCCGAACAGGACTTTATTCCGGATGGTCGTGTCGCCAAAGCGGAGCAGCGGCTCCCAGCCGCTGCCAGGCGCGGCGAAATGTTTGGGCCGATGCGCCGAGATATCGAGGTAGACGTTCTTGTGACGCCAAGCGACGACGACTGCATCCAGCACCCAGGGCCAGCCCGCATGGCCCGCGATGATGCGAAGATCCGGATGGGCGCAGGCGATCCGATCGACCCTGGTCGGGTGCGTCGCATCCATCCGAAATTCGTTCCGCCAGTGGGTCCCGCAATGCAGCCAGACGATCAGGCCGAGTTCCTGACAGAGCGCGTAGAACGGAAGGAGGCGATCATCATCCGCGGTGAGCTTGAAAAAGGGCGGCGTGACCTTGAGGCCACGCAGACCAACCTCACCATGGGCGCGTCGCACTTCGTCGAGTGCCGCCGGACCATCGAACACGTTCACATTGGCGAAGCCGATGACGAAATCGGGAAAACGACCGACCATCGCCCCCAGCTCGTCATTGCCGCGCCGGTAATCCCAATGCCCGGGTTCGAGCGGCTGGACGGCATGGACGGCGACCTTCTCGATGCCCGACGCTTGAAGCTTGGTGACTACCTCTTCCGTCGAGGGGATCGCCGCGGCGTCGAGCCGCCGCCGCCACTCCCGCAGCATTCCGTCATCCGAGAGCGCCAGGATGTCCTCCCAGTGCTTGCGCTCCTGGCCGGTCACCAGCGCCGCATAACCGATGCCGAACATCCGTACATAACCCGGAATCGTTCCCCAGCTCCGGACAGCCATGTCGACCCGCTCGCGGGACGGCAACTCGCCCTTGGCGTCGATGACCGCGTGGACCTTGCTCATGCGATTCCCTCGTTTAATCCTGTGACACGGTTCCGCCCTGTCGACTGTGGCGGAGCGAAGCCGTTAGCCTCGACCGCCGCTGCCTTGAGCGCGGAATTCAGGTCACGCATCACCGACACAATGATCTCCGCAACCGGCGGTGCATCGTCGATCAAGGCAATACCTTGTCCCACCGAGATCATCCCCTGCTCAACGTCACCGTCGCGGAGGCCGTGCCAGGTCCTTTCGCCGGCGACAAGCCGAAGCATCTCGTCCAGGCTGGCACCGGCCTCGCGCCCGGCAATATCATCGGACGCCGGATTGCGCAGAACCCGCCGGTTGAGGCGGTGCCGGCGTCCGATCAGTAAGGTCTCGCGCTTGCCGGCCATGAGGTGCTCTTTGGTCCGCGGGTGCACTGGCGACTCCGCGGAAACCAGAAAGCGGGTCCCCATCTGGATGCCGCCCGCGCCAAGGCAGATCGCAGCGGCGGCAGTTCGCCCATCGACGATGCCGCCGGCGGCGAAGACCGGAATGTCGACCGCCCGCGCCACCATCGGGACCAGATCGAGTCCGCCGATCTCTTCGAAGCCGTTCTTGCCGCCGGCCTCGTTGCCCTCCGCGACCACGGCGTCGGCACCGAACTTCTGTGCCCGCTCGGCCTGGCGCGGCCCGGATACCACCGCGATCAGCCGCTTGCCGGCGCCAAGGATTTCCTCCGCCCAGGGTGCCGGATTGCCGCCGCCCAGGACGATCGCCCGGACCGCCCGTCGCGACGCCGCCGAAACGGCGCCGGCCATCCAATCCAGGTCCCGGGTAACGGGAATGTTCACGCCGATCGGCCGGATCGTGAGCGCGAACGCGGCCTCTATCTCGCGGCCGAACTCCTCCGGCGACATGCGACCTGCACTCACCAGGCCGAAGCCGCCGGCCGCCGAGACCGCCGCCGCGAGGCCCGCCGTGCCGACTAGCGTCATCCCGCCCTGGATGATCGGATAGGTCGAGCCGAGTAACGCCGCGGCCCGCGTCATGCGCCCGAAATCGGTCATCTCTGCACTTCCTTCCAACGCAGCAGGTAGCGTTCGAGGCGCACGATCACACCGTTGAACGTCGTCGAGATGACGATCAGCACGAGCAGCGCGGCGAACGCGCCGCTCGTGTCGAACTGGCCCGTCGATTCCATGATCAGGTAGCCGACGCCGCGATTGGAGGCCATCATCTCGCCCACCACAGCGCCGATGAGCGCATAGGGAACCGAGACCCGGAGCCCGACGAAGATCGCGGTCAATGCCGAAGGCAACACGACCCGCCACATCACTTCGGTCGTGCTCGCGCCCATCAGGCGGATAATGTCGACGAGCTCCCGGCTGGTGTCGCGCACGCCGGAATAGGTGTTGAAGAACACCAGAAAGAACACAATCACGCCGGTAAGGATCACCTTCATCTCGAAGCCGATGCCAAACCAGAGGATGAAGAGTGGCGCCAGCGCGACCTTGGGCAGGCTGTAGATGGCGATGATGAACGGATCGAGCAGGTCGGCGAGCCGCTGGAACCAGCCGAGCAGGAATCCCGCCGCACCGCCCGCAGCCGTGCCAACGAGGAATCCGACCGCCGCCTCGAGAACCGTGGTCCAGACATGAAACATAAGATTCTTGTGCTGGAACCAGTCGACCAGACGCTTAGCGATGTCGGTTGGTTGACTGATCCAGAACGGCGCGATCCAGCGGCCCGCGGCGTATTCCCAGAGCACCAGGATCACGAGCAACAGGGCGAGACGCTTGACCAGCAGGATCGGCCAGCGCTCTCGGCCACCCTCGATCGTGCTGCCGAGCGCGACGCCGGCCTTCGGCTTGTCGGACATGCAGCCCTCCCTAGACGTCGACGCCTTTGCGGATATCGTCCTTGAGCGACGTCCACAGGGTTGTGAAAATGGCGTTGAATGCGGCCGTGGTCTGGAGCGTGAAGGGATCGCGCGGCCGCGGCAGCTCGATGGTCATGGCCGTCTTCACGCGCCCGGGCCGGGCCGACATGATGAAGATCTTGTCCGAGAGCGTGATCGCCTCGACCAAGTCGTGAGTGATAAACAGGATAGTCTTTCGGTCCGCCTCCCAGATGCGCAGCAATTCCTCGTGCATGATCAGTTTGACGTGGGCGTCCAGGGCGCTGAACGGCTCGTCCATGAGCACCATTTCCGGCCCGTAGATCAGGGTGCGCACGAGAGCCACGCGCTTTCTCATCCCGCCGGAGAGCTCGGCCGGGAAATGCCGGGCAAACTCGGTCAGCCCCGTGAGTCTGAGAAAGTGCTCGGCCAGCTCGCGCTGGCGCACCGTCGGCACGCGACGGATGCGCAAGCCGAGCACGATATTATCGTAGACCGAGGCCCAGGGCAGCAGATTGTCGCGTTGGGTTATGTAGCCGACATCGGTATTGATGGTTGTCACCGGTTTGCCGCGATAGAGTACCTCGCCGGCCGAAGCCGGCCCGAGCCCCGCGGCTAGGTTTAGCAGCGTCGACTTGCCGCAGCCGCTCGGCCCAACAACAGAGACGAACTCGCCCTCCTTGATGGCGAGGTCGGCCCCTTCGAGGGCGACAATCTTGCGGCCGTCCTTGGCAAACCATTTCGAGACGTTTCGGAACTCAAGCATCCTGCGGATCGATCTGCTACTGCTGCTGCGCGGAATCGAACTCGATTCCCATGCAGGATCGCCCGACCAGCTGCGCCGTGCTGTAAAGGTTGGCATGGGTGCTGTGGACGTGGATATCGCGGATTACACGGTGCACCGGAAACGTCTCCAGCAGCGCCGTCGAGCCGACGACCCGTATGGTCTCGCCCACCATCCATTCCGCAACCTCGATCGCGAAGAGCTTGGCGAGCAGCGAGAACTCCTCGGCCTCCTTGAGTCGCATCTTCGACCAGAGCCAGGCAGCATGATAGACGAGATCGCGCGCACCGGCGATCTTCATGCGCATCTCGCCGACCGAACGCTGGGTATGGGGGTTGTTGGTGGTGCCGCGCTTCGGCAGGTAGCCGATGGTGAAGTCGAACAGACCCTGGGCGGCGCCCAGATGGTTGGCTGCGAAGCCGAGATGCCAGCGCGAGCCGTAGCCGCATTTCGGATAGAAGCCGGGCCCCTGCAACACATCGTTCGCGGGGATCTGAAGATCGGCCAAGGTGAATTTCGGGCTGACGGCGGCGCGCATCCCAGTCGGACGCCACCAGGAGGCGTCCACTTCAAGGCCCTTCGCGCCCTTCGGCACGACCACCAGGAGGAAGTTTTCCGGCGAGGGCAGGTCGGCGATGTTCACTGCGACCACGTTCCAGGCAGCGTCGGTGATGTTGGTGCCGTAGTTCTTGACGCCGTTGAGGATGTAGCCGCCGCCAGCGACCGCCTTAGCCTCGGATGTCAGGTTGAGATGGCCGCGCATGGTCCGGCCGAACTCGCTGCCGGTCCAGGAGAGGATCCCGCCCTTCTCGGCTACGGGGACGAGCCAGCGCTTCTTCTGCTCGACAGTCCCGGCCGCACTCAGCAGTTGGCTGGTATGGGCGTGCACCTGGAAACAATGCGCCGCCGACATGTCGACGCGGGCGAACTCCTCGATTACCAGAAGATGCGCAAAGGGATCCTCGCCTGTGACGATGCTGGCGCCCTGGCCGCCGAGTTCCTTCGGAATACAGAGCTTTAGCAAGCCGCGGTCGCGACAGGCGGCCAGCGCCTCCGCTGGCATCGAATAGTCCCGGTCGTGCTTCGCCGCGTTCGGCGCGATCACGGTCTCAGCGATCTCCCGCGCGGTATCGCGGATCTTGCGGTGATGCTCGTCCAACTCGAAATCCATCGTCATACTCCCTTCAGTCCTCTGGCCGGCCATGACCTCGGGCGCCGGCCCTCGCCTTTCATCTCATGACCAGATCTGGGACCCACATGATCGCGGCCGGAAACAGCACGACGAACAGGATCACGCCGAGGATGCCGAGCCAGAACGGCCAGCAGTTCTGTACCAGCTCGGACATCTTCAAACCGGTCATGGAACAGACCAGCATCGCCGTGATGCCAACCGGGGGCGTCAGCAGCCCGATCATCAGGCTGAGCACGACAACCACGCCCATATGGACTAGGTCGACGCCGACCGACTTGGCCACCGGGATCACCACCGGCAGCACGATGATCATGATCGGCGTCGCGTCGAGAAAACAGCCCATGATCAGCAGAATCACGGTCAGGCTGAGCAGGAACATGGTCGGACTAGCGCCGAGCGTGGTAAGGGCCTCGGTCAGCGTGGCGGCGACCCGCTCGCGCGTCAGTATCCAGGCGAGCCCCTTGGCGAGACCGAGCACCGTCATGATTGAGCCGGTGAGCACTACCGACTGCAGCGCGACGCGCCGCATGGCCTCCCAGCTCAGCACCCGGTAGAAGAACATGCCGAGCCCGATGGCGAGGACGGCGGCGATGCCGCTCGCTTCCGTGGCGGTGAAGACGCCGACGACGATGCCACCGATGATGACCAGCGGCACCATCAGGACGGGCGCTACACGAACCGTCGCCGCTGCCACGCGGGCGAAGGAGAACGGATCCGGCGTGATCGGGTAGTTGCGCCGGACGGCGAGCCAGTACGAGATCACCATCATTGCGAAGGCCATGCCAAAACCGGGCACGACGCCGGCCAGGAACGCCCGGCCTACGGAGACATCGGCGAAGGACGCATAGACCAGCATCGGGATGCTAGGCGGGATGACCGGACCGATGGTCGCGGCGGCCGCCGTGATCGCGCCGGCGAACGATTTCGGATAGCCCGACTTGACCATGGCCGGGATCAATACCGAGCCCACGGCGGCGGCGTCTGAGGTGGCGGCGCCGGACATGCCAGCCATGATCACGTTGCTGATGACGTTGACGTGGGCAAGGCCGCCGCGCACGCGCCCAACTAGGCTGTTGGCGAAGGCGATCAGGCGCTCGGTCAGCCCGGCCTCCGACATGATCAGACCGGTATAGAGAAAGAGCGGCACGGCGATCAGGATCAGGTTGTCGTAGGCGACGAAGACCTCGTCGGCGATCAGCGACATCGGCGCCAAATCGGTTACGAACAGATAGCCGATGGCGCCGAGCCCGATGGCGAACGCGATCGGAATGCCGATGACGAAACCGATCAGCGCGATGACGATCATGCCAACGAGCATCAGCCTTTGCCCTCTTCCAGGCCGAACAGGTCGTCGAGGCCGCCGCTCCGCTGCCCGAACAGGAGCCCCATGGCAAGGTGCCAGAGCATCAGCCCACCCGAGACTGGCACGGCGCCGTAGGCCCAGGACATCTGCATGTCGAGGATCGGCGTCACTTGATTCTGGCCCTCCAACGTCAGATGGATGCCTTCCGTCAGGAGCACCAGGGCGACGATGGTGATGCCGATCTTCACGGCCGAGGCGACGAGCATCTTGACTGGCCCGGTCAAGGTACCGGGAAGATCCACGGCAACGAAATGCGAACCCCAGCGGATGCCAATGCTGGTGCCGATCGCGCTCAGCCATACGAAGACGTAACGGCAGAACTCCTCGGTCCAGGGCAGCGGCGACTGCAGGACGAAGCGCGTGAACACTTGGGTCACGACGCCGCCGAGCAGCGCGTAGAAGAGCACGATGGCAAACGCCTCCTCTGCCGTCGCGATGGCGGAATTGAATTTGCCGAGCGCGGCCTTCATCGTAAAGTCCCACGCCGGCCGGTCACCGGGCCATGGCGCGGACGCGCGCGATCGCATCCTTGCCGTATTTGGCGTTCCACTCATTCTCGTAAACCAGTTCGACTGCGGCGCGGATCGCGGCAATGTCCGGATGGGTCACTGTCACCTGGTTCTTGGCCACGAGGGCGTCGTAGATCGTCTGGTCGAAGGCGTTGTAGGTATCAACCGAAAACTGCTCGGCGTCGGCGAGCGAGCGGGTCAGCGCTTGGCGCTGCGCCTCCGAGAGGCGCCGCCAGCTCCGGTCCGACATGAGGATGCCCTGATAACCGTAGAGCCATTTCATCTTGGCGACGCACGGGGCCTGCTCGTAGATCTTCTGGGTGACGTAAGTAGCGCTGCCGACATCAGTGCCGTCGACCACGCCGGTCTGGAGCGCGGAATATATCTCTGAGGCCGGGACCGGTGTCGGCAAGGCACCCAATGCCTTGACGAAGGAGACATAGACCGGCGACTCCACGACCCGGATCTTGAGTCCCTTGAAGTCCTGGACCGCGTTGATCGGCTTGCGCGTGTACAGATCCCGCACGCTGCCGGCGAAATAGCCGAAGAGATGAACATTGTGCTTGTCCGTGAACTCCTTGGCCCAAGCTTGGCCGATTTCGCTTTTGAGCACCTTGATGCCATGCTCGCGGCTGTCGAGCAGGTAGGGCAAGGTGACCAGGCCGACCCCTCCGACGAAGCTGCTGAGCACGCCGGTGCTGATATCGGCCATGTCGACGGCGCCCGACTTCACCTTCTCCACCAGCTCGCGCTCATTGCCGAGTTGCGAGCGCTCGAAATAGTCGATGGTCACCGTGCCGCCGGTACGCTCCTTCATCAATTCGCCGAGCCGGAGCACAGACTTGCCCACAGGGCTGTCCTTGGTGTTCACGTCGCCGAAGGACAGCGTGACCTTGGGATCAGTCGCGCTCGCCGGACCGCCTATGGCGGCTGCAGCGATGAGAGCTAGTCCGATGGCGCCGAGGCGCGTCGCGAAGGCGTGGTTCACTGATTTTCTCCCCTTCCGGTTTGACGAATCCGATCGATGCCGATTTCACGCAGCCGGAACTTCTGCACCTTCTCGGTGCCCGCGGTCACGGGAAACCGGTCGATCGGAAAGACGTAGCTCGGCAGTTTGAATGAGGCGAGCGACGGGCGCAGGAAGTCGATGAGCGCCGCCGAATCGAGCGACTGTCGCAGGATGACGAAGGCGGCGCCGACCTCACCGAAGCGCCGATCGGGAAGTCCGACCACCTGCGCGGCGACGACCGCCGGATGCCGGCCGATGGCCTTCTCCACTTCGACAGTCGAGACGTTGAAACCCTTGTGTTTGTAGCTGTCCCGGAGACGCGAGATGAAGCTCACCGCGCCCTTCTCGTCCATGCGCCCGAGATCGCCAGTGCGGAGCCAGCCGTCAGCGGTGAGTGCAGCCTTGGTCTCCTCGGGCTTGTTGTAGTAGCCGGGCATGATGCAATAGCCGCGGAGCCAGATTTCGCCCGGCGCGTTTGGCGGCAGGGTCGCCCCGGTTTCAGGATCGACGATCTTCGCCTCAACTCCCGGGAGCGGTGTGCCTTGGGAGGCCTTCCGAGTCTCGAGCGGCTCGTTCCACCAAGTGCGTGTGGCGACACCGGTCGTCTCGGTCAGGCCGTAGCTCGTGACGATGCCTTTGACGCCGAGGCGGTTGGCAATGATGTCGATCAGGTCGGCATCCTGGGTGAGCGCGATGCCAATGCGCAGGCGCGAGAGGTCCGTGCGCGGAAAGTCCGGATGCTGGAGTATGGCGTCGACCATCGCTGGCAGCATGTGAAGCGCCGTGCAGCGTTCGCCCACCAGGTCGTCGAGGCACTGCCGGATCTCGAAGCGCTCGGCCAGGACGATGGCGGCGCCCCGCACCCAGAAATTAAGGATGCCATTGAAGGTCGCGAGCACACCGAACAGCGGCACGCAGAGATAGAGCCGGTCGTCCTCCCGCGTTCCCATGCGCTCACCACCATCATAGACCTTGCGGAAGACACAGTGGTTGAGCATCACGCCCTTGGGCAGCGCCGTCGTGCCGGAGCTATAGGCGATCAGCGCGGGCGCCGCCGGATCGATTGCCGGCGGCGGGACGGGGAGATCGGGCAGGACCGGCCCAGACCAATCGGTGACGCCCAGGTATTCCGGTCCAGGTGGATCGACGCAGATGACGTGGTCAAGTTTCGGCAGGTCATGGCAGGCGAGCCCGCCCGCCGCACCGGTTCTTATCGCCGGCGTGACCGCCGCCAGGTCGCCGAGGAAGTCCCGAAAGGTGTCGCGTGCTGCGACCACGACGGCGCGGCTGTCGGACTGGGCCAACTGGTAGACGAACTCGTCCCGCGTCAGGCGTGTGTTCAGGACCACCGCAACCAGCCCCATGCGCGCAGCGGCGAGCCAGTACCACAGGAACTCCGGACGGTTGGGCAGCCAGATTGCGACCTTGTCGCCTGGCGCCAGACCGAGGGTCGCGAGCCGCGCCGCAGTCCGATCGATTTCACGGCGAACCTCGCAAAAATTCCACCGGCGGCCCTGAAAGACCAGCGCCTCGCGCGGCCCGAACCGCTCTCCGATCAGGGCTAGCGCCTCGCCATAGGTCTTGCCGATATAGGGGTTCATTCGGCCGCCCATTTGTGCTGCTCGTCGATAGCGCCCCACTCGCGCCGCAGGACGTCCTTCCGAACCTTGCCAGCGATATTTCGCGGCAAGCCGCCGAC
>Ga0316628_100003809_pt1 | contig 11683 bp, 9 predicted proteins | sample OWC_Aug_M2_C1_D5_FD_207648 | JGI IMG/M metagenome (GOLD analysis project Ga0316628, IMG submission 207648) | Wetland soil microbial communities from Old Woman Creek delta, Ohio, United States - OWC_Aug_M2_C1_D5_C | ecosystem: Environmental > Terrestrial > Soil > Wetlands | place: USA: Ohio... | reverse complement strand
CGCCGCTCGCGAGCGTGAGCATCCCGTAGAAGGCGTCGTCACCGCGCAGGTTCCCCCACATCGCATTGTAGATCGCGCCGTCGACGAAATGAATCTCTCCCTGGTCCACTCCCGAGCGGATCTTGAGCGAGCCAGATTTTCTGCCGTGCCAGAGGACCTGGACGATCTCGGGAAGCCCCATCTCGGTGAGCGATCCGGCGACGCCCCGCGGGGCGCGCCCGCGCTGCTCGCGCTCGATGACCTGCCTCAGCTTGGCGACCAGGAGATCCGGAGCGACCGGCTTGCTCATGAAATCCGCCGCGCCGAGCTCGAAGGCTCGCTTCGCGTCCGCGCTCGACGCGCGCGTCGAGACGATGACCCAGGGCAGCTTCTTGCCCCACTCGTGCTTGCGCGCCTCCGCGAGGAGCGCGAAGCCGTCCTGCGGCTTGAGATCGAGCTCGCTGACGACGACCTCGATGTCGCCGGCTTCGAGGAACTTGAGGGCCTGGTCGGCGGCCCGCGCGATCCGCACCTCGAAGCCCTGCTCGATCAACCTTAGCTCCAGCACGGTGGTCTCTTCCGGGTCGGGCTCCACCAGCAGCGCGAGGTTGCGGTTCGCCAGGAGGCGCGCCTTGAGGTCGTCGCCGGTGACCGAATGCTTGAACAGATCGACGAGGTTCGGGTCGAACACCGTCCCCCTGAACCGGGCGAGCACCTCGCACGCCTGTAGGGGGCGCAGGGTCTTGCGGAACGGGTTCTTGGGGTTCTGGGACAGATCGGCGTAGGTGTCCGCGATGGCCAGGAGCCGCCCGCCGAGGGGAATTTCCTTGCCCGACGCGGTTCCCGGCAGCCCCTTCCCGTCGTAGCGCTCGTACATCGCCTCGAGCGCCTGCCGGGTCTCTCGCGGCAGCTCGATGGTCTCCATGAGCCGCAGTGGCGCCTTGTAGGCCTTGGTCGCGGCAGCGCGATGCCCTTCGTATTCGGCGACGTTCAGCGCGGTCAGGTGGTACGCGCTCATCTTGCCGAGATCGTGCACGTAGCCGGCGATCTGATACGCGGCGATCTCCACGGGCGACACGCCGATGCGCTCGGCCAGGCGCTTCACGAGCCGCGCGGTGTGGCTCGAGTGGCCTCGCAGATCCGGGCGATTGTTCTCGAGCAAGCTCACGAGGACGTTGAGCGTCTCGAGATAGGACTCGCTCGCCATCCCCTTGGCCGCCATGCCGCCGGACGCGCTCGTCTTCTCGAGCTCGCTCCCGGACAGGACCCGCTCCTTCGAGCCCGTGTCGGCCAGAGCGACCGCCATCGTCTCTTCGCTGAGGACGTTGCGCTCGTAGACGTCCAGCATCGAGCTGAACTGCTGGTGGGCGGCGCGATCGAGGACGGCGAAGGCGTGGATGTCGCCGTTGTAGTGCTTGTTGATGGCCGCCTTGACGGAGTTCGGGCGCGCCACGAACGTGTTGAGCTTCTTCGCTCCCGCAGCGAGCTGGATCTCCTGCTGAGCGTTCAGATCCCCGGGGTCGGCCGTGACGATGCTGAGCGTCTCGGTCTTCCCGTCCCAGAGCACGGGGCACACCCCGTGACGTTCGGCGACCTTCTTGGGCAGGCGCTCGAGGGTGGTACGATCAATCTCCGCCTTCGCGAGCTTCTCGGTGGATACGAACCGAGTCCGGTGGAGCGAGGCGATGAACTTGAGGAGCGCTGCCTCGTCGATGGCCTTCACATCGAGAAGCGCCTCCTCGATGCGGCCGCCGATGCGCTGGTGGTAATTGAGAGCTGCCTCGCGCTGCTCCGCACCGAGGATCCCCTTCTCGACCAGCTGGTCCAGAAGCCTGGGGCTGCCTGTGGGGCTCATGGGAAGCCTGAAGTATACCCGAGCGGTTTCCGAGTCCTCTGCTGGTTTGGTGGGAACCGCCCCTCGGCTTCTCGGCCGCCGCCTCGCGACGGGGCGCCTCGGGACGCCTCAGGCGGAAAAAATGCCCTCCGAACCCGTCCCGAGGGCCCTCCCCCCGCTTGACGTGGACCCGGGCGACGGCTACTAGATGCGCCCCCTGAAGCGGCGGCTGGGTGCCCCGCGAGGGTCCGAGAGACCGATGCGCACTTATTCAGCCAAGCCCGCCGAAGCCCAAGCCGCCCGCACCTGGTGGATCGTCGACGCCAAGGGCCAGCCTCTCGGCCGGCTCGCGAGCAAGGTCGCCAACGTGCTCCGCGGAAAGACGAAGCCCACCTTCACTCCCCACGTCGACACGGGGGATTTCGTGGTGGTGATCAATGCGTCCCAGGTGAAGGTCACCGGCGCGAAGGCGGACGACAAGAAGTACCACCGGCACACGGGTCGTCCGGGCAGCCTCCGCACGGAGACGTTCCGCAACGTGATCGTGCGCCGCCCCGAGGTGCCCATCGAGATGGCCGTGCGAGGCATGCTGCCGAAGAACTCCCTCGGACGAAGCCTCCTCAGGAAGCTCAAGATCTATCCGACCGCGGAGCACCCGCACGCCGCGCAGAAGCCGGCGCCGCTCGCGCTCTGAACGGTTTTAAGCGAGCAAGCGAGCAAACGAGACGATCATGGCCGAGACCAATCCCATCTACGCGACCGGCAAGCGCAAGACGGCTGTCGCGCGCATCTGGCTCACGCCCGGCTCGGGCGTGATCAACGTGAACGGCAGACCGGCGGACGAGTACTTCGAGCGACTCACGTCTCGAATGGTCGCTCGCCAGTCGCTCGAGCTTCTCGAATCCGTGGAGCGTTACGACATCCGTGCGACGGTGGTCGGCGGCGGTCACAGCGCGCAGGCTGAGGCGGTCCGTCACGGCATCGCGCGAGCGCTCATCGCCGAAGACCCGGAGCGGCGCCGCGTTCTCAAGCGCGCCGGCTATCTGACGCGAGACGCCCGCAAGAAAGAGCGCAAGAAGTACGGGCAGCCCGGAGCTCGCAAGCGCTTCCAGTACTCGAAGCGCTGACCGTGCTCTGAACAGAGCAGCGTCCGCAGCGGCTACTGCGCCGGTTGCCAGGCAGCCTTGCTGCCTGGCTGCCTGGCTGACGAGCGGCTTCGCTTGAAAGAAGGCGCCGCTTGGGGAACGATGCAACGTTCGGCATGGCATCTCCCTTCAAGCTCCGCTCGGACTTCGTCCCGAAGGGCGATCAACCGGCTGCGATAGAGTCCCTCACCCGGGACCTCGCGGCCGGGGTTCCCGCGCAGACGCTGCTCGGCATCACGGGCAGCGGCAAGACGTTCACCGTGGCGAACGTCATCCAGTACTGGGGGCGGCCCACGCTGATCATCGCGCCGAACAAGACCCTCGCCGCTCAGCTCTACGGCGAGATGCGCGACCTGTTCCCGGGCAACGCGGTCCACTACTTCGTCAGCTACTACGACTACTACCAGCCCGAAGCGTACATCCCGACCACCGACACGTTCATCGAGAAGGACGCGATCATCAACGACCAGATCGATCGCATGCGCCACGCGGCGACGCACGCGCTGCTGTCCCGACCGGACGTGATCATCGTCGCGAGCGTGAGCTGCATCTACGGCATCGGCTCCGCGGAGAGCTATCACGGCCTGCTCATCGAGATCGTGAAGGGAGAGGAGCTGCGGCGGGACGAGCTGCTCCGCCGGCTGGTCGACATTCAGTACGAGCGCAACGACATCGACTTCCACCGCGGCACGTTCCGCGTCCGGGGCGACGTCGTGGAGATCTTCCCGGCCTACGAGGAGTCGATCGCGATCCGCATCGAGTTCTTCGGCGACGAGGTCGATGCCATCCGCGAGGTGGACCCCATCCGTGGCCGGGTCCTGGGTTCTCTGGATCGGTACGCCGTCTACCCCGGCTCGCATTACGTGACCCCGCGACAGCAGCTCGATCGCGCGATCAACGCGATTCGCAACGAGCTGAAGGAGCGCCTCGGGTTCTTCGATGCCGAGGGGAGGTTCCTCGAGAAGCAGCGGCTCGAGCAGCGCACCATGTACGACCTCGAGATGCTCGAGCAGATGGGGTTCGTGCAGGGCATCGAGAACTACTCGCGCCACCTTTCCAATCGAAACGCCGGCGACCCTCCCCCGACGCTCATCGACTACTTCCCGGAAGATTTCTTGCTGGTGATCGACGAGTCGCACCAGACCGTCCCGCAGATCGGCGCGATGTACCGCGGCGACAGGTCGCGCAAGGAGACGCTCGTCGATTTCGGATTCCGACTCCCGAGCGCGCTCGACAACCGGCCGCTGAAGTTCGAAGAGTTCGAGAAGCACATGAAGCGGGCGCTGTTCGTCTCCGCGACGCCCAGCGACTACGAGATCGCTCGCTCGAACGGACACATCGTCGAGCAGCTGATCCGACCGACCGGGCTCACCGATCCGGAGATCGAGGTGCGGCCCGTCGAAGGACAGGTCGACGACCTGCTCGGCATGATCCGCGAGCGCGTGGCGCTCGGTGAGCGCGTGCTGGTGACCACGCTCACCAAGCGAATGGCCGAAGATCTGACGGAGTATTACGCGGAGCTCGGGATCCGCGTCCGGTATCTGCACTCGGACGTGGAGACGCTCGACCGCATCGAGCTTCTCCGCGCGCTCCGTGCCGGCGACTACGATGTGCTCGTCGGGATCAACCTGCTCCGCGAAGGGCTCGACCTGCCCGAGGTGAGCCTCGTCGCCATCCTGGACGCGGACAAGGAGGGCTTCCTCCGGAGCCCGCGCTCGCTCATCCAGACGATCGGGCGCGCGGCGCGCAACTCGCGCGGGCGGGTGCTCATGTATGCCGATCGCATGACGGATGCGATGAAGCAGGCCATCGGCGAGACCGACCGGCGCCGCGCGATCCAGCAGGCGTACAACGCGAAGCACGGCATCACGCCTGAGACGATCAAGCGGGCGATCCTGGATATCAGTCCGACGAGCGGACAGACGGACTACTATGCGGTTCCCCGCGGGGCGGGGTCCAAGGCCGCAGCCGCGAAGGAGGGCAGAGCCGCCGCTCCTCGCGAAGACGAGCTGTTCGAGCGCATCGAGGCCCTGCGCCAGGAGATGTTCGCCTCCGCCGAGAACCTGGATTTCGAGCGCGCTGCGCGGCTCCGCGATGAGCTGCGCAAGCTCCAGAGCGGCACCGCCGAAGGCGGCGAGGGCCGCCCGGAGCCGCGCGCTTCGGAGCGGCCGCCGACGAAGGCCAAGCCGCGACGAGCCGGCAGCACGCGCGGGCGGCGCTGAACCCACGCGGCAGCGCGCGTGCGACGAGCGTCTCGCGGCTCGCCCGTCTCGCGGCGGCGCTCAGCCGGCGTTCGCGCGCGCCCGCAGAGGCCAGGAAGGGTGCGCAGGGCGCTCTCGCTCGAACGCCCGAGCCGCACGGAGGACGAGGTCGTCGCGATGATGGGGCCCGACGATCTGCAGCCCCACCGGGAACCCGGCGCGGGACAGCCCGGCCCGGACCGTCGCTGCCGGATTCCACGAGAGGTTGAACGGAATCGTGAATGCCGCGACCCCGGCCGTGATCTGCAGGCGTCCTTCGGTCTCGCTGGGCAGGGGCCCCTTCGCGGGCGGCGGATCGTACGGAACCGTCGGCGTCACGAGGAGATCGTATGTGCCGAAGATCTCCGCGCACCACTTCGCGAGACGGACGCGCTTCTCGCCGATGCTGCCCCAGACCCGCTGGCTCATCGTATCGACGTAGACCAGCGTGTCCATCAGGGCCCTGCCGAACTCCGCGTCGTGCTCCGGACGGAGCGGCGCGATGCGCGCGCCGATCTCGAATGCGCTCAGGATGCCCCATTCGGCGTTCATCTCCGGCGGGCCTCCGCCGATACGCTCCACGGTGTGGCCGAGCTTCTCGAAGACACGCACGGATTCTTCGGCAACCGCGGCGACGTCGGATTGCACGACCGCGTAGCCGAGGTCGGGCGAGTACGCGATCTTCAGCTTTCGCTCGAGCGGACGGCGCACGGCATCCAGGTACGAGGCCCCCGGGCTCGGGAGGCTCATCGGATCCTGGGAGTCGAATCCCGCGACGGTGTCGAGAAAGAGGGCGGCGTCTTCCACGGTCTTCGTGAGCGGGCCGTACACCGCCGTCGCGCCGTGCTCCCACTCGTGGAGCGGCCCTCGCGGAACGCGCCCGAACGACGTCTTCAATCCGAAGGCCCCGACGAAGCTCGCCGGGATCCGGATCGAGCCGCCCCCGTCGCTCGCGGTGACGAGCGGGAGGATCTCCCCGGCGAGCGCCGCCGCAGATCCGCCGCTCGAGCCACCGGGCGTTCGCGCCGGGTCCCAGGGCGAGCGCGTCGCGCCGAAGACGAGATTCTTGGTCACCGCGGCGCTGCCGAACTCGGGGGCGTTGGTCTTTCCGAACGGGATCGCGCCGGCGGCCCGGAGCCTCGCGACCTGCGTCGAATCCGCGGCAGGGATCTGACCGCGAAAGGGCTTCGATCCGTACGTCGTCGGAAGCCCCGCAACGTCTTCGAGGTCCTTCACGCCGAAGGGGATCCCCTCGAGCGGGCGGCCGTTGCCGGCAGCGATGCGCGCCTCGGCCGCGCGCGCCTCTTGCATCAGCGCATCCCGGTCGCGCTCGGCGACGATCGCGTTCAGCGTCGGGTTCTCCCGGTCCACGAGCGCGAACACCTCCTGCATCAGATCGACGGGAGAGGCTTTGCGCGCGAGCAGGGCACCGGCAAGCTCGACCAGGGTCAGGGACGACAGCTCGTTCATCGAGGCTCCAGCATAACCCCAAACGGGATGTTCTAATTGAGCACGGGGAGTCGAAACCACATCGAGCGACGGGAGCCGCAGGTGCGGCAGACGAGGCGCGCCTCGCGCAGGCGGGCGCCGCCGTGCTCGACGGCACGATGCTCTTCGACGACGTGCTCGCCGCCGCACCGCGGGCATCGCGAGGCCTTCGCCCGCACCTCCACCACGGAGGCAGAGTCGAGCTCGAGAGGATGCTCGGGGCTGCCACCCGGCTCTCGCGCGAACAGACGCTCACGGTCGCGCCCCAGGCGTTCCTGGTTGCGCAGGGCCTCGCGGCGCTCGGTGCGGGCCCGCTTGGGCTTCGATGGCATGCGGCCCAGTCTACTGCAAGAGCTTGCGGTCGCCCGCCCGCACCCCAGCAACGCTAGAGTTTGTCTTCTGCCCCGCGGCGCTCGAGCTCCTCGACCACCTTGCGGACCTCCTGGGCTCGCTCGCGGGGCACCACGAGCAGCGCGTCGTCCGTCTCGATGATGCAGAGATCGCGAACGCCGACGAGCGCGATGGCGCGCCGCTTCCGCGAGCTCAGATCTCGCACGAGATTCCCGCTCGCGTCGACCAGCACGGCCCCGGCGTCCGCGACGTTACCGGCCGCGTCCGGGGAGCCGAGCTCCCACGCCGCCTGCCAGCTTCCGACGTCGCTCCACCCGAACTCGGCCGGGACGACGTGGATGAGCTCGAGCTTCTCCATCACGCCGTAATCGATGCTGATGTTCGGCAGGGTCGGGAACACGGCGCGCGTCTCGGCATCTTCCGCGTCAGGACCGCGCTGCGCGGCCGTCTCGATCCGTGCGATTCCCTTCGCGAGCTCCGGCAAGTGCACGGCGATGGCTTCGAGCATGACGCTCGCGCGGTAGAAGAACATGCCGCTGTTCCAGAAGTACCGGCCGCTCTGCATGTATTCCTCGGCGCGCTCGCGGGTCGGCTTCTCCACGAATCGGACGGCTCTCCGGACCCCGGGCGAAACCTCGTCGCTCGCCTCGATGTGCCCGAAGCCGGTCTCCGGGCGGTTCGGCTGGATGCCGAGCGTGGTGACGGGGCCAGCCTCGGCAGAGCCGGCGGCTCGCTCGACGGCGGCTCGGAATGCGGCCTCGTCCTTGACGTGATGGTCGCTCGGCAGCGCCATCACGATCGCCCTCGGATCCCTGCGCGCGATGAGCGCCGTTCCCCACCCGATGCACGGCGCCGTGTTGCGCGCCAAAGGCTCGGCCACGACCGTCACCTTCGGGAACGCGGATAGGGAAGCGCGAGTCGCATCGAGCAGGCGTTGCCCGGTGACCACGAGGATTCGCTCCTCGGCGCACATCGGCAAGATGCGACGGATCGTGCTCTCGAGCAGGCTCTCCTTGCTTCCCGGTGCGATCGGCAACAGCTGCTTGGGGCGCTCCCGTCTTGATGCCGGCCAGAAGCGGGTGCCCGTGCCGCCCGCCATGATGAGCGCGTGGAGGTGTTCCATGGGTCCGACCACGCATACCATATCGCCCGGTTGCCCGATGCCGGCTGGCACTACTGCCGGAATCTCTCCTGTCAGGACGCCCGCAGATCCCGCCCGGGGCCTATTTGGCTGCTCCGGTGCTCAGCCCTCGTCACGGACGCATCACGGACGCGCCGGCCAGGCCCAGGCCAGCGCGAGAGTGGAAAGACCGACCGGCACGACCCACGACGCGAACATCGCAAAGGTCCCACGGATCAGGCTCCGGCGCAGAATCGTGAGCGCGATGGCCCCGCCGATGAACGACCCCAGCGCGGGGAATGCGAGCACGAATGGGGGCACCGACAGGTGCTCGATCCCCGCGACATCGAGCAGGACGACCGCTGTCGCCGAGGGCAACGACAGCAGCATGGATAGCTCGAAAGAACGGAGGGGACGCACGCCGAACCAGAGCAAGAGCACGACGGTCACCGCCGTCGCCGACATTCCCGGAAACACGCACAACCCCTGAGCGACCCCGACGAGGAGTGCCTGTATCGCGGACGGGCGATCGCGGACGAGGCGGTGCGCCCATCGCGACGACACCAGGAGCGCACCGGTCGAAAGAAAACCCAGCGCCACGGCTACCGGTACCATCTCCACGGCTCGCGAAAGCCGATTCAGGAGCAAGCCGACGGCTGCGGCCGGACCCACGCATGCGATCACGAGCAGCGCATCCCCCTCTGGGGACGCGCTCCCGGACACCCGGGCCGGACGGAGCACCGAGATCGCGTCCATGATCGCCGCGAGCACCGGACGGCGGAGCACGATCAGCATCGAAACCAGGGTGCCGACGTCGAGAGCCGCCACGACATCGGTGCCCGGATGGGGCTCCTGAAACAGGAGCCGAAACAGCGCACGGTGCCCGCTCCACGAGATCGGCAGCAGGGTCGAAAGGCCGTGCACGGCCCCGAGGAGCGCGAGCTGACCGACCGGGGCTGCCATGGGGGAGCGAGTGCCTCAGCCGCCGGCGCCGAGCGCGCTCGTGAGCAACTCTTCCAGCTCGTCCTCGTGCACCATCCGGGGGCGCACCGCCGTCACGACGCCCTCGCGATCGAGGACGACCAGGGTCGGAAGCTGCTGGATCCGGAACGCGCCGGCGACTCGATCGCCGTCGTCGAAGAGCGTCGTGTATCCGAGGTTCTGGCTCTTCGCGAACTCGGCAGCGCGCATCCAGTCGTCACCGCTCGTGGCGATGCCGAGCACGACGACCCCCTTGCCTTCGTGGCGCCGCGCCACGCGATCGATGATGGGCGCTTCCGCGCGACAGGGAGCACACCAGCTCGCCCAGAAATCGAGCACGACGACCTTGCCCTTGAGGTCACCCAGCCGCACCCGACTTCCGGGCGAACCGCCGGTGATCACGGGGAGCGTGAATCCGGCGGCCGGCAGCCCCAGGAGCTTCGATTTCGCCGGCTTGAACATGGGGAGCACGGTCAGCCCCAGGATGACGGCGAAGACGAGCACCCCACCGATGATGATCGAGCCCTGCTTCGCCGACGCCGTCTTGGAATCTTCGGTCATGCCTCTCCCGCGGGTTGTCGTACGCTGTGTGTCTGGACGCTTTCGGTGGGCTCCTCCCGCTCGACGCTGATCGCGGCCAGGGCCGCGGCGCTGCCGTCGGCGGGAATGGTGATGCGCAGCCGGGCGCCGCCCAGCGGGCTCTCGAGAGCGGAGATCGCGCCTCCGTGCTCGACCACGATCTTCTTGACGATCGCGAGCCCGAGACCGGTACCGTCATGCTTGGTCGTGACGTACGGGTCGAAGATCCGCTCGCGGCTTTCGGGGGGCACGCCGGGGCCATCGTCGTCCACGTCGATCACCCAGAAATCTCCGGAGCGGCCGAGTGTGACGGCGATGCGACCTTCCTCCCGCCCCGAGTCGCGGATCGCCTGGGCCGAGTTCCGGATCAGATTGATCAGGGCACGGCGAAGCATCTGCGGATCGAGGGACACGGGCGCCGGCACGTCGGGCAGCGCGTAGGAAACCGTCACGCGCGCCGCGCCCGTTCCCGGCGTGTCGCTCGGTTCTTCGAAGACGGCCGCCTGATTCTCCTGCTCGCGGAGGAACGAAGCGAGATCGAACGGCTCGAGGTGCGCGCGCGGCAGGCGCGCGAAATCCGAGAATTCCCCGACGAGCCGTCGCAGCGTGCCGACCTCGGCTTCGACCACCTCGAGGGTCGCATCGAGCAGGCCCCGGTACTGCGAGTCTGCACCCGAGTAGCGCTCGTGAACCTCCTGCACCGCGAGCTGGATCGGAGTGAGCGGATTCTTGATCTCGTGGGCGAGCCTCCGTGCCATCTCCTGCCACGCCCCGATGCGCTGCAGATACTCGATGCGAGCCCGGGTGGTCTCGATCTCCGCGAGCATCCGGTTGAACGCCCTGGCCAGGTCCCCCACCTCGTCCGCGCCGATCTCCGCGACGCGCGTCGTCAGATCGCCGGCCCCCACTTTGCGGGTCGCCTCGGCGAGGCGCACCACCCGCCTCGAGACACCGCGAGCGAGGAACGTGCCGACACCGATGGCGAGAACGATGGAGAACCCGAGCAGCACCGCGAACGCGAGCAGGTAGGCGCGCTCGTCCTCGTTGCGGCGCGCCGCCATCTTCCCGTACGCGCTGACGAACTCGCTCATGCGGTCGAGACCGTCGTAGCGCGCCTTGTCGGCGGCGAACACGAACGCGAGCGCCGGGGAGTCGTCGTCCGCACCCGCCTCGGACGATCCGGCAATTTCGCCGAGGGGCCGTCGCACCTCGAGCGTCAGCTCCCGCGCCGGATCCACGGGGCGGCCGCGGTTCGCGGATTCGATCTCGTCGTCTCCGCGCACGAGGGACACGGAGACGAGGTTGTCGTGGGCGTGCACGATCTTCTCGAGGACGCGGACCATCGCCGTCCTGTCGGTGCCCCTGACGGCGGACACAACGTCGGGTTGCTCGGCGATCGCCAGGGCTTCGGTGCGCATCGCGGTCTTCTCCGCGCGAGCGAGATCCTGGTAGAGCCCGAGGGCCTCGTCGAGACGCGCGCTGACCTCGGGAACGAAGAAGAGGTCGGAGGTCTTGCGGACCATGCTACTCGCCAGATAGACGGCGCCGAGCAAAGGGATGAGCGCGGTCAGCACGATCGCCGCCGCCAGCCGCTGCTCGATTCGACCGAATCCGGCCATCTCGCCCTGGGTACTAGACTAGCTATCGCCTGGCCACGATCTCAGGAGGTCCCGCAGGATCGAGAGGGGCTCCAGCCGTTCGACCTCGCCTTGCGAGGCGGCCTCGCGTAGCCGCTCGATGGCCGGCCGGATCGGCCCCGCGGGGCCCAGAAAGGAGGCGATGCCGAGGCGCGAGGCGAGGCCCTTCGCCAGCACCACCGCGGCCCACCCCACGTCGACGCCGAACGGGATCGCCAGGCCCGGGCTCACCGGGTGGAAGACGACCTTGCGCGCGGCAACGGCCGTCGTCCATGCGCCGGGGGTGGCATCGTGCACGAGCCGCCGGAAGGTCTCCTTTTGGGCGAAGC
>Ga0316628_100003808_pt1 | contig 11683 bp, 8 predicted proteins | sample OWC_Aug_M2_C1_D5_FD_207648 | JGI IMG/M metagenome (GOLD analysis project Ga0316628, IMG submission 207648) | Wetland soil microbial communities from Old Woman Creek delta, Ohio, United States - OWC_Aug_M2_C1_D5_C | ecosystem: Environmental > Terrestrial > Soil > Wetlands | place: USA: Ohio... | reverse complement strand
AAATAAAGCCTTTGTGAGCGGGTTGACCGCCCGACATCATCCCTCCCCGGGGGGAGCCAGGCGCGACGGTGCGGGGGGCCGGCGGGCCTCGCGGGGCCGCCAGACCCCCGAAACCGTCATCTACCCGGAAACCGATGGCGCGCGCATGTCCCGCATAGACCACATCGGCATAGCCGTGGAGGGGCTGGACGCCGCCATGCGGCCCTACGTCGACGGCCTGGGGCTCAAGGTCGCGGCGGTGGAGGAGCTCGCCACCGAGAGGGTCAGGGTGGCCATGCTGCCCGTGGGCGAGACCAAGGTCGAGCTGCTGGAGCCGACCTCGCCCGAGAGCAACATCGCCAAGTTCCTCGAGAAGCGCGGCCCCGGCGTCCACCACATCGCCTTCTCGGTCCCCGACGTGGCCGCGACGCTGGCCGCGCTCAGGGCGGCGGGCGTGCCGCTCATCGACCAGGTCCCTAGGGCCGGGGCCGGCGGGACCAGGGTGGCGTTCGCGCACCCCAAGGGGTTCGGGGGCGTGCTCGTCGAGGTCGTCGAGGGCCACCACTAGATCGAGGCGCGCCCGCTGATCCCAATGGCTATGTCCCGCCCGGCACCCATATCTCAGATGAGCTTGATCTGGCCCAATATGGGCTCGTATATGAGGCCCTGGTCCAGGAGCCGGTTGATGGTCTCCTCGAACGCGTCTCGGTCCATGCCACGCTGGCGGGCCCGCTCCAGGATGGCGTCGTAGGCGGCGCCCTTCGCGCCCTCATCGAGCTCCCTCACCAGCCCGAGCACGAGGTCGTCCATCTCCTCATCCGTCCTGGGGGGCTGCGGGGCGGCGGGCGCGGTGGGGGCGGCCTTGCCCGCGGGGACGGCCGGCGCGACCGGCTCGGCCGGCCTGGCGGGCGCGGTCGGGCCAGGCGAGGGCGCCCTGGTGGGGGGTGCCGGCGGCGCCGGCTGGGACGGCTGCGGGGCGCGCGGGGCCGGGCCGGCCATGGCGGGCGTGGCGAGGCCTGGTATGGCCCCAGGCGGCGGGCCCGCGGGCCCGGCCAGGGACTCCTCCTCGGCGGCCTCGCCCGCGAGCAGGAAGTTCACGGCGTCCTCGACCACCCGCTCGTACCGGTCCAGGTCGACGTCGCCGTAGGACTCCCTGGCCTTGATGATGCCCTGGGCCAGCCGCGGTGGGTAGCCGAGGCGCTCGAGCTCCTCGCGGCTGGGCGATTCCATGGCCCGCAGCTCGCGGTTGGCCTGGATCCTCCGCATCGTGCTCTTCGCGGCCTCGAGGACCCACAGCTCGCGCTCCTCGGCGCCGACGCGCTTGACCACCTCGGGCCGGAGCGAGACGTAGACCACTCCCTGCTCGGGCGAGTAGGTCCGTGTCTTGGCGACCATCGCGACGAACGCGGGGGTGGGCAGCTCGCCCAGGACCTTGGCGGCCTCGGGCTGGTACTGCCCCGCGGAGACGTAGAAGACGCCCGTAGGGTCCTGGAGCCGGGCGCGGTAGAGCGGCTCCTCCTGGGTCCCGATGTTCTCGATGTCCGTGAGGACCCCCACCGCGTAGACGCGATTGACCATCGCGCCCAGCGGGGTGATGACGTAGTTGGGGGCGTACTCGCCCTCCTCCCGGAGCTCCACGGACGAGGAGTTGTACTCGTCCGCGAACATGCGCCAAGCGACCTCGCGCGCGCGGCCCACTCACTCCACCCCCAGCCGCTCCAGGAGCGCGGTGGCCTCCGCCCTCACGTCCACCTCCACGTCGGTGACGCGGGAGCAGATCATCATGAGGCCGAAGTCGTCGGAGAGGACGTTGCCCGCGACGCGCACGGGGCGCGCGACGAGCCTGTCGGCGATGAGGTCCCGGACGACCTCGGCGTCGAACGCCTCCTGGGCCAGCGCCTTGCACTGCTCGAGCGTCTTGCCCAGCAGCGCCTCCGTCAGCTCGCGGCCGATGACGACGCTGAGCGAGCCCGTACCGTCGTCGATGACGGCCTTGACCCGCAGGTCCGGCGTTGCCTCCACGCGGCCGTGCACGCCGCACGCGCCCTTGCGGACGACGCGGCGGCACTCGGGGCAGCGGAACACGAGCCCCGAGCCCTCGCGGACCTCGATGACGATGCCCTGGACGGCCACCGACTGGGCCCCCCCGCGCCGCTCGAGCTCCTCGATGGGCACGACCGTGTCGACGGCGAGCTCTGTCATCGGGGGGAGCGCGTCGTCAGGGAGGCGCTCTACCGAGTCGCGGCTGTCGAACGACAGCTGCGGCACCCCGCGCCATGTGCGGATGTAGCCACCGCGCAGGCGCACGACGTCGCCCTCCTTGAGGCCGAAGTCGTGCCAGGAGCTGAAGTCGGCCTTGCCCGTCTCGTCGGCGAGCGAGCCGCCGTGGACGGTCTTCTCCTCGCCCTTGACGGTGACCTTCCGCGGTCCGACCGACAGGATGCGGAACGTGACGTCGAGGCCCCTCATGCCCGGCCTGAGGTCGCGGACCTTCACGACCCCCGCAGGGGGCGCGAGCGCGGACGCGCCCTGGGGCATGGGCAGCGCGTCCGGTGATTCCTTCGTCACGCCGGCCCGGTCGCCGATGTTCACCTGGACCTCCTCCTTCCAGCCCTTCGTGTAGGCGGAGACCACGCGCAGCACGTCCCCGCGCTCGTAGGGGAAGGCCCCCGCGTCCCAGGCCGTGTACTGCACCGTCCTGGTGTCGTCGCCGAAGATGCCGTAGACGATCTCCTTCGTCCCGGAGTCCGTCTCCACGGTCTTGCGGTTGGCGGTCACCACGCGCACGAGGAGGTCGACCGAGGGCTCGTCGGCCCTCAGCTCCGCGAGCTTGCGGAACACCGATGCCGCGAGGGCTTTGGGGTTCCCACCGTGCTTGCGGACGATCGATTCCTTCGCGGTCCCGAGAGGGACCCTGTACACGTTGAGGTACTCGCCAAGCTCACGGGCGACCACCTCCCTTTCCACCTTGTCCCCGAGCACCCGGGTTATGTCGTCTATATGGGGTGCGAGTGCTTCGTCGTTGCTCATCTTGCCCACCTCCGTGGGTCGTTGAGGGTAAGGGGAACCCCGCATATAAGGCCTTGAGGGGGGGGTTTGTGAATGTGCGTCCAGCGTCACCGAAGGAGGGCCCCGAGCACGAACACGAGCAGGAGCAGGCCGATCACCACGGCCGCCGCCAGCATGAGGGCGGTCGTCCGGGGGGTCGAGCCGAACGCTATGGGCACAGGGCCGATGAACACCACGCCACCCCAGCGGGTGGCGCCCTCCCTGGAGGCGCCGGTGGGCCCGGTGGACCCGGTGGACCCGGTGGGCCCGGCGGACCCGGTGGGCCCGGTGGGCCCGGCGGACCCGGTGGGCCCGGTGGGCCCGGCGTGCCCCGACGGGGGTGTCGGTGCGGCCGGCGCGGTGGCCTGCAGGGCGTCCTCCGCGGGTCGCACCATCATCGGGGCCCAGGACAGGAACGCCATGACGGTCCCCGCGATCAGCAGGAGGGTGCCGAGGGCGAACACCCCCCCCTCCCCGGTGACCACCGGGAACACGAGCACGAGGTAGACGCGCGCCTCCCCCCGCACCGCTGCGAGGACGAGGAGCGCCACGCCCCCGACGAGGGCTGCGAGGGACATCACCCTGGCGGCCGCGAGGCGGTCCATGGGGAATCCATGGCCAAGCGCCGTAAATAACCTTGCCCCGTGGGGTACCCCAGGCGGCCCCCGAGACCGCCTGGGGCGGGTCACAACCCCCCGGAGACATCTCTCTACTGCCGGAGCCCCGACCACCGTCGAACGGTGGTGGGGGCGCGACATCCACCTGTCGGACCGGCCCTGCGGCGGCCTGGGCGGGGCGCCATCGCCCGCCATGGGGACGGTCGGGGAGGGCAGCGCCCAAGCTCAGCACAGCAAGGTCGAGGGTCGCGCGAGGCGGGGTGCGGGCGGGGACCGTGCCCCCGGGTCGCACCCCATCGCCCGGTCCTCTTCTGGCCCTCCAGACCCCCCCTTTGCGTCCCAGCGTATAAAAAGGCTGCCGCCCCGCTCGAGGGTAATTCGAAATCGCAATGGACCGGGCCGCTGTCCCTGCCTTGAGGTCGGCCAGCCCATCCGGTTATTCACGCGTTCGGGTTCGGGCGGCCGCTGTCGGAGCGAAAAAGGTTAAGTGAGGCGCCCCCATGCATGGGCCCCTGGCCCGACTCGTGGGAGGGGCGTCTCGATGTGGAGGTGGCCAGGTGGGCCGGGGGTACTCCCGGGCCCTTCCGCCTGCCCAAGGGGGGTTGGGATCGCCAGCGGAGGAGGGCCCGGGATGCTAGCGTGGACTGTCGTGGCCAGCTCGGACGGCGCTACCGCTCCGTGGTTGACGGGAGGGGACAGGGGCCCGGTCAGTCCGGGTCCCTGCGATCGTGCCGCCTCTAGATCACGACCAATCGTCCGAGTTCCACTCTTTCGTCGAATCGACCTCGCCGTCGGAGTCCTTGTCCATCAGGGCGAAGCCGACGCTCATGAGGTGGGTCGTGCCCCAGACCCCGTCCTCGCTCTGGTCGTAGTACTCCTGGAGGTAGGAGCTCGCACGGTCGAGCTCGGGGAAGCCATCGGAGTTGCGGTCCTGCACGACCCGGGCATCGTTGGACCTGATGAGGTAGTCTATGAGGCCATCGTAGTTCCAGTCGGCCTGCTCGCGCATGATCCTCGAGCCCAGCTGGGCCTCGCGGAGGCCATCGTCATTGCTGTCGGAGAACTCGCGCCTCATGGAGAACTCGTAGATGTAGTCCCTGACGCCATCGTCGTTGTCATCGTAGTAGAGCTTCTCGATGACGACGTCCCGCCCGGACTCGAGCACGCCGTCGCGGTCCCTGTCGACCCGCATGTGGCGCTCGTAGTAGAAGTAGAAGAACTCAAGGTTGCCGTCACCGTTGGAGTCGTAGCTATCGGTCGTCGTCACGGGGTCGAGGGGTGTCCAGTCCTCTTCCGGGGGCGGGATGAGCAGGTCGTCGTTCTGCATCACGCTGGGGGCCGTCCCGGCCGCGGTCGCGACCGTCGTGAGCATCGAGCTCGACAGGGCGATGGCGAGGACCGCCACCGCGACTTTTCGCAATCTTAATTCCTTCAATGTCATGGTTTGAATCCCCCTTGGGGTCCTGCACCCAGGTTCGGCTTCGCTATATAACCCGTTTGAGGGACGTACGCTGAACAGTAGTACGGATGCTGAACTAGGGGCCTGGACGGTCCGGCCGGGCGGGCCCGCGCGCGCCGCCCCGCTCGGACAGGCGGTCGTCCGTCGGTGGCTGGCCAACATCTATTACCGGGCACGGTCCTCATGGCCCACGGCATGGCCGGCATCGTGGAACGGGACACGGGCGCAGGGTCGATGCGCGCGGTCTGGGCCCTCGCGCTCTACAAGTTCGGCCACCACGAGCTTAGGGCGTACGCCCGCGCCGTCCGGTGGAGGGTCTCCCACGAGATACCGGACCCCCTCACCCCGATGGACGTCTACCGGCTGTTCTACTTGGACTTCCTGGGGGTGCCGGAGGTCGATTGCAAGATTGTCGAGGTCACCGGCTCGTCGCTGGTGACCAGGTGCACAAACCCATGTCCCATACTCGACCTTGCCGGTCGGCTGGGGCGCGATACCAGGGAGGTGTGCCGCAAGGTCTCGGAGCGGGGATGCCGGTTCTTCCTCTGGGGGCTGGGGAGCGGGATCCGGTTCGAGCGGGACTACGGCACCATCCGGCCCCACGGGCCCTACTGCGAGGAGAGGATCACACTGCCCGGACAGGGGGCGAAGCCGCTCCCACGGGGCGCCGCCCCCCCTCCTCTGCCTGCTTCCCCCTCCCGCCCCCGTCACATCGCCCCGATGGGCCCGCTGCGGATCGATGGCCCGCGGGAGAGGCCCCCTCCCCCGCACGATCGGTCCTAGGGGTACGGGCGGATGGCCCGGTGCCCGCAGTTCTCGCAGAAAATGGCCGTTGGCATCAAGGGCGACCCACAGTTCGTGCAATAGAGGGCCTGTTGCTGCGAGGTCCCGTAGATTGCATACGGCGCATACGGCACGATGGGCGGAGGGGCATTCACGACGGCCCGGGGGGGCCATCCTGCAGAGCCGTCGGAGGCCCCGTCGGCCCGGTCCAGAAGCGCCCTCATGACCGCATCCGCCCGTCCGAATTCCGAGGGGTCCCCGGTCCATCTGCCAGCGGCCTCGCCGTGTGACGCCTCGATGAGCTGGACGGTCGCCTCCAGGTCCCTGTCCAGGGCACGACTGGGCTGTCCCTTGAGGACCGCGACCATGATGAGGTTGGTGCTGGTCGCGAAGTGGAGCACGCTGTCCCCGTACTTGATGCTCTCCAGCTCGCCGCTGCGTCTCATGCTTGTCTGGAGAATCCCCTGGATGGCGATGAGCATTCCGGACATGAGGTCCGCGTCCGGGGTCGTCTGTCCCTCGCGGGAGACGTGGTGGATGAGGCGTCCGTCCCGATAGATGAGGAGGAGCTCCTCGATGACGGGGGGCGGGCCGGCACCGCCGCCACCCTCAGAGGTGGCGCCCGCACGTCGTGACCTCGACCGCACGACACGCCACGTCACAAGGATGGCCACGAGGACCGCGAGGACGATCATGACGACTATGCAGATCAGCCCGACCATCAGGTCCCCGGCGAAATCGTACTTGACCCCCACGACCCTGGAATCGACCAGTCCGGACGGGTCCTCGAGGAATAGCGAGACGTTCAACTCGCCCTTGTCCGAGCTGTCTGAAGTGATGATGAGCGAATCGCCCTCGATCTTGAGGAAGACCTTGTCGACGACCGCCGTATCGAGCCTCCAGGTCAGGTTGGATGCCACGTCGTCGGGGTCCGACTTGTACCTCGCGAGGTCGAACTCGTCATCGCCCTTGACGGTGAGGTTCCCAAGCCCAGGGGATATCCGGGGGGGCTCGTCCGCCGGGTACCGCACCCGGACCTCGAAGGCGATCGTCGCTGTGCCCGCCCCGTCCGAGACGCCGACCTCGAACGGCGCCTGGACCGATATCGGTGAGACGGGGTAGGGGGGTGCCCACCGTAGTGCGCCGGTCGAGGCATCGATGGTCGCCCCCCCCGGGCCGGCGAGGAGGCTGAACGTGAGGGGGTCGCCCTCAGGGTCCGAGGCCTCGAGGTCGCAGACGTACTCCTGCCCGGGGGACGCGTCCAGGCGCGGCCTGCCGAGGAACGCCGGGGGCTGCCCATGCCCCGTCGCGCCTGCCTGGATGATGGCGTTCCCAAGGGCGGGCCCCAGGAGGAGCACGGCGATGAGAACGCACTGGAACCGAGCCCCTCCCCGCATTGACATCCGACGGCCCCCCCGGATGGATGGCGGAGCGGGCCCATTAAGCCTTTGGATAGGGGCATGGTGGAGGGGGGCGCATGCGCATCGGTCCCGGTCAGTGCTTCCCTCCCACGTCGTTCACGGCCCCCGATACTGCCTGCTGGCGGGAGCAAGGTTTATTACGGCCGACCACGTCCACTCCGACGGTCCCCCATGCCCGACAAGGTACTGGTGTGCACTGCATGGCCATACGCCAGCGGCCCCATCCACCTCGGCCACCTCGCGGGCCACCTCATCCCGCCCGACATCTACGCCCGGTTCCGCCGGATGCGGGGGGACCAGGTGGTGCTCGTGTCCGGCTCGGACGAGCACGGCACGCCCATCACCATTGCGGCCGAGGAGCAGGGCGTCACGCCCCAGGAGCTCGTGGACCGCGTCCACCCGCAGATAGTCTCCGCCATCGAGCGCATGGAGATCCAGTTCGACCTCTACTTCCGCACCACCGACCCGAACCACGCCCTGGCCGTGCAAGAGATGTTCGCGACGCTGCAGGCCAACGGGCACATCCACGAGCACGAGATGGACGCGACGTACTGCCCCAAGGACCAGCGGTTCCTCCCCGACAGGTACGTGGAGGGCGTGTGCCCCCAGTGCGGGAACCCCAACGCTCGGGGCGACCAGTGCGACCGGTGCGGCCACATGCACGACCCCCTCGAGCTGGGCTCGCCCCACTGTCGCGTGTGCGGCTCGACGCCCGAGCGCAGGCGCACGCGCCACCTGTTCTTCGCGCTCGACCACTTCGAGGACGAGCTGCGGGCGTGGATCGACTCCCGCGAGGGCTGGCGCGTCAACGTCGTCCAGTCGACCCGCAAATGGCTCGACCAGGGCCTCAGGGAGCGGCCGATGACGCGGGACATCTCCTGGGGCGTGCGGGTGCCACTGCCCGGCTACGAGGACAAGCGGTTCTACGTGTGGTTCGAGGCGGTCATGGGCTACCTGTCGGCGACGAAGGAGTGGGCCCGCCGAAGGGGCACGCCCGACGCATGGAGGGGGCTCTGGCTCGACCCCGCGACCACCTCTGTCTACTTCCTCGGCAAGGACAACATCCCGTTCCACACCATCGTGTGGCCTGCGCTGCTGCTGGGCGCCTCCCGCCCCGACGAGAGGTACGACCTCCCCACCAACGTGCCCGCCAACGAGTTCCTCACGCTCTCTGGCGCGCAGTTCTCCAAGTCCCGCAAGCACGCCATATACGTGCACGAGTACCTCCGGTCGCTCGAGCCCGCCCCCCTCCGGTACTACCTCACCGTGAACATGCCCGAGCTCAAGGACACGGACTTCACCATCGAGGAGTTCGTCGCGCGCAACAACGACGAGCTGCTCGGGACGATGGGCAACTTCGTCAACCGCGTGCTCACCTTCACGCACCGCAACTTCGGCCGCGTGCCGCCGCTCGGGCCGCTCACGGACGAGGACAGGGCCTTCATGGCACTTGTGGGCACGACCGCCGCCACGGTCGAGCGCCACCTGCTCGCGCTCGAGTTCAAGAACGCCATGAAGGCGGTCGTCGACCTCGCGAGGGCCGGCAACGTCTACTTCGACCGCCAGAAGCCATGGGACCTCCTGAGGACGGACCGCGACCGGTGCGGCACCGTGCTCGGGGTGTGCGTCTCGGTGCTCTCGGGCCTCTCGGTCCTGCTCGCGCCCTTCCTGCCCTCGAAGGCCCAGGCCGTCCACGAGATGGTGGGCGGCAAGGGCTCCGTCCACGCGCGCAGATGGGCGGACGCGACCGCGCCCGTGGAGGCCGGCACCCCGCTCCCGCAGCCCCGGCCGCTCATCAGGAAGCTCGAGGTCGACGAGGTCGCAAGGGCGCTCGGGCTGCCCACGAAGGAGGTCCCGACGGCGGCCAAGTCAGGGGCGCCGGTCGCGAAGGCGGCCGCCGCAGCCACCAGAGCGACCCCTGCGCAGCTGGCCTGCCCCGCGGACGCGCTCGACCTCGTCGTCGCTAGGATCGATTCCGTGGACCCCCATCCCAACGCGGACAAGCTATGGGTCATGGGAATAGACATGGGGCCGGTTGGCAAGCGCACCATCGTCGCCGGCCTGCGCGGGGACTACGCGGCCGAGGAGCTGCGGGGCAGGCTCATCGTCGTGGTGGCCAACCTTGCTCCCGCCAAGCTGCGCGGCGTCGAGAGCAACGGCATGCTGCTCGCGGCCGAGGACCCCGCGACCAAGGTCGTGAGCGCGCTCGTGCCCCACGGCCCCGCCGAGCCCGGGGACCGCCTGTTCTCGGAGGTGGCCCCGTCCGAGAAGCGCAGGGTCGAGTTCAAGGAGTTCACCAAGCTCGAGCTCAAGGTCGCGGGGGTCGTGGGCAAGGCCCCAGGGCTCAAGGTGGACGCGGGCGCTGGCCCGATGGCCGGCAGGCTCGCCGATGGCCTCGCACCGCCCGAGATCGTGGTCGTCACGCCCGACGGTGGCTCCCTCAGGCTGCTCCACACGCCCAGGTGCGTCATCACCGTCGACCGCCCCGTGCCGCCGGGCATCCCGGTGCACTAGGGGGTGGGCGACGCGCCCTTCGAGGCCGACTTGCACATACACACGGTCCGCTCGAGGGACGCGCACATCGAGCCCAGGGACCTGGTCGCGGCCGCCAAGGGGCTGGGGCTCTTCGCCATCGCGGTCACGGACCACAACACCGTCGCGGGCGTCAGGGAGGTCGTGTCGCTCGCGCACGGCCAGGACCTGCTCGTCGTGCCCGGCGTCGAGGTCTCCTCCCGGGATGGCCACGTGCTCGCGCTGGGCGTCTCGGAGGACATCACGGCGGGGCTGAGCGCGGACGAGACCATCAGGCTCATCGAGGACCTCGGGGGGCTGGCGATCGCCGCGCACCCCGGGCGCGTCTACACGGGCCTCCACGACGATGTCATCAAGGAGTCGGGGTTCCGCGCCGTCGAGGTCGCCAACGGCCACTCCTCCAAGCGGCTCAACCGCGCCGCCAGGCGACTGGCCGCTGGGCTTGGCACGGCCACCACGGGTGGCTCGGACGCGCACTTCTTGGGCGAGGTGGGCAACTGCCGCACCGCCTTCCCGACCGCGCCCGCTGACGTCGAGGGCGTGCTCGAGGCCGTGCGGGCGCGCGAGGTCCAGGCCGTCGGGGAGGGCATGGGGCCGGGCGCGCAGCTCGGGCTGCAGGCCAAGATGGCCGCCCGGTGGGTCGCCCGCGGCGGGCGTAGGATGTAGAATAGACTCCCGAGGGGAGCGGACCTCCCAGCACCATCTCCCGAAGGCTCAGTCCAGGAGCCGCTTCTGCCCCTCGAGCCGCTTGATGTCGGTGATGTCCTGCGTGACCTCCAGGCATCCGAGGTACTTGCCGTCGCGGCCACGGACGGGGAAGTAACGGATCATGACGAGCCGGCCCTTGAGGTTTATCCAGAACTCTGCCTTGGTGCGCTTGCCGGCCCTGAAGTCCTCGAGGATCTGGTTGACCGCGTGCAGGCTCTTCTGCGGGTGGCAGCCCTCGACCGTCCGGCCGATGACCGCGCGGGTGCGGGTGAAGATGCGCTCGGGCGTCTCGTTGAAGTACCGGACGTGGCCCTCGGCGTCCACGAACGAGATGTCGACGGGCAGCGCGTCGAGGATGGACGCGAGCTCCACGAGCGAGAGCGGGCCCGACGGGAGGTCCACCATGCCCGCCCCGACCTTGCCCGCGGCCTGCTGGGCCGCGGCCCTGGCGGGTGCCAGCTTGGGCGTGATCGGCGTGTAGCCGATCTCGTCGAACTCGGCGCGGACCTCCGCCCACTCATCGTCCGTGAGGAACTTGAGCGCCATCGGGAAGAGGATGTTGTTCTCCTTGTAGAAGTGCGAGGAGAGCATCTCCGTGAGGGCCTGTGCGGACTTGCCCAGGTGCTGGGCGAAGCCGACGGAGTCGCCCTCGCCGTCGAAGTCCGCGCACAGCTCGTAAAGGCCCCTCTTGAGCTCGCGGATCTGGTCGTGCTCCATCCACATGATCTTCGGCGGCTCCGCAACGCCGTGCCGCTCGAGGTAGGGGAACAGCACGTTCTCCTCGCGGAGGTAGTGGCTCTCGGAGGCCTTGACGTCCGCGATGGCGCGGTCGAGCCTGGCCTGGAGGGCGTCCTCGGCGTTGGGGTCGGTCGCGAGCAGCAGGCCCTTGGCCACATCCTTGAGCGCCTCGGCGAGGCGCAGCATGCCCTCGTGCTCCTCCATGAGGATGCGCACGGGATGGCCCTCGGGCGCGACCCTCCTCTCCTTCTCGATGGACTCCTTGAAGACCTCGAGGTGGACCTCGCACATGGAGTGCAGCTCCTCCCGGGGCAGCCCCTCGCGCACGAGCTCCTCCTCCGCGCGGGCGATCTCGTCCGCGGTGGCGGTGCGCAGGACCTCCTTGAAGCGCTCCCTCA
>Ga0316628_100003807_pt1 | contig 11684 bp, 6 predicted proteins | sample OWC_Aug_M2_C1_D5_FD_207648 | JGI IMG/M metagenome (GOLD analysis project Ga0316628, IMG submission 207648) | Wetland soil microbial communities from Old Woman Creek delta, Ohio, United States - OWC_Aug_M2_C1_D5_C | ecosystem: Environmental > Terrestrial > Soil > Wetlands | place: USA: Ohio... | reverse complement strand
CTTCTGGTCCATGGGTGTACCCCGGCCCGAATCGCCGAGCAGGGTAGATGAAGCCTTCCATCAGAGGGCGGTGCGGGGACCTTCCCGCCCGTGATATCATTTATCATGGTGCTTGGTGCCACGTGACATTTACCCAGGTGGTGCATACGACGCGCGATTCTGTGTAGTGGCCGTTCAACGTTATCAAAACCCTTATATAACGATTAGGGCCTTCGGGAAAAGGTGGCTGATAGCATGGGCGAGAAGGGTCTCCTAAAGATAGTGCTAGCGCTTGCCTGCCTCACCGTCTTGGCCGTACTCGCGGTCACCGCCGACCATGCCAATGCGGCCGACGACAACCGCTCGGTCTCGGGCGTCGAGCCACCGTTCTACGGTGATTGGCACATCACCAGCGACACGAACGTCACCGGCGCGAGCCTTTCCTTCGGGAAGAACGTCTACGTCTACACCAGGATCAACCTCATCATCAAGGATTCCACGATCATCATCAAGCGGGACTACCCGCATCAGTACATATTCCGTGTCGACACCGCGGCGGTCGTCACGATCATCAACTCGACTCTCGTGCTCGACACGTTCCAGGCCATCGGCCAGGCCGCGCTCACCTTCCAGAACGGCACCCACATCAGCACCACGGGGCGGTTCCTCGCGGGCTGCTCAGCCCTGTTCTTCTACGACACCACGATAAGCAACGATGCGCCCGACGGGCTCTTAGACCAGCCCGGCGAGGACGCCATCTGCGTGCTCGACGGGCGCGTCAACGCCGAGATGTACAGGGTCAAGGTCCGCAACGCCGCCGGCGACGCGGGCGACGCCTCGCCAGGCATCGACGGCAGCCTCGGTGGCTCGGCGCAGCTCATCACCAACGTCTCGCTTTGGGTCGACTGCACCATAGACGTCATCGCCGGCTCCTCCATGGGCGGCGGCCTCAGCCCCGGCGCCTCGGGAGGCTCCGGCGGGCTCGGCGGTGATGCCGAGCTCGTCCTCTTCGGTAACTACCTGGAGCGCACCAACATCACCGTGATCGGCACAGCGGGCGGCAATGGCGCGCGCGGCGCGGACAGCACGGCGAGCGGCGGTGGCGACGGCGGCAATGGCGCAGAGGGCGGGAACGGCCGCATCAGCATCACGAGCCCGTCCACGCTCGAGATCTACTCGTGCAACATCCTCCTCTTGTCCGGCGAGGGCGGCTCCGGCGGCCCCGGCGGCGAGGGCTACAACGGCGACGGCGGCGCGGCCGGCTCCGGCGTGAGCGGCGGCGTAGCGCTCTTCGAGGTCACGAGCATCGACGACGTGACGCTCGAGGACAGTGTCATATCCGTCACCGGCAGCAACGGCGGCTGGGGCGGCGACTACGGCCGCCACGCCGGCGGCCTGGGCCGGCAGGGCATCCCCAAGCCCGGCGGCGATGGCGGCACGGCGACCTTCACCGTCGACGGCCGCACGAACCTCTTCATCGAGCGCACCAAGGTCAACGTGAAGGGCGGCGCCGGCTCCGACGGCGGCTCCGGCTACGACCAGGGCGAGACGGGCGGCAACGGCGCCATGGCCGAGCTCAAGGTCCTCGTCCAGGCCTCGGTCGAGGCCAAGGACATCCAGCTCGCGGTCTTCGGCGGCAACGGCGGCGACGGCGGCCCCGCGATTTCGCTCATCGACGGCAACGGCGGCGACGGCGGCGACGCGAAGCTGGAGTTCAGCGGGCTGCTGGACATGCTCGTCGAGCGATTCTCCATGAACATCTACATCGGGAAGGGCGGCGAGGGCAACACCCCGACGTGGAACGGCGCGGAGGGCATCCCCACATTCAACCTCGACACCATCCAGCTCGAGATGTGGGACGGCGTCCTCGACCAGCCGCTCGACGACCTCGGCGACAACGCCCAGGGCAACCTGTACAACGTCAGCTTCCCATTCGCCAGCCTTATACCCGTCCTGCCCATCGACAACGCCCAGGTGTGGACCTGGTTCCCCGTGGACATCAAGGTCGTCGACAGCCATGACATGTCCAAGGCCCGCCCGCTCAAGGACCATGAGGTCCAGGTCACCCAGATAAACACGGGCGCGACCATCGCAATCAGGAAGACGGACACGAACGGCTTCGTGACGTTCTATCTGCAATCCTTCTACTACACCTCGCAACAGGCCGAGTACATCGGTGGCTACCTCGTCACGGCCATATCGCCCGACAGCAAGACCTCGAGGACCATCCGCATCGATGTCCAGGGCCCATCCCTGAGGCCCAACCATCTCACCTTGGTCCTGCAGAGGAACGTGTATGCCCCGACCGTCTTCGTTGAGAGCCCCGAGGCGGAGCGCAGCATCACCTTCTCTGACCAGACGAAGATCCTGGAGGCCAACGGCTACGTCACGGACCAGGACGAGAGCCCGATCGTGAACATGTACGTGAGGCTCTACCTCGAGACCGACGATACGGCAAACTGGCCGCGCGTCAAGCTCGCCCTCAGCCCGCAGCTGCTTTCGGAGGTGACCGATGAGAACGCACGGTGGGGCAGGTACTTCCAGCCCGAGCCCAACCAGAACAAGTGGCGGTGGTTCGCCCGCTTCGTCATCATAGGCGGCGACGTGCTCTACAAGAGCGGGGCGTACATCCTGCAGGTCGACGCCTACGACGGGGCCAACACGGGCACGAACAAGACCTCCATCGACATCAAGATAACGCCCCCACTGCCGAAGCCCCCGCCGCGCGCCTGGGCGACGGTCTCCCCCACGGTGGAGGCGTTGGGCCTCGTCGAGTTCAACGGGTCCGTGATGAACCTCGAGGAGCTCAGGGCCAATGGCGTGGAGGTTAAGTTCTACGCGTGGGACTTCACGAGCGATGGCCAGCTCGACTTCTACAGCACCACGGGCGGGGCCACGTTCTACATCTACGACCAGGTCCCCACCGACACGCACGTCAAGGCCACGTTCTACTCCGAGGACAGCCTGGGCCGCTCGGTCAACGTCACGAAGGACATCGTGATCAAGCCCTACGTCGCCCCCCAGGAGACGACCATGCAGAAGTTCTTCAGGTACATGCCCATCATAATCGGCGTTTTCGTCGTCGCCCTCATCATAGCCGGCGGCATGTCCATCCGCGCCGGGCGCATCCGCACGGCCAAGGAGGAGGAGGAGCGCAAGCGCGTCGAGGAGGCGATGGCGAACATCCACGAGTGCCCCAGGTGCGGCGCCCTCCTCGAGAGCAAGTTCGCGACATGCATGAAGTGCAAGACCGAGGACATGCTCCTGGAGGCCCAGGAGCTCCTCGCCTCGCTCAAGGAGAAGGGCATCGTCCCGCTCGAGCAGGAGGACCTGCTCGACAAGGCGCTCATCTCCTTCGAGGGCACTGACTACGACACCGCCCAGATGTTCATCAAGCAGGCGACCGACCAGGCGAACACGAACAAGAAGCGCCACGACGAGACCGTCAAGGAGCTCGAGAGGGTCGAGCAGCTCATCAAGGCCCTCAGCGTCAAGGGTGTGTCCATCCCGGACGTGGAGATGCGCGTCTACCACTCCAAGCTCGCGCTGACGAGGTCCGACTTCAAGGGAGCAAAGGAGATCGCGGACACGCTCGTCGCCGACGTCACGAGGCTCGACGCCGAGTATCGCAAGGACGAGATCTTCGAGGCGATCCAGAAGGCCGAGCGCGACGTGCGCACGCAGAAGGCCCTGGGCGAGAAGGACACCGTCCCGGCGAGCCGTGCTGTCGAGTCGGCCAAGGCGGCCTTCGGAGGCCAGAACTATGTGCAGTCCGAATCCCTGGTGAATGACGTCTACAAGCTGCTCAAGGACCCGACCTGGACGCCCGAGCGCGAGAGGGAGGCCGAGGAGGAGCGCGTCAAGCGCGAGGCGGCCCTCAAGGCGACCGAGGAGGAGACGGCCCATATCATGGAGGAGGAGCGCAAGAGGCAGGAGAGGCTCGCCGCGGTCTCCGTCGCCACCTCCAAGGAGGTCAAGGTCAAGACCTTCGAGGAGGAGAAGAGGGCCAAGGAGGAGCCCGTCATCGTCAAGAAGGGCCCGGTCGTCGAGCACGTGACCAAGAGGGAGCGCGTGGTCGAGATGGAGGCCCCGCCGCAGCCCCAGATGCCCGTCTACAGGGCCGAGGCCAGGGAGCCCGAGCTGGAGGTAGGGGTCGAGAAGCACCCCGGGGCCCTGCCCGAGGTGAGGCCCGAGACCGTGGCCGCGCCCAGGCCGACGCCGAAGCCGGTCGAGGCCCCAGCACCCGCGCCGGCGCCCGCACCAGCGCCCACGCCGGCGCCAACGCCAGCAGCCAGACCTGTCGCGAAGCCCGAACCCGTCGCGGCCAAACCTGTACCGGTGGCCAAGCCAGTGCCGAAGCCCGCGCCTGTCGCCAAGCCTGTGGCAAGGCCGGTCGAGGCGGGTGCTGAGGGACCTGTGCCCGCGCCCAAGCCTGTCGTGGCACCCGTTCCGAAGCCGGTCCCCAAGCCCGTCCCAGCGGGCGAGACGCCCAAGGAGGGGCCCTCGGCGGCCGCCGCCACCAAGGTCCCGTGCAAGAAGTGCGGCAGGGACATCAAACCGGCGTGGAAGAAGTGCCCGTTCTGCGGCACGCAGCAGTGACCTTGTGGCGCACCCTGGCCTGGATATCGCCAGGGCATCGCCCGGGACCGGCCAGGCCCCTCGCTCGAGGGTGCCCCTCACTTGAGGATCGAGACCCTCTTCACGATATCCGCGGAGGTGAGGACGCCAGCTTCGGTCACGACTCCCCTGATGAGCTCCAGGGGTACGCGCTCGTAGTAGACATTCTCGACGGTCACACCGTGCATGGGGCCCGGCACGATCTCGTCCGGGGGCCGCGCGGGCTCCTCCCTCGGCAGCTCCGACGCGAGGACGAGCTTGTGCGTCGAGGAGAGCAGGTAGGCCGGCACATTGAACTGGTTCGCGGACAGGATCATCGGGAGGGTGCCCAGCTTGTTGACGAAGAAGCCGGCCGAGATGGCGTCGCATCCCACGAGGACCGCGTCAGCGCGGGGGACGAACGAGGCCACGCCCGCGTCGACGATGAGTGTGCTGGCGATGCCGACCTCGCCGAGCGCGCGGGCGAGCTGCACGCCCTCGCGCGCGGGGCGCGATTCGACCACGATGGCGCGCACCTCACGCCCGCCCTCAGCGAGCGAGCGCAGCGATGCGAAGACGGTGGCCGAGAACGAGTTGGTCATGAGCACGCCGCCCTTCGGGAACATGGCCCTGAGGTGCGTGGCGATGCGGTCGTTGTCGTTGCCGAGCTCCCACATCAGCCCCTCGAGCCGGCGTCGCATCTCCTCCGATGTGGCCGCCCTCCCGGCCTCCCGGCCGACCGTCCTCACTAGCGCCATGAATGGATGCGCCTTGGCGACCGCCGAGGCCCACTTGACGACCTCGGGCGCGACAGGGCGCCCCTCAGCCTCGGCCAGGACCGCGGACTCGACGAGCAGCTTCACCGTCTTCTCCGCCATCTTCACCGAGCCCGACACGTTGTCGCGCTCGATGTCCTGGAGCATCTGCTCGAGCCTGCCCGCCTGAGAGGTCATGGGGCGATGTAATGGACGGGAGGTAGAAAAGCCTTGCCCAGGATGCTACGGGCAGCCGCGTGATGGGGGGACGCGCATCCTCGCGGGAGGGCCACGCTCACCCGCGCAGGTCGAGCGTCTCCTCCCTGCCAGGGCCCACGCCCACGAAGGAGACCGGCACGCCGATCTCCTCCTCGACGAGGGAGATGTACTCCCTCGCCCCGAGCGGCATCGCGCCCAGGCCCTCCTTCGCCGCGCGCCTCCACGCATCGCGGCCAGGGTCCTTCCAGCCGTCGAGCTCCACGTACTGGGGCTCGCACTCGGCGAAGAGCCTCATGTCAGCGGGCGGGTGCTTGAGCGTCCTCCCTCGGGCCTTGTACGAGACGCACACCTTGACCTTCTCCAGGTTGGACAGGATGTCCAGCTTCGTGAGGGCGATCGACGTGAGCCCGCACAGCATGTGCGAGTACCGCACCAGGCACAGGTCGAGCCAGCCGCACCGCCTCGGCCTTCCCGTGGTGGTGCCGTACTCCTTGCCGACCTCCCGGAGGTGCTCGCCGACCTTCCCCCCCTGCTCCGTGGGGACGGGCCCCGCGCCCACACGCGAGATGTAGGCCTTCACCACGCCCACGACCTCGTCGAGCGCCTGCGGGGGCACGCCCGCGCCCGTGCATGCGGCGCCCGTGACGGTGTTGGAGCTGGTGCCGAAGGGATAGATGCCGTGGTCGATGTCCAGGTGGACGCCCTGCGCGCCCTCGAAGAGCACGTTCGCGCCGCGCTCGAGGGCATCGTTGATGAGCACGGCGGTGTCCTCGATGTGGGGGCCGAGCTTGGCGGACCATCCCTCGCAGAGCGCGAACAGCTCCGCCACATGGGGCCGCGGGTCCTCGGGCGCGCCGAGCGCCGCGATGACCTTCTGCTTCATCGGCGCGAGGACGCCGAGCCTGCGCGCCAGCTCCTCGAGGTCGAGCAGGTCGCCGGCGCGGATGCCGAACCTCGCTGCCTTGTCCTGGTAGCACGGGCCGATGCCGCGCCGGGTCGTGCCCGCGGCGAGGTTGCCCTTGAGCCTCTCCTCGACCGCGTCCATCGTCCTGTGGTAGGGCATGATGAGATGCGCACGGTCCGAGATGGAGAGGCGGCCCAGACGGTGCCCGCGCGCCTCAAGCTCCTTGATCTCCGCGAGGAGCACATCGGGATCGACGACGACCCCGTTGCCTATGACAACGTGCTTGCCAGGGTGCATGACGCCAGAGGGTAGAAGGTGCAGCTTGACCGTCTCCCCGCCCACGACGATGGTGTGACCGGCGTTGTTCCCGCCGTTGAAGCGGACGATCATCTCCGACTCGGCGGCATAGAAGTCCACCACCTTGCCCTTGCCCTCGTCGCCCCACTGGGTGCCTATGACCACGACGCCTGACATGGGAATCGGCACCCCATCCTGCTCCATGTAGATATTGGTTTTGGGCGTCTCGCATTGGTTATGCCATATTATGTTATTGACTCATTATGACTTAATGCCATATTGAGCGGCCCACCGTCTGGGACATCTCCCCCCGATGACCGTCCGTCGGACCGTGCGCGACCCGTGCCAGCTCATGCGGGCGGGGGTGCTGCCGCGGCCGCGGCCACGGGCTTGAAGGAGAGCTTCTTCATGCGCTCCAGGCCCTCGGCGCACTTGTTGTAGGCGGTCGCGTACGAGAACCGCATGTAGCCCTCGCCGAAGGTGAAGTCCGCGCCGGGGATGGTCATCACGTGCGCCTCGGAGAGCAGCTTCTTGTAGAGCGCGCGCGAGTCCATGCCCGTGCCCCTGATGTCCGTGAACGCGTAGAACGCGCCCTCGGGCTCGGGGCACTTGATGCCCTCGATGGAGCTGAGCCCATCGCGCATGAGCTTGCGGCGGCGGTCGTACTCCTCGGCCATCCTCTTGACGTGGTCCTGGCACTGCGTGAGCGCGATCACGGCGGCGTCGGTGGCGAAGGCGACGGTGCAGGTGGTGGCGTGCATGTGGATGAGGCGGATGGCCTCTATGAGGTCGCCGCTCGCCTGCACGTAGCCGATCCTCCACCCCGTCATCGCGTAGGCCTTGGAGAACCCGTTGACGGTCACGGTGCGGTCGTGCATGTCGGGGAAGCTACCGATGGACACGTGCTGGCGGCCCCCGTAGACCATCTTCTCGTAGATCTCGTCCGAGATGACCACGAAGTCGTGGTCGATGGCGAGGTCCGCCACCGCGCGCATGTCCTCCTTGGGGAAGACCGCGCCGGTCGGGTTGTTGGGGGAGTTGAGGATGATGCCCTTGGTCTTCTTGGTGATAGAGGCCTTGATGGACTCGAGGTCGAGATGGTAGTTGTCGCTCCTCACACGGACCGGCACGGACTTGCCGCCCGAGATGACGACCTGGGCGTCGTAGGTGGGCCACGCGGGGGAGGGGATGATGACCTCGTCGCCCTTGTCGACGATGGCCAGTATCGCGTCCAGGATGGCCTCCTTGCCGCCGATGGTGACCACGACGTTCTTGGGGTCGGCAGGGATGCCGTTCTCCGCCTTGAGCTTGTTCGCGATGGCGACACGAAGGTTCTCGCGGCCATCGGAACCGACATAGTGCGTGTCGTTCTTCTTGATGCCCGCGATGGCCGCCTCCTTGATGGGCTCTGGCGTGTCGAAATCCGGCTCGCCGACGGTGAACCGGATGACATCGGCCGGCGGTGGTTCGAAGAATCCGTAGAACCCCTTGCTTACGTTCTTCATCTTCTTGGAGATGCGTACCATGCTTATACTCTCCGAGGGGGGGTATCTCCATTGCCCGATATGGGTCTTGCGTGGCACGTGCGCGCACGCTGCACGGGCCCCCAATCGCGAAGGTGAAATACACCTCCCGCGATACCCCCGATGAGGTGCGCCAGATGTTCACGAACCGCCAGGGGCTGCTCGACGAGGGGGACCGCGCGCAGCGCGACTCCGCCTTGGACATACTCTCCGCGGGCATAGCCGCGGTCGACCCGTACCGGTCCATCAAGGACTTCGTCTCCGTGAAGGGCAAGGCGCTGACCGTCGCGGGCGAGAGGTACGACCTGGGCCGGGTCGAGCGCGTCATAGTGCTGGGCGCGGGCAAGGCCGCCATCCCCATGGTGACCTCGGTCGTCGACCTGCTCGGCGATCGCGCCGAGGGCCATGTGAACGCCCTCGAGGACCGGAAGATCGGCAGGGTAGAGGTCTCGCGCGCGACGCACCCCATCCCGGGCGAGGAGGGCATCAAGGGCTCCAAGCGCATCATGGCGCTCGCGCGGGGCGCGACCGAGAGGGACCTGGTGCTGTGCCTCATCTCGGGCGGGGGCAGCGCGCTCATGCCGCTCCCAGAGGAGGGGCTATCGCTCAAGGACAAGATGGCGATGACGGACCTGCTGCTCAAGTGCGGCGCCACCATCCAGGAGCTCAACTGCGTTCGGAAGCACATCTCGGCCATCAAGGGCGGGAAGCTCGCGCGCGCGGCCTCCCCCGCGCCCCTCGTCAGCCTCATCCTGTCCGACGTCATCGGCGACCCCCTCGATTCCATCGCCTCCGGCCCGACCGCGCCCGACACGACGAGCTACGCCAACGCGAGGGCGATCCTCCACAGGTACGGCGTCTGGGATAGGGCGCCCGTGGCCGTGCGGAGGGAGCTCGAGGCGGAGAGGTTCGAGACCCCCAAGGCGGGCGACCCCATCTTCGCCAAGGTCCGCAACGTGCTCATAGGCAACAACAAGAAGTCGCAGCACGCGATGGTGGCCAAGGCGAAGGAGCTGGGATACAGGGCGTTCGAGGTGGAGCCGTACGTGCTCGGCAATGCGAGGGAGGCCGCACCGGCGCTCCTCGACCAGGCCCGCGCGCTGGCGGGCAGGGCCCGCCCCGCCGCCGTCGTTGCGGGCGGAGAGACCACCGTGGTCGTGAGGGGGAGGGGGCGCGGCGGCCGCAACCAGGAGATGGCGCTCGTCAACATGGGCCTGCTGCGGGAGGGCGAGCTCTTCGCGGCCGCCGGAACGGACGGCATCGACGGCAAGAGCCCTGCCGCGGGCGCGCTCGCGGACGCCGCGGTCGCAGCCAAGGCCCGGGACCTGGCGCTCGATGCGCGGAGGTTCCTCGACGACAACGATTCCACCTCGTTCTTCGAGAGGGCGGGGGGGCTGCTCGTCACGGGCCCCACCGGCACGAACGTGGCGGACGTGGAGCTTTACCTCGTCGGCTCGCCCAAGAAGGCCAAGGGCGGCAAGTGAGGGGAGGCGTGGGCGGGGTCGGGAGCGGGAGCAGGGTTGGGGGCAGGGGCCAGGGCTAGGGCCGGGGCTGGGGTGGGGACTGGGGCTGGGACACAATGCAGGGAGGGCGCCAGCCTCGCTCGCGTACGCGCGCGACGAGAAGCTAGTGAACCTTAAATAGGCGAACGCTATTTCCCCGCTGCCGAACCGGCTCCTGTCCGCACCGGGCGGTCGCCTGGATGGGCTGGATGACCGGTACGCGAGGTGTCTACATGCCCGAAGAGATGAACCCGTTCAAGATCGCCCAGAGCCAGGTTGAGGCCGTCGCGAAGATCCTCAAGCTGGATGATGGGATGACCGAGTTCCTGAAGAACCCCCAGCGCGAGCTCCACGTGAGCTTCCCCGTCAAGATGGACGATGGGAAGTACAAGGTGTTCAAGGGCTACCGCGTCCAGCACAACATGGTCCGCGGCCCCACGAAGGGCGGTATCCGCTACCACCCCGAGACGAACATCGACGAGGTACGTGCGCTCTCGATGTGGATGACCTGGAAGTGCGCCGTCGTGGGCATCCCCTACGGTGGAGCCAAGGGCGGCGTGACCTGCAACCCGAAGAAGCTGAGCCAGGGAGAGCTCGAGCGCATCACCCGCAGGTACGCGAGCGAGATCAGCATCATAATGGGCCCCGACACAGACATCCCAGCCCCTGACGTGTATACCAACGCCCAGACGATGGCTTGGATCATGGACACCTACTCCATGATTAAGGGCTACTCCGTCCCGTCGGTCGTCACTGGCAAGCCGATCGCAGTCGGCGGCTCCAAGGGCCGCAACGAGGCCACCGCCCGCGGCTGCGTGTTCGTCATCCGCGAGGCCTGCAAGAAGCAGAAGATCGACATCAAGAAGGCCACAGTGGCAGTGCAGGGCTTCGGCAATGCCGGCTCCATCGCGGCCCGCCTGCTCGCCGACATGGGCGCGAAGATCGTGGCCGTGTCCGACAGCAAGGGCGGCGTCGTGAACTGGAAGGGCATGGACCCGAAGAAGCTCATCGAGTACAAGGCCAAGACCGACTCCGTCGTGAAGTTCCCCGGCTCGAAGCCCATCTCGAATGCTGACCTCCTCGAGCTCGAGGTGGACATCCTGGTCCCCGCCGCACTCGAGAACCAGATCACCGCGACGAACGCGGCGAACGTGAAGGCCAAGATCATCGGCGAGGCCGCGAACGGCCCCACCACGCCCGAGGCGGACAAGATCCTCTACAAGAATGGCGTCCTGGTCCTCCCCGACATCCTGGCCAACGCGGGTGGCGTGACCGTGTCCTACTTCGAGTGGGTGCAGGGCCTCTACTGGCTCTTCTGGACCGAGGACGAGGTCAACAAGAAGCTCGAGGGCATCATGGTCGACGCCTTCGAGAGCGTCTACAAGATCGCGCAGGAGAGGAAGCTGAACATGAGGCAGGCCGCCTACGTGCTCGCCATGGGCCGTGTGGTCGACGCTGCCAAGCTGCGCGGCTTCTACCCCTAGAGCGCTTGGGACCCGACCTACCTGAGGGGGGCCGGCGACCCCGCCCCCCTCTTTACCTTTTTTTCTTCCTTTTTTCTCCTTTCTAGCCTCAGGCCGGGTCCCCAGCCTCTTCGACCCGGCCAACGGCGACTTATGTCCCCCTCCGCGGGAGGTGACCTTGCCATGTCTGCCATGCAGGCCCTGGCCGGCCTGACCGGTGTCACTGGGGGCAAAGAATATATGGTCTGGCGCCCGTAGCACCAGCATGGCCCGACGTACGTTGCTCCTCGTCGGTACCGTCCTATCGCTGGTGATGCTTGTCGTCCCCATGGCCGCTGCGGCCGTTCCCGAGCCCCCCGTCCTCAACGTCTCGAACGGACAGGCCGGGACGCGCTCCCTGGGCGGCTACAGGACCTACGACGAGGTCGTGGCCGAGCTGCGGGCGA